>ERZ857629.4-NODE-4-length-369300-cov-25.068475_pt1 | contig 369300 bp, 299 predicted proteins | sample MGYA00519700_ERZ857629 | MGnify/ENA primary metagenome ERZ857629 (study PRJEB31778, sample SAMEA3449351) | human gut metagenome | biome: human gut; feature: human-associated habitat; material: faeces | place: United Kingdom | collected 2010/2012 ... | reverse complement strand
TCTTTTTCAGGCTGACCTGGTACTTTCCATTGCTCTCCACGTTCATGATTTCATAATTAGAATCATCGCTGGTGAAATATTTGGAGTAATCGGCGTCATTGACCGCCTGGGTGATGTTCAGGTCTTCCCTTGTCCCTACATTCACACCTATCTGGCTGTTAGCATTTAAGCCGGGAGATACGATTGTCACATAATAGCAAGTTCCATCAGAGAAACGGTTGAGAAATACATTGGATGTCTTTCCCCCATCTTCCTTGTTGCCCGTTATCTGCACATCTCCACCACTTACCTCAAAGAGGTTTCCCTGATAGATACCGCCACCCTTACTATTTGCTGTGTTTCCAGTAATGGAGCCACCGCTCATTTTCAGAGTTGCAGGACTGAAAATTCCACCGCCAGAACCATTGGTACTCGTATTGCCAGAAATCGTACCCGCTGTCATCGTAACTAGTCCCTGGTTGAAAATTCCACCACCATTCTTGGAGGAAGTGTTGTTTGTAATCGTTCCTCCATTGATATTGACGGTTCCATAATTCATAATTCCGCCACCGTGTTGTTCTGTGCTCTGGTTGCCGGAAATCTCACCAGATGTCATCGTAACCTGACCATTCACATACACTCCACCGCCACTGCTCTTTGCCGTGTTTTCTTGAATTTTTCCGCCATCTAATGTCAATGTCATAGAAGAATACGCATAAACTCCTCCGCCGTATACTTCCGCCTTATTTTTCGCAATGGTTCCTCCATTCAATGTCAGTGTTGCAGAAGAATACGCATAAACTCCTCCACCGTTTTTCTCTGCAGTGTTATTCTCAATAGATGCTCCATTACTCAGTGTCAGTTTTGTACCACTATTCGCATAAACACCACCACCATTTCCAGAATCACTGCTACTGCTTGCCTTGGCATGGTTTCCTGTGATGCTGCCACCGCTCATCTCCAGACCAACTCCACTTCTATTCAGCATGATTCCACCACCACAGCGGGTAGCTGTATTGTTTTGGATGGTTCCTCCGGTCATCGTAACCAGGCATTGGGCATCAATTCCTCCACCACCATCCCCTGTGTTTCTTTGAATGGTTCCACCGGTCATCTTGAAGGTTGCATCTTGCCCCAGATAAATGCCACCACCATTATAAGCAGTTTCATTATCCTGAATGAATCCTCCATTCATTATTAAAGAGCCTCCCATCGCTTGGATGGCACTTCCCACATACTGCGCATGATTGTTCTGGAGGACTGCATCCTTCTCCAGTGTGAGGGTTCCTTTCGTGTAAATTAAAGGATTGCAATTCTGATAAGTACCCTTTTTACCATCTATCGTGATGTTTTCCAGAGTCAGTTTTCCACTACTTTCCACATAGAATAAGTTGATGCCTTTATCTCCCCGGTTGAGTGTTACCCCAGATGTTCCCCCATATATGGTTAACTCTCTGTTCACGGTGAGTTTTTGTGTCACATCGAAAGAGCCGTTCACCACAATTTTTTTACAGTTTTCATTATTCAAGGCAGATATCAATTCAGTAAGGTCGGTTACCGTCAGAGTTTCTTCCTCAGAGAAGGCAGCAATCTGATTTTCCTCCCCTAACTCTTGCAGATCCAGTTCATCTTCCGGCACTTCGCCCGATTTTTCTTTCTCAACAGCATTTTCGCCGCTGTTTTCGGTGTCCTTGCCTTCACCGGAATTCACGCCACCGTTCTCCGGGGCTTTCACTTCACCGGAATTTTCCTCGCCAAAGTTCTCCCCGTTATTTTCCGAGGCTTTTTCCTGCTCCTGGTTTTCTTCTACATTTCCGGTATTTTCCTCCACCGTGCTCTGCTCTGCCACAGGCTCCACCGCATAGACCGGGGTTGCTGTGCCGGCTGTCACACACATTGCTAAAAGCCACAAATAAACCTTTTTCTTCATTCTCTATTCTCCTTCATGTCGTGTAATATTTACTGTTTCACGCTTGATTCATTTTCTTACGCAGGAAAACAACAAGTGTTTTCCTGCTGTGCTATTTATTCCGGTCTGCAGGTGCCCCGTACCATCATTTCCAGGAACAGGCGAAGGGTAGTGCATAAGTCTTCTCTGGTCAGGTTTTCCCTGGGTGCAAAGGTCTGCAGAGTCTTGCCTTCCAGCACACCTGCCTGCTGCAGCTTCCGGATGTCAGCCACTGCCTGGGCAGAAATCTGGTTCTGGTCAGCAAAAGCAGCTGCTTTCTCCACCTCCGGAAGGACGATGCCCAGAGTGTCTGCGTATTTCACCAGAAGGACTGCCATTTCCTCGCGGGTGATGCTCTGGTCGGGTGCAAAGCTGCCCAGCACCACATTGCTTACCTCCTTGCCGGTCATCCGGTCAAGGGCGTTGGCGAATTCCTCCATGGTCACGGCTTTCTCCGGGTTAAAGGCTTGTCCTTTGGCATCCCCTGTCAGCAGTCCACGGCTCACTGCAAAGGCAATGTCTTCCTGTTTGTCTGTGCCGATGGTGTCTTGATAAATACCTAAAGGAATAGCGGCTACGCCATAGTCCGCGCCCTGCAGGGTGCGGAAACGCAGCACCTGTTTCTCACTGTCATAGACAGAATTCAAAATCCACTGCACGTTGCCCTCTGCATCGGTAGAAACAGCGCAGATGTTTCCGGGATTCTCTCCGTTCTGCAATACATAGGGGATTTCCACCAGAACGCTGCCTGCTCCCAGGTCGGTAATGGCTTTGCCTGCGGCATCCTGTACCCGGACGGTGACAACGGGGCGTGTGCCGATGACTGCCGCTGCATTGCCTTTCAGCGTAGCGCTGTCCAGTTTCTGTACCACCACGCTGGCGTCTCCCTGTGCCTGTCCACTGATGGCGCGCACTGCCTCAATATCCAGTCCCACTTTTACATCGGTTTCCACAGAGCTGAGAACGGTGTGGGAAATCTTCCGGTTCAATACTCTCTGCTGGAGGTTGGTGGGAAGATTTCCGGTTTCCAGGGTGGATTCCTGGGTGCTTGCCTGTAAAGGAACGGTAATAGTGATTTCCTTAGGTGCCACTGCAGGGGTAGCTGCCGCTGTACCTGCACTGCTGCCGCCGGAGGTGCCTGTGGAGGTTCCGGTGGTACTTCCGCTTGTGTTGCCACCATTATTGCCGCCTGTGGTTCCACCGCTTTCGCTGCCGCCGGTACTTCCTCCGCTTTCGCTGCCGCCGGTGTTGCCGCTGCCCGTCTTTTTCAGGCTGACCTGGTACTTTCCATTGCTCTCCACGTTCATGATTTCATAATTAGAATCATCGCTGGTGAAATATTCGGAGTAATCTTTGTCATTGATAGCCTGGGTGATGTTCAGATCCTTGCCAGGATTTATATTCACTCCAATCTGACTACCACTACTTAAACCGGGAGATACGATTGTTATATAACGGTTGGGTTCTGTTTCATTGTAGGTTTTATAGTCAAGGAATACATTGGATGTTTTTCCCCCACTTTCCGTATTTCCGGTTATCCGAACCGTTCCACTCACCTGAAAATCCCTGTATTGGTGGATACCTCCACCTTTTTCCTTTGCCTTGTTTCCGGTAACGGAACCGCCATTCATTATCAGCGTCTTATAATTTACAATGCCACCGCCAGAACCTTCTTTACTCGTGTTCCCGGAAATCTCACCACCGTTTATGGTGACAATACTTGCATTACTACTCCACTCATTGTAGATTCCACCGCCATAGACACCTGTGTTATTCGTAATTTTTCCATCATTCATGGTGATGGTTCCCTGGCTATAAATTCCGCCGCCGTCTCTCTCCGCCGTATTGTCGCTAATGATTGCTCCCTTGTTCAAGGTCAATTCTGCACCATCGAGATAAACACCGCCGCCATCTCCCCAACTGTAACGCTCCATTTGTTTCGCAGCATTGCCTGTGATACTGCCGCCGTCCATGACCACACCAGCTGCCTTGCCATTTGTCGTCAACACACTTATTCCACCACCATGGGTAGCCGTATTTCCTGTAATGGCTGCTGCTTTTATGTGAACCTGGCATCGGGCAAAAATGCCACCTCCGGTACCGGTGGCTGTATTTCCCTTAATGGTTCCACCGGTAATCTCTGCAGTTTTTGAACAATCCAGCAACATTCCTCCGGAATATCCGGTATTGCCAGAAATCTCGCCCCCTTCCATTCGGAAGGTAGCCTCTGAACCCACATAAATGCCTCCGCCATTATCTTTCGCTTTATTATTACAGATGGTTCCTCCATTCTTCAAAACAAAACTTCCTTTGTATATGTAAATACCACCGCCCTCTTGGGATGTCTCATTATTCCGAATGGTTCCTCCCTCCATAAGTAAGGAACCATCAAAAATCTGAATGGCACTACCATCTGAATTTGTGTGATTGTCCTGAAATACTGCACCCTCCAGCAGGGTAAGGGAACCTCCATTTTCTACTTGAAGTAAAGAATCATCCCACCGATACGTGTCTCTTTTTCCATCCAGCACAATGTTTTCCAGTGTCAGAACACCTTTTTCTCCGACTGCAATTAAGCAAATGCTTTTAACGCCGCGAACAAGTGTTCCATCCCCCGAAAGTTTTACCTCTCTATTCACGATAAGAGTTTCCGTCACACTGATCGTGCCACTCACCTGAATTTCACTACAGGTTTCATCCGCCAGGGCAGTCTTTAACCCATCAAAAGTAGTTACCGTCTGACTTGCAGAGAAGGCAGCAATCTGATATTCCTCCCCTAACTCTTGCAGAGCCAGTTCATCTTCCGGCACTTCTGCCACTTCGCCGCTGTTCTCGGTGTCCTTGCCTTCGCCGGAATTCACGCCACCGTTCTCCGGTTCTTTCTCCCCACCGGAATTCACTCCGCTGTTTTCCGGGGCTTTCTCTTCACCGGAATTCACGCCGCTGTTTTCCGGGGCTTTCACTTCACCAGAATTTCCCTCATTTTTCTCCGGAGCATTTTCTTCACCGGAACTTTCCTCGCCAGCGTTCTCCCCGTTGTTTTCCGATGTTTTTTCCTCCACCGTGCTCTGCTCTGCCACAGGCTCCACCGCATAGACCGGGGTTGCTGTGCCGGCTGTCACACACATTGCTAAGAGCCACAAATAAACCTTTTTCTTCATCCCATATCCTCCTTTGCGTGATATCTCATTTCTAACCCGAATTATACGAAATTCTGTTTCATTTTTGGGGCAACTTGCATGAATGACATCTTTTTCGACATGAACGATGGGAATATGCCTGAAGGAGCATCTGGGAATACAACAAAATGCTTGCATTCGACAGAAAAAAGCGGTTAAATAGAAATGGCGGTTTTTTGCCAGAAAGGATGAAGATATGTCTTCGATTACCATACCTAAACATTACGAATCTGCCTTGAATCTGCACGACACACAGATTGCCATCAAGGCTGTCAAAGATTGTTTCCAGCAGCTGCTCGCTGAGCGTCTGCATTTATACCGTGTTTCCGCTCCCCTTTTTGTCGATCCGGCATCGGGACTCAATGACAACTTAAACGGTGTGGAGCGCCCGGTCACCTTTACCATCCGTGAGCAGAACGAGGCTCCTGCCGAAATTGTACACTCCCTTGCAAAGTGGAAACGTTACGCTTTGAAAAAATACGGTTTTGAGGTGGGGGAGGGGATTTATACCGACATGAACGCCATCCGCCGGGATGAGGAAACCGACAATATCCACTCGATTTATGTAGACCAGTGGGACTGGGAGAAAATTATTCCCAAGGAGGACCGCACCCTGGAGACTTTCCGGAAGGTGGTCAAGGATGTGTACAAAACCCTGGTGAAAACCGAGAAATTCATGTCTATTCACTATGATTATATTGAAGAAATTCTGCCCCACGATATTTTCTTCATTACCTCCCAGGAGCTGGAGGATATGTTCCCGGAGTGCTCTCCCAAGCAGCGGGAATACTACATTGCCAAGGCAAAGGGCGCGGTCTGCATCATGCAGATCGGTGACAAGCTGGAGAGCGGCGTGCCCCACGACCTGCGTGCCCCGGACTATGATGACTGGGCATTGAACGGCGATATTATTGTGTACTATCCGGTTCTGGACATTGCCCTGGAGCTTTCCTCCATGGGTATCCGCGTGGATGAAATTTCTCTGAAAAGCCAGCTGGAAAAAGCGGGATGTATGGAGCGTGCCGAATTGCCTTTCCAGAAGGCAATCCTGATGGATGAGCTTCCCTATACTATCGGCGGCGGTATCGGTCAGTCCCGTATCTGTATGTTCTTATTAAGAAAAGCCCACATCGGTGAAGTGCAGGCATCCCTGTGGCCGGAGGATGTCCGGGAGGCTGCTGAAAAGAACGGCATCCAGCTATTATGATGAAAACGAAAGTGAAACCCACACCCCGGCGCAATGCCTTTGCTCTCCTCAGCATTGCACTGCTGTTACTGGTTCTGTTCTCCCTGCGGTATTTTTATCTGGACTCCCATGGTGCCCCCAAGGAGATTACCAGTTATGTCACGGCATCCACGGTGCTGGTGGAGGATGTGCAGGCGGCTGCAGATGCCCTGGTTCCTGCCAAAAATTCTTATGCAGATCTGAGTGTGCCGACTTATGTAAACGAGCAGGACGGTGTTTATTTCCTGGTGGACTGCTACCACGACCAGATTATTTACCATGACAATCTCACAGACCCCCTCACGGATTGGTCTGTTTTGACCAACGATATGAGCAAGGGTCATGTGATTGTCAGCGACGGGACGGTTTATCTGGCAGACGATACAGAGAATAACCGTGTGCTGGTTTTTGAAAAGGCAGGGGACAAATTTGTGGAGACGCAGGTTTTTGAAAATATCGGAAACCGTCCCCACTATATTCAATATGAAGAAAGCAGTGGCACTTTTTATGTATGGAGTTCCATGAGCGGCGAGCTGTACTGTTTCCAGCATACCAGAACGGATTCCCGGATGTATCTGACGGAGATCCGCAGGATTGATGCACTGGACGGTGTATATGTGCGTTCCTTCACCATCCGTGGCAGTTCGATTTATTTTGTGTCCGGTCAATCCCAGATTATCCAGGCGGATTTAAAGACGCTGGAAATCAAAAAGACCTATCCGGTTCCTGATGCCCTTGCAGGAATGATACAGTTACTGCCGGTTCCCGGCGGTTATCTGATCACGGTGTCCACGGACAATACCGGTGACCAGTCCTACGCTACCATCCTTTACTGCGAGAAGTTATCGGATTTGGGCGAGACGGATGACACTGGAAAGATTGTGGGCAGGTACGATGATGTCTATTCCTATTTCGTAGGTGGGGGTACGCCCTACTACATCACCCGCCTGGGGGACACCTACTATATGACGGAGCACCGCATCCCCGGTCATTCGGTGTGGAGTTTCCAGTTCAGCAATAAGCAGATTACGAATGTGCAGGCGGTGTATTGAGCTTGCTATCTTAATTTCCGTTCATGCAAAAACCGGGAGCTGCCGTAAATTGACAGTTCCCGGTTCTTTCATTTTCTGACTCACTTGGAATCATAATCGCATTTTTAGCTAAGTTCATCTTACTATTCTTTTCTATAAAAATCTAGTCTATACATCTGAGAACTCATGCCAAACAGCCTCCCGATTGCTCTCAAGCATGCTAACTTCCTGTATTAAACCATAGCAATCCTCGTCATAATCCGGTTTAACAATTACTAAATCGTCATCTTCACACTCATAAAACTTGAAATCGTTCTTATAATAGTTAACTAAACTTTTAATGCTCAGGTTTCCAAGTTCTTCTGATCTATCAGCCGCGAATAAATATATGTATTTGCATCCTACGCTTTTTGTAATTTCTATCAATCTTGGTACAATTATTTCCCAGAAAATTCCAAATCCAAAAGGAACACCCAAATCATCCGGTATGTTATATTGTTCATTCTTACACAAATGCCTTAATTCAATAGCCGATACACACTTTTCTACTCTCCAGTTCTCAACCTGGCCTGTCTTCTTTGATTCTTTTTTTGCATCAAATCTCTTATCTGCTATTTCAAACAATATATCAGTTCTTTCACCAAATTCACTGGTACCATATGCGTAATATCCTTCCAGTGCAGCCTGATTATCATTCACCTTTGCATCATAAATAATTGCAACAAACTCACTTTCAGCAGGATTCAATCGATATTGGGGATTTTCCCCTATCAACAGTCCACACTTTATAGAAAAAAACAAGGCAATCTCTCCAGTATCATCTTTGACGACATAAACTCTTGTCTCGCCGTCAAAATCCTCTGCCCATGCCTTGTCTTTGTCCTTTATATATGATTCCAACTGATTGTTTGCTTTTTTTGAAACAAAGCCTTTAATCAGTTCTTTGTTTTGTGGGTTGGCAGTTAACACCTCGCATCTGAAACTTTGAAAATAATTTCTTCTTTCTTCCGTGTTAATAATACTCACCTCTAAAATAATTATGCCATAGCAGCCTTTCTAGCCACCAGTTCTTTGGTTGCATCCACTCTCATTGCCTCTAAAGACAATTCAACATTACCATCTTCCCCCGATTCCAAGCCCACGCGTGACTTTTTCCACGAAAATTCCCCATGGGATAAACTGCTTAACTTCCATGATGATAAGGATCCATATCGTTTCAATACACTCTTTAATAAATCTAATGTCTGCTCAGAAACCTTACCTTCCACATTGGAAAATGGTTTCAACATATGAAATTCGCTCCGCACTTCTGTTAAAACCGGACCATATTTCCAACCATAAAAAGTAGCATCAAAAAGAGGTTCGTTACTATACATAAGGGATTCTCTTTGCGAAAAGTACATAAGCTTGTGCATTTTCATTTCATCCATATACACACCTTTTTCAGCATAATACATGTCGTATAAAGCCTTTGCTACACACATCGTCTTTTCCATATGCATCCCTCCTTAAATTTATAAGTAGTTTTGGTAGTATACTACTTTCATTATTATCTTACAACACTTTTCTTCAAAATCATACTTATATTTTGCTCATTTTTCATCAAAATATAAATCGGTTACTTTCTTCCCTTCTTCATCCTCCGCTTCATTTCATACATGCGTTCATCGGCGTGGCGGTATACCTCGCGGATGGTTTCGCCGGGGTATTCCTCACCGTAAGCTGTACCATATGCCGTGTCCATTTTTAACTCCGTGTTTTTCTCATTTTCACGGGCGAGGGCACGTTCAAATTCCTGTATCTTCTGCTCCACTTTTTCCCGGCGGGTCCGGCGCAGGATCACGATAAACTCATCTCCGCCCATGCGGCCCACGATGCCCAGATCCTTCCAGAACTCCCGCAGGAGGGTGGAAAACTGCACCAGATACCGATCTCCGTAGGCGTGTCCCATAGTGTCGTTGTAATATTTCAGGGAATTGAGATCCATGCTGATCACCGCGAAGTCCCGCTCTCCGGTCTCTGCAATTTCATCTGCAAATACTGTGATTCTGGCACGGTTATAAAGCCCGGTAAGGGAGTCCTCGTAAGCCAGGCGTTCCAACAGCTCCTCTGTATTTTTCAGTTTTATCCGATTGAAAAGATAAATCAGGGAACTGATAATCATACAAAGAATCATTACCATCACGCCATACACCATGTTCCAGGAGTTCATCATTTTGTCACCGATTCCGAAAAAACGCTGAATCCGGTAAATGCTCACATCCCATAACGCGGTAACTAACACCACCAGAAATCCTACAAAAAGATACTGATGCTCCAGTTCTTTGTCCTTAAAATTCCGCAACAGCAGAAAAATATCTGCACAAATTTCCACTACAATCAACAGATGGAACCAGCCCAGAGAATCCCAGAATGCCATGGCATTGGTAAGCTGCAGCACCAGCGCGGCGATGGCGAAAACAAAGGTTCCCACCGCCACACCTCCAAAGAATCTCTTTTTTCCTTTTTCCTCCACAACTTCCCGGAAAAATAAGTGCAGGGGAACGGGAATCAGGTAAAAACAGATATACTCGATGTAGGTATTTGCCATATAATTCCGTATAAAAATATCCAACGCATAATCATAGGCAAGCACCCACACACCGGTCAGGACGCAGAAAGCACCAATGTACAGGAAACGGCAGAGTTCCTTGTATTTATGGCAAAAGGGAAGGGCTACCGCCTGCATCAGAATTCCCAGCAGCACAAAGAACAGGCAGAGCCAAATCTGGACGGCAGAGCTTCCATAGGAGTCCCACACCACCGACAGGCTGTCTCCCAGCCGTGGCACCCACACACTGCTGAACGACTTGTTCCGCAAATTATGATAAACCACCGTCACCTTTTGCCCGGAGGCAGATTCCGGCAGGGGAACCCACATATACCCGGAGGCAATCATTCTGCCTGCCTCGTAATGTTCCCTTCCAAAGGAAAAAACAGGCTCGGTGTCATCCCCCAGAAAAACCTCCAGCCACGCCCGGTTGTTTTTCATGGTGAGACATTTTCCTTCCTCAAATTCCGGGAGCGTTGTGGTCATGGTCAGCACATCGCCCCGGCTTAAAATATTAAAATAAAAATCCGACAAGTCCACATTCTCATACTGCTTTTCGTTAATCCGGACTGTCCAGCCCTCATTCAAAAACTGTAGTTCCTCTGACACCAGGTGGTGCTGTACCACCGCTGAAAAGAGTCCCACCGCCAACACAACCAGCAGACATTGAAGCACCACTGTCAGAATTCCTTTTTTCTTTTTCATGACCGAATCTCAACCTCAAACACAGGAACCTGGACAGTGAAGGAATCTCCCGCTCTGGAGCAATCCACTGCCATTTTTCCTTTTCATGTATTGTATCACATACCGGCACAATAAACAAGGCGGAATGAACCTCATCCCGCCTTGACTTTTCTTTTCTTTTTTTGTTTTGTCTACTGCACCACCAGGTTGGAATAACCCATCAGGCTGTTGTCCACCTCTCTAGCACATTCCCTGCCCTGCCGGATGGCTTTCACCACCAGAGACTGTCCGGTGTGCATGTCCCCAGCCGTGTATACACGCTCCACGTTGGTCTTGAAGCTGCCCGGTGCGGCTGCCACATTGGTGCGTCCGTCCACATCGACCTTGAAGGCATCGGTGACATACTTCTGGCTGCCCAGAAAGCCTGCGGCGATGATGAGCACTTCGCAGGGAAGCTCTTTTTCACTTCCGGCGGTTTCCTCCATCTTCATCCGTCCGGTTTCCGCATCCTTCGTCCATTTCAGCCTGACCACCTTGACGGCTTTCAGATTGCCGTTTTTATCCTTGAGAAACTCTTTCACCGTGGACTCATAAATCCGCGGGTCGTGTCCAAAGACAGCGATAGCCTCCTCCTGACCGTAATCAGCCTTGCAGATTTTCGGCCATTCGGGCCAGGGATTATTCTCTGCTCTGGTATCCGGTGCCTTGGGCATCATCTCAATCTGGGTCACCGATTTGCAGCCGTGGCGGATTGCCGTTCCCACGCAGTCATTTCCCGTGTCACCGCCGCCGATGATGACTACGTTTTTATCTTTTGTCTCCACATACGCCTTGTCCTCAAAGTTAGAGTCCAGGAGGCTCTTGGTGTTGGCTTTCAGGAAATCTACGGCGAAATAGATGCCCTTTGCATCCCGTCCCGGTGCCTTGATGTCACGGGGATTGGAGGAGCCACAGGCAAGCACCACCCTGTCAAAATCCTTCAGCAGTTTCTCTGCCTTGATGTCCCGTCCGATATCCGCATTGGTGACAAAAATGACCCCTTCCTCTTTCATGATATCAATCTTTCGGTCAATGATATGTTTCTCCAGTTTCATATTGGGGATGCCGTACATCAGCAGACCTCCAATTCTGTCGGAGCGCTCAAAGACCGTAACCAGATGCCCTCTGCGGTTCAACTGGTCTGCCACTGCCAGACCAGAGGGGCCGCTGCCGATAACCGCAACGGTTTTGCCGGTGCGTACCTTAGGCGGTCTGGCTGCCGCATAGCCCTCTTTATAAGCATTTTCAATAATGGCATACTCATTTTCCTTCGTTGCCACCGGATCGCCGTTTAAGCCACAGGTGCAGGCATTTTCGCACAGGGCGGGGCAGACTCTGGAAGTAAACTCCGGGAAGTTGTTGGTTTTGTGGAGGCGGTTGTATGCCTCATGGAGATTTCCGGTGTAAACCAGGTCGTTCCACTCCGGCACCAGATTGTGAAGGGGACAGCCACTGGTCATGCCGCAAAGGGTCATGCCGGACTGACAAAACGGTACCCCGCAATCCATACATCTTGCTCCCTGGAGCCTCTGTCTCTCCATGGGAAGATGTTCGTGAAATTCATTAAAATCTTTGATGCGTTTTAAGGGTTTCACTGCTGTGGAAACCTCACGCTCGTAATCTAAAAATCCTGTCGGTTTTCCCATATTCGTAACCTTACCTTTCCAAGCTAACGCCCTTTATTGGCGTAGAAAGCCTCGATTTGTGCCTGCTCAGCACTCAAGCCCTTCTCCTCCATCTGTACAATCAAACGCAGCATCCGCTCATAGTCATGGGGGATAATCTTTTTGAACCTGGGCAGATACTCTCCGAAGTTATCCAGGATTTTCTTTCCCTTTTCAGAGTTGGTCAGCGCCACATGCTCTTTCATCATATCCTTTAACTCCAGCACATCGTACTTGGAGGTAATCTCATAGGAAGAAACCATTTCCTTGTTGAGTCTGGTATACAAATCGTTGTCTTCGTCCAGCACATAGGCGATACCGCCGCTCATGCCTGCAGCAAAGTTTTTACCGGTCTGGCCAAGGACTACCACACGTCCTCCGGTCATGTACTCACAGCCGTGGTCGCCCACACCCTCTACCACCGCGATGGCTCCGGAGTTTCTCACGCAGAAACGCTCTCCTGCCACACCGTTGATAAAGGCTTTTCCGCTGGTGGCTCCGTAGAGTGCCACGTTGCCGATGATGATGTTTTCATCCTGTTTAAACCTGCTGCCCTTGGGAGGGTACACAATCAGCTTACCGCCGGAAAGTCCTTTTCCGAAGTAATCGTTGCTGTCGCCTACCAGTTCCAGAGTCAGACCTTTCGGGATAAAGGCTCCGAAGGACTGACCGCCGGCACCGTTACACAGCACCCGGTAGGTATCCTCCTCCACATCATCCCCCAGGCGTCTGGTGATTTCGGAACCGAGGATGGTGCCAAAGGCACGGTCGGTGTTCGTTACATCCACCTCGATGCTGCGTTTCTGTTTCGCGGAGATGGCCTTGTCTAACTGCTTTAACAGTACCTTTTCATCCAGGGTGTTCTCCAGCCTGAAGTCGTAAACCTGTTTCGGGTCAAAGGTAAATTTCTGTTTCATTCCCTCGTAGGGGTTATCCAGAATCTGGTGTAAGTCCATTTCCTTCTGTCTGTCGTTCAGATTTTCCTTCCTCTTCAGAAGCTCGGTATGACCGACCAGTTCATCTACGGTACGCACGCCCAGTGCTGCCATGTATTCCCGCAGCTCCTGTGCGATAAATTTCATAAAGTTTTCCACATATTCCGGTTTACCGCGGAAACGCTTGCGCAGCTCCGGGTTCTGGGTTGCCACACCTACTGGGCAGGTATCCAGGTTGCAGACACGCATCATCACACAGCCCATGGTTACCAGGGGTGCGGTGGCAAAGCCAAATTCCTCGGCACCTAAGATGGCGGCGATTGCCACATCCCGTCCACTCATCAGCTTACCATCCGTCTCGATACGGACTTTGTTCCGCAGTCCATTCTGAATCAGTGTCTGGTGGGTTTCTGCCAGTCCCAGCTCCCAAGGAAGTCCTGCATTGTGGATGGAGTTTCTGGGTGCTGCGCCGGTACCTCCATCGTAGCCGGACACCAGAATGACCTGTGCTCCCGCTTTGGCTACTCCGGCGGCAACGGTACCAACGCCAGCCTCCGATACCAGTTTTACGGAAATGTCCGCCGCTTTATTGGCATTTTTCAGGTCGAAAATCAGCTGTGCCAAATCCTCGATGGAATAAATATCGTGGTGTGGCGGGGGAGAAATCAGACCGACGCCGGGTGTGGAGTGACGGGTCTTTGCCACCCAGGGATAGACCTTTCCGCTGGGAAGATGTCCGCCCTCACCAGGTTTCGCTCCCTGTGCCATTTTAATCTGAATTTCCTGGGCGCTTACCAGATAGCGGCTGGTAACGCCGAAGCGTCCGGATGCCACCTGCTTGATGGCAGAGCATTTGTTGAGTCCGTCCGATCCGATGGTGAGACGCTCAATGTCTTCGCCGCCCTCACCGGTGTTGGATTTTCCATGAAGGTTATTCATGGCGATGGCCAGTGTCTCATGTGCCTCCTTGGAGATGGAACCGTAGGACATAGCTCCGGTCTTGAACCGGCGCACAATCTTGTCCACACTCTCCACTTCCTCAATGGGCACGCCTTTTTTCGGGTAGTTAAAGTCTAACAGCCCACGGAGATTCTTGATGGAATCCTCATCGTTGACCAGAGCGGTGTACTCCTTAAACATCTCATAATCCCCACGCTTTGTGGACTCCTGGAGGAGATGGATGGTAGCAGGATTGTAAAGATGCTCGTCTGCACCGCTGCGCATCTGGTGATGTCCCACACTGTCCAGGGTCAAATCCACATCCAGCCCCAGAGGGTCAAAGGCGTGGGTGTGCAGCTCCTCCACCTGTTTGGAAATATCCTTTAAGGTAATGCCTCCTACACGGCTTACCGTGCCGGTGAAATATTTGTCAATGACCTCGGAGCTGATGCCGATTGCCTCGAAAATTTTTGCACCCTCGTAGGACTGGATGGTGGAAATACCCATCTTGGAGGCAATTTTTACGATGCCGTGAAGGACGGCACTGTTGTAATCGTCCACAGCGGCATAGTAGTCTTTGTCCAGCATGTGGTTGTCAATCAGTTCTTTGATGGTGTCCAGTGCCAGGTAAGGGTTGACGGCACAGGCACCGTAGCCTAACAGGGTTGCGAAATCGTGAACCTCGCGGGGTTCGCCGGACTCTACAATCATTGCCACACTGGTACGCTTTTTGGTGGTAACCAGATGCTGCTGCAGAGCAGACACAGCCAGCAGGGACGGGATTGCCACGTGGTTCTCATCCACGCCCCGGTCAGAAAGAATGATAATGTTCACGCCGTCACGATATGCCCGGTCCACCTCCACAAAGAGACGGTCGATGGCTTTTTCCATGCTGGTTCCGGTGTAGTAAATGATAGGAATCACTTCCACCTTAAAGCCTTCTGCCTTCATATTTTTGATTTTCATCAAATCCGTATTGGTGAGAATCGGATTGTTAACCTTCAAAACGTTACAGTTTTTCGGCATCTCCTCCAACAGGTTTCCATCGGTTCCGATGTAAACGGTGGTACTGGTAACCACTTCCTCACGGATGGCATCAATAGGCGGGTTGGTTACCTGGGCAAAAAGCTGTTTGAAGTAATGGAACAAAGGATGGTAGCTTTTACTCAGCACGGGGATGGGAGTGTCCACGCCCATAGCGGCGATGGCCTCCGTTCCGTTCTTTGCCATGGGAAGGATACTGGCTTTCATCTCCTCGTAGGTATAGCCAAAGGCTTTCTGCAGACGCTGGCGTTCCTCGTAGGTCAGCTCCGGTACACGCTGGTTTGGAATCTTTAAATCCTTCAAGTTGACCATGTTGCTGTCAATCCACTCGCCGTAGGGCTGTCTGCTGGCGTAACGCTCCTTTAGCTCGTCATCCCCAATCACTCTGCCCTGCACAGTGTCCACCAGGAGCATTTTGCCGGGACGAAGTCTTTCTTTTACCACGATTTTGGTGGGGTCAATGGGCAGGACTCCTACCTCGGAGGAAAGAATCAGGGTATCGTCATCGGTAATCATGTAGCGGGAAGGGCGCAGACCGTTACGGTCAAGCACGGCGCCCATCACATCGCCATCGGAGAAAAGAATGGAGGCGGGTCCGTCCCAGGGCTCCATCATGGTTGCATAATATTGGTAGAAATCCTTTTTCTTCTGGGACATGGTCTTGTTGTTTGCCCAGGGTTCTGGAATGGTAATCATCACCGCCAGGGGCAGATCCATGCCACTCATTACCAAAAATTCCAGGGTGTTATCCAGCATCGCAGAGTCGGAGCCGGAGGTGTTGACCACCGGAAGCACTCTGGAGAGTTCTCCTTTTAAATGCTCGGATTCCATGTTTTCCTCCCGGGCTAACATCTTGTCGGCGTTGCCCCGGATGGTGTTAATCTCACCGTTGTGAACGATGAAACGGTTGGGATGGGCACGCTCCCAACTGGGGTTGGTATTGGTAGAGAAACGGGAATGCACGATGGCAATCGCCGATTCATAATCTTTATCCTGTAAGTCAGAGAAGAAGGTGCGAAGCTGTCCTACCAGGAACATTCCTTTGTATACAATGGTACGGCTGGAAAGGGAAACTACATAGGTATCCTCGGAAGACTGTTCAAAGACTCTCCGCACAATGTACAGCATTCGATCGAAATCCAGACCTTTTGCGACCTTGGCAGGCTTTCTCACGAAGCCCTGCATAATGCAAGGCATACACTCTACAGCTTTATGTCCCAGTACCGAAGGAATGGTAGGCACTTCACGCCACCCCAGGAATTCCAGTCCTTCCTTTTGTACGATGATTTCAAACATCTTTTTCGCCTGGTTACGTTTCAGTTCATCCTGGGGGAAGAAAAACATACCTACACCGTACTCTCTCTCTCCACCCAGTTCGATTCCCAAGGGCTTCGTTACTTTCTGGAAAAATTTATGGGGAATCTGTGTCAGAATACCCACGCCGTCACCGGTTTTTCCCTCGGCATCCTTACCGGCGCGATGCTCCAGATTTTCCACAATTTTCAGGGCATTTTCCACCGTCTCACGACTCTTTTGACCCTTAATGTTGACGCAGGCCCCGATACCACAGTTATCATGTTCAAAGGATTCCCGATATAAGGGAGCCTGGGGAACTTCTCTCTTTACATCAAACATAATATTCCTCCAATCCGTTTGTTCTTACAAAAACAAAAGAAGGTCACAAAGGACATGCGAACGCACGCCTTTGTGACCTTCGTGTATACTATACACCTCTTTTTATTCCTTTGTAAATAGGTTATTTTCTATAAGTTGTCTAACAATCTGACTTTTGTTTATTTTCTTTGTATTTTTCAGTTTTCTTTCTGCTATTGCATCTTTGAAAACCGGTTGTTCCACGCAACTTATCCCCGTTTTCCTTTTAACTTTTTAGTGATTTTTTCTTTATCCGCCTGCCACCAGAGGATAAACAGGCAAATTGCAGCGAAAAGCACACAATTTAATCCCCCTTTCCAGCCCTCTGGGAATCCGAAAATGCCCCCGGCAATCAAGGTGGTGACATTCGCGCAGACATGAAAGACAATGGGTGCGTAAATGGACAACAGCCGGACATAGGACAGTCCGATAAGAATTCCCATGGGAAAGGCAAACATCGCTTGCGCCAGATTGCCGTGATAGATGGCAAATAGCAGGGCGGTCACCAGTACCGATAGATAGACGCCCTTTTGAAGGGGGGCAAAGAGGCGGTTCAGTCCCCGCTGTACCAGTCCCCGGAAAATCAGTTCCTCCACAATGGGAGAACATACGCCGTACAAAAACAAGCCCAGTCCCAGAGGAACGCTGAACTGCTTGCTTGCCACCGCTGTGTATTTGGGGGAAAGCTCCGTCAGATGTCCCAGGACAAAAAGCTGGTTTAAGAAGATGCTGAACGCCACGGCAAAGAGTGCCGTTCCTATATAATTTTTCCTGCGCCACCTCGCCAGTGTCTGCAGCTCCTCAGGAAGAGCAGGGCGCTGTTTCTTTTTTCCTGTGAATTTCATGGTAAAACCTTTCTATAACACATGGTTGCCACTCTTACCAGTTGTATAAACTGACCTATGTGTCATAAATCACAACACTCTGCGGAGTGCCTCCACTTCCTCCCGGCTCACCACCTCATAGTCCGAGGCATGTTCCCCCGGACAGTAGGCAAAGGACACACTTTCCGTCACGCCGGTATTGTCCCGTTTCCAGCCACGGCAGGAGCTGTGGATCTGATGTACCCCCGTCTGTCTCACGAATCCTGCGGCATTTTCCTTCCGCAGTCCGCTTCCCGGAAGTATCTGGATTTCTTCTCCGTACTGTTTCTGGAGCTTTGCCAGCAGTTCCCGGCCTTCCCAGGCAGTGGCTTTTCCTCCGCTGGTGAGCACTCTGTCCACGCCGCAGCCAATCAGCTTTTCCAATGCCTGCTCCATATCCGGCACGCAGTCGATGGCTCGATGGAATACTGCCTCTTTTCCCTGCGAATGAATGAGTTCCACGAAGGCTTTCGTCTGTTCCACATCCAGGTTTCTGTCCTCCTGCAAAAAGCCGAAGGCAAGTCCATCCGCCCCGTTTTGCAATAACAGCTCTGCCTCTTTTAACATCAGTTTATATTCCGTCTCCCCGTAGCAGAAACCGCCCCCTCTGTGGCGCACCATTGCCACCACCGGGAGGGAACAGCCTTCCTTGACTGCCTGCAGAGTTGCCATGGAAGGGGTCAGCCCTCCCAGATACAAAGCGCTGTTTAATTCAATCCTGTCTGCCCCTGCCTCGTCTGCCACCAGTGCATCCTCCAGACAGCCACAGCAGATTTCCAGTAAGGTTGTCGATTCGTTTTTCATACCCTCTCCTACTTTCCCTTCGTCAGATAATCCTGCAGCTGCTCCATGGTGTCGGCGATAAAGTCCGCGCCCTCTGCCTCCAGTTCTCCCTGTGGTGCATAACCGAAGGAAACGCCCACTGCCACGATGCCATTTTCTTTCGCTCCCTGGATGTCAAACTTCCGGTCGCCCACCATCGCCGTATTTTCTCTGGTGAGTTTCTCTCCCCGCAGTTCGTGGAGCTGGCGCAGAGCCTCCTCCACCACTTCCTCTTTTCTGCCGCGGGTTCCATCTAACTCACTTCCCACCACCACATCAAAGTAGCTGTCAATGTGGAAGTGCTCCAGAATCCGTCTCACAAAGACGCCGGGTTTGCTGGAGGCAATCGCCAGTGCCGCTCCTGTGGCTTTGCAGGCGGCAAGCATCTGCTCCACTCCCGGATACCTCTCATTTTCAAAAATGCCGGTGTCCTTGAACCGCTCCCGGTAATACTGGATTGCCAAAAGTCCCTGCTCCTCGGTCATCCCGTGAAATTCCATAAAGCTGTCCAGCAGCGGCGGTCCGATATAAGGCTCCAGCTTGTCCAGATCCGGCTCCTCCATTCCCATTTTGTGAAGGGCGTACTGGACACAGGTGCAGATTCCCTTTTTCGGGTCGGTGAGGGTGCCGTCCAAATCAAATAAAATATAGGAAAACATCATTCTCTGCCCTTTCTCTTTCTTTCCATATAAATCAAATATACCATACACAGCACGATTTGTACAAAGGAAGAACAGGAAGGAGGTGAGCAGACAGTCGATGGCATAGGATTTAGGTACTGGGCAGATGCCAGAACCACCTCCGGGTCTTTTGCAAAAAGCCGGATAAGGCACAGGCATCTCAGCCTGCATCTTATCCGGCTACCTTTCTTAATTATGAATGGTTGCCTCCGATGAGCAATGCTATTTTAACGGAGTGGATTTACTTTGTCAAATCCTATGTGTTATTCTGTCGCCATCTGTTTGATGCGCTCCATCGCTTTTCTTACTGCAGGAATTGCCAGCAGAATCAGAGTCAGCACCATCTCCGGCACAATATAACTCATATTGTATACAGTGGAACCCCAGATTGCTACCAGGTTTCCATGGGCATCTCCTACATACTCGGTGTAAAAAATCAGACCGGAAATCATGTGCATCACGAAACGTCCGCATACACCTACGATGTAGCCGATAACCAGACCGTTTTTCTTTTTATAGAAGAAACCGGACAGTCCCAGTGCGCCGAATGCCAGCGGATAGTCCAACAGTACCTGGAGCGGATGTACCACATAGGGGCCTGTGATAAACTGTAACACACCATAAGCCACTGCGGCGATGATGCCGGTTACGGGTCCGTACCAGTAGCCTACCAGACAGATAATCAGCATACTGAACAGAGTGACAGAACCCCCATTGGGCAGGCTGGGCAGTTTGATAACCGTAGCGATTACGGTTGCCAGTGCAATAGCCATAGCGGAAAATACGATTGGTTTGGTTTTGATCTTTTGCATAAAAAAATCCTCCTGGAATATGATTATTGAACATCATACCGGAGGAGTGCAGGCTGCTGTATACCAGCAGCTCTGGAGAATCTGCAATGCAAATTCTCTGTAGGCTTTCTATATGCATAGTGACATTTTGATTACACCTTGTCACTATACAGTAATTTGAGACTGCTTCTCTACGCCGGTATTATCCGGGTCAGATGATAAGGGTAAAATCTCAGCCGTAGCACCCCCAGCAAGTATTGGTTCTTCCCTACTATACAAAACATAGGTGGAACTGTCAAGCTATTCCGGTGTATCAGAAAAATGACATTTTATTTGATGATCATCAAATAAAATGTCATTCTTAAGCCGTAGAAAAAGCTTATAATTTCTTTGAAACCCATAAGCCATGATAAAGATCGTATCTTATGGGTGTTTTTCTGGAAGAATTGCGCAACCTCTACCTATAAGTACCAGGTAGTGCCATTCTTATGAGTCAAATTTGCAAAAAAATCCGCTATTTCCAGCCCAAATGTCCTTTTAAAGACCTATAAAAGTCACCATAAATCTGTCCTTATGGGTAAGGCATCGTTTCATTGGACTCCAAGCAGCCCATAAGAATCCCAGCATGTCCACGCTTATAGGTTTCCCCTGCATTTTAAAGGAATCCCAGAAGGTGGAGATGCCAAGATTCGTCCGTTACAGCAAAATCTCCTTCTCAAAATGAAAGGAATAGATAATCTGCTCTGCCACTTCTTTGTCCATCAGGCGTTCCAGTGCCTCCGTATAGTAGGCAAGCTGGGTGCGGTAGCGTTCCACCAGTTCCACCGGCCGTTCCACCACATCCGTCTTGTAGTCGGCGAGAATCATCTCTCCATCCTCCTCAAAGCACACATCGATGATTCCCTGCACCAACACCATCTCCTCATGGGGAAATTCTGCCCCCAGGCGGTCTGCAGGGACACCAAGCACAAAGGGCTGCTCCCGGTAAAGCTGTCCCCGTTTCTGCGCCTGTGCCATGCGAAGTGCCAGTCTGCTTTGAAGAAAATGAGCGATCTTTCCGGGATTCACCGCCTCCCGGAACTCTCTGGTCAACTTTCCATCCGTCGCCAATGCATCCATCGTCTGTACCACCGCTGCCTGCAGTTTCTGTAAATCCCCCTGCTCCATCAGTTCCAGAAAATCCGTAAGAGGCAGCAGCTCCAGCACCTTATGGAAGGCACTTCCTCTGGTGGTGCCGCTTACCTTCTCCTCTTGCCGCATAAATCCGGGCACATAGGGAACGATTTCTTCCTCTTTGAAGGCATGGAAGGACTCGTCCTCCTTTTCTGCCAGCGCAGACATTGCCGCCTTTTTCAATTCCGATACCGTGGTTTTGGTATAAAGGTTGGCAAGATTCGCATGGGGGTAATTCCAGTCAAAGCGGGTGCGCAGTTCTTCCAATAGCTGCTGTTCCTGTCCGGATAATTCCGTTTTCCCACGGACTACATCCTGCAAGGCTGTCCGTTCTTCCAGCCGGGTCAGTTCCCGGTTCACTTCCTGAGCGGCAAGCTCCGGCATATCCATCACTTTCAAGGTAAGTTTGGGAAATGCTCCATCCTCCGTGACAGCACCACCGGGCAGTTCCAGCTCTGCCTCCTGCAAAATTCCTGCAAAGGCGGGATGGGTGCAAAGCACCGGAAGCAGATAATCCAGAAAGCAGGATGCCTTCGTCAGGGTCTGAAAGTTTAATTTTCCTTCCGTTTCCGCTCCCTGTACTGCTTTGGCCAGCTGCTTTTTCCACTTGTCCTGCCCCTCCACGATTCCGGTGAGAATCAGCTTTTCTTTGGCACGGGTCATCGCCACATACAGTACCCGGAGTTCCTCCCCCAGGGAGTCTATCTGCATTTTCGCTGCCATTACCGATTTCCGCATCGTTTTCTGGAAGGTGCGCCGCTCCAAATCCACCGCGTCCGTTCCCACTCCCATGTCCGGGTCGGTGAGGAGCATTTTGGCAGTGTCCCGCATGTTGAACCGCTTGGAAAGTCCCGCCACGAAACAGATGGGAAATTCCAGTCCCTTACTTTTATGGATGGTCATAATGCGAACCAAATCCGCATTTTCGTCCAGTGTCTCTGCCTCGCCGTAGTCCACCTGGTACTTCTCGATTTTTTCCAGATAGCGGATGAAGTGGAACAATCCGTAAAAGCTGGTTTTCTCAAAGGCGTTGGCTTTCTCCATGAGAAGTTCCACATTGGCACGGCGTTTCTCCCCCGCAGGCAAGGCCGTCACATATTGGAGATAGTGGCTTTCCCGGAACAGGGTCTGTAATAATTCATGGATGGGCATGTAGGTGGTGCGCTCCCGCCACAGTGCCAGCCAGTTTAAGAACTCTGTCACTTTTTCTGCCAGTTCTGGATTCCATGCCGCACCCGTCTGCTCTCCACTTACCGCTCCGGTATCTGCTGATTCTCTGTCCCCGTTTTCCTTCTCTGCCTCTGCTCCGGTTTCCTCTCCCAGTTCCACATACCGTTTCAGGCTTTCGTACAAAGCCACCTTGCGCCGTCCCTTCGGCGGTGTGGTGATGCCGCGAATCCGGGCAATCTCCTCCTCGGAAAAACCGGCAAACACAGAGGTCAGCACGCCATACAGCGGAATGTCCTGTAAAGGATTATCCCACACCCGAAGCACCTGCAAAATGGTACGGATTTCCGTGGTCATAAAATAGCCGGTCTTACTGGTGATGTAGGCTGGAATCCCCTCCTGCTCCAGAATGGTGCGCAGGGCATCCTCGTAGCCGGTGCCACTGCGGAGCAGAATCACCATATCCCGGTACCTGGCAGGGCGCAGCTGCCCCGTCTCCTTGTCCGTCACCGGGAAATGCCCCACCATCTCCCGGATTTTTCCGGCAATGACCGCCGCCTCTTTTTCCCGGCTGTCCAAATCCTCCTGTTCTTCCTCCGATGCCTTTGGCACCAGAAGCACCTCGGTGGCGTAGGTTTCAGCCTCCGTTCCTTCGGGATAGCCGGCTCCCAGATACAGTGCCTCCGCCTCGGTGTAATCGATGCCTCCCACCGCAGGTGCCATGATTTTGTCAAAACAGAAATTCACGGCATCCAATACCTCTGCCCTGCTGCGGAAATTCTTATGTAAACTAATCATCCGATTCTGGCTTGTTTCCTCCGCCGCGCCATAAACCTTCATTTTTTCCAGAAAGAGTTCCGGTCTTGCCTGGCGGAATTTGTAAATGCTCTGTTTCACATCCCCCACCATGAACCGGTTGTTCTCTTTGGCGATGCTGCCAAGGAGATATTCCTGCACCAGGTTGGAGTCCTGGTACTCGTCAATCATGATTTCCTCATAGAAATCCCGGTAGTCCTCCGCAGTTTTGGAGGGCAGGATTTCCACCGTTCCCCCCTCTGTCTCCTTCCGTTCCACCAGGATTTCCAGTGCCAGATGCTCCATGTCGCTGAAATCCAGGATACCCCTTTCCCGCTTTTTCGCATCCATCGCCGCCTTGAATTTCAGGCTTAAGTCCAACAGTTCCCTCACCGCCGGACTGCACAGCTCGCACTGCTCCATCACCTGCTTTGGCTCTTTGGCAAAGTATTTGTCCCGCAAATCCTGTAAGGATGCCTTGCACTGGTTCCGCAGTTCCTTCGCCTGCTCCCGTAGTCCCGGATTCACCGAGGAATCCTTTTTGGAAGAAAGGGTTTTAAATGCCATGCCCCCCAGAGTAGAGTGCCAGGTTCCCACAGAATCGCATTTTTCCAGGCGCTCCAGCAGTTCCAAATCCTGTTCCAATGCCTCCCCGTACATATAGGGTCCATCCGGGCGGTTGCAAAGCGCCAGTGCCCCCTGGATCTGCTCCCGGCATCCGGCTACGGTCAGCGCCCCAAACTCTTTTGCAAGACGGGCAAAGCTGCTTTGTTCCAGTTCCTCCACCGTGTGGATTTCATAGTCTTTTTTACAACGCTCCAGCCATGCCTCCGGAAACGGGTCGCTGAGGGCATAGTGGTAAAGTCCGCTGATACATTCCTCCAACGCCTGTTCCCGCCCGTTGGTGCTGTAGGTCTCCACGCAGTTTAAAAAGGGTTCCCGCCCTTCGGCAAATTCCTCCTCCAAAAGCTGCGCCATGGTATCCTCCTCCAAAAGGCGCACCTCACCCTCGTCCGCCACGCGAAACGCCGGGTCTAAGCCGATATCGTTAAAATTGTTGCGGATGATAAACAGGCAGAAGCTGTCAATGGTCATAATCTGTGCGCTGTGTACCAGCGTGGACTGACGCTGCAAATGGACACTGTCGGGATGCTCCTCCAGCGCTTTGCTGATGGCGAGGCTGATTCGCTCCCGCATTTCTGCCGCCGCCGCGTTGGTAAAGGTCACAATCAACATCCGGTCGATGTCCACCGGTTCCGTTTCATCCAGAATGCGCTGCAAAATCCGCTCTACCAGAACCGCCGTCTTACCACTGCCCGCCGCCGCTGACACCAGCAGATTTTCTCCGCGGGAATCAATTACCTGTTGCTGTTCCTCTGTAAACTGCATTACGCCTCTCCCTTCCCTTCTGCCTCTGTCATTTTTTCATACACCTGTTCCTCGGTGAGCTCTTCCAGCTGCCGCATCGCCATTCCCGGCATCTGCCTGTCAAAGCCGCACACATTTTTGTAGCTGCAATAGGTGCAGGAGGACTGCTGCCCCTTTTCATAAGGATTTAACGCCATCTCTCCCCTTAAAATACCGGCTCCGATATGCTTGATTTTCTGGTTTACATAATTTGAAATCTGCTGGATTTGTTCCTCAGTTGCCACCTGGGAACGGGCACTGAGGGAGCCATCCTTTTTCCATTCCACGGGAATGACATCGGACTTGGAGGTGCTGTCCTTATCCATCAGCCGCAGAACCTCCTCCGACTCATTCAAAAGTCCCACCGTGCGCAGCTGCCCGAAAATCTCGTTGCGGATTTGCTCCTCGCTCTCGCCGCTTTCCTCCACCAGCGGGTCTGCCATGCGGTAGTACAGAATTCCGGCAGGCACTACCTTCTGTCCCGGATGACTGGTTTTCTCCTTCTCAAGGGCGGCATTGAGATACACCACCAGCTGGAGCTGCAAGCCATAGTAGACGGAAACCAAATCCAACTGCCTGCGCCCGGATTTGTAGTCCAGTACCTTCACATAAATTTTGTCCGGGGTTTCAAAGGTATCCACCCGGTCAATCCGTCCGGTGAGTTCCATTTTTTCCTGCGCAGAAAGGCTCACATCCACATCGGCAAGGGTGTCCGTCCGGGTAAATTTCATCTCAAACTGGCTAGGGGTAAAGACGCCTTTCTGCAGCTGGTGCTGCAGAGTCCGCACGGTTCTGCCCATCACCCGCTTCATCCGGGTCAGCACATACTCCCTGCGGGCACTGCTGTAGAGGATGCTTTCCCCATAGTTGACTGCAAATTCCTCAATCGCCTCCTGTACCCACAATGCTGCCTCCTCTGGGGTAAAGGTGAGCCAGGTACTGCCGTGTTCCTCCACCTTGTGACCGAAAATCTCCAGGATTCCATGAAATATCGTTCCAAGGTCGGATGCCTCAAACTCGTATTCTTCCCTCTCGGAAAGCTGTAAGCCATATTGGAGAAAATGGGCGTACTCGCAGGAGGCAAACTGCTCCAGACGGCTCACGCTGTTTTGCAGAATCTGTCCATACAGCAGTTTCGCCGTGGCTCTGGCAAGCTTTCTGTCCTGATGGGCAAAAAACGCCGCCTGTTCCAGACAGTCATAAAGACCACCCATGGAGTTCTCTGCTCCACCGTACAGACTGCCCAGCAGGGGCATCTCCTCTTTTCCTCTGCCATCGGCGTATTGCCGCAGGTCTGCCGCCAATAAATCCAGCCCATCCTCGTAATTGTAAAGCTGTGCTTCCCACCCCTGCTCCTCCGGGTGTTCCACGTTAAGCGCAGGGAAAAGACTTTTCATAATGGCAATAAGGTAAGCAGGACGCAGGGATTTTCCTTCTCCACTTACCTTGGCATAGGATAGAAACAGCTTGTCCGTGGGTTTGGTCATATTCATATAGAGGTAAAGCTTCTGAATATACATCTGTTTCCGGGGGGTAGGAGCCAGTTCCATATCCGGTGCCACCTGCTCCAGAAACTCTCGGTCAATATCGGATAAAATGCCACCACTGGATGTATTTTTCGGGATATTGCCATCATTCACTCCCAGGAAAAACAGGGTGCGAATCTGTTTCAGACGGGTACGCTCCATGTCGCCTACCACCACGCGGTCTACATTCTGGGGAATGGTTCCCACCTCAATCTCTCCAAAGCCCGCATCCAGAATCTCGTAAAACTCCTGCAGGTCCATGGACTCTGTGCCCAGAAGTCCCACAATCTGGTCAAGCAAATCCATCACCAGGCGGTAAATCTGTCCGTATTCCATCGCCCGCACCGGGTCTGTCTCCTGAAACCGGGTTTCATAGGCTGCCAGCCGTTTCTGCACCTGATTCTGTTCCAGAAAATGATAGAGAGCTGTGCCGTAGTTCTGGGCGGTCTCTCCCGGCTCCAGCAACGGGGCAAGCTCCTCCATCAACCGCTCCCGCAGGACATTGACGGTTTCCAGTTCTTTGATAATCTCCTCGCTTGCCGCATTTCTGCGGACAAACTGCTTGCCGTAAGCTCTCTTTCCCCGGATGCCAAAGGCAAGGATATACCGTTCCAGTACATCCACTTCCTCCGGGGTAAAGCCGGTAAGTCCGCACCGCAGATAGTGAAAAACCGTCTCGTAGGAAAAATCCTTAATGAGCATCTGCAAAGCAGCGCGTATCAGTTCGATAAAAGGGTTTAACAAAATTCCTCTGGTCTGATCCACAAACACCGGAATTCCAAACCGTGCAAACTGCTCCCGCACCTCCTGGGCATAGGCTTCCAGATTTCCTGTCACCACTGCAATCTGACGGTACTCGTATCCTTCCTCCCGCACCAGCCGGTGGATTTTCAGACAGGTCTGGTGTACCTCCTCCTTCGGGGTGGATGCCTCATAAATGCCAATCCGCTCCACTCCTTTTTCATAGGGTTTCATGGGGAAACGGAACAGATAACGCTCCAGATGCGCCAGTTCCGGGTTGTCCTCAAAACGTGCCACCTTTCCCTTTTTCCGCTCCAGAAACACATCCTTTTCCCGGTCAAGTCCCTGCTCCGCCACCAGACGCTCCAGTGCCGTCACCGCCTTGGAGCTGAGGTAGAAAAGTTTCTGCTCCCCAGTCACCTGGTAAGGGTCATCCCCCTCGTCCATGTCCAGCGTCACAATCACCCGCTCCGCAAGCTGGGTCAGGGTAGCGATGACATGGTTCTGAATGGGGGTAAATCCCGTAAATCCATCAAAAACCACCACACTTCCCTGCACCAGTCTGGATTTGGGCAGCACCCGGCAGAGCCGCTCCAGCGTCTCCTCGGTGGTCATATATTTTTCCCGGATATAACCGGAGAATTTTTCATACAGAACCGACAAATCCTGCAATTTACTCTGCAGTGCCCCTCTGCGCCCGGTCTGTCCAATCATGTTCTGCAGCTGCTCCACGGACACTCCATACTGCATAAATTCGGAGATGGCAGATTTGACCTCATGGACATAGCCGATTTTGTTCAGATTTTTTCCAATCACAGGCAATTCCTGCGCCACATCCGCCGCCACTTTACGAAGTACCAGACTTTTGCCCGTATCGTCCAGCACCGGCAAATCGTCCCCGCCCACCTCGTCAAAAATGCGGTAGGTCAGACGCCCAAAGCTCAGCACATCAATGTTTAAGATTCCATGCCCGGCGGACTTTAACACCATGTCCTTCTGGGTTTGCATGGTAAACTGGTCAGGCACAATCAACAGAAAATTTTTCTGGGGGCAGAGTGCCGCCTCCTCCAGTATTTCCCGACAAACCTGTTCGCTTTTTCCAGAGCCGCTGGCTCCAAAATAAAATTGCAGTCCCATGGCGTTACTCCTTTTTTTCACTTTTCCTTTCCAGTATAACAGAGCCCGTTGAGTCCGCACAATAAATTCCGGTTTTTCTTGTGAAATTCCATGTTTTCCAGTATGATGATTTTATAGGTTCAAATTTCCGGTATGCGGCATCGCATACTTTATCATTTCATAGGAAGGAATTCCTGTGAAATAATAATACAATGGCAGGTACATAGGATATGGCATATCGCAATAGCAGAAACCTTCACCGCGCCCACAGGGACAAAGCCGGTGATTATTCCCAGGAAAAACGGCGTATTCCCGATAGAAAGGACTCTCCTTTCACCCTCTCGGTTATCACCGCTTATAAAAAAATCTACGCCGCCATCCCCGCCAACAAGCGGCATCTGGGTGGAGGCAAATATATTTCCGGTGAGAAGCTGACCGCCCAGATTGCGGAAATGGAGCAGAAGCTGATGAACGGCTCCTACACGGAGGCAGAGCTTGGCTCTTTACACAAAACCATCAGCAACGCCCGGATTTGTGCCAGCGTATCCGGTGACACTGCCAGCTATTTCCAGATCAATGAGACGCTGATTCCCTGGCTTGCCCGATGGGACGCCCAGTATCTGGCAGAGAAAAACCGGGACACCGTATATGCCCTGCTGGACTCCTTCCGCGCCGCACCCTCCCAGCTGACCCGGGGTGCCTCTATCCAGGAGAAATACAAGGAATTTGAGAGCCGTCTCATCCGCGACCAGGTGTTAAAGCTGATTCAGCGTGACCCGGAGCATGAGTTTCCCGAAGTGCTGGCGATGAAACGCCGCTTTATCCTTCACATGGGACCCACCAATTCCGGCAAAACCCACGATGCCCTGGAGCGGCTAAAAACCGCAGAAAATGGTGTCTACTTAGGACCTCTCCGCCTTCTGGCACTGGAAATCTACGACAAAATGAATAAAGAGGGAATTCCCTGTTCCCTCCTTACCGGCGAAGAACAGATTGACGAGCCGGGCAGCAACATTTATGCCGCCACCGTGGAAATGCTGGATTTCGAAGCACATTATGACATTGCTGTCATTGACGAGGCACAGTTTGTGGAGGATTCTGCCCGTGGAGATTCCTGGGTGAAAGCCATCATGGGGATCAAGGCAGAGGAAATCCATCTCTGTTTCAGCCCGGAGGCATTGCCCATTCTGGAAAAAATTATCAAACGCTGCCGGGATTCCTACGAGATTGTGGAGCATCACCGCCATACCGAACTGGTCTTTGAGGAGAAACCTTTCGTCTTTCCCGATGACTTGCAAAAGGGCGATGCTCTGATTGTTTTTTCCAAAAAATCCGTGCTGGGTCTGGCGGGACGAATCGAGCAGGGTGGTGGACGCCGTCTCCATGCCAGTGTGATTTACGGAAATCTCCCCCCAGAGGTACGCCGGCGCCAGGTAGAGCTTTTTACTGCCGGAGAAACGGATGTGGTGGTTTCCACCGATGCCATCGGTCTGGGCGTAAACCTTCCCATCCGCCGGGTTATTTTTATGGATGACCAGAAATTTGACGGGGTAAGCCGCCGTCCCTTAAATGGCAAGGAAGTGCGTCAGATTGCAGGACGCGCCGGACGCTACCTACTTTATCCCACAGGCTATGTGAATGCCCACGGGCAGGAAATGTTAGACTATGTGAGAAAGGCATTTACCGCTGATACGGAACCCATTACCCAGGCGCGTCTGGGATTTCCCTCGGAACTCCTCGACCTCAGCGAGCCTCTTGACCGCATTATCGAGGAATGGGGCAACATCCAGCCTTCTGAGCCTTTTGTGAAAGTAGAAACCACGGATGTGCTGTTTCTCTATCATCTGTTGGAAAAGCACAAGGAACAGATTGCGGGATTTGAGGACAAGCATACCATCTACCGGATGATTACCTGCAACATTGATGTAAAAAATAACGAGGTCATCGACCAGTGGCTGGAGTATTGCAAGACCTACGCTGCGGATGTGTGCGTGGAGAAGCCGGAGCAGATTTACGGGCACGATGAACTGATTTCCCTGGAAAATTATTATAAGAAGCTGGATTTGTACTTCCAGTTTTCCAACCGTCTGGGAAAGGAAATGGATTTGGATTTCGTCCTGTCAGAAAAGGCGGATACGGAAGCCCGCATCACCGAGCTTTTGAAGAATAACAAGCGCCGCTACATCCCCAAATGCCGGGTGTGCGGCAGAACCCTCACCATCGCAGAAACCACCTATGGCATCTGCAACAAGTGCCATGCCAAGAGGATGATGGTGTAATTTCTTTCTTTTGCAGAAATGGTAAATCAAATGCGCGTTGAAAAATCATACTTGCAATTTGGCAATGAGAGCATCTTTCAGAACTTTTGAATAATTAATACCATAGTTCTCGCATGCAGTATTGAGCCACGCAGGAATGCTCAGCGTTTTTTTGACTGCTTTATCATCATACGCCCGCGCATACTCATCCAGATTCACACACACCAGATTGACGAAAGCTGCATCGTCATCCTTTTTAACCGCATCAAGCGGTGTGGCAGAGGGAATTGGTTCACCATCGCGCAATGCAGTAAATAAATATTGACCACAAGCCTCCTGTGCCATTGCAAATGCATCGGCAAGATTATCTCCATATGTGGCCAAATCATTAAGATCGGGAAAAATAACAGAAAAACGATTGTCATCCTCAAGATAAAACACAGCAGGATAAATATAATTCATATAGCACTCCTTCTTTCTTCTCCGGGTGGCAGGTTTTATTTAAGTCCTGCCTGCTTTAGTATAGAATTGACAACTCTTTGCGGGATATCACCTGGATGATTCGGGATTGTCACTTTTCCCGATTTGATGGGATGCTTATATTGATGATGAGAACCTCTTACATCGACAAGCATCCATCCGTCGTCAAGGATTACTCTTTCAAGTTCACGAAATCTCATTCGTAGTGTTCCTCCTTGCATAATAACACGTAAAATACGTAGTTTCAATAGGCAACAGATAAAACACATAAAAATATCACATATCTATTACCAAAACAAATGGGATTGAACGACTGAATAGTCCTTTGAAAAAACAGATAGGAATCCCAAATATGTGATTTGAAAATATCAGAAACTTAGAAAGTCGTCAAGTCCTTTTTTGACTTGACGACTTTCTTTACGGCTTTCGCCTTAGGTTGCACCGCAAGACTCATCTTGTGGTGCAACAATATCATTCCCTTTTTTGCTACTTATCTAAGCACAATTATATGTCTTTTATGATTTTTTTAAGTTTATCATATATATGACTGTAAAAATAAAGATGTAAAGTAGAATAACCAAATCCACCAATCAGACCAGTTATCAATCTTCGTGAGTTTGTGGACTCTCTTATTTTAAGATACTGCATCCCCCAATCCCATAGCATCACACTTGACATAACTAAACAAATCCATATGGGAAGTCTCTTCTTAAAAAAATATATTGTGGCCATAATTGTGGATATAATAACCCCTGTACATCTTGCACACACCGGAAATTGAAAGCCTTTTACAAAGAAACTTCGTTCAGGCATTTGATGACACCCCAATACACCTCCAATTTCCATTAATTTCATCCATTGTTTTTCATTCATCATTCTATGCTTTGAATTTATTCCCACATTCCGGGCATAGCCAATATGTTGTCGTTTCGATTTTCTTTCCCTTTCCACAAGCCCCACATAAAACTCCAATAGGTCCTAGCAAAATGGCTCCACAGCATCCTTTACTTGCCGAAAAATCTTTTCCTTTAGAATTTGTTTCTGTTATTACTTGTAAATTTACATTCCCACATTTTGGACATTGCATTTTTCTTCTCCTCCTATATGAAATGGCAATTTCAAATTTTAATAATCTAATTTTTCATACCATGGTAAATTATCATACCATTGTTCATATATACTATATCCAATAATGCAAGCAAAGAAGATTCCCAATATGATAAAAGCCAATATTGCAAGATTCTTTGCAACTCTATAATACCCTTCTTGATGTTCTTTGCACATTACCAATGTAACAAATGCAAATACAATAGCCAATACTATCCAAATTATATGAAACTCTACAACACATGCTGTTCCGCAAATATATGGTAGAAGACTACATCCGAGTGCAATCCACTCTTGATTATTTTTTTCCTTCGCATCTTTTGTCCAACTATTACTAGTTAAATCATGATAACCACTTTTTTTATTTTCTGTTCTGTTGTTTGTATTTCCTAAAATCATTGATCCACATTTAGGACAATTCATATATCCTTCTGGAATTTCCGATCCGCAATTTGGACATCTCATTTCTTTTCTCCCTTCTTTATTTTCTAACTTTTAAAAATTGTATTTTATCACTGTCGTACAAATTGTACTGTATACCCGAAAAGGTCTAAACTAAGAGTATCTCGTTTCACAGAGTATTTTGCTCTATATGAAATATCAATAGGAATAGAACCAAACATAGGTATATCTATATTGGCTTCATAAGCTAGTTTCATCCGATTATCATCGACTATTTTATATGTAAAATCTCCTATAAATTTTGCTGAAAAATTATGAAAAGATGGATATATATATCCACTTTCGTCATCCCCTTCAAAATCAAAAGTCAGATGATCACCCACACCTAATCCAGTAACACTAACAATTATATCTGCCATGCTTTCGGAAACACCTGCTTCCTCAACCAGAATTTCTTTTGCTAACTCACCTACCTGCAACAGGTCTTTACTCTTCCATTCCCCCACGACTGTAGAATGTTTGCTATTTACAATAAAAAAGACTAACACCAATAATGCAAAAATTGCTCCAATACCGATTACCAGCCATTTCAAGTTTTTTCTTTCTGGTACCCATTTGGTTATTTCAGTTTTAAGCCTTTCTTGTGTTCTGTTTTTTGTCATTGGCGATGTATTATAGATTCCGTTATTTGCAATATCATTATTCGATTGTTCCAACCTTACCCCACAATTTGGGCAAAATAAATCCTCATCTTCCACGCGTGTTCCACAATTGTTGCAAAACATATTATCCTCTCTCCTTCGTATCCTCACTTTTCTAACTCAGCCCCGCAGTTACTGCAAAATCCACTTCCCATAGGATTTATTTTTCCACATTTCATACAAACTGCACCTACAACTTCATCCGGTTCTTTTTTCTCTATACTTTTTCCACAAGAGCAACAAAACGCACTTCCATAGGGAACAATACTTCCACAGTTCATACACATTTCTTTTCCTTCAAGGTGTAATTTATTCTGATACAGGGCTTTCCTCTTCTGATCGGAATCCGTTATCAAATTAATCAGATTCCTATATTCCTCTGGCTCATCTGTGAAATTTTTATGTTGCAAATAATACAGTTGACCTAAATGGAATATTTTTTCCTGTAGCCTCTGCTCCTCCTTTCTTATATTATCTGTTATTGCCTCTATTGCGGAAGCACCCTTTTTTTCTAACACTTTTCTTCTCCTCTCATGTTTTTTAATTCTCTGCAAGCACTCTTTTTAGGAAGTTTTCTTCCTAAAATTGTACTATTATACTTCCTATTTGTCAATCTTAATGAGAAGTATAATTCCTATATGTTACACTTTCAAATTTGAATTCCTAGTGCAGTTTCTTCATATAACAACCACGATTGGAGGTTCTAATTAATGGAAATTGATTTTCGTCAAGTCGGGAATACCTTATTATCTTACAGAAAACAAAGAGGTCTTACTCAAGTTGCTGTTGCAGAAGCTGCTGGCATATCTGATCGCACTTATGCAGATATAGAGCGAGGCACCGTAAATATGCGTATAGAAACTTTGATTCAAATATGCAGGGTACTTAAAATTACTCCTAATGATTTGCTTATTATCGAATCAGAAAATTCCTCTCCAACATTGGATGAAATTATCGAGAAGTTAAATACCTGTTCCAAAAAGGAACTTTATGGTGCATTGAACATTTTAAACTCTTACCTTGAAAGCATCCGATAAAGAAGTTTCCTGGCTACTTCAATTTCCTTTCTTCTTTTCTTCATCATGCAGGACTACGTTTTCTCCTCCACTGGGCATATATTCTGAAAAACAAAAATTTTGCCCACGGCTACTTGCTAATTTTATGGGTTTTTTGTATTATGTAAACTTCTTTGGGCAAATCGATTCAAAATGAAGCTTTTTGCCAGGATTTCAGTACCCTAGCAGGGCAAAATATGCCTTTCCTGACTTCGTTTGCCCATCGTGTCTGCTTATAATGTACTTTCCTATGCAAAATTCTTGTATTTCAACGGATTTTAATGTTTGCTTGGGCAAAATCAGGAATTTAAGAGCCATATACCCGCAGAAGGATTCAAGCCCTTGCAGAAAACGGAAGGAGCCGCTTACGGCTCCTTCCTCCAATACCATTCTTTACTTTGAAAATATTTCTCAACCCTAATCAAATCTTACTTTAGAAAAAGCCCCCAGAAAGTGTGTCTCCACACTTTCCGGGGGCTTTTTGCAAATCAATAGCTATATAATTACTCTTTAAACCTCAAAATTAACACCGGTTTCCTTCGGCTCGTCATCGGCAAAAACATAATCTTTGCCGGGAAGGATGGCATTTAAGAGGATACCAACCAGAGAACCAACAGCCAGACCGCTAAGGGATACGTTAGCGCCTCCTACATGGAAACTGATGGCGCCTGCTGCGCTGTAGGTGATACCGATGGACAGTACCAGAATGAGCGCTGCAATGATAACATTACGGCTCTTGCTGAAGTCTACCTGGTTCTCAACCACGTTACGGACACCGACTGCGGAAATCATACCGTACAGTACCAGGGAAACACCGCCGGTGGTTGCTCCGGGCATGCATCCGATGATGGCTGCAATCTTCGGAGAGAAGGAGAAAATCATGGAAAACAGTGCTGCCAGACGGATAACGCGGGGGTCATAAACCTTGGTCAGGGACAGTACACCGGTGTTCTCACCGTAGGTGGTGTTGGCAGGTGCTCCAAACAGTGCTGCTAACATGGTGGCAAGACCGTCTCCCAGCAGCGTACGGTGTAAACCGGGGTCTTTGATATAGTTTCTTCCAACGGTGGAAGAAATAGCGGAAATATCACCAATATGCTCTACGATAGTTGCAAGAGAAATCGGGATGATGGTGATTGCTGCGGTTGCCAGAAGTGCCCAGTCAGGATTCTGGAATACAGAAAATACCGTATCGCTGAATTTTACCGGCAGGCCGATCCATGCGGCGTCGTGGATCTTCTGGAAATCCACACCACCATTTTCAACAGTGATCAGTCCTGCTGCAGTGCAGACTGCTGCTACCACATAGGAAGAAATTACGCCCAGGATAATGGGGATAATCTTTACCATTCCTTTACCCCAGATGTTGCAGACTACAATCACTACGATAGCAACCATGGCAATCCACCAGTTTGCAGAACAGCTGTTGATTGCTGACTGGGAAAGGGAAAGACCGATAGCGATAATGATAGGACCGGTTACAATCGGGGGGAAATATTTCATAACCTTGCTGGAACCAAAAACTTTGATAAGACCTGCAAGAATGAGATAAACAAGACCTGCACAGGCAACACCGAAGCATGCGTAAGGAAGCATTTCCTTGTTAGGCTGACCGTCAATCATGGGAGCAACGGCTGCATAGCCGCCGATAAATGCAAAAGAGGAACCTAAAAATGCAGGAACCTTTCTCTTGGTGATCAAGTGGAATAACAGGGTTCCTAAGCCTGCAAATAACAGGGTTGCGGAAACACTAAGTCCGGTCAGTGCCGGTACGAGAATCGTCGCACCAAACATGGCGAACATGTGCTGGATACCAAGAATAATCATCTTGGAAGTACCCAGTTTCGTGGCATCGTAAATGGGTTCGGCGCCAATCGTGGTTTTTTCTTTACTCATTTCTCTCCTCCATCATTAGAATGTTATTTTTGCTGTTGGTATTTTACCACGCTTCCCCTGTCCCGACAAGAAAATCCCGTCTTTTTCCATAGAATTTTTCCGTAGAATTAAGCTGTGAAAGAAATACCGCTCCGATACACTGGTCTTATACGCTTACAGAGAGGTGGAAACGGATGAAAGAGAAGCTCCGGGGTGGTTATCCCGCCGATGCTCCCTGCAAGATGGACAAATAGGAATTATTGTCCTAACAGTTTTTCACAGACTGCCAGATATTCCATGATTTCCTCGTAGAGCATTTCCGGATTGTAGGAGCCTTCCCTCATATGTTCCGACATCAAGCCATCGATGGTATATTTGATCATTTTGGCAACCTTATGTCCGGACTGCTCATCGGGAAATTGTTGATAATCCGCCTGAGCATAGATCTGTTCAATCGTATCCTGATAGGCATCACGCTTTACTTCCGTGGCAAGGAGTGCTTCACTCACATTCTCCGACACCGCGGTGTTTAAGAACTGCTGCATATAAGGATAACCCCGGAGCACCTGAAGCTTGGCGTTCTCCATACCTCTTGCAATGGCAAATAAATTGGTTTCTCCCTTATCCACCGCTGCTGCCAGTTCCATAGTCATATAACGGACACTGTAATCGTAAAGAAAAGAATACAGACCGATTTTGTTTTCAAAGTAATGAAACAAAAGCCCCTTACTGATTCCGGCCTCTGCTACAATCTCATCTGTACTCGCTTTTTTATACCCGCAGGTGGCAAACACCTTCAAACCGGCATTCATCATCCGATCCTGTTTTTCTTTCTTCAAGTCAAAAAATTTTGCATTCATAGTCTATCTTTCATATTAAGTATTTTTTCCCCGAGGCTCATTATTACGTTGCTGTTCACTCGTACCTGTTCCAGCAACAATTCGCAGACTCATTTGCAGTTTTGCCCCGCAAAAGGAGTCTGCTCACACTTGAGTCACTTTCTTACGCACCTGAGCAGCCAGGTGCTCAGGTACTGTGCGAACCTTAATGATTATGTTGCTGTTCACTCGTACCTCGTTCCAGCAACGATTCGCAGACTCATTTTAATTTTTGCTCCGCAAAAGGAGTCTGCTCACACTTGAGTCACTTTCTTACGCACCTGAGCAGCCAGGCGCTCAGGTACTGTGCGAACCTTAATGATTACGTTGCTGTTCACTCGTACCTGTTCCAGCAACAATTCGCAGACTCATTTGCAGTTTTGCCCCGCAAAAGGAGTCTGCTCACACTTGAGTCACTTTCTTACGCACCTGAGCAGCCAGGTGCTCAGGTACTGTGCGAACCTTAATGATTATAACATATCTTCCTAAAATTTGTATAGAATCCCTTGCTACGAATCAGAATTCGTATTAGAATAGCGGTATACCCACTTTTGAAAGGAGTAATGAATTATGGCGAAAAAACTTGGGAAGTTTTTCCTGTTCAGTGCAGCAGTCGGTGCCGTAGCCGGAAGCGCATACTACTATCTGCAGCATCGTGATTCCATCGTGAAATCCGATGTTCCCAGTGAAGAAGATGATGATTTTGATGATTTCAGTGAAGACTTGGACGAAGAACCTGAGCGTAGTTATGTCGATCTGGACTTTGATGCAAAAAAGGCAGAATTCACTCAGAAAGCCAGTGGTGTAGCTGAAAAGGTTCTGGAGAAGACCGCAGACTGCCTGTCCGCTGCTGCCGGCAAGATTTCCGAAACCGCAAAAGCTCTGGATCATGCCATCAACGCACCTGCTGCTCCCTCCACCGAAGAATTTTTTGATGATGAGGACGCGGAAGAGCCTGCTGCCGGGAAGGCTGCTGTGGCAGATGAAACCTCCGTACCTAAGGCAGAAACAGAAGCTGCACCTGCAAAGGAAGATGAGGCAGAATAATATTTCATAACGGTATCAGGAATCATGAAAGGGCAATCCCAGATGGGACTGCCCTTTTTTCTTACTGTTTTATTGATTTTCTTCCTGTTCTTTATGTCTGCGGACTAATTCTTCTTTTAAATCGTAAGCCTTGTCCTTAATACGGGAGTTTGCCGTGGAAGACCCCATGATTTCCGAGATCAGATGGGAAGCCGTATCCAGCTGTCCACACTCAATCGCCAGTGCTGCAGTCAGATAATCTGCTGTATCCTCATCCATACCTGCCATGGGATAATCTTCCTCCATGCGGGCCTTGATGAAACCGTCCAGCGCTTTCTGCAGGAAGGTATTTTCCTCCTGCTGGACATTCTCCTGTTGCTGTTTTAAATCCGAAGCAGCTTCCTGTTGGTTCTGTTCCAGCTCCTCCCGCATTCCCCGGTACAACCAGGCGATTTTTAAGCAGGTATATGCCAGCTCACTTGCCTTTGCGCCCTTTACCATATTGTTCAGCAACACCATCTTAAAATGTTCCACTGCTACCGGATAGGAATATTCCGTCAAATCTTCCTCATGGCGCTCTTTAAAGGAAGCGCTGATAGATTCCTGGATCTTTTTCTTATGGATAGGCAGCAAGGTATCAAAATACCGTGCCATAGCAGCATACCCGCAATGGGGACACATGATGGCTTCATATTTGATACTGTCTATCTGTACCTGCCGTGGTCTCAAATCAAAATCCATCCCATTGCTGCGGACTCTGCCATAGCGTACCGTCTTTGCCGTAAACTGTGCCTCACACACCGGACACTGGTAGGTCTTATCAAATAAAAATTCAGCGTCTCCCATTATTTCTCCTTTGTCTATAGTATGTCTTTACTGGTTGTCTTTCGGTAACACGAAAGAACTCTTGAGGGATACGATCCGGTTAAATACTAACGCATCCGGTGTAGAATCCTTACTGTCTACGCAGAAAAATCCCTGTCTTACAAACTGGAAGCTGTCATAAGCTTTGGCATCCTTCACAGCGGGCTCAATGTAGCAATTTTTTAATACGGTGAGAGAATTGGGATTCAGGTTCAGACTTCCGTCCTCATTGTATACACCTTTTTCTTCATCGATGATGTTTTCATACAAACGAACCTCTGCCTTTACTGCATGAGGTGCGCTTACCCAGTGGATGGTTCCTTTTACCTTACGGCCGTCAGGGCTGTTACCACCCTTACTTGCAGGATCATAGGTTACATGCACCACGGTCACTTTACCGTTTTCATCCACCTCATAGCCTGCACATTTTACAAAGTAGGCATGCATCAGCCGCACTTCGTTACCGGGGAACAGACGGAAATATTTCCTGGGCGGCTCCTCCATGAAGTCATCTCTGTCGATATAAAGCTCACGGCAGAAAGGAACCATTCTCTTTCCAAGTTCCGGGTTCTCCAGATTATTGTCCACTTCCAGGAATTCCTCCTGTCCTTCCGGATAATTGTCAATCACAAGCCTGATAGGATCCAGAGCAGCCATAATTCTGGGTTTCTTTAATTTCAGATCCTCGCGGATACAATACTCCAGCATAGGATACTCTGCGGTAGACTGTGCTTTGGATACCCCACACAATTCTACAAATTTACGAATAGATTCCGGTGTAAATCCACGGCGGCGAAGTGCTGCGATGGATACCAGACGGGGATCATCCCAGCCGTCCACAATCCCTTCCTCTACCAGCTTTTTAATGTAACGCTTACCGGTTACCACGTTTTTCAGATAGAGTTTTGCAAACTCAATCTGTTTGGGAGGATGGGGATATTCCAGTTCTCTTACAACCCAGTCATAGAGAGGTCTGTGATCCTCAAACTCCAAAGTACAAATGGAATGGGTAATGCCTTCAATGGCATCCTCAATGGGATGGGCAAAGTCGTACATGGGGTAGATGCACCATGTATCACCGGTGTTGTGATGCGTCATATGTGCCACACGGTAAATAATGGGATCACGCATATTAATGTTGGGAGATGCCATGTCGATCTTGGCACGCAGGGTTTTCTCGCCATCTGCATACCTGCCTTCTTTCATGGCAAGAAACAGCTCCATATTCTCTTCCACGCTGCGGTTACGGTTGGGATCCTCTTTTCCGGGCTCCGTTAAGGTACCACGGTATTCCCTCATCTCCTCAGCCGTCAGGTCAGACACATAAGCTTTTCCCTTCTGAATGAGTTTCAATGCGGCCTCATACATCTGTTCAAAATAACTGGAGGCAAAAAACAGACGATCCTCATAGTCAGCACCCAGCCATTCCACATCCGCCTTGATGGAATCCACGAACTCTGTCTTCTCCTTCGTGGGGTTGGTATCGTCAAAACGCATATTGAACTTTCCGCCATATTCCTGGGCCAGTCCATAATTCAACAGGATACTCTTGGCATGTCCGATATGCAGATAACCGTTGGGTTCCGGTGGAAAACGAGTGTGTACTGTATCATAAACACCCTCTGCCAGATCCTTGTCGATGATCATTTCAATGAAATTTTTACTCTCGCTCATAATGTCTCCTCTTATATATAAGTTTACAGCTATTCAGAACCCCATTCGCATATAAATTTGCGATTCTGCCTGCATGCAAGCATCCGCAGAGGGCAAATTTGCACGGCTCTGAACAGTTACACATATTTTGCTTCAAAATCCCTGCGAGGCATAGGCTTTCCAAAATAATATCCCTGCACCATCAGTACATTCATGTTTTCCAACACGCGCAACTGCGATTCTGTCTCAATTCCTTCCACACAAATGCTCTTGCCCAGCGTCTCCGCCAGTTCTCCCACCATTTTGACAAACGCCTGAGAGTAGGCATCCTCCGCCAGATCTTTGACAAAACCCTGATCCACTTTGATCACATCGAAGGGAATTTCCCGGATGTGGTTCAAAGAAGAATAACCGGTTCCGAAATCATCCAGTGCCAATCTCGCTCCCAGATCCTTGATATCCCCGAGAATTTTCTGCATCCGCGGCATATCATTGATGGCAAGGCTCTCCGTCACCTCCAGGGTCAGGTGATGGGGATCAATGCCTGTCTGACGAATGGTCTGGGCAATCTCGCTTACAATATCCGTCTGCAGGAGCTGTACAACAGAAAGGTTGACATTGACTTTATATTTGGGTCTTCCATGGTCATTCCACCATTTGCATGCCTTGCAGGCTTCATACAGCACATGGTTGCCGATGGGGGTAATCAGACCCAGATACTCCGCCAGCGGAATGAAATCTGTAGGGGAGATAAATCCCATCTTGTCGCTGTTCCAGCGGATTAAAGCCTCTGCGCCAACACAGGGATTTCCCTCTTCCTGGACATTCATGATGGGCTGGAAATATACCTCGAACTGGTCAAGACCGCCGTTGGTGGCATCACGCATATTTTTTTCTATGGCCAGTCGTTTCATGGAAGAAGAGTGAATGCTGTCCGAATAGTAAGCGACCTGATTCTTACCGGCACGCTTTGCCTCGTACATGGCGATATCCGCCTTCTTGATCATCTCCTGTACATCGTCCCCATATTCCGGGAAGTAGACAATACCCATACTCATGGTACAGTAGAAATCTGTATTTTTCAAAAACCAGGGTTTGGTAAAAATGCCCTGTACATTGTTTAAAATCTGTTCCAGCTTGTCCTCCTCTGTGGAAGGTACAATGATGACAAACTCGTCGCCGCCCATACGGTAACAGGTATTATGGATACCATTAATACTGCTCAGGCTTTCGGATATGGATTTCAGCAGCACATCTCCGTACTGATGTCCCAGCCCGTCATTGATATACTTGAAATCATCCAGATCCAGATAAAGAAGCGCTCCCTTACCCCCGTTTTTCTTTGCCTCATCAATAAAGTGCGCAAGATCACGCTCACAGCACATCCGGTTATAAAGTCCTGTGAGAAAATCCGTGTATGCCTGCTGTTCGATTTTGTACTGGTAATTCTTCTTGTCCGTGATGTCGTAAAGGGCATACAGACTGACATCTCTTCCATCCACCCATTTAATTTTGTGATGGAGCAGGTCATACCAATGACCGGTCTCTTCATGAAAAAGCTCGCTGCGATCCTTTTTCAGAATATCTTCTAATTTATGTTCCTGAAGTTCTTTATGAAAAGTATTTCGCAAAATGCGGTTTTCAAACAGGACTTCATTATTTATCTCATCCTTGACATAGATTGCGCTTCCTACATTGTCCAGCACCGCTGCCAGTGAATGGTAGGAGCTGGCGAGGGAATTTTTCTGGATTCTCCTGGTGAGAATACTCTGCAGCACCTTCAGCGAATCATTGATAAATTTAATTTCCTCCACCTGCCAGCATCTGGCAGGTGCTTTATCCTGAAAACAGACATACATATCCGGCACATCGTCAACGAAAACAGGGAAACTGATCAGTGCTGAAATCTGCAAACGTTTCAGTTCTTCCTTGATGGCAGCCGGCATATCGGAATCATAGGAGAGGACTAACGGCTTGTCTGTATGTAAAAACTGAAAAGCTGGCTGGTTTTTCGTGCATTCAAAATAAGAGACTACACCGGTATTACACCACTCAGCAATCACATCCATCTTTGCCCGGTTGTCATGAAGCTTGAACACCTGCGCACTGGAAATGTTAAGATAGCCCCCAATAATGGCCAGCATTTTTTCCATTACCACTTCAATGGCCTCTTCATGGTCAAGCAGCTGCACCACCTGCGTCATGGATTCGTTCTGATGCAGTAATTCCTCTGTAACCTGTTGGGAATATCTGCTGCGCAGACTCTCCGCCCGTACGTTTTCCAGATTGGCCTTATTCCGCAGGATGCTGTAAGAGACATCATGAAGCAGATCCAGCGCTCTGTAAAGTTGTTTTTCTCTGATCACGCCATGCCAGCTGCTACGAAGTTCCGCCTCGTCCACTCCCGGCACATCATAAACAATGCCATAAATGATCCATGTCAGCTGTACCTGAGGGGTCACTTTTACGGATGCTGCTGCCAGCTTCAGCCAGGGATATTCGGTATCTTCTACGGCCTGGTCTTCTATGGAATCGCCGCTTACTCTCTGCACCAGGGAGCGAACCTGTTGTGCCGTCACCAGATCCCTGAGTCTGTTGATATCTTCCTGGTTCCCGCTGATTTTGGTGACAGGCTGATCCCATCCCTGTACACAGTAAACATTTGTTTTTACCACTTCACAAAACTTATTCTGTAGCTTTTGTACGCGATCGATATCTATAAGTTCCTGTAATGTCATGGAATTTTCTCCGGTAAGTAAGTGATATAAAATTTTAACACATTTTTTATGAAAATACAAACTTTATACAGAATTCCATCTAGTACTATAGTAGCAAGAATCTTTGTGGAACTTTTTTATGGCATAGAAAGATATTTTCCATGCCATAAAAAAGAGACAGATCGCTTCAAAAAATCTGTCTCTTCCTGTCTATCTGCTATCGTAATTGTAATTTATGCATCAATGCTGTAGTTCGGCGCTTCCTTCGTGATGTGAATATCATGGGGATGGCTCTCCTTCAAGGATGCGGCGGAGATCTTCACAAATCTGCCATTCTCCTTCAGTTCATCAATGCTGCCGCATCCGCAGTAGCCCATGCCGGAGCGCAGACCTCCCATCAGCTGGAATACGGTATCTTCCGCATTTCCCTTGTATGCCACACGTCCCTCGACACCTTCCGGTACCAGTTTCTTTGCGTTTTCCTGGAAGTAACGATCCTTGGAACCATTTTCCATGGCTGCAATGGAACCCATTCCACGGTATACTTTGTATTTACGACCCTGGAACAGTTCAATCTCTCCCGGGCTCTCCTCACATCCTGCAAACATGGAACCCATCATGCAGACACTGCCTCCTGCTGCGATTGCTTTGGTCATATCGCCGGAATACTTGATACCACCATCGGCAATGATAGGGATTCCGTACTCTTTGGCTACGGCGTAAGCATCCATGATTGCGGTAATCTGGGGTACGCCGATACCTGCTACCACACGGGTGGTACAGATAGAACCGGGTCCGATACCGATTTTCACTGCATCTGCGCCAGCCTCAATGAGGGCTCTGGTTCCTTCTCCGGTTGCCACGTTACCTGCGATAACCTGCACCTCCGGATATTTCTCCTTAATCATGCGGATACATCTTAATACGTTCTCGGAATGACCATGGGCACTATCCAGGACAATGACATCCACTTTGGCATCCACCAGAGCTGCTACACGGTCCAGTACATTCGCGGTGATTCCCACAGCTGCTCCACAAAGCAGACGTCCCTGCTCATCCTTTGCTGCCAAGGGATATTTTACGGTTTTTTCAATATCCTTGATGGTAATCAGACCCTTTAGGTTAAAGTCCTTGTCCACGATGGGAAGCTTCTCCTTGCGGGCTGCTGCCAGAATCTTCTTTGCCTCTTCCAGAGTGGTTCCCTCTGGCGCGGTGATCAGCCCTTCGCTGGTCATGGACTCTTTGATTTTCTTGGTAAAATCTGTCTCAAATTTCAGATCACGGTTGGTGATAATGCCAACTAATTTACGCCCCTCGGTAATGGGAACGCCGGAAATACGGAACTTAGCCATCAATGCATCCGCGTCAGCCAGAGTATGCTCAGGACTTAAAGAAAACGGATCGGTAATTACACCGTTCTCAGAACGTTTTACCTTGTCTACTTCCTCTGCCTGTGCCTCGATTGACATGTTTTTGTGGATGATTCCGATACCACCCTGTCTGGCCATGGCAATTGCCATGCGGTGCTCAGTAACCGTATCCATTCCTGCGCTCATCATCGGAATGTTCAGTTTGATTTTTTTTGTCAGATGAGTGGTCAAATCCACCTGATTCGGTACTACCTGTGAATACGCCGGTACCAATAATACATCGTCAAAAGTAATGCCTTCGCCAATAATCTGTCCCATGTTTCCTCCTAAAAAATTGTTATTTTAATCCATAAACACCTTACGAGGTGCAATATTCCTGATGGCCTTTACCATCGCCTCGTTGGGCTCCAGGATTAGTTTCTTTTCTCCATTGTAATACATGCAATAACGGGTTTCCGGTTTTTTCTCCACACCACAACTGTAATCAAAGGTTTTCACCTGACGGTTTTTGTAATCGTCCAGATGATAGGATTTGACAGGTGCCAGTATTTCCATTTTTTCCACGGAAAATACGCCGACTCTCTTGCGTTTCGTCTTATTCAGAACCTTGTCAATGGTAATTTCCCTATCAAGATACAGATATTCATACTCCACATTGGCATTCATTCCTGCAAAATAAGCGCCAACGCCGCAGACAGCCGCCAGAGGAAGTGCCAGAAGCCCCAGAATATTCACCATCAGACACATGACAAATGCTACGGTCAGAATTGTCAGAAAAATTTGCAGAAACTTCATCAATAGAGAGTTTTTACCTTTTACAAGGCATTCTACATATGTTTCGTTCACAGGTATATCCACCTTTCTGTATATTATTGTATAATCATATTACAAAAAAATACAACTTTCAAGGTAGAACCTTTTTCTTTACACTTTTTTTACGGAACGCTAATTTTCTTTAGCTAATTTTCTTTACATTGACATCCCTTTTTTTCCCTATTAAAATAACTAATCAGAACCCTGTAAATTTGCTCTTCCGCCTGCATGCAGACATTCACAGTAGACAGATTTGCCCGGCTCTGAATCGTTATAAATCGGAGGAAGCCGTCATGCCTGTTATGGATGATATCAGAAAAGAAACAAGTAAAATGAAGGACAAGACCTTCAAAGAAAAGCTGGCATACTTCTGGGGATATTACAAATTTCACACCTTAGCCGCAATTGCTCTGCTGATTATGGTCATCTGTTTGATCCATGATATGGCAGCGCAGAAGGATAGCGCTTTTTACGCACTTTTGGTCAATGCGGGGGGCTATCCTATGGCGGATGATGCCGGAAATGAATTTGCGGAATCAGCGGGAATTGATTTGAAACAATATGATATTAAAATTGACACTTCTGTCGTTTATGACCCGGAGGATTTTTCCAAGGATTCCTATTACGGAGCCATGAAACTCTCTGCTTTACTGGCCGCCGGTGAGGTGGATACTTTTGTCAGCAGAGAAAATGTCTTTACCAATTATGCCTTAAATGAATCTTTTTTTCAATTAGATGAAGTAATGACTGCGGAACAGATTGCCGTCTACGAGGGCGACATCTACTATATCGACCAGGCAGATATGGATGCGAAGGAAACGGAGGAGATTCCCATTTCCGAAACCGCTGAGGATCCCGCCTATGCCTCTTACGCCTATACCGAAGACCATCGTGACCCCAGTCAGATGGAAAATCCTATTGCAGCAGGCATTTACCTGAATGTAGAGGATATTCCTTTCTTTATGGATCATAACTGTTTTCTCTCCGGTAAGGTTGTCTACGGCTTCATGTGCAATGGTGCCCATACCGACCAGGCTGTAAAATTTCTGTCCTACCTGACCGGGAAGTAACATCAAAGAGCCGCTTGCCGACTCTTTGCGCGCGCGAGCGGTATGCGTAGCATAAACTACATCTCCGCGAGCTGCGCATCATGCAAAAGAAACTCCCTGCCCTACTGGGCAAGGAGTTCTTTTAACATCTTATTCACCATGCCGGGGTCTGCTTTCCCGTGCATTGCTTTCATCGTCTGTCCTACCAGGAAGCCGATGGCTTTTTCTTTTCCGTTGTGGTAATCTTCCACAGACTGGGGATTGTCTTTTAACACCTGTTCTACGGTGGTGCGCAGCGCACCCTCGTCATTCACCGTCTTTAACCCTTTTTCCTCCACATAGGCTTTCGGGTCTGCATCCTCCAGAAATACCTGCTCAAAGACTTCTTTTGCCACATTGCCGTTGATTTCTTTCTTTTCAACCATGTCAATGATGGCTGCCAGGTGTGCGGGGCTGAAATGAATGTCCTCCGCGTCCATCTCATGCTCTTTCAACAGCCGCATGGTTTCCACCATAATCCAGTTGGAAACCTTCTTGGGTGCGGCTCCCAGCACCACTGTCTTTTCAAATAAATCCGCCAGCGCTTTGGTGCCTGTGATCATGTCAATATCGTACTCCGGGATGTCAAACTCCTGGAGATACCGGGCTTTTTTCTCCTCCCGGAATTCGGGAAGGGTATCCCGGATTTCCTCTAACCATTGTCCGCTAATGGAAATAGGCACCAAATCCGGCTCCGGGAAATAGCGGTAGTCCTGTGCGTCCTCTTTGCTGCGCATGGCGTAGGACTGCCCCTTGCTGTCATCCCAACGGCGGGTTTCCTGTACCACCTTTTCTCCTGCCTCCAGCAAATCAATCTGGCGCTCCCGCTCTCCTGTGATGGCATGGGAGATGGCACGGAAGGAGTTTAAGTTCTTCATTTCGGTACGGGTGCCGAATTCCGGCGCCCCCACTTCCCGTACCGACAGGTTGACATCGGCACGCATGGAGCCTTCCTGCAGCTTACAGTCGGAGGCACCGATGTACTGGATCAGCATCCGCAGTTTTTCCAGGTAGGCAATGACCTCCTCCGCGGAGCGCATATCCGGCTCGGAAACAATCTCAATGAGAGGCACGCCGGAGCGGTTGTAATCCACCAGGGTGGCATCCTCCCACTCGTCGTGAATCAGCTTGCCCGCATCCTCCTCCATGTGAATCTCATGGATTCCGATGTCCTTGCGGACACCATCCACCTCAATTTCCACACTCCCGTTTCTGCAGATGGGCAGATACAACTGGGAAATCTGATAGTTCTGCGGATTATCTGGATAAAAGTAATTCTTTCTGTCAAATTTACAGTACCGGGTAATATCGCAGTTGGTAGCAAGTCCCACTGCAACGGCGTATTCCAGTACTTTTTTGTTTAAGACCGGCAAAGAACCGGGCATGCCGGTGCAGACCGGACAGGTGTGGGAGTTGGGGCGTCCGCCAAAAGCAGTGGAACAGCCACAGAAAATTTTGGTTTTGGTTGCAAGCTCTACATGAACTTCCAGTCCGATGACGGTTTCATACTCTTTCATCTTCCTTTACGCCTCCTCTCGCAACTGTTCATAGGTGTATGCGGTCTGAATCAGTTTCTTCTCCTGGAAACAGTCACCGATTAACTGTAAGCCGATGGGCAGTCCCTTGCTGTCCTTGCCACAGGGAAGGGAAATGCCGGGCAGTCCTGCCAGGTTCACCGCGATGGTATAAATATCCCCCAGGTACATCTTGATGGGGTCTGCCAGACTCTGCCCCAGTTTCGGTGCGGTGGTAGGTGCCACCGGTCCTAAAATCACATCGTATTTCTGAAATGCCTCGTCAAAGGCTTTCTTCATCATGGCTTTTACCCGGAGGGCTTTCAGATAGTAAGCGTCATAGTAGCCGGAGCTTAACACGAAGGAGCCTAACATAATGCGGCGTTTTACCTCGGCACCAAAGCCCTCGGAACGGGTCTTTTTATACATGGGATGAAGTCCCTCCACGCCCTCGGCGCGGTAGCCGTACTTGATGCCGTCAAAACGCTCCAGATTGGAGCTTGCCTCCGCAGCCGCAATGGTATAGTAGGTGGGAATGGCGTAATTTACCAGGCTTAAATCAAATTCCTCCACAATGGCACCCCGGGCTTTTAAATCCTCGGCTGCCTTTAACACTGCCGCTTTGACTTCCGGCTCCAGTCCTGCCCCGAAATAGTCTCTGGGTATTCCAATCCGCATGCCCTTCACATCCTTTACCAGGGCAGAGGTAAAATCCGTGTCCTCCCGTTTGATGGAGGTGGAATCCTTTTCATCGTGGGCGGCAATAAGTTCCAGCACTGTGGCACAGTCCTCCACATTTTTGGTCAGAGGGCCAATCTGGTCTAAGGAGGAACCATAGGCAATCAGTCCATAACGGGATACCGTACCATAGGTGGGTTTCATGCCTACCACCCCGCAATAGGAAGCAGGCTGACGGATGGAGCCGCCGGTGTCAGAGCCCAGTGCAAAGAAACATTCCCCTGCTGCCACTGCCGCCGCGGAACCGCCGGAGGAGCCTCCCGGCACATGCTCCGGATTTACGGGATTTTTCGTCACACCGTAAGCGGAAGTCTCTGTGGTGGAGCCCATGGCGAATTCATCCATGTTGGTCTTTCCAATCACCACCGCTCCTGCCTGCTCCAGTAAAAGCACGGCCTCCGCAGAGTAGGTGGGAATAAAGTTATATAGAATTTTGGAGGAACAGGTGGTAAGCATCCCCTCGGTACACATATTGTCCTTGATTGCCACCGGCACGCCTGCCAGAGGACCGGTCAGCTCTCCTGCCTCGATTTTTGCCTGCACCAGGGCGGCACGTTGTAATGCCCCCTCCTTATCCACCGTCACATAACAGTGATAGGTGCTTTCATATTGTTCGATCTTTTCCAGTACCGCCTGCATAGCCTCCACTGCGGTGGTTTCCCCCGCCCGGATTGCTTTGGCAAGCTGTACGGCTGTCATTTTACAACCATCCATTTTTGCGAGTCTCCTTTTTCTCAGTCAAAGGTCTTTGGCACCAGAAACATGTTATCCTTCTGTTCCGGTGCATTCGCCAGCGTCTTTTCACTCTCATCGCCGCCTATGACCACATCCTCCCGGAATACGTTCTGTACCGGAAATACATGGGACATAGGCTCCACTCCGGTGGTGTCCAGCTCGTTCAGCTGGTCGATGTAGTCCAGCATACTGCCCATATCCTTTTTCGCCTGTTCCTTTTCTTCTTCAGAAAGTTCCAGCTTTGCCAGGATGCCTACATATTCAATGGTCTCATCTGAAATGATATTTGCCATAATAATCTCCATTCTGCCCGCTTTTCAAGGCATCTCAAGTTTGTGCGCAAGCACAAATCCTGTAAGAGAAACATTTTTTTCTCTTTAATCCCGCACTTTGATGTGTACCTCACGCAGCTGCTGTTCGGTGACATCGTTGGGTGCTCCGCACATCAGATCCTGGGCGGAACCGCTCATGGGGAAGGCGATAACCTCCCGGATGTTTTCCTCCTGGCGTAACAGCATGATCATACGGTCCACGCCGGGAGCCATTCCTGCGTGAGGGGGTGCTCCAAACTGGAATGCCTGATAGAGTGCGCCGAATTTGCTCTTTAAGGCCTCCTCGTCATAGCCGGCCAGTTCAAAGGCTTTGACCATAATCTGCATATCGTGGTTTCTCACCGCGCCGGAGGACAGCTCCACACCATTGCACACGATGTCATACTGGTATGCCAGAATGTCCAGCGGATTCTCCTTTTCCAGAGCCTCCAGACCACCCTGAGGCATGGAGAAGGGGTTGTGGGTAAAGCCGAGCTGTTTGGTTTCCGGGTCTGACTCGTACATGGGGAAGTCGTTTACATAGCAGAAACGGAAGGCATTTTTCTCAATCAAATCCAGTTTCTGACCCAGCTCGTTGCGAATCTGTCCCGCATAGTAGTTTGCCCGCTCCTCTTTATCAGCGATAAAGAAAATGGTATCTCCTGCCTGTAAACCTGCCAGTTTTGCAAGCTCCGGCTTTATTTCCTCCGGGATAAATTTATCAATGGGTCCTTTGTAGCTTAAATCCTCTGCCACATCCAGATAGCCTAAGCCTCCCATGCCAAGTCCGGTGGCGAAGGCTAAAAGTTTCTCATGGAATCCCTTGCTCATTTCTGCATGCACCTTGATCCCCCGGACGGTGCGTCCTAAGAAGGGACGGAAGGTACATTTCTGGAAAAAGCCGGTCAAATCCATAATACGCAGAGGGTTGCGTAAATCCGGCTTGTCACAGCCAAACTCCAGCATCGCCTGCTTGTAGCTGATAACCGGGTAAGGTGCCGGCGTGATGGCTGCCCCTTCCGGTGCAAATTTCTCGAAGGTGGCGGTAAGCACTTCCTCGCCTACCCGGAATACATCCTCCTGGGTAGCGAAGCTCATCTCAAAGTCTAGCTGATAGAACTCACCGGGAGAACGGTCTGCTCTTGCATCCTCGTCACGGAAACAGGGAGCAATCTGGAAATATTTGTCAAAGCCGGACACCATGAGGAGCTGTTTGTACTGCTGGGGTGCCTGGGGCAGTGCGTAGAATTTTCCTTTGTATTTACGGGAGGGTACGATGTAATCTCTGGCACCCTCCGGGGAGGATGCACACAGAATCGGAGTCTGGATTTCCAGAAAGCCCATCTCTGTCATTTTCTGGCGCAGGAACGCAATCACCTGGGAGCGGAAAATGATGTTGTCCTTCACTTTGGCATTGCGCAGGTCCAGGTAACGGTATTTCAGGCGGATATCCTCACGGGTCTCCCTGGAGGTCATAATTTCAAAGGGGAGCTGCTGGTAAACCTTGCCTAATACATCAATGGTGCGTGCCTCCAGCTCAATGGTTCCGGTGGGAATTTTGGGGTTGTAGGTTTCCTCATCCCTTTTCTCAATCCGTCCTTCCACGCTGATGCACATCTCCTTGGTGATGCCTTTTAACAAGCCGTCCTGACGCAGAACCACCTGGAGTACGCCGTACATATCCCGCAAATCAATGAAGGATACGCCGCCGTGGTCGCGGATGTTCTCCACCCAGCCAGCCACCCGCAGGGTCTGGCCGATGTGCTGTTCGCCGATTTCTTTGACAGTGATGTCTCTGTAGCAGTTTTTCATAGTTTTGGTCTCCTTTTTGTTTGATTCCGAGACCTGCACTTTTTGTGCATACAAAAAGTCCCGGAATACTATTTGTATTCCGGGACGGATAAACGATTCTATCCGCGGTACCACCCGCATTGATATATGCCGCATTCCAGGAAATCCTGACGCAGAACACACATATCCACTCTTTCCCGTAACGTGGGCTGACACGTATTACCCTACGGCAGTTTCCACTGCTTTCAGATAATCTGCTCCGGAGTGTTCCCTTTACCGATTCCTTCGTTAGGCGCTCTCAGTCGGTGACGCCAATTTCCTGTCGAACTCCCTGGCAAGAGTCTCCTTCAACGCATTTATCGCCATTATATTAGCACAGCTTTTTTTGCTATGCAATCATTTTTTGGAGTTTTTTCCTCTTCCATAATAAAACCATTGTGCTGGAAAATGGGAATGAACATTCCCGGAGGCAGAAGCCCCTTCTCCGAAAACAGGAGTTTTGTGTTACTCTAATACCATAGAGGCGTATTCAATCGATATCACAACTCCACTGTTTACCACAAAGACCAGATTGGTCTTCTCTTTCTGATAAACAAGTCTGCCTGTGCTTTCCTCCGAAGGTACACCATAGGTCTCCCGTACCTTATCCTCGCTGTCTCCAATGGAAACTCCCTCCACAGTAGATACGGTATCATCCTTTAAAACAATGGATTTAATGCAGTCCGCTGTATCCTGGGGATAGGTTTCAATTTCAAAGCTTGCGTAGGTGTAGATTTTATCCAGTCCTTCAAAGGCACAGCTTGCTGCCTCAAAATAGCTGTTCGGTTCCCCAAGCTGTTCCGCAACGATGGCCATATCCATATCCGGTGCCAGATCCACATCACCTGCCCGGAAAGTCCAGCCGGCATCGGTATCATTCGTCAGAAGAATCTCCGTGGTTTCATCCGCTCCGCCAATGATCTCTGTCTGTGTCCCGGAAGAAGCATTTCCTTCGATGACCTTTGCATCATTTCCGCAAGCTGTCATTCCCGCCATCGTTACAACACACAACACCATTCCCAAAGCTTTTTTCAAATATTGCATTTTTGTAATCTTACTCATAATTCTATATTATGCCCTTTTTTCCTATTTTTCAATCTTTATTTCCTGCTGCGTGAGCTGTGAACGCCGGTCTGCCTCATAAAACTCCAGCTTTTTCTCCCAGCTTTCCACAAGTTTCTCCTCATCCCGTCGATCCGGCACCTGGCATTCCTGGGCAAGATACTGCCCCAGCACCCTGGTCACCTTCTCCGCACCGGAAAGATTCAGATGGAGTCCGGCATCGTAGGTGTCGGTGGTATAGTCGATGCCGATTTTTTCTGCATTTTCCAGAAAATTGAGATAGGGTAACTCATTTTCTGCCGCGTAGTCCTCAATCTGTTCCTCCCATTCGGGATACCAGTAGGGGTAGAGGGATGGAGCCTTGATGAGGATGAGCTGAATGTCATTTTCTTTGCAAAGCTGCGTCATTTTCTCCAGATAATTCCAGGCATTCTCCCCGAAAGAGTAATCTGCCAGTACCTTTCCCTCCGGCACATTTTCCGCCGGTTTTACATCCACCCGCATGTAGTATCCGTTGTGGGAAATCCGGGGGGTATGGAAGGCATAGCGCAAATCATCCATGGTCAGTTCGTTCCATCTGGCATGATAGCGGAGTATGGGAAAGACATATTCAACGAAATGCTCCTCCGGCATCATGGATGCCTGGATGTCCTTCACCTTGGAGATTGACCACCGCATCCCCTCCAGAGTCATGCGGTTATATGCCTCTTTCTGGGGCTCGTTGTATTTCATGGACAGCACGTTGAAAATCACCACCTGGGGCTTTTCATACCGCAGGGTGTCCTCCAGCAGATAATAGGACTGCCAGATCAGCTGCTGGGCACTGCCCCGGATGTAGCTGTTGATACCGTATTCCTGCCACAGTACCGCCGGGGTGAAGTTCTCATAAACCTCGCAATCTCCGATGAACACCACATCGTGGTTCTTTTCATCCTGGTAATACTCGCCGATTAAGGCTCCTTCCACCACACCAACCACGTATTTGGGCATCAGCACCCGTTGGAGGGCAAACAGCGTCACCGCCACAAGTAGTACCACCGCAAGTCCACGGACTAACTTTCTTTTTCTCATCATTCTGTTTCCCATCGTTAAAACTGATTATAAATAAACTGGCTGGAATCATATCCTGCGCCGTATGCGCCAAGCAGTAAGGTTGACAGAAACAGGGCGTACCACAGAATAAAACGAAGCCAGAAGGGTTTCGCACCAATCTTTTCCCGCACACTGCCGCTGCGCTGGATAAGGCTCACGGTCAAAAGCAGGACAAAACCTGCTGCCAGCACCAGGAAATCGGCACCGGTGAGTCCAAGCTGCAACAGGGAGCCGTTCCACAAAACTGCCCAGTTTCTGGCAGTCACCATGGTTCCGAACATGCGGAAGGTGAGGGGCACATCCCGGTAACAGTCAAACATCCGCAGACAGCTCATGAGCAGAATGGTGCGGATGACCTGAAAGCCCTGGTATACCCGTTTTTCTCCAAGACCCGGAAAACGTTGGTGAAATCTTGTATACAAGGGTTCCAGTTCCTGGGAAATCATAATCACCACCCAGTTGCCCAGTCCCCAGACGATAAAGTTCCAGCTTGCGCCGTGCCAGATACCGGTGGCGAACCATACGGCAAAGGAAGACAGATACACCGGCATCCGTTTGCCAATGGCTTCCCCGAAATGGGCTCTGGAAAATTTGGAGAATTTCAGCATGGGTTTACACACGGAAATCGGATAGAAAATATAGTCCGTGAACCAGGTTCCCATGGTGATATGCCAGCGCCGCCAATATTCCTTGATGGACTTGGAAAAATAGGGACGATGGAAGTTTTCCGTCACCTTGATTCCCATGACCTGGGCAATACCGATGGTGATATCGATGCCGCCGGTAAAGTCTGCATACAGTTCCAGGGCATAAAAGAGCATCCCCGCAAAGACGTAGGCACCCTGGTACTGGTCACTGTTGCGGATAATGGTATTCACCGCTGTCAGCATTCTGTCAGCGATGACCATTTTCTTAAAATACCCCCACAGGATCCGCTGTAAACCAAAGCTGACCGTCTGCCAGTCAAAGGCATGTTCCTCATAGAGGGAAGCAGACAAATCGTTCCAACGGCTGATGGGTCCCTGAATTAACTGGGGAAAAAAAGACACAAACAGGGCAAAACGGAAGAAATTCCGCTCTGCCTGGGCAGTTCCCCGGTACACATCAATGATGTAGCCCAGAGACTGGAAGGTATAAAAAGAAATGCCCAGGGGCAGTACAATGTTTAACATGGAGAGCTGGTTGTCACTTCCAAAGAAGTGGAGCAGACCATTGATATTGGCAATGGTAAAATTGGTGTATTTTAAGATTGCCAGAATTCCCAGATTAAACAACAGACAGGTCAGAAGCAACCGCCACTGTCCCTGTTTTGTCCTCTGTTTGTAGGCTTTCCGCTCCTCTTTGGACAGTTCCGCCTTATGTGCCGCCAGATACTCTTTCTGGGTGCGGAAACGGTTGTCAATGAGGACACCAATGCCCCAGGTGGAGATGGTGGTGAGCAGAATATAAAAGAGATAACGGGGGTCTGCCAGAAAATAAAAGACATAGCTGGCTGCCAGCAAAAGCTGCCACTGGAATTTTCTGGGAATCAGATAGTATAACAGGAATACCAGCAACAGAAATCCCAAAAATTCATAGGAGACAAACAGCATGGGATTAATCCTCGTCCTCTAACTTCTCAATAAGTTCATAGATGGCCTGGGCAGAATTGAAATTCTCCGGCACAATGTATTCTGCGGAAATGGTCACATCAAACTGGTCGCAGATTTCGGAGATAATGGTCACGATATCAAAGGAATCCAGAATTTTGTCATCAATGAGGGTATCACAGTGCTCGTAGTCCACCTCCGGGTGTAAGTCTCTTAAAATCTCAAGTAATTCTTCCATGGTTTCAAATTCCTTCCTGTATTTCTTTATTTCGTAGTATTTTTCTTTAAGGTCACACGGTCAATTTTGCCGTTTGCCGTAAAGGGCATCTGTTCCAGACGGATAATGCGGTTGGGCATCATGTATCTGGGAAGCCGGGTTTTCAGCCGGTTGGTCAGTTCCGCCTCCTCCAGGTCTCCCACGTAGCAGAGAACGATTTTTCCCTTTGTAGCATCGTAGATACAGCAGGAAATCTTCACTTCCTCCAGCAGATTCACATTGACCTCAATCTCTCCCAGTTCAATGCGGTGTCCCATATGTTTAATCTGGTAGTCTTTCCGGGAGACGAAGACCAGTTCTCCCCGTTCGTTGCGCTGCCCGATATCGCCGGTGCGGTAAATAATCTCCGGGTAGGCTTTGTTCAAAGGATTCTGGACAAAGCATTCTGCGGTTTTTTCCGGGTTGTTGTAGTAGCCAAGGGTCACGGAAGTTCCCCGGATACAGATTTCTCCCGGCTCACCTTCCGCTGCCGGCTGGTCATGCTCATTCAAAAGCAGGATTTCTGTATTTTTGAAGGGATGCCCGATGGGAATCACCTCGTCCAGTTCAAAGTCCCGGCTGACTTTGTAGAAACAACACATGCCGGTGCCTTCTGTAGGACCGTAAAGGTTGGTAAAGCTGGCATCCGGTACCGCCTCTTTCCACCGTTTAAACTGCTTGATGGGGAACACCTCACTGCCAAAGGCGATGCACCGCAGATACCGGGGTTTCACTGTCTGAAAGGTTCCAAAAGCAGAAATCATGGTCAGTGCGGACACCACCCAGCACAAAGTGTTAATCCGGTACTGGTTTAAGAATTCCACCAGTTTGACCGGGAACATAAACAGTTCGTGGGGAATCAGATAGGTGGCAGCGCCAAATTTCAAGGTAGGGTAAAGTTCTTTTAAACAGGCGTCAAAATACAGTGGTGTCTGGTTTCCAAATACGGTGTTTTCGTCAAACTCCAGTGTCTCCGACAGCTGCTCCACATAGTCTAAGACGGAACGGTGGCAGGCGGCTACCCCTTTGGGCACTCCGGTAGAGCCGGAGGTAAATACAATATAAATAGGGTCGGTGTCGATTGCCTTGTCGTGGATTTCCCGCAAGACGGTATCCTTTTCTGCCCGGATCTCCGGGATTTCTTCCTGTTCCCGGCAGATGGCACTGTAGGTGATACGTTCCCCCTGGTAGTCAAAGGTTTCCGCCGTTTCCAGGGTGGTTTCATCACAGATAATCATCCGGGCATTGACATTTTTGAGAATCAAATCAATCCGTGCCGCGGGCATCTCGGAATCGATGGGCACATAGAAATTCCCGCCGGTAATCACGCCGAAAAAGGCGGCGATGGTAGTAGGGTGTTTTCTCATGAACACCACCACCGGCTCCTTATAGATTCCTTTGTTATGCAGGAAAAACCCAATCTGACGGCTCTGGTCATAAACCTGGGCAAAGGTGAGGGCATCCGTTCCATCGGAAAACGCCACCTTGTCTGGCTTTTTCTTTACGATTTCGTTCAAATAGTCCAGTACATGATTCTGCATTTTTTACATACCTTTCCTGTTACTTATTCCTCTGTGGATTCCCCTGTGTCAGCCTGTGCCACAGACTGTTCGTAGGGAACATTGCTTACTTCCGGGTAAAGGCTGTGGTCGTAGTTAAAGGCGCGGTAGTGGATCGCTGAGTACGCCATCAGCTCATCCTCCGTCCAGAGGAAAATTCGTGGATGATCACTGACACGGGGGGTCGTGTCAAAATGATACCACCCGGTTCCCAGATTGACAAGATTCCAATAGTGCATCCGTGTTGTGGGAATTTTCTCTATATCAATATTGTCAATGCCAGCCCGGGTCAATAACTCCTTGGAGGTGGCAAAATACACATAGCAGTCGCCCTGACGCTTTACCAGTCCTTCCCAGGCTCCCTGCACCCAGTTGCCCTTATCCGAATGATCCATATATCCTACATTTCGCACAACCCAGTTGTAAATTGCCTCACACTTATCGTACGGGGTCATATCCCCGGTAAAGATCTGCGCCAGCAATTCATCTGCCAGCCGGTCAACCTCATTGATATCATACTTCTGTTCCAGCACATGTACCGTCACGGATACCTGCGTCGTATGTCCCCCCACATCCGTTGCGGTGTAGGTAAGGGGATAGTCTCCCGGTGTCTTTAAGTCTACCTGGCTGTTATCCACGGTGAATTCCAGATCCTCCATGCAGTCATCGGTAACCGTCACACCGGTTTTATATGACACCGACATTCCCTGGTAAACATCCAGATCCTTTGCTCCCGTAATCACCGGAGTGTCCGTGTCCTCCTGTAAAGTCAGCTTCGCCGTCAACTGGGCGGTGTTACCTCCTTCATCGGTCAAGAGAATCTGAACCGTCTGCTCTCCCACTTTGGTGATATCCGGCTCTGTCACAAAGGATTCTGACACTTGTGTCATATCTTGTACGCTCTCCACAAACTCCTGGGCATGGCGGGTCACATTGCAGAAGCTTTCCACATCTTTGGCTGTGCCCACGGGAGGAACGGTGTCCACAATATGCATGACGGTTTTACCCTGCACGCCGTCCACCTCGGTGAGAATCTCGTAGTCTCCCACTGCGGTGGCATCAATGGCTGCCTCCATATCGGTGATGAATTCAGCATCGCCCTGCACCAGCATCAAATCCCGGATGGTGGGGAATCCGCCGCCTGCCTCAATGGTAATCTCCCTTACTGCAGGGGAGACATACAGGGAAGATGACACAGTTGTCACATTGTCTCCTAAGTCGGTTATCTGAACGGTGACAGGCTGTTCTCCGATTTGTGTAAAGTCCGGTTCCCCGTTTTCATAGGAAAGGGTAACTGCCGTAGCATCTGACACCTGTGTCACAAAATCTGTCACCTCGCAGGTTTCTCCCAGCGTCAGCTCCACCGTCTGCCCCTGGGCTGTGGGCGCTGTGGTGTCTGTCACATGGAGAATACTCTTGTGGGCAAACAGACCGGTCTTGATTTTCACTTCATAGGTGCCGGGCACATGAATGTCAATGGACCCGCTGTCCTGGGCAAAGACTGCCTCCCCGTCCGGGCGTTTCAAAAAGTCCTGGGGTGTGACCTCCACGCCAGCCTCCACATAACAGGTGCCATACACCAGACTGTTTTCATAAATACCAAAGGCTGCCCCTGCAGCTCCCAGCAGTATCACTACAAGCACCGGGATAAGCCATTTCTTTTTCTTTCTACGTTTCTTTTTCGCCATCGTTACTACACTTTCTCCGATAATCAAAGGCAATTCGCGGACTTCCATCTGCCAGGTGGATGACACCGCACTGACGGAAGCCATATTTCTTCATGGCATTCTGCATGGGCAGATTGTCTTGATGCGTGTCCATCCGCAGGTAGTCACAGCGGGCACTGCAAAAGTCGAAACAGGCTCTGGTCACACCCTTGACCTGCCCATTGGACGCCACCTTATGAATTGCCGCATAGGGACGGTTCGCATGCCAGTTTCCCTGTTCTATCACCAGATAGGTGGGATCCACCCCAGGAATAAAGGCAAAGGAACCCACCATCTGACCTTTCTCCACACATACATAGAGTTGTCTCTTCTCAATGTCCCGGCGCAGCAATTCCTCCTGGGGATAGCCGCCTACCCACTGGGTAGGGTTTCCATGCGCCCGCATAAAGTTTCTGGCTGTATCGTATACTTTCTGAATGTCCGGTAAATCTGCTGTCACTGCCTGTCTGATTTCCATAATTTCATTGATTCCTTCTATCATTTCCGAATTTCTAAATTCTGGGAATACCGGATGTGATTCCGCCACAGAAACTCCATCATTCCCGGCTCGTCCTCCGGCTGGCGCACTGCCTCCGGTTCGTGGGCATCACAGCCCAGAATAAAGCGGCATCCCTCCTCCACCGCAAGCTGGAAAAACTTGTCGCAGGGATAATGGCGGTTGGAATGGAGTCCCAGCATATTGATTTCCAGCGGGATGTCCAGTTCCTTTGCACAAGTACAAAGCCGCCGCATGTGTTTCCGGTAGATTTCGTCCTCTCCTGTATAGTGAAGCAAATCCGGGTGTGCCAGGTAGGAAAATACTCCTGTCTGCATCCCCTCAATCACTTGATTTACATAAGTCTCCAAGCGGTATTCATCTTCGGTGGGATAACCACTGTAAAATCCTGTAGGCTCCCCCGGGGCATGATGCTGTCCCAGAATGAGATAGTCGATGGCACGTTTTCGCAGCTGCTCCAGCAGTTCCTCAAACAAATCGGGATAGTATTCTGCCTCGAAACCAATCAGAATCTGTATCCTGTCTGCGTATTCCTTTTGCAGTGCCCGCAGAGTTCCCACATAGTCGTCCAGTTCCTCCATGGCCATGCGGATGGTGGACACATAGCTGTTCTTAAAAGGCTGTGGCACATGGTCAGAAAAGCCCAGTGTGGTAAATCCGTTGGCGATTGCCTGTTCGATATATTCCCGCTCACTGCCCTTTGCGTGGTGGCAACGGGGTGTGTGGGTATGAAAATTGGCGGTTATCATTGGTCTTGTTCTCTCCTTCATGCCTGCAGGCTGGCAAGGTAAGCCTCGTCGATTTCTCCGGTGAAACTTACTGCCGCAGGGCCGGTCATATAAACCAGGTTTGCCTCTCTGTCCCACCGGATCTCCAGGTCGCCGCCCAACAGCTTTACGGTTACATGGTCAGCGGTCTTTCCACTTAAAACACATGCCACTGCCACGGCACAGGCTCCGGTTCCGCAGGCAAGGGTTTCTCCTGTTCCCCGCTCCCAGACCCGCATCTCCACAGTGTGGTCATCCAGAACTTTTACAAATTCGGTGTTGGTACGGTTGGGGAAACGTTCATGGTTTTCAAAAAAAGGGCCGATTTTCTCAATGGGAAGTTCCGATAGTTCTCCCAGCCAGGGTGCCTCCTCCATGAATACCACCGCATGGGGATTTCCCATGGACACACAGTTCATGTGGTACTCCTTTCCCTCTACGGTAATAGGTTCGTCCACCGCCTCCTCTTTTTCCGCTATCACAGGAATGCGCTCTGCCAGAAGTTCCGGCGCTCCCATGTTCACCCGCACCTTCTGTACTTTTCCATCCTCCACGGCAAGTTCCAACACCTTCACTTTTCCGGCACTTATCACCCTGACCGTGGTTTCCCTGGTCAGTCCAAAATCATATACATATTTTCCAACACAACGGATTCCGTTGCCACACATCTCCGCACGGGTTCCGTCTGCATTATACATTTCCATCTCAAAATCTGCCACATCAGGGGAGAAATTGGCATGTTCCCCGTGGTTGATAAAGATCACGCCGTCCGAGCCGATTCCAAAGTGACGGTCACTTAAAAGGCGCACCAGCTCCGGCTTTTTCTCCTGGGGAACAGGCTCTGCTGCCCCATCAATATAGACATAATCGTTTCCGCATCCCTGCATCTTGGTAAATTTCATAGTAAACCCATGCCTTTCTAAAGCCTCCCGGCTCTGCAACTACATTGTATCTGTTCACTCCTGCCTCGTTTCCGTAACGATTTGCTCCCATTTTAGCAAGAAACTTATCTTTACACAACCGTTAAATGCAGTGTGAAACCTATTCGCATCTTTGCAAATAGATGTATGACCTATATAGATAAAGTTATAGTAGTTTTTATAGGTTTCTTTCCATTCTATGAGTCGATGGCTGACCTATAAGTGTAAAATTATAACTAGTCTTATAGGTTCCTTCATCCTCTTTAAATGAATGGCTGACCTATAAGAGTAGTCATACACCATCCTTTATAGGTCATTTAACGTGCTTATAAGATAAAAAACCTGGTTTTTCATGAAATTTTGACCTATAAAAATCATTTCCCACTAATCTTATAGGTCGAAGTTCCAAAAAACTTCGAATAAAGTACCTATAGAATATAACTTTCCCTTTGCTTATAGGTTTTCGCAAAATTATGTAAACCAGAAAAGACAAAGAGTCGCTTGCCGACTCTTTGCACGCGCGAGGGGTATGCGTAGCATAAACTACTTCTCGGCGAGTTGCGCATCCCTGCGGAGCGTTTTGGATATCAATAGGAAGTATCTTCCTATGCAATTAAAAAAGCTCCCGGAACCTCTGCACCCACACAGACATTTCGGGAGTTTAACTGCGGAACATGGTCAGCACCATCTGGGAAGTCTCCAACAGGTTCGTGCCGCTGTCCATACTGCTTTTCTGAATATAACGGTGAGCCTCCTCCTCCGTCATATTATTTCGTTCCATCAAAAGATGTTTCGCCTCAAGGATAATCTTCTGTTCTTCAGGATTCCGCTCTCTCGGCTGTGCCCTGCGTTTCCGCTTGCGCCGCTCCATGTTTTCCACCATCATGGAAACCGTCTCCAGCAAGTTGTGTACCTTCAGCGGCATCGCCAGACTGATGATATCGCCATAGGAGCGCTCGCTTAAAATGCGGCTGGAGGCAATGAGCAGCATTTCAAAGCCTTCCGGCAGATAGGACTGCAAATCCGAATAAATCATGTCCACCAGACGGTATCCACATACCACGATTCCTCCTGACATGTTATCCACCTGGCTCATTGCCTGAGCACCAGTCGTACATACCGCGGTCACCGAAAAACCGTTTTTCACCAGAATACTCTTAATGCCTCTGGCTTCCTCCGGCTTTGGAAAGACCACAATAATGTTTGTCACAGGTATTCCTCCTTAGTATCGGTTCAAATAACGGGCAATCTCCCACTCCGTCACCTGGGAGCGGTAGGACTGCCATTCCTCCTTCTTCGCCTCCATATACTTGTGATAAACATGCTCTCCCAAAATTTCCTTCATCAGAGGATCCTGCTCCAATGCCTCGATTGCCTCTAACAACGTTCCGGGGATTTCCTCAATCTTGCAGGCGTTCTTTTCCTCCTGGGACATTTCAAAAATATTGCAGTCCACACTGGCGGGGGGCATCAGTTTCTGCTCGATGCCTTCCAATCCGGCTCCCAGACATACTGCCAGTGCCAGATAAGGATTGGCTGCCGGGTCAGGGCTGCGCAGTTCGATTCTCGTTCCCTCACCGCCGGCTGCGGGAATACGAATGAGAGGACTGCGGTTTTTCGCACTCCACGCAATATGCACCGGTGCCTCATAGCCGGGAACCAATCGTTTATAGGAGTTAATCAGCGGATTCACAATCGCCGTGATTGCTTTCATATGTTTCATCAGTCCGCCGATAAAATAGTAGGCCTCTTTACTCAGTCCGTTACCGTCACTGCTGTCCGCAAAAATATTTCTGCCGTTGTGGTACAGGGACATATTGATGTGCATGCCGGAGCCATTGACGCCGTATACCGGTTTCGGCATAAAGGTAGCATGGAGACCGTGCTGCTTGGCAATAGATTTTACCGCCAGCTTGAAGGTCATAATATTGTCGGCTGTCGCCAAAGCCTCATCGTACTGGATATCAATTTCATGCTGGGAAGGTGCCACTTCGTGGTGGGATGCCTCCACCACAAAACCCATATCCTCCAGAGTCATGACCATGTCACGACGGGCATTTTCCCCGAAATCCATAGGGCCTAAGTCAAAATAGCCTGCCTGCTCGTAAGTGATGGTGGTGGGCAGTCCGTTTTCATCACTCTGGAATAAGAAGAATTCGCACTCCGGTCCTACTTTGAAGGTATAGCCCTGCTCTGCCGCCTTTGCAATCGCCCGCTGTAGTACATGACGAGGATCCCCCTCAAAGGGGGTGCCATCGGGACGGTACACATCGCAGATCAGACGTGCCACTTTCCCCTGCTGGGGTCTCCAAGGGAAAATCTCCAGGGTATTGTAGTCGGGGTGCAGATACATATCCGATTCCTCGATCCGCACAAATCCCTCAATGGATGAGCCGTCAAACATACACTGGTTGTTTAATGCCCGCTCCAACTGGGATGCTGTAATTGCCACATTTTTCAGATTTCCGAAAATATCCGTAAACTGCAGCCGGATAAATTCCACATCCTCTTCTTCCACAAGACGGATGATGTCTTCCTTTGTGTAATTTTTCATAATTTCCTCCAATATTTATTTCCCTTAGTTAACTAAACAATCAGATAGAATCCTGCTTGCAGGATTCACCGCCTGCGGCGGGTCGCTTTAACGACATCCTTCCTTTCCGCCGCAGTGCGCTCCTCGCGGAGCGTTTTGGATATCATAGGAAGTTTCTTCCTATGATATCCAAAAAAGCGCTCTTCTCCCTGAGAAGAACGCCTTTGTTCTGCAAACATCATAGCGCGGCACTTCGCCCCTTGTCAAGCGTTTTTACTGTTCACTCGTACCTCATTCCAGTAAAAATTCGCAGACTCCTTTTAAGTTTTGCTCCGCAAAAGGAGGCTGCTCACACTTGAATCACTTTCTTACGCATCAAAACAGCAAGTGTTTTGATGCTAAATGAGCATTCAAGGGGTGGTATCCACCACATACGCCCGCTCCAGGGATGACCGGATGGCATCCAGAAGGATCAAAGAGGTATAGTGGCTTTCATCCGGGCAGGTAATCTGCTCCAGGGACTGTTTCTCCATCACCTGGCTGGCAAGCTCCTCAAAGGAGGGCTCAATCAGCGGATACATGGTAGCCACTGCCTCACTTAAGTTTATCAGCTCCACGCTGTTGATTCTGGTGTCGTCCACCGTCACCGCAATGTCCAGATTGCTGTCCCCGATATGGAGTGTGGTCGTATATACCCCCGGTACATACATGCCCGCCGGAGTGTCCACCGTTGTCTCCTGTGCTGCTTTCTCTTTGCCCGGCGCAAACATAATAAACAGAACAATAATCAGGAGAACGGCAAGCGTAATAAAAATGCCTGTATAAATCACTTCTTTTAAATGCAATACCACAATTTTTGTTTTGGAATTCATAGCCTCTCCCACAGAATTCTTTTTGTAATCCTATTGTATGAGACGGTTCCACAGGATATGTCTGGGAAGTATGCTTTCTGTCCGGGATTTCTGAAAGGTTATCCACCTATGACAGGTTTTCCAGCTGTTTCATCCACAATGCTTTCGAGGCATCGGAGGGCATCCGCAAATCTCCCCTGGGAGATAAAGCCACAGAACCCACCTTGGGGCCATCCGGCAGACAGGAACGCTTAAACTGCTGGGCAAAGAATCGCTGATAAAAGGTTTTCAGCCATTTCAGAATCACATCCGGCTCGTAGCTGCCTGCAAATGCCAGTTTCGCCAGCCGGTAAATTTTCTCCGGCTCGCAGCCAAACCTCAGCAGATAATATAAGAAGAAATCATGCAGTTCGTAGGGTCCCACCAGATCCTCGGTTTTCTGGGCAATCTCTCCCTCCACGGGAGGTAACAGCTCCGGGCTCACCGGGGTGTCCAGAACATCCAGTAAGGTTGCCTGTAGCTTTTCGTCACCACAGGTGTCAGCGTAGTAGTACACCAGATGGCGCACTAGGGTTTTGGGGACTCCGGCATTGACACCGTACATGGACATATGGTCGCCGTTGTAGGTCGCCCAGCCCAGCGCCAGCTCCGACATATCTCCTGTTCCGATGACCATGCCGTTTTCCTTGTTGGCAATGTCCATCAGCACCTGGGTACGCTCCCTTGCCTGCCCGTTTTCGTAGGTGACATCGTGGTTTTCTATATCAAATTTGATATCCTTGAAATGCTGGGTCACGGATTTTTTGATATCCACCTTTTGCAGGGTGCATCCTAACTGTCTGACCAGCCTGCAGGCATTGTCAAAGGTGCGGTCTGTGGTGCCAAAGCAGGGCATGGTCACACCGAGAATTCCCTTTTTGTCCAATCCCAGCATGTCAAAGGTACGCACCGTCACCAAAAGTGCCAGAGTGGAGTCCAGTCCACCGGACACACCAATCACCGCATGCTGGCATCCGGTATGCTCCAATCTTTTTTTCAGTCCGCAGGACTGGATGGAAAGAATCTCCTCGCAGCGCTCATCCCGCTTTGCCTTGTCCCGGGGCACAAAGGGCAGGCTCTCAAAGGTACGGGTGAGTGTGGTTTCCTCCTCTTTCAAGGAAAAATGGACTCTGGTGTAGTACTGCTTTTCTTCGGGAATAAAGCTGCTCATCCGCCGTCTCTCACCGGCAATCCGGTGCAAATCCAATTCCGAATAGAGGATGCCCGCTTGGAAATTTTTCTCCTGTTTCAGAATGGTGCCATTTTCCGCAATGATGCGGTGTCCTCCAAACACCAGATCCTGGGTGGACTCTCCCTCTGCGGAGGAGGTGTAGACATAGCCACACAGCAGCCGTGCCGAGATGGATTTCACCAGAAGTTCCCGGTACTCGTCCTTTCCCACCGTCTCGTTGGAAGCAGAAAGATTCACAATCACATTGGCTCCCGCCAGTGCATGGGCGGTGGAAGGGGTATTGGCTGCCCAGATATCCTCACAGATTTCGCAAGCCACACACAGCTCCGGCATGGTATCGCATTGTAACAGGATGTCCGTTCCGAAGGGCACAAGCTGATTGCCTACCCACACATCAGTGGCGGTGGCATTTCCCGGCTGGAAATGTCTGCCCTCGTAAAATTCCCCGTAGGTGGGAATGAAACGCTTGGGAATGAACGCCAGAATTTTGCCGTTGTGGATGGCTGCTGCCACATTGTACAGCTTTTGCTCATGGACAAAGGGAAGTCCGATGAAAATCAGGGCATCCAGTCCGCTGGAACATTCCGCAATCAGCTGCAGGCTGTCCTTCGCCTGCCGCAGTAGTAATTCCTGCAAGAACAAATCTCCACAGGTATAACCGGTAAGACACAGCTCCGGGAATACCAGGATTTTGGCTCCTGCTTTACATGCCTCCTCCATCTGTGCCATAATCTGCGCCCCATTAAAAAACGGGTCAGCCACTTTTATCTTCGGTGTGCATGCTGCTGCTTTGATAAAACCATGTTTCATAAAGATTATCCCCCTGCCTGAATCACTTTCTTATGTACCTGGGCAGTAAAGTGCCCCGGCACTGCTTAAACAGTAATACGTTTCGTTTTCTTCAACAGTGCTTTCAGTTCCTCCACGGTGAAGTTGTAATGGGTATTACAGAAATGGCAGTTCACCTCGATGGGTTTGCCCTCGTTAATCATATCCTTCAATTCTTTTTCCCCTACAGAAATCAGGGCTTTTTCGATGCGGTGCTTGTCGCAGCTGCAGTGGAAACGGGTTTCCATCCTGTCATTGATGACCAGATCCATATCCCCCAGCAGCAATTCCAGAATCTCCTCCGGAGTCTTTCCTGCATCCAGCATGGTGGTGACGGGAGGGATTTCCTTCAGCTTCTGCTCCAGTTTGTCCAGTACCTCATCGGACACAAAGGGCATTAACTGGATAATAAAGCCTCCTGCCTGACGCACGGTGTTGTCTTTTTCCATCAGGACACCCAGTCCCACGGAGGAGGGCACCTGCTCGGAGGTTGCAAAATAATAAGTGATATCCTCAGCAATCTCACCGGTCTGCAATTCCACCTGTCCTACATAGGGATCTTTCAGCCCCATATCCTTGATGACATTTAGTACGCCGGGGCCTACAATCCCACCCACATCCAGCTTGCCTGACGCATTGGGGGCGTTGATAACCTGGGGTTCGGTGGCAAAGCCCTTCACATTTCCCCGGGAATCTGCGGTCACCGTCAGTCCCTTCACCGGTCCTGCACTGCGGATCTGCAGTGTGAGTAAATCCTTATCCCCCTTTAGCATACTGCCCATCATGGCACCTGCGGTCATCAGCCGTCCCAGTCCTGCGGTCACCACCGGGCTGGTATCGTGTGCCTTTCTCGCCGTTTCCACCATCTCTTTTGTTGTTGCAGCAAAGGCGCGGATCTGTGCGTCCGCCGCCGTTGCTCTTACGATATAATCAGACATGTTCTGTCCCTCCGCTTTTCTGTTGTTCCCTTGCCACCACATAAATCCGCTCACTCTGCGGTGTCACTTCCTCATGGGTGTCTGCATCCAGCGCTTCCACAAAAGCAAGCCCTGCCTGTTCCACCAGACCTTTCATCTGTTCCAGGGTATAGCCCCGCTGGTAGTGGGTTTCCTGGAATCTCCGGTACTGGTTTCCCTCCTCCTGCACAAACAGAGTCAGGTCGTACTCGTTAATTTGTTCCTCCTCATGGTAGAAGTTGTCCCAGATAAAACTGCACGCCTCCCGGCTCTCCGCAATGGTGGTATCGCCTATCACCGTCTCATATTTGTACACCGTATTAAAGTCAAAAATAAAAAGTCCTCCGGGATAGAGATAGTTGTTCACCAGCCTGAAGGTGGTAAGTAAGTCCTCCTCCGACAGCAGATAGTTGATGCTGTCGCAGACGCTGATGACCGTTCCCACAGTGCTGAACAGTTCCAGTTCCCGCATATCCTGTAACAGATAGAGGGTTTTGCTCCCTGCCTTTTCTTTTTTCTCCAGGGCAATCCGCAGCATGTCCTCGGAATTGTCCACGCCAATCATATCAAAGCCCCTCTGCTCCATGCGTTCCGTGAGGCTGCCTGTGCCACATCCCAGATCCAATACCAGGTTGCGCTCACTCTCCAGTGCATCCCCGGTCTGAATCCCCGGTTTACTAATCCCTAAACGCAGAATAAGCCTTACGAGGAATTCTGCCCATTCCTCGTAAGGCGTCTCATCCATAAAAATATCATACACTCTGGCAAAGTCTGTATAGCTCTCCGACATTTGTCCCATACCTCCAGCCTGTTCTAGCTGATTGCCAGTCCGATGGCTCCGAATACGCCGGCACTCGCCAGTCCCATAATGACTCCCGCCAGAAGTACACCCAGCATAACCGCTGCCACACTGGATTTGAAATCCATATCCAACAGACTGGCTGCCAGGGTTCCTGTCCATGCGCCGGTTCCCGGAAGGGGAATTCCCACGAACAAAAGCAGTGCCACGAATAACCCCCGTCCTGCCTTCTCCTGCAATTTTTTGCCGCCATGCTCGCCCTTTACCAGACAAAAGGTGAAGAACTTTCCAATGACCGGTTTGTCAGCCCCCCATCCCAACACCTTTCTGGCGAAGAAATAGATAATGGGAACGGGAACCATGTTGCCGATGACACAGACGATATAACTCTGTAATAAGGGCAGTCCCAGTCCCTGGGAGACGGGAATCGCGCCACGCAGTTCAATGAGCGGCACCATCGAAATGAAGAAAATCCATAAATACTTTGTTAACATCCAAGATACTCCTTTAAGGCATCGACAAGTGCCTGCATCTGTTCATCGGTTCCGATGCTGATACGCAGATAGTTATCAATGCGTGGTTTGTGAAAATAGCGGACATATATGTTTTTGCTCTTCAGATAGGTAAACAGTTCCTCCGCCGTTTTCTCCTTATGCTTCGCAAAAATAAAATTACTATAAGAATCCGGGAATGTAAAGCCCAGAAGATTTAATTCTTTCTTAACCCACTCTCTCGTTTTTATCATTTTACCGACAATGCCGTGAAAATATGCATCATCCTTCACAGCCTCCACGCCGAGGACGAGAGAGGGCCGGTTCATGGTATAGGAATTGATGGAAAACTTCACATCATTCATATAGCCAATGAGTTTTTCCGAGCCCAGGGCAAAACCAATTCTGGCACCCGCCATGGCTCTGGATTTGGAGAAGGTCTGTACCACCAGTACATTGTCGTACTTCTCCGTCAAAGGCAGACAGCTTTCTGCGCCGAAGTCCACATAGGCCTCGTCCACAATCACAATGCTGTCCGGGTTGTTTTTTATAATGTTCTCAATCTGCTCCACCGGCATGAACAGTCCGGTAGGGGCATTGGGGTTTGCAATGACAATTCCACCGTTTTCCCGGTTGTAATCTTCTACCCGGAGCTGGAAATTTTCATCCAGGGGAACGGTTTCGTAGGGAATCCGGTAAACCTCTGCCCACACATCGTAGAAGGAATAGGTGATATCCGGGAACAGGATGGGTTTGCCGGAATTAAAAAAAGTAAGGAAAGCAATGGACAGCACATCGTCAGAGCCTACACCCACAAACACCTGGGAGGGTTTCACATGGCAGTAATCTGCCAGGGCATCCACCAAAACCGATGCATTGGGATCCGGATATAACCGCAGCGCGTCCGTGTCCATTTCCTTTGCTGCCCTCGCCACGCCGGGAGCGGGTGGATAAGGGCACTCGTTTGTATTTAACTTAATGACCTGCTCTGTCTTTGGCTGTTCTCCGGGCACATAAGGCTCTACCCGGCGCACATTATTTTCCCAACTCATTTTTTCATTTCCTTTGTCTTTTATTTGCACAACTGTGCCCGCTCTTCTGCCTGGGCACGGTACTGTTCTGCCTCTTCCTCGCAGCCCCGCTCACACGCCAGCCGCGCAAGGGTCTCCAAAGGCTCCTGGTTGCCGGAGCAAAAGTCCAACACCGGCTTGGTTTCAAAAGCCGCATTGTAATACCAGAGGTTTGCCTCTTCTTTGTCCCCGGTCTGTTCAAAGTATCTGGCAAGCTGCAGACAAAGCTCCGAACAGGGCTCCACGGTAATCAGCCGGCAGGCATATTTGAAAAAGCCGTTGGTGTCCTTCGCGGCAAGTGCCGCCATCGCCGGAATCAAGCCCGCCATTTGGAAGGCATCGGACTGGGCCTCTGCCGCCTCCATCTGTTTCACAAAGTAGGGTGCCGCTTTCTGTAAATGCTCCGCACTTCCTGCCTTGTACAGCTCCATGGCGTACATCCGCTGTAACCGTTCCGAAAGTTCCTCTCCCCGTTCCAGCACCCGTTCAAATGCCAGCAAATCCCGGTCTGCATGGTTTCCCTGCTGCCTGTGGATAATCTCAATCTCACTGTCAAACACCAGCGGCTCCGTTACCACCTGTTCATGGATGGGGTCTGCCCACCGGAAGCTACGCAGCCGTTTGAACAGCTTGGGGCGGTATTCCTTGTCAAAGTTATAGACACTGCCATTTTGAAGCTGGTTGACATAATACATCTGTACAATTTCGATTTCCGGGACATTTTCCAGCTGTTTTTTCAGCTGCAGCAGTTTCTGCTGATTTTCCGCATCCAGAAGTTCATCCGCATCGGCACAGTAAATATAGTCTCCTGTTGCCTTGCTGAAAGAAAAATTTCTGGCATCGGAAAAGCTTCCTGTCCACCGGAAATCATAGACTCTGTCCGTATAGGAGGCTGCAATCTCTTTCGTCCGGTCTGTGGAGCCGGTGTCCACGATGTTGATTTCATCCATGGCGGCTTTCAGACTGTCCAGGCATTCTGCCAGTAACGCCTCCTCATTTTTTACAATCATGCACAGAGAAAATTTCATCGGAAGTCCTGTCCTTTCTCCAGCGGTTTCTTATAAAACCTTGGATAAGAATTCCTGTAAACGAGGTGCCTGGGGATTGGTGAAGAATTCCTGGGGAGTGTTCTCCTCCATAATGTTTCCACCGTCCATAAACACCACCTTGGTAGCCACTTCTCTTGCAAAGCCCATCTCATGGGTCACAACCACCATGGTCATGCCGGATTCTGCCAGTTCCTTCATAACGTCCAGAACCTCACCTACCATCTCCGGATCAAGGGCAGAGGTGGGCTCATCAAAAAGCATCACCTTCGGGTTCATCGCCAGGGAACGCACAATGGCAATACGCTGTTTCTGACCACCGGAAAGCTGTGCGGGATAAGCATCGGCCTTCTCCAACAGGTTGACACGCTCCAACAGCTTTAAGGCATTCTCATTGGCTTCCTCCTTGCTCATTTTCTTTAATTTCACGGGTGCAAGGGTGATATTATCCATAATCGTCAGATTGTGAAACAGATTGAAATGCTGGAATACCATTCCCATGTGCTCTCTCACATGGTTTAAATTCACCTTCGGGTCGGTAATTAACTGACCGTCAAACCAGATTTCTCCACTGGTGGGAGTATCCAGCAGATTCAGACACCGCAGAAAGGTACTTTTCCCGGAACCGGAGGGTCCTACGACTACGATTTTCTCCCCGGGGGCAATATGATAATTCACTCCCTGAAGAACGTGATTGTCTCCAAATTTTTTGTGTAAATCTTTAACGGTTATCACCTTGACGCAGCCTCCTCTCCAGTTTTGCCAGCAGAATTGTCAAAATCTTGATGATGACAAAGTAAATGACGGCGGCACCGATCAAAGGCATGAATGCCTGGTAGGTCAGGGAAACCACCTGGTTCGCCGCACGGGTTAAGTCGGTCATGCTCACATAACCCACAATCGCTGTCTCTTTAATCAGCACAATAAATTCGTTTCCAATGGGAGGCAGTACATTTTTGATTGCCTGGGGAATCACAATGTAAATCATGGTCTGGAATTTGGAAAGTCCCAGGGCACGCCCTGCCTCGGTCTGTCCCTTATCCACTGCCAGGATACCGGCACGGACAATCTCTGCCACATAAGCACCACTGTTAATGCCGAATGCCAGTGCAGCCACCAGCATACTGTTTTTGCAGGAAGCAAAAATAATAAACCACATAATCAACAGCTGCAGTACCGACGGTGTTCCACGAATCACATCCATATATGCAGTGGCAAGATAAGACCAGATACTGGGCTTTCCGTTCTTTCTGGTGGAAAGTTTCATAAAGGCGATGATGGTACCGATTACCATACCAATGATTGCCGCATAGACGGCGAGTTGCATGGTAACACCCAGTCCCTTGAAATACAGTTTCCAGCGGTCACCCTGGATAAAAGCCATGTAGGCGGCTTGCTTCACATTCTCAAGCCATACCTGAAAATCACTCATTTATAATCCTCCTCTAAATCTTTAAAAGGCATCGGCGCAGACACCGATGCCTTTGATTATAGCCTATTTATGCGGTATTGTCACGCAGGAATTACTCCTCGTAGCCTACAATGTACTCCTCATACAGTGCATCGTAGGTGCCATCCTCTTTTAACTCTTTCAGAGCGGTGTTGAACTGGTCAACCAAAGGTGAACCCTTGGGAAGTGCGATACCATACTGCTCAACCTCGAAACCGAATTCAGCACCGGATACAGCAACGATTTTGCCCTCGTTATTTGCCTCAAATACCTTTGCAGGACCCTGGTCTACAATCACACAATCTACTTTACCATTCAGTAAATCATTTACAGCGTATACCGATTTGTCGTATGCCTGTACGGTTGCACCTTCGATTTCCTGTGCAGCGTAGTCACCGGTGGTTCCCATCTGCACACCGATGGTCAGCCCCTTTAAGTCATCCGCGGTTTTGATTTCTGCATCGGACTTCATTACGATGTACTGTACAGCATCAAAGTAAGGGTCGGCGAAATCTACGGTCTGTTTTCTCTCATCGGTAATGGTCATTGCTGCGATGGAGCAGTCGATTTTGGTTCCGATTGCTGCTACTAAAGCACCGAACTCCATATCCTGCCATTCAACGGTCAGACCCAGTTTCTCAGCGATTGCTTCGATGAGCTTTACATCAAATCCATCAGGGGTGCCATTGTCATCCACCGTATCAAAGGGCGGGAAAGTCAGATTGGAACCTACGGTCAGGACGCCGTCCTGAAGGGTTGTTACTGCTGCATCTGCACCTGCAGTCTCGGTTGTCTCTGCTGTGCTTTCTGTCTCAGCAGCGGTTGACCCGGTATCTGCTGCACTCTCTACAGTCTGTGCGGTTTCTGTTGTAGTTGCTGCGGTATTGCTGCTGCCACAAGCGGTCAGGGATACAACACCAAGCACAGCAGCTAACATGGTTGCGATTGTTTTTTTCATAATATAGTCCTCCTTGTTTTCCGAAGGAAAATGCGAATCCTCTGATGAGCAGAGGACTTTCCTCCTTGTTTTGCTTAACTATCGTCCAATATAACAGAAGGTGAACCATATTGCAACCATAAATTTGCATAAATATTAACCAATATTTGTATTTTTATTCATCAAATTGAAAACGGCAGCATACCACTCCGTCAGATAGCGGTGCAAATCCTTCCGGACAGGCATAAACCCCGGGATTTCTCTCATACCATGTAGTAATAGAGAGATACCGGGATATCGTGTGAAAAATAATTTTTTCACACGCAAATTTGTGCTTACGCCCCAAATTTGCAGACCGTGAGAAAGGTAAGGTTGTCAAATGAAAAAATGGAAGGATTTTCTGCTCTACTTCGGATCGCTTTTTGTTTTTACCGCAGGAATGGTGTGTATGCTGGGCGGTGCCGCCACCGTGAGCAACAGCGTTGGAGGACGAGAACTTCCCATCTATTGTGTGGAAACCGACAAGCCGCAGATTGCCCTCACCTTTGATGCCGCCTGGGGCAACGAGGACACGAAACAGATTATGGAAGTACTGCGGAAAAATGATGTAAAAGTCACCTTTTTTATGACGGGAGGCTGGGTAGGAAACTACCCGGACGATGTGAAGATGATTCTCGCCGAGGGGCATGATTTGGGAAATCACAGTGAAAACCATAAGAACATGAGTCAGATTTCCGACAGCGAAATCAAGGATGAGGTGATGAAGGTGCATGAGAAGGTCAAAGAGCTGACCGGCTATGAAATGTTTCTGTTCCGCCCACCCTATGGAGATTACGACAATCACGTGATTAAAGGGGTGCGTGCCTGTGGCTACTACCCTATTCAGTGGGATGTGGACTCTTTGGACTGGAAGGACTACGGCGTGGATTCCATCGTAAACACGGTGTGCAGTCACAAGCATCTGGGCAACGGCAGCATCATCCTGTGCCACAACGGAGCAAAATACACCGCCCAGGCACTGGACACCCTCATTACTACCCTCAAGGACAAAGGCTATGAGTTCGTGCCCCTCTCCCAGCTTATCCTCCGGGATGATTACCACTTAGACCACGAAGGACGGCAGCATGCAAATTAGTATTTCCATGCAAATCAGTATTTCCATGCAATTGGGCAAATAATAAGAAGGAGCTGATTTTTGCCCGGTTAAAGCTCATATGTTGTAGCATTTCCTGTGTTTTCTTTGTGTTATGTAAACTATAATGGGCAATATAATATGTTTTGCTCCGTTTTTACCCAATTTTAGAATTATATTTGGGCAAAACTTGAATTTCTTATTATATTTGCCCATGCGGTTTCCTTTTGACTCAATTCTGACTACTCATATTAGTCTTCCGGGTCACCGCATTTTTTGATAGCAGCCTGTAGCTCCTCAGCGTTTAATTCCCGCACCACCTCTTCCAGTGCCTGTCTCTTCTCTGTGCTGTCCGGCAAAGCATCCAGCTTTTCATACTGCTTTAAAAGCTGTTCCTCCGCCATCCGGTAACAGGCAAGGGCGTCCTCCACCCGTTCAAAACGGTAGAGAGCGATTCCCATATTCATCCACATGGTTCCCACAGAAGGATTGTCCTGCAATCCGTATTCCTGAATCAAACGGATACACTCCGTCACCGCCGCGATTCCCAGCTCTTCCTGGCCCATGGTTCCGGCGTAACTCATCATCTCATTCAATACGGTAAGCTGCAGGCTCACATCGTCTTCTCCCACAGCCTCCGCATAGGTTTTCTGGAGGAAATCCCGTGCTGCCTCCATCTCACCCCTCCGAAAATGTCCATCCAACTGTTCCAGAAACTCCTGTCCGGTCATGGTAAAATTCCAGCCTTTCCTATCTTTTCGTGTTTCTCAATTATAGGGGAAAAAATTGGCTTTTGCAACAGGCTTACATTGACTTTTCCTGTTGGTTGTATTATATTCTACTTTAGTAGATAAACGCGTTAAAGCGCAAAATTATACAAAGAGGTACAATCATGCCAATTACTTATCTTTTAGAGCAAAACTGCCGCCTTCACGGGGATGACATCTGTCTGGTGGAAATCAACCCGGAGGTGCAGGAAAAGCGGCGGGTGACCTGGAAGGAGTACGAGCTCATGGAGCCGAATCCTACCACCCACTATCGCCGTGAAATCACCTGGAATGTCTTTAATGAAAAGGCAAACCGTTTCGCCAACCTTCTGCTTTCCAGAGGAGTGAAAAAGGACGACAAAGTGGCAATTCTGCTGATGAACTGTCTGGAATGGCTGCCGATTTATTTTGGCATTCTGAAAACCGGAGCCATCGCTGTTCCTTTAAATTTCCGTTACGCCCCGGAAGAAATTGAATATTGTGTGAATCTGGCAGATGTGGACATTCTGGTTTTCGGGCCTGAGTTCATCGGTCGTGTGGAGGAAATCGCTGACCGCATCAGCAAAAACCGTCTGCTTTTCTACGTGGGGGACAACTGCCCCAGCTTTGCAGAGGACTATTCCTCCCTCACTGCCAACTGTTCCAGCCAGACACCCCAGATTCCCTTAAAGGACAGTGACAATGCCGCCATCTATTTTTCCTCCGGCACCACCGGCTTTCCCAAGGCAATCTTACATAATCACGAAAGTCTGGTACATGCCTGCAAGGTGGAGCAGAATCATCACGGGCAGACCAAGGATGATGTGTTCCTGTGTATCCCGCCTCTTTATCATACCGGGGCGAAAATGCACTGGTTCGGCTCTCTTTTGTCCGGAGGCAGGGCCGTTCTGTTGAAGGGCACGAAACCGAACTATATACTGGATGCGGTATCCAAAGAAAAGTGTACCATTGTGTGGCTGTTAGTCCCCTGGGCTCAGGATATTTTGGAAGCGCTGGACAGCGGTGAACTGAAATTAGAAGATTACGAGCTTTCCCAGTGGAGACTGATGCACATCGGCGCACAGCCTGTGCCCCCCAGTCTGATTAAGCACTGGAAAAAATATTTTCCCAACCACCAGTACGATACCAATTATGGTCTCAGCGAGTCCATCGGTCCCGGCTGTGTCCATCTTGGCGTGGAAAATATTGATAAAGTGGGCGCCATCGGCAAAGCCGGATTTGGCTGGGAAGTAAAGATTGTGGATGAAAAGGGATCGGCTGTGAAACAGGGAGATGTGGGTGAGCTTTGTGTCAAAGGTCCCGGCGTCATGACCTGTTATTACCACGATGAGCGGGCAACCGATGAGGTGTTAAAGGACGGCTGGCTTTACACCGGTGATATGGCGATGCAGGATGAAGACGGTTTCTACTTCCTGGTAGACCGGAAAAAGGATGTCATCATCAGCGGTGGCGAAAATCTATACCCGGTACAGATCGAGGATTTCCTGCGGACTCATTCCGCTATCCATGATGTGGCAGTGATTGGCCTGCCCGACCATCGTCTGGGAGAAATTGCGGCTGCTATCATCGAGCTAAAGCCCGGCGCCATCTGCAGTGAGGAGGACATCAACGATTTCTGTAAAGCACTGCCCCGTTACAAGCGCCCCCACAAGGTTATTTTTGACCAGATTCCCCGTAACCCCACCGGAAAAATCGAGAAACCCAGACTGCGCCAGAAATACTGTGGCGAGCGTCTGGTAGAGGCTCAGAACAAAGGTTAAGCACAGACAGGAGAACACTATGATACTGAAGATTTTAATGCTGGTATGCTTTTTTGCAGTAATGGTTGCCATCGGCTTTTACTGCCGTAAAAATGCAACGGATGTCAACGGATTCGTGCTGGGCGGACGAAGTGTGGGACCCTGGCTCACCGCTTTTGCCTATGGAACTTCCTACTTCTCCGCGGTAGTCTTTATCGGCTATGCGGGACAGTTTGGCTGGAAATACGGCATTGCCTCCACCTGGATTGGTCTGGGCAACGCCCTCATCGGCTCCCTGCTGGCCTGGGTGGTGCTGGGCAGACGCACCCGTATTATGACCCAGCACTTAAATTCCGCCACCATGCCGGAATTTTTCGGACAGCGTTTCCACTCCAACGCACTGAAAATCGGTGCATCCATCATCGTTTTTATTTTCCTGATTCCCTATACTGCCTCCCTGTATAACGGCTTGTCCCGGCTGTTCGGCATGGCATTCCACATCAACTACACGGTATGTATCCTGCTGATGTCGGTGCTGACCGGTGTGTATGTCATTGCGGGCGGCTACATGGCAACTGCCATTAACGATTTCATTCAGGGACTGATTATGTTATTTGGTATCGTGGTGGTAATTGCTGCTGTGCTCTCCGCCAACGGTGGATTTTTGAGTGCCTTATACAGTCTGGCCCAGATAGAGGATGCTGCTGTCTCCTCCACTCCCGGTGTGTTTGCCTCCTTCTTCGGTCCTGACCCGTTAAATCTGTTAGGTGTGGTTATCCTGACCTCCCTGGGAACCTGGGGTCTGCCGCAGATGGTGCAGAAATTCTATGCGATTAAGAGTGAAAATGTAATTCACAAAGGTGCGGTGATTTCCACCTTATTTGCTGTGGTGGTATCCGGCGGCTGCTATTTCCTGGGTGGTTTCGGACGTCTGTATTCTGACCAGATTGACATTGCGGCAGAGGGCTACGACAGTGTAATTCCCACCATGCTCTCCACCCTTTCTCCCTTACTGATCGGGCTGGTGGTGATTCTGGTGTTATCCGCCTCCATGTCCACGCTGTCCTCTCTGGTCATTGCCTCCAGTTCAACGTTGACCATTGATTTGATTAAGGATAATCTGGTAAAAGATATGGATGACAAGAAACAGGTCCGCATCATCCGTGTGCTGATTGTGGTATTTATTGCAATCTCTGCGGTTCTTGCCATTGTGCAGTACAAGAACAATATCACCTTTATCGCCCAGTTGATGGGTGTGTCCTGGGGAGCACTTGCGGGAGCGTTCCTGGCACCGTTCCTGTATGGCTTGTATTCCAAGCGTGTAACCAAAGCTTCCGTATGGGTGAGCTTTATCTTCGGTGCAGGAATCATGGTTCTGAATATGCTGTTCCGGAGTTCCTTCCCGGTATTGTTGCAGTCCCCCATTAACTGTGGCGCTTTCGCCATGATTGCCGGATCGGTGCTGGTTCCGTTCGTGAGCCTGTTTACGCCGAAACTGGATAAGAAACTGGTGGACGAGGCGTTCGCATGCTACGATAAGAAGATTGAGGTGCCGATATCCATGGCACTGGGAGATGGGGATAATAAACCATGAAAGCAATAAACAGCTTATTCACTGTGTTTTCCCTGATTCTTTTATTGATTGCACAGCCACAGACATTATTTTCCATAATACAGGAAACGCCGGCTCGTTTCATTTCATAAGTCAGGTTCATGACTATCGTACTTCCATCATGCATTTATTTGGAAGAATCAGCCGGGGGATTGAATATCCTCTTTAATTTTTTATAACAACTAATATAAGCAGGAATCAAAAAGCAGTCTGCCAGCACCCAGGCCGCAGGACTTGCAAAACAGGCCGCCATAAAGCCGAAAGCGGGTACCAGGAAAAAGCCAACGAAGGCTCTGGCAATCATCTCAAATACCCCGGCAAAGACAGCAAATTTGGGGAATCCCATACCTTGTATCAGGAAACGGACGATATTCACCAGTGCCAGTGAGATGTAAAAACATACGTTCACAATCAGGAAGATTCTTGCCTGTGCCAGAATTTCCATCTCGGAGGCATCCAGGAACAGCAGTTCCAGAGGCGTTGCGAATAAGAGGACAATGCCCAGTGCGATAAAGGAATAGACTATTCCCAGAATCACACAGGATTTTAAGCCCTGAGACACACGGTCCAGGCGTTTTGCACCAACATTCTGTCCACCGTAGGTAGCCATAGTGGATCCCATCGCATCGAAGGGACAAGCCAGGAAACCGTTGATTTTTCCAGCTGCGGTAACAGCGGCAACCACAGAGGAGCCTAAGGTATTTACCGCACTCTGTAAAACAGCGCTGCCGATGCCGGTAATGGAATACTGCAGTCCCATGGGGACACCCATGCCGCAGAGAATTCCCGCAATGTGACCGTCAAACTTCCAGTCGTATTTGTCCATTTTGAGGATGTCATATTTTTTCCGCATATAAAACAGGCAGAGTACGCCGGAAACTCCCTGGGAAATCACGGTAGCATAGGCTGCACCCTCCACACCGGTATGAAAACCCAGAATAAATGCGAAATCCAGTCCAATATTTAAAATGGAAGAAAGAACCAGAAAATAAACCGGGGTCTTGGAATCCCCCAGGGAACGGATGATGCCGGACAACAGATTATAAAGATAGGTAACCGGAATCCCTGCAAAAATCACCACAATATACTTGTAAGCCCCATCCAGAATGTTCTCCGGAGTACGCATCCAAATCAGGATCACGCGGCACATTGCCACGGTAACCACTGTCATCACCACCGCAAAAATAATGGAAATCCACACGGAGTTCGCCACATACTTCCGCATGGCATCATAGTCCTTGGCACCAAAGCGCTGTGCAATGGGAATGGTAAATCCCGCACAGACACCCATACAGAAACCAATAATCAGAAAGTTAATGGAGCCGGTAGAACCCACTGCGGCCAGTGCGTCTACGCCCAGCGTCTTACCTACAATAACAGTATCCACCAGAGAATAAAATTGCTGAAACAGCATTCCCAGCAAAAGAGGAATGGCAAATCCGATAATAATCCGCATGGGTTTTCCTTGTGTCAAATCTTTAATCATAAAACCATACCTTTCTACAAATAAAATACGGGCGAAGCCCTGTGCTATGCTTCACCCGCAATCTTACCTCAATCTATTTCTTTGTGCAAATGAATTTTCCGTGGGATAACGACCCGTTTTCGGATGATTATCCCTGATAGCCTGATTTGTGTCAGATTCTTGTGTACAAGAAATGGGGATTTTGCTATAATAACTCCATACGGAGCCTTAAGCTCTCTAAGAAAGAGGAGAATCCAAATGAGCAAGAAAAAAGTTGTTGTATCCTTAGGCCACGACGCTCTCGGTTACACCACCGAAGAGCAGCAGTCTGCTGTCCGTGTGACTGCCAAGGCACTGGCTGATTTAATAGAAGAAGATTACCAGCTGACCATCACCCACAGTAACGGTCCCCAGGTCAGCATGATTCATAAAGCAATGACGGAGCTGCGTCGTGTCTATATTGATTACACTCCTGCTCCCATGTGTGTATGCTCTGCTATGAGCCAGGGTTATGTCGGTTACGATATCCAGAATTCCCTCCGGGCAGAGCTTCTCTCCAGAGGTATTTCCAAGACCGTCAGCACCATTCTCACCCAGGTAACGGTGGATCCCTATGATGAAGCATTCTATGAGCCCACCAAACGGATTGGAAGATACATGTCCAAAGACGATGCAGAAATTGAAATCAAAAAAGGCAACTATGTACAGGAAGATCCGGGGAAGGGCTTCCGCCGTGTCATCGCCGCTCCCAAGCCCATTGACATCGTAGAGATTGATGCAATCCGAGCTCTGGCTGATGCCGGTCAGGAGGTCATCGCCTGTGGAGGCGGCGGCATCCCTGTTATCGAGCAGAACCACATTTTAAAGGGTGCTTCCGCTGTCATTGAAAAGGATGCCATCGCCGGAAAACTCGCAGCAGACTTAAAGGCTGACCAGCTGATCATTCTCACCAATGTGGATTGTGTATACAAAAACTACGGCAAAGAAAATGCTGCTCCCATCTCCTCCATGAACGAGGAGCAGGCAAAGGCTTATATCGCAGAAGGTCAGTTCGAGGCAGGCTCCATGCTTCCCAAGATTGAAGCAGCTGTCACCTATCTGGATGCCAATCCGGAGGGAAGTGTACTGATCACCTCTCTGGCTCATGTAAAGGATGCCATCAAGGGAAAAGCCGGTACCGTTATCACAAAGAACTAATTTTCCGCCAAAGAAACGTATACGAAAGCCCGCAGGGGGTGCCATATCGGCATTCCTCTGCGGGCTGTTTTTTATTTTTCACTGGTTTCCTCTTTGCTGCATGCGATTGCGGTAAGCATCGCTCCTATTAAAATACAAAAATCAGAAAGATTAAAGATAATTTTTTCCAGGATAGGGATTTTCGGTAATCGCAGATAGTCCACTACATAGCGTTTCGTCAGGCGGTCATAGGCATTACTGAAAGCTCCTCCCAACAGAATGGAAAGACCGCTTCTTAACATCCGGTTTCCATGAAAGGTAAGGGATAAAAGGAAACACACAAATGCCACTGCCGACAGCCCTAAGGAAATTCCCCGAACCACATCCGGTTTTCCCTGTCCCAGGTTGTAAAAGCCACCATGATTGTGGTACTTCCAGACTTCGATCCGGTCATTCCAATAGCTTCGCCACTTCCCAAGGCGTTTCAGACCATCCGCCTTTTTCTTCAGGAAAAAATCCATAAAAAATATGAACCCCGTCACGATTCCATACTGCATTTCCGTTCCCCCCTTTTCTTTCATCACTTTTAAGGTACTGTGATTTCTGTTTCCGTGGCTGTTGCAGCCGTATCTGTGGCACTCACCACGGTCACTCCCGGTACATAGTTTAGATCCGGCAAAGAATTAAAAAAGCTGTAAGGCGAAAGATAGAAATTCATGGATCCGCACCAGCCTTCTCCTTCCAGTCCATCGATGTTCCAGACATTGATACAGGCACGTTTTCTTCCCGCATAGGCAGGGTTTTCTTTATAATCATACTGCATCGCCTGATCCCAGGTCATGGTATTTAATAAAGAAGTATCCTTTAAATAAGTAATCTTATTCGGTTTTGCTTCGGAGGCGGCCAGGGGATCCTCCAGATTTCTTGCTGCTCCCAGATATTTCTGGGATTTGGCAAGATTCAGTTTCTCCACACTATATTGCGGCAGCTCATCCACCAGCGTTCCCGTGTAAAGATTGGTAATACTGTAAATCTCTTTGTCCTGATAAGCCACTGCATCCACTGTCACATTACGAAAGGTGAGTTCCACACGGTTTTCCGGATTTCTGGAATAGGTGGAAAGAAAATAGGGCGCCAGTTCACAGGCAAATCTGGTGTTTACAAAAGCCACCTGGGTTTCCCCCACCAGACTTCCCATGGAATCGTGAAGATAAATATCTCCTGCAGAACCTCTTCCAATCAGCTCGCAGTTTTCAAACTGAAGGCTGTAGTCACCACGAAGCCCGGCTCCCACCGCGTAGTTGCAGTCGGACTGAATGACGCAGTCTGAAAAGGTGAGGCTTCTGCCATAGGCATAATCTGATTCGATATGCACCGCATATCCGGTAAAAGAGGAAATAGGTACTGCGCCGGCATAGATGGCTGACACATCTGTCTCCTCAAACTCCGGCTGTGTCTCCTTCACGCTGGTGGAGCTGCCACCGATGGGATCGGCATCTGCACGATAGGCATATATGGTGAGATTGCTCACAGAGCCCGCTGCAATCTCCAGGGGCGGATGATAATAGCTTTCCTCACAGTTTTGGAGAATGCAAAGGTTCTTATCAATCCCCATCAGCTGCAGCTGCTTCTGGGACATCTGCACCGACTCCTCATAGACGCCGGGATAGATCCAGATAATATCCCCCTCTGCTGCCTGCTCCACCGCCTCACTGATGGTGGTAAACTGACCGGTTCCATCCTGTGCCACAAACCATTCCTGAGGTGCCGGTTCCTCTGTTTTTTGTTTTGTATCCGCCGGTGCGGCATCTGTCACGATAGAATCAAAGTGCAAAGCTGCAATCATCGCCAGCCCCATTGCCGCCACAGCTTTCCAACTGTTACTCATATTCTGTTTCCTTATCTGTTTCCTGTTCATTTCTTTACTTCATCCCATCCCAGCCGGTCGATATGCCGTTCACAGCACTCCCAAAGCACCACATCCGGTTTCCGGGACAGATTGGCAGCTGTCGCTTTGACAAAATTGTAATCATAGGGAACGATATCTCCGTTGATGACACCCCCTTTAAAATAGTAGGGACTCTCCAAGAGGAGAAATTCTGCAAAGGAATCCCCCACCAGCAGAAGGGAATCCTCCACCTTCTGTTCATCTCTCGCCTGATCCTCCCCAAGGAAATAAACCGTATCGATACCATATGCCACTCCCACATCTGCCATGGCTGCAAGATCGCCGGCAAAATCATGCAGATGCTCCTGGAAAGTAACCTCACTCACATCCGTGTAAGTCCCATAGAGGTTTCTCAGAACCTCCTGCAATGCCACATAGCATCCCACCATATTCCAGTGGGTATCCGTTTTATAATAAATCCGGGTTTCATCCTTCATGGAAAGATACTTGTCCTTCATGTAGATGATATCCAGATCGGTATTCGCCTGTAAATATCCCACCAGATCATCGGTCCGGGAAGACTTTGCCTTTTTCTCCCTGATTTCATCCGGCAGGTATTCAAAGTAAACCGACTCTTTATTAGGCACAATCAACAAAACAAATTTCGATCCTGCTGCCTCAATTTTGTCCCGCTGTTTTAACAGATTCTCTGCAATTTCTTTCATTTCCGCCACAGAAAAGGCATTGGTGCCATAAAAATCTGCCATAGTATCCCCATCCACGGTACTTTGGTAGAACAGCCATTTATCTTTTCCAGCAAAAACCAGATCCGAGCCCAGATCCGGAATGTCTTCTGATTCCTGTTCCGGTACGCTTTCTTCTGTCGTCTGTGTTTCTTCACTCTCCTGGGATTGGGATTCCATGGTCTCCCAATGTTCTGTGTTTTCTTCCGTATCCTGTCCTTTGTCTCGTTTTGCAAAGAACAGGAACAGAAGAATCACCAGAATCAACAGTGTTCCCGTGAGAACACTTAATAATATCGTTACTCTTCCGTTCCTGTTATTTCTTTTCATCTCTTAATCTAAATATCCTGCTTCCAATTCATAGTTGAGAATAAAATCGCGGTTATACAATTCCACATCACTTAAATCATACTCGTAAAACTCTGCGAAGGATACCGAATAGTTGTACCAGGATTTACTCTGGAAATAAGCATTCACCGCAGGATCACTGAAGTCTCTGCCATGACGGGCATAGATCTCATAACGAGCCATACGAAGCTCTGCTCTGCTTAAATTCTTGATGTCCTCTACCGTCAGCTCTCTGTCAGCAGATTCCGGTAACAGGTAATTTCCGGAGAAATCCACACTGCCAAAGGCTTCCAGTTCTCCTGCCTGGGTGGCATAATGCTCATATAATTCCACTACCCAGCAATTGTTGTCGGTAACACTGAACAATTCGCGCATGCGGGCAGCTACCTGGGCATCCGTTGCACTTAAGGAAAGCTGGTTTGCCAGCTGTACTGCGGATTTACCGTATTTGGCTGCATACTGCTTTGCAAACTCCTCCTTTACAGGAGCATTGTAGTCCGTGTCAGGACGTCCATCCATGACTTCCTGCGCTTCATCCAGAAGCTTGGTGGCATCGGTAGGGTTCGCGTCTACCAGATAGCTTTCCACCTTGCTGTATACATACTGGCAGAATGCACTTTCAATTTCTGCAGTCTTGTAAGGAAGGTCTTCTGTGTCAAAGTCACTGAAATCCTGAATATCAGGATAGCCAGCTAGCACCTCACCGGTACTTTCAACAGCAGCATCCAAATCGCTGAGTGCCTGTTTGTAGTTATCCAGATTCTCGTTATCAGCCAGCTCCTGGGCGTGATTTTTCGCCTCGGTAGTGTACTGGGTCAGGGCAGCACCTGCTTTTTCCAGTGCGGACTCATAAGCGTCGCTGTCTTCGTCCACTTCCATATACTTATCAATGGCAGCAAGATAATCTCCGGCAGCGGAAAGCTCGTCACCTTCTACAATTTCCGGCACTTCCTCCGCATCGGCTGCATTGCTTTCCTCTCCATCGGACTCTTCTTCGCCTTTCTTCCCTTCATCCTTTCCTGTCAGTATGGTTTTAGCCCCACCCGGCAGAATGTCATCCAGATAGCCCGCCTTCCATGCATAAACACCTGCACCCACCAGTGCCAGGAGAAGTACAATCACCAGAACAATCAGGGTCACCTTCAGACCCTTGCCTTTCTTTTTCTCCGGTACAGGTTGTGTCGGTACTGCAGGTGCCGGCCGTTTTGCTGCTCCGGGTTTCGGTTGAGGCTGCGGTGCCGGCTGTGCTGCTGCTCCGGGTTTCGGTTGAGGCTGCGGTGCCGGCTGTGCTGCCGCTCCTGGTTTCGGTTGAGGCTGCGGTGCCGGCTGTGCTGCCGCAGATTTTGGCTGCATCCCGGGCTGAGGCACTGCTGTCACGGGAGTTCCGCATTTCGTGCAGAACTTCATTCCTGCCTTTAACTGTGTACCGCACTTGGTACAAACGAATTCCCGGGGCTGCTCCTCCTCCAGTTTATTGCCGCATTTCACACAAAACTTATAACCAGCGGCGTTTTCCGTTCCACATTTACTGCATTTCATGATTACTCATTTCCTCCCCTGCTCTCTATTCTTCTACCTTTGTGCCGCATTTCGTGCAGAATTTAGCGCCTTCCTGCAGTTCCGCACCGCAGCCTGCGCATACTTTTTTTACAGGAACGGGCAGTTCATATCCACATTGTACACAGAATTTCGCACCCTTTTCCAGTTCAGCTCCGCACTTCGGACACTGAATCATTCCTTTTAAATCAATTAACTGTTCTTTACAGGAAGCAATTTCCCCTTTCAGTTCATCCACCCGGGCAATCAGCGCTGTGTAATCTCCTTCGGTTCCTTCTTTGGCATTGTTATAATAGGTTTCCCCCAGGCTCTGCAAAGTCTTATGCAGTTCTTCTTCCTTGCTCTTAATCTGGGAATTGAGCCGCATGGTTGCAGATACATCTGTTGCTTTCTGGGACACACCATCACTTACTTTTTTAAAGAAATCCATAATTTCCTCCCGTCTCACTGTCCCCTGACAGTGTCTGTTTATACTCGTCTATAAGAATATCAAATATTGCTGAAAGTTACAACCAAAATCCCCTTTCTTTCCACAAAAACTGTCACAAAACTAGGACTGGGACAGAACACGAAAGGCTCCTTCAATATCGATGCGTCCATATCCCCATTCCCGGTTGGGATAGATCAGATCCGGTTCTCTCGCTGCGCCGCGGATAAAGATGCTCTTTAGCTGCCTGCTATCGATCAGAGGTACATTTCCTTCCACCACCGCCCACTGCATAAACTGGGCAAGGATCCCTGCTGCCACCGCTGCAGCCATGCCGGAGCCGGTCATTTCCCCTCTCCCTGAGGCAACTCCTACCCCCGGTGCCGACATCTGGGGATTAATTCCTGCTGTCTGCGTAAAGCCACGGCCGGAATTGATATAAAAACTATTATTCGCTGCATCATAGGCAGACACCGTGATGGGAACCTCAGCCATTCCAGGCTCTGTCAACGTGGTATAAGGATTCGGTTTCAGGAAATAGACCGGTACATCCAAAAATTCCCGGATGGGAAGCCAGGTATGGAATACACCGATCCGCGGCTGTTCCACAGAACGCACCTGTATCATCCAGATTCCCGGCGTGGGAGTGACAAAGCGGAAAAACAATAGTTCCTCCCCCAGATTTCCTTCGCTGAGAAGACTATCCACGGACACATGGCTTTTCTCATAAATGAAGGAATATTCCACATGCCTGCGTATGCCGTACCGGATACCCGGAGTCTGTTCCCCTCCAGGCGTGCGTATAGATACCGTATAAACATCCGGAGCCGTCCCCCACAGTTCCATACAAAAACCCCGGCAGTCCTCCGACACACGGATTTCCATCTGGTCTCCTATCTGATTAATATAGGGTGGGATTCCATAATCCCGCTGCACCAGTTCTCCCCGGTAATGGTGAGCCGCATTTCCCTCATTTCCTCCGCAGATCACCACCGCCATTCCCCGTTTCTTCGCAGCCGTATCCAGATACTGGCTTAAAGGGGATTGTCCTGTGTGATCCCCCTGGTTCGTGCCGACGCCAATGCACAGCACCACCGGTCTCCGAAAAGTGACGGCAAACCGCTCCACATAAGCCACTGCCAGCATCAGATCATTTTCCTGGTAGGCAGGCACCTCCTCCGGAATCAGATACAGTTCCCTCAGATAAGGCTTTGCCTGTTTCAGCTTTACAATCAAAAGCTCTGCATCCGGTGCGGCTCCCCGAAAGCCTTTTCCCTCTCCCGCCGCTGCTGCCGCCATCGCACTGCCATGTCCGTTTTCGTCTCTGGAGGGCACAAGGTCATAGGGATTCTCCGCAGCCAACGCCCGGTCAATCTCCTCTCTTGTATAGACTCTGCCATAGGGAAAAGGGCGGAGGCTTTCTGGCTGTTCCTCCTCATCTTCCATGGTCTGATCCCACAGGGAAAGGATTCTGGTGGATCCATCCTCTCTGCGAAAAATTTCATCCCGGTAATCGATTCCGGTATCCACAAAAGCCAGCAGCACTCCCCGGCCGGTAAGTGACAGAGGAGCCCGCTGTACACTATAACTTCCGGTGCTCTCAAAGCTTTCTGTCCCGTCCGCCATCAGCCCATAAAGCTTCGGTGTCTCTGAATAGCCATAGACTTCAATCTCCCGTCCCGGCACCTGCTGTCTGGGCATATAGAGAATGGAGTACTGATCATCCACCCGTTGATAGCAGGCATCCTTCTCCTCAACTTCCATCTGATAATCCACAATCAAATCCACATAATCGTTGGATAGAATCCGTTCCGAACAGGTCGGCATAAAAATACCCTCATAAACCGTTTACTAACAGTTTATGAGGGTAATCTTATTCTGTCACAGGCTCTGCCTCCGGTTTGGGCTGAGGTTCTGCAGCAGCCTCCAACTTGGGCTGCATCTGATTGGAGCGGATTTCAATGAGAGGCGCGCCTTTTCCTTCAATGTAATCTCTGGTAATGGTGACCCGGCCGATATTCTCATCCTTCGGGATCTCATACATGATATCCAGCATAAATTCTTCAATGATGGCACGAAGTGCTCTGGCTCCGGTATCCTTCTCCATTGCTTTCTCAGCGATTGCTTCCAGAGCATCATCGGAAAATTCCAGGTCCACCTCATCCAACAGCAATAACTTCTGATACTGCTTGAGAATGGCATTCTTAGGCTCCTTGAGAATCTCTACCAGCATCTCTTTATCCAGACCCTGTAAGGTACAGATAATGGGCAGACGACCGATAAACTCCGGAATCATTCCGAACTTTCGGATATCTTCCACCGTTACTTTTTCCAGCAGATTTTTATCGTTGTCAAAGGCATCCTTTAAGGTGGCACCATATCCGATCGAGGCTTTCTTCGTGAGACGTTCCTTGATAATCTCCTCAATTTCCGGGAAGGCACCGCCACAGATGAAGAGAATATTTCTGGTATTGACCGTAGCCAGGGGCACCATGGCATTTTTGCTGTTAGCGCCTACCGGTACTTCCACATCCGCACCTTCCAGAAGCTTTAACATTCCCTGCTGCACGGATTCACCACTCACATCTCTGGAATTGGTGTTTTTCTTCTTGGCAATTTTATCAATCTCGTCGATGAAGATAATACCACTCTCTGCACGTTCCACATCATTGTCTGCAGCTGCCAGAAGCTTGCTGACCACACTTTCTATATCGTCGCCGATATAACCCGCCTCCGTCAAAGTAGTGGCATCTGCAATGGCAAGGGGGACATCCAACAGTCTGGCCAGGGTTTTCACCAGATAGGTTTTACCGCTGCCGGTGGGTCCCAGCATAAGAATGTTGGATTTTTCTATTTCGATCTCATCCATGGTGCCGGTAGCCACCCGTTTGTAGTGGTTGTACACGGCAACGGAAATGATTTTTTTCGCTTTTTCCTGTCCGATCACATATTCATCCAGCTTTTCTTTAATTTTATGGGGCGCCGGAATGTCTTTCAGCTCAATGATGGGTTTGGAAGCCTCTCCTTTTTTCTTCTTTTTGATCTTCTGTCTGCCGGGAATTTCTCCACCCTGCAAATCCGCCAGATTAATAAAACTAATGTTGGGGAATCCACGGTAACGGGGGCTTCCCTGTTTTTCCTCGTCTTTTTTCTCCTCGGAATCGTCCCCCTCCGTCACATCTCCATCCAGCTTTTCCACCGTGTCCCGGCTGTCTTCCGGCTGTGTTTTTTCCTTTGGGGGCTGCTGCTCATTCTCCATGCGGGAGAGCATCTGGTTATAATAGTTCAGGGAATTGAGCATATCCGGATTACTCATCATGGAGGACATATCCATATGAGACATGGCATCCATGGTCTTGTGCATACATTCATCACAGACTGTTACATTGCCGGGTAAATGGAACATTTTTCCGGCCTTGCTTTCCGGTCTGTGACACATGAAGCAGATATCTTCATACTCCTGGTTTTCATCCTTTTTATTTTCATTAAAATCTGACATAGAATGTTAATCCTCTTTCCTTCTCATTATGGTTTGGTTCCCAATACGACCCTTATCTTTGTGCCTGCATAACCACCGTCATGCATCTGCATCACCGTGAACGTTACCTCTGAACCGACCTCATAATATTCCAGTTCCTCTTTCAGGTCACTCATGGATTTAATGTCCTGTTCACCTATTTTCACAATAATATCACCTTTTTTGAGTCCGGCTTTGGCAGCTGCGGCATTTCCCAATACCTGGTTAATATACACACCCTGTGGCATTCCGTACATCTGTGCTTCCACCTCGGTGATGTTGATTCCGGTGATTCCCAGGTATCCTCTATTCTCAGCCGATACTTTAAATCTGGTCTCTCTGGACATCAGATCGCTGAGAATAGGTTTTGCAGCTGAAATCGGAATGGCATAGCCCATTCCTTCAATTCTGCTTCCGCCGATTTTATTGGAATTAATACCAATCAGTTCGCCCTTGATGTTTAAAAGCGCTCCCCCGGAGTTACCTGGGTTGATGGCTGCGTCTGTCTGAATAAAGGGTCCACTGTTACTTCCATCTGAAGATTCCAGCATCCGGTTAAGGGCACTGATCACTCCTGTGGTCACGGACTGGCCGTAGCCCAGTGCATTTCCGATGGCAATGGCAGGCTCTCCGATAGACAGTGCATCAGAATCTCCCAGTGTAGCGATGGCGATGGTACCGATCGTATCCCGATCCAGTTCCTTTAGCGGAATGGCAATCACTGCCAGATCCATGGATTCATCGGTTCCCTTTACAACGGCTTCCGCTGTCTTTTCGTTGACAAAGGTAACCTCCAGGGAATCCGCCTGTTCAATCACATGATAATTGGTGACCAGTAACAATTCGGTGTCATTTTCACCGATGATAATTCCGGAACCGCTTGCCTGTTCCTGCTGGGTATAGGTTTGTCCAAAATAGGAGGTTCTCTCCGTATAGTTGTTGAGAATGGACACCATGGCCGGCATTACCTGCTCTACAATTCCGGTCACATCCGTCACAACGGCAGAGACGGAGCCGCTCTCTGACAAAACCGGCCTGGACTGGGAAATTTCCGGAGTCTGTGTCTGCGGAGCTGCCTCCATGGATTCTTCTGTCTCCATGCTCTCTATGCTTGTCTCTGTATCAGCAGTGTCATCAGTCAATGCCTGTTCTTCACTCACAGACACCGCTTCTTCTTTTCCGGCATTGCCTGCGGCAAAGCCGATGGAAAAAAAACCAATTCCGGCACATATGCCGAAAAACAGTCCCAACACTACAGCTGCCGCCAGTTTCTTTCCGAACCCGGACTTTTCCTTCCGGGGCTTTCGCTCATGATCATGGGAGCCGAAAGGGTTCCCTCCGTAATTGTTATAGTCATTTACTGCATCATATATCGGATAATATTTGCCAGGACGGTCACTCTCTTCTTCCTGTCCGGGAGTGCCGGTGCCGTTTGGATATTCATTGTCGTACATTTGGGATCTCCTTTCCTCAGGGTAAGGCTATCTTAACAGGCAATTGTGTTTAATTTGTGTCTGCAGCAGTCACATCCTGTTTCCAGTAATTGGGGTTCATGGTATATCGCAGGATTTTTTTGTAGGAAAGCTTCCGATAATGCTTTCCGGCGCGGTATCCCAGATATTTCCATCCGCTCTGCCAGATCAGTTTCACAAGCAGATACCACTTTCCATGGCTGCACAGATAGGCAGCTGTCTGCTTCACCATTTTGATTCCTTCCGACTCCGACGGTACCGCTTCAAAAATTTCCGGATGATCTGCCTGGGAGACGCCCAGGTCAAAATTGCGATGAAACTGTTGGATTCCACTGTAATTATGGGAATGAACCACTCTGGCATCTGCCACATAAGCAATACGGTATCCCTTCTGAATCACCCCTGCCGCATAAATCATGTCTTCGTTAAAAATCGTATGGCGGATAAAGCCTCCCTGTCTGTCATAAATATCTTTTCGGTACATGGCACATACATTGGAACACATATAGGTTTTGATGCCAAGCTGGGGTATATCTTCTTTTCCCTTCACACGGTTTTCGTCCGGATAATTAAAGCTGCGGGTATAGATTTCAATAGGCGAGGCATCCTCTGCCGGAAGCTGTCTGGCATAGGAGACCGCCACCCCAGGATCTGCAAAGGGTTTTAACAGTTCCTCCAGCAGATGCACATCCGCCGGCATGGCATCCTGGGTCATGCAGACCACATACTCTTCCTGAGACTCTTCCATTCCCCGATGTCTGGTAGCCCCGTGATCAAATTCCACCGGATCAATATGTTCCAGCTTCACCGTCGGGTGAGCCTTTAAAAACGAACCGGTGTCAATCCTCTGTTCCCACCATTCCTTCTGGGTATTGATGATCCGGATATTCACAGGTTTTACCGTCTGCTTCTCCAGGCATTCGATGAGCTTTTCAAAGCTGGAAGCAGGTTTGCAGGTTGGAATCAGTATATCAATGGAAGGATCTGGCATATTTTTCCTCTTTCTTACTTTTCTGTGATGTGCGCTGCAAGGCGCACCTACAAAAGGGGTCCAGCTTACGCTATGACCCCTTTTCCTATCTATCATACCACTACTTTGTGCCCACGTAGGATGATGTGTCGCTTTCAATCTGCCGGCTATACTTCTGCACCGCCTCGGAAGGTGTGTAGTCCGGGTCATCAAACAGGAACTCATGCAGCCATTTTACGTTATCTGTCAGATCCTTCGGGATAACGCAGCTTCCCTTCTTACCAATACTGCCGGTAATACGCATATCTGCCTGCGGGAATCCATCGTTGGCAACGACTTTATATTTTCCAACATCTCCCAGAAGACTGAGAATTTCAGAAATATCCAGAGAGGTGGAAACCATCTTCTCATCAAATACACTGTTTGCAACAGCTGTCAGATCCTTTGCACTTGCCTGTTTTGCTTTATCCATAATGGCAAGGAGAACCGTACGCTGACGCTCGGCACGTCGGAAGTCGTCTCCCTTGGTGTAACGGATACGGCAATATGCCAGAGCCTGCAGACCGTCCAGTGTCTGGGTACCGGCATGCGTGACTTCCGTATAACTCAAACCAGCCAGACCTACCACAGGATCCTCTTTTACCATACTGTACATATAGTTGTTCAGGTGAACGATCTCGTCTTCTGTGACATTGATCTCTACACCGCCCAGTGCATCAATCACGGACTTCATTCCGGCAAATCCAATGGTCACATAATCCGTGATATCCAGATCCATATTCATATTTAACATATTGATGGCCTGCTCCGGACCGCCGTTTGCATAGGCACCGTTACATTTATTGTAGGTGTCATTACCACGGTTTAAATAGGTGTCACGGTATACCGAACAAAGCTTGATATCACCGGTATCCATATTAATGGAAGCTACCATGACGGTGTCGGTCCGAACACCCTTACCCAGCTTACCGTTACGGTCATCTACACCAAAGAGTGCAATGTTCCGATATCCCTGCAGCGTTTCATTTTCCTGAACTTCCTCATTGATGACAATGTCTTCATCCTTGATATCCACTCTGCCGATACCACCCTCGGTACGGATGACTGCCCATAAAACCATCAGCATAATCAGAATAACAAAGATTTCCAGAACAAAGATCAGCATCTTTCTTCTTTTACGCTTTGCCCGCTGTTTCTTGGTCATCCCTTTCTTTCCGGAGGAAGGTTTTCCGGAGCTGTTACGATTGGAACTGCTCCTTGAAGAGGCGGTTCTTTCATAATCATAGCTGTTTCTGGATCCGGCTTTGCTTTTCGAAGCGCCGGATGTTTTCTTTTTTCTGGAATCTGATGCCATTTTGTATCTTTCTCCCTTGTTTCATATAATTGAAGGCTGTTATCAGCCATATCTTTTCTCTTGGATTTAGTATGTCTTTAATAGGCATTTTTATTGATAAACCCTTTAAAGAATGTCAGGAACAAAATTTTAAAGTCAAAACCAAGAGTCCAGTTTTCTATATAATATAAGTCGTATTCAATACGCTTACGGATGGAAGTATCTCCTCTGTATCCGTTGATCTGTGCCCAGCCGGTCAATCCGGGACGCACCTGATGCTTCACCATATAACGAGGAATCTCTTCTTTAAATTTTTCCACAAAAAGAGGCCGTTCCGGTCTGGGTCCTACCAGACTCATATCCCCCTTTAGAATATTGAACAGCTGCGGAAGTTCATCGATACTGGTTTTACGCAGAACCCTTCCCACCCTGGTCACCCGGGGATCATTGCGCACCGTCCACTTCACCGCCTCCGTGCTGGGTTTCTGCACCTCCATGGTGCGGAACTTGTACATCTGGAAGGGTTTATTGTGAAGTCCGATCCGTTCCTGTTTGAAGATCACAGGTCCGGGACTTGTTGCCTTAATTAAAATAACAGAAAGCAGCATAAAAGGTGATGCCAGAATAATCGCTGCAATGGAACCAAAAATGTCCACCAGCCGTTTCATGATCCAATTGACGGTATTCGTCAGGGGAACATAGCGGATATTGATCACCGGCAGTCCCTGTAAGTCTTCCGTGTAAGGGCGGCTGGGAATCACCCGGTTATAATCGGGGATAAATTTGGTATGCACACCGGCTTTTTCACATCGTCCCACAATCTCTTCCAACCGGTCATAGTCATCCAGTGCCAGAGTCACCGCAATTTCATCCAGTTTATTCTCCGGCAGGATAATGTCCAGATTGTCAATATCTCCCAAAACCTTCACACCCTTGTAGGTTGTCCCACGGGGAATCCTGTCATCCAGGATGCCACAGACATGGTAGCCCCACTGGGGATTCGCCATAATCCGGTCGATATATGCCTCCGCAGAGCGGGAATAGCCCACCAGCAGGATGTGCTTGAGGTTGTACCCCTTCTTGCGGAAATCCCGGAGGATTCGGCGCACAACGGCTCTGGACAGGGTGGACAGCACAATGTTTAAGCCATAGAAAATGAAAATCATGGCACGGGAAAAATCATGCTGTCTGACAATATACAGAACACCCAGGAAAAGAATCAATCCTACTGTGTTTGCCTTGACAATGTTATAAAATTCCGATTTGACCCTGGAGACCCGCTTGGAAGTATACAGATTGCACAGGGAATATAAAATCATATATCCCGGCACAATAAATACCATGGCGAAAAAATAACTCTCCATGGATAACATTCCCGTACCGGGCTCAATATGCGCAAAGGGGCTTGCAAATTTCAGATACCATGCAAACACATAGGATGCGGCAATCATCAGGGCATCCAGTACCCGCTGCAGGGCATTGAAATATTTCTGATTATCTTTAATCATGCAATCTATCCATCTCCTGACAGATTCTTCACATAATGTAACATTTTACAATATTATTACGAAAAGTACAATCGCTATTTTTTTAAGATTTTTTGTAGTCTCCCAGTCTTTTCCCGGTCAACCAACAGTCGTTTCCCTATTTTCTCAACCACCGCCTGTAAAACCCAGGAGACGGCAAACGTTACTGCCACTTCTATCATATAAACGCAAAAGGACTGACTGGTAAGCCGCCTTACCAGGCTGCCCGTTCTGTCGTATACCATCGTATGAATCAGCCACATATAAACAGAGTGTTTTCCCAGCGTCTCAAGCAGTCCTGTGATTCCCATGGTGTAACGAAACATCAGAATTGTCCCAAGTGCAAAGATTGGTGCAAGGATAAAATCGAATTTTGCCCAGGAAGCATCTGTCGCCAGTGTTACCCGCGAAGCGATTACCACCACGGTCAAAACAATTCCCAAGGCAGTCTGCAGCATTCTGTTTTCCGGGAGTTTTCTCTCCACAAATTCATAGGCTCCACACTTTTTCAGGAGAAATCCCACGATGAAAGCCGCGATAAAAGCCGGCTGAATCAAATCAAAAAAGCTATCCATTGCCGGAACAAAAAGCTTTAGCACTGCAAATGTCCCCATACACAGTAAAACCACAGTGCTGTAAACCCATCGTCTTTTTCCATGGTTCTCCCAGATTCCGTCAAGGAGCATATCCAGTATGGGCGCAAGCAGCAAAAAAATCAGGTATTCCCTCATAAACCACCAGCTGCCGCTTAAAGAAAGATGGATGAGAAAGGCGTTTTCCAAGCATTCTTTCCAAGTAAGAGGTTCTTGAAACAAACAGACACAAAGCAGCACATCCAGTGCCACAATGAACCAGTATTTCAAGAACAGTCTGACCAGGCGTCTCCCCACGCTTTGATATTGTCTGCATAAAACCGGTTGTCCCCCTGCCCTGACTTTGGATAAGGCAACGCACATTCCGTAGCCACTGATAAAGGAGAATAGTCCTACGCAAATCTTTGCAAACCAATCCGCTTTCCGGGTCAGTTCCACATTGATAAAACGGTATAGCTGGGTGTCGGGAGCCAGAAAAAAATGATGGTAGATCATCAAAAGGATGGCAATTCCCTGCAGCATTTTTGACTGTTTTTTTGTTATCATCTCTATCCTCATTCCGATGCATTGTCCGGTTTCAAAGCTCAGAGGAACAGCCGGAACAGATTCTTCCACAGCTGAAACTGTATTTTACAAAGGCTGCCTATCTGAGATAATTTCACATGGACTTTATGTGCCCTGCCCTCCTTGCTCAACGCCAGTTTCACTCCCTGGCAGACACCTCTTATATAGTTTCCAGCCAGATGCTTCGGCAGGAAGAACAGGGTCTTCACAACAATGCCAGTGAAAATAAAAGGGAAATTTAATAAATGTTGTAAAAAGGGTTGATTCTTCCATATTAAATAGATGCTGTTCCGAGAAGACAGATTGACCTTAAAGGCGTTATGTCTGGATCCGGATACCGCACTGCCTGCATGAAGCACCCGGGCTTTGGGTTCATACCGGTTTACATAACCATAAATCTGTGCCCGATACCCCAGATCCACATCCTCCAGATAAGCGAAATGATTCTCGTCCAGCAGACCAATCTCGTTCAGCACGCTCCGTCTGTAAATGCAGGCTCCTCCGCAGGCGGCAAAAATTTTCGCCGGTTTGTCAAAACCGGTCTCCGGCTTGCCTTTTCCTCTCCCGTACGCCCAGCCCAGGGCACAGTACAAGTCCCCGGCATCGTCAATCAGCTCCGGCTGTTTCATCACCAGCATTTTCGCCCCTGCAGAAAAGGTGTCGGGATGATCCTCCAGGTTTTGTTCCAGTGCCCGGACAAAACCGGGTAATACTCTGGTATCATTATTTAACAGAAGGACATAGGGAGTATCCGTCTGCAGGATTCCGGTGTTCACAGCTCCACAGAATCCAGTATTTTCCGGCAGAAAAATGGTCTGGATTTTTTTCTTTTTGCAGGAATACTGTTTCAGCCATTCCGCACTGCCATCGGCTGAGCCATTGTCCACAATACAGATGGCAAAGGGCTCTTCCAGTACCTCCAGAGATGCCAGGCAGTCAGGCAGATACTTCATTCCATTATAATTCGGTATAATAACAGTTGTTTTTGTATTGTTATCCATGCCTTACAGCTTTAACTCCTTCTCCGGGTCCCAGACAATCCGGCAGCCCTCCTGTCTGACTCGTTCGCAGAATTTCACACTGATTCTGGCCACTGCCTGCTGTGCATCCGCTGGTGTCAGTTGTTCTAAATCTGCATGAAAAGGAATGTCCCGGTAAAAGCTGTCAGTGATAAAGGAAACCGCCGTTCCATCCTCTTTCCGCCGGATGGCATTTTCCGGTACCCGGCAGGAGAAATACCCTTCAAAAATGGTGCGCAGCTCTTCCCGGATTTCCATGGAACGCACATCACAGGCTTCTGCATCCTGCACCAGTGCGGCGCGATGGAGATAGCCACTGTAGTGGGCATCCAGTCCTGCATAGAGGGCATTCCCCTCACCGTCCAGATTTCCGGACACTACCTTACCATTCTTAATGATTTTTCCACCGACAATACCGATATCTTTCCGTTCTTTCCAAAGATTTCCTTCATAATCTACACGGTAGAATCCAAGATGGGAGGTGTTCTTTACTGTTGCATGGATGCCATTTCCCTGGAGAAAATCAGCAATGGCACGGCGCCCCGCCTCGTACGCGTAGAGTTTGCTCCCCGGATTATCTGCAGTGGATTCGCTGTGACAGCGCCAGTGGTACAGTATTTTCGGAATATGAATGATCTGCTGCTCCGGCTTTTGGTTTTCGCTCAATAGTTTGCTCAGAACCCTCAGGACTAAATCAAAGTCCTGGGCACCATCCATCTCCGGACGGAACTTTAATTCCTGCAACCAGTCTTTCCGCAGTACGGTGAGATGGCAGATATAATTATTCGTTAAAAATAAATCCAGATTAAACTTTTCTTTGATATGAGGCTCATAGAACTGGGTGCCTGTCCCGTCACACTTGTCCTCGTCGGAATAAAACAGAACCGCCTCCGGTGCATTTTCAATAGCAGCGGCCATCTCATATAAGGCATCCGGTGTCAGCAGATCGTCATGGTCTAATAAGCCCACATAGTCACTGTGGGGCATGTTGTCTGCCACATAGCCGATGGCTGCATTGGTGTTGGCAGAGATACCGTCATTGCTTTCCAGGCGGACATAGTGAATCCGGGCATCCTCATAGAGTGCCACGGTCTGCTCCACCACATCACCGGTGCTGGCATCCGCCAGAATCAGTTCCCAGCTTTCCCAGGTCTGGGCAAGTACACTGTCCACAAGGGCGGTGAGATATGCCTGTTTCGTCTCATAGGCAGGCACCACCAGACTGATGGTCAAAGGATTTTTCCGTTCCTGCCAGCTTTCTCTCTGGGCTTTCAAAATGTCCTCGTCCGGAGCCTGGTAGGTATACTTGGAGTAGTCTGCCATACCGCCGGGAGACAGCCGCTCCATCACTGCATAGTAGGTATTTTTCACACCGTTTCGTTTCAGATAGTTGAGGGTTTTATTGAAATAGGATGGCATCTGTGATTCTCCTTTCCCCTGTGGATTGGAAAAGCCCTGCTGCTTGAGCAGGGCTTTATTAAGGTAACTATTCAGAACCCCATTCGCAAAACCGCTGTTTCACAGCTTTCCTTTTGCTCATGTGGTTATCTCGCCATATAACTGCGCCTTTCTGTCAGAATGCGAGCATTCACAGAAGGCGCAGTTGCATGGCTCTGAATAGTTACAGGTACTTCTTTAAATCCTCAGTCAGCTTTTCGTTCCTGGCTGCAGCATCTTCCAGGCTGGTTCCCTTGACACCCATGTAGAATTTAATCTTAGGCTCGGTACCGGAGGGTCTTGCACAGCACCAGGAATCGTTGGTGAGGTCGAAGTAGAGAACGTTGGATTCCGGAAGCCCCGTTTCTCCTGGCTCTCCTGTCTCCAGGTTGAGGGTCTTGCCAGTCTTGTAATCGCGGAACTCTTTGACTTTCAAATCACCGAACTCCTTGGGAGGATTGGAACGAAGTTTCTCCATCAGGGCTGCGATTTCCTTGGAGCCGTCGATTCCCTTCATGGTAATGGCATACTGGCTCTCTTTGTAGTAGCCGTATTTCTCATAGAGATTTAACATCTGATCCCACAGAGTCATGTTGTGTTTCTTGCACCATGCAGCCACTTCGCAGAGACACATCACTGCTACGATGGCATCCTTATCTCTTGCATGGGTTCCTGCCAGACAGCCATAGCTTTCTTCCAGACCAAATACATAGTTGTTGCAGCCGGTCTGCTCGAAAATTTTGATCTGCTCGCCGATATACTTGAATCCGGTGAGGACTTCGATGAATCTCAGGCCATAGTCCTCGGCGATGGCTTTGGACATGTTGGTGGTTACGATGGTGGTTACCAGTGCAGGATTCTCCGGCATGGTTCCGGTGGCTTTGCGCTCTCTTAAGATATATTCCTCGATGAGCATACCAGACATGTTACCGGTAAATCCTACATATTCGCCGGTCTTGGTATCTTTTGCATAAACACCGAGACGGTCGGCATCGGGGTCGGTTGCCAGTACGATGTCGGCATCTTTCTCTTTTGCAAGGCGAAGGGCATAGGTAAATGCCTTAGGATCCTCAGGGTTAGGGTAATCCAGTGTGGTAAATTTCGGGTCTGGATTTTCCTGCTCAGGAACCACATAGACATGCTGGAAACCAAGTTCGGAGAGAACACGGCGTACCGGCACATTTCCGGTTCCGCAGAGGGGCGTGTAAACAATCTTCAAGTCCCCAGCCATCTCTGCAATGATTTCCGGATGGATAATCTGTTTCTTTAATTCTACCATGTATTTATCATCGATTTCCTTGCCGATGATTTCGTAAAGTCCTGCTGCCATGGCATCCTCTTTACTCATGGTTTTTACATCATTATAGTCGGTAATGCTCTGTACTTCTTTGATGATATTGACATCGTGGGGGGGTGTTACCTGTGCGCCGTCCTCCCAGTAAGCCTTGTATCCGTTATACTCAGGGGGATTGTGGCTTGCGGTGATGACAATACCGGAAATGCAGCCCAGTGTGCGGAGTGCAAAGGAAAGCTCCGGTGTGGGGCGCAGGGATTCAAAGACATAGGCTTTGATGCCGTTTGCTGCCAGGCAGCGTGCAGTCTCGTCTGCAAATTCGGGGGACTGGTTACGGGAATCAAAGGCAATGGCAACGCCTTTTTTCTGTCCGCCCTGTTTGATAATGTAGTTTGCCAGTCCTTGTGTTGCTTTTCTGACGGTATACATATTCATACGGTTGGTGCCTGCTCCGATGATGCCGCGCAGTCCGCCGGTTCCAAATTCCAGTTCCTTATAAAAACGCTCTTCGATTTCCTTCTCGTTATCTTTGATCGCCAGAAGCTCCTGTTTGGTTGCTTCGTCAAAATAGGGATCATTCAGCCAGAATTCATATTGCTCTTTATAACCCATCTACCTGTCCTCCGTTTGATTCTTTTATTTATCCCTTTCAAAAATTGTATGTAAGTTCATTTATCCGCTCCCTGGGCGGGCATATTTATCCGAAACCCGATACACGAAACACTCCGTTGAGCCTCATGGAACAAAAATCGTGTTCAGCATAGGCTTCCACGATTTTAGAGTCTCAACTCCGTCGTGCATAAGGGTATTCGTATAAACACGCTCCACCCAGTCCGCTGCTTTATGAATGACATGCAATTTTCAAAATCAGTATATCACACTATGATTCCACTCTCAACGAAAAATCGCTTCGGTCGAGAGAGAAGTTGGGGTTGTAGTAGGGATCGCCCTGCTGCAGTTCTTTCTTCCATTTGTCGCGGAAGTGGGCAGATTCCCGGTTGTAGCGTTCCGCTTTCTCGCCCTGGTCATCCAGTCCGCGGGAGATGGACTCAAAATGATAAAGTTCCGCAAAAGGAGTGAATATGTTGAGTAAGCCCAGTTTTCTCAGTTTCAGGCAGAAATCCACATCATTTAAGGAAATGGCAAAGCTTTCGTCCAGCCCTCCCACTTTTTCAAATAAGGATTTCTTGACTAAGAGACAGGCTCCAGTAACGGCGGTCACATCCTGGGCATAGCAGAGGCGTCCCATGTAGCCCAGGTTTTCCCGATGCTGCTTGTAGTGGGTGTGTCCCGCGGTTCGGTGCGCTCCCAGTCCGATGACTACGCCGGCATGCTGGATGGTTTTGTCTCCATAATAGAGTTTGGCTCCCACAGCTCCCACATCCTCCCGCTGGGCGTACATCAGCATTTCTTCCATCCAGTTTACGGTGATGACCTGAGTATCGTTGTTCAACAGTAAAATGTATTCACCGGTGGTCTCTTTCACACCGAAATTGTTGATGGCAGAATAATTGAAGGAACCGGTATAGGTAACCACCTTCACTCTGGGGTCGTCCTTCAAAAGTTCATAGTAGTCCTTAATTTCCTTGGTTTCGCTGTTATTTTCCACCACAACAATCTCGTAATTATCATAGGTGGATTTCTCCTCAATGGAGCTGATGCAGCGTTTCAAATCCTCCACATGGTCTTTGTTGGGAATGACAATGGAAATCCTGGGACTTCCGATAATCTGGTAACGGATTTTGAAAATGGTTTCAAAGGCTCTGGTAGAGGTAATCTGGAAATTCTTAAAGCCGTGGCTGCGGAGATTTTCTGCCACCGCACCTCTTGCTGCCTCAATGGCGTAGGGTTTCGCCTCGATATTGGATGCGACGCTGGTGGCATGACAGCGCCAGTAATAAAGTAATTTCGGCACATGCACCACATTTTGGGCTGCATCGGTGAGGCGGAGAATCATGTCATGATCCTGGCTGCCGTCAAACTGGGAACGGAATAGCTCCGTACCCTGTAATAAATCCCGTTTGAACACACTGAAATGGCAGATGTAGTTGTTGGCGCGGAGGTTGTCCGGCGCGTAGTCCGGCTTAAAGTGCATGGTGAGCATGTGGTCAATATTTCCACTCTTAAAGGTGGTCTCATCGCAGTAAATATAGTCCGCATCCTTTTCATTGATGGCTTTTACATATTCATATAAAGTGCTGGGATGGAGGATGTCGTCCTGATCCAGCAATCCGATGAATTCTCCCGTTGCCATGGCAAGGCAGGCGTTGGTGTTACCGGAAATTCCCTCATTCTTTTCCAGCTTCTTATAAACGATTCTTCCATTGGAACGGGCTGCATACTCTTTGCTGATTTCGCCCATGTAGCTGTGGGCATCATCGGAGCCGTCCGCCAGACAGAGTTCCCAGTTCTGGTAAGTCTGGTTCATCACGGAATCCAGCATTTCTTTTTGGAATTCCGGTTCATTATTCCAGAGGGGCACTAAAATGCTGATTTTAGGCATTCTGGGAAATACGGTCTCCCGCTCTGCCTTTGCCCGTGCCTCATCAGGAAAGCTCTTGGTTCCAAACTGTTTCATTGCCTCTTTTTCATTTTTTTTGTAGGCAATCTTATGAAGAACCCCTTTCACACTGCCACAGTTTTTGACGCGGTCTTTCTGCCGGATGCAGAAGTGCATGGTTTTCCTTAAAGGGGCAGAGGCTTTCCACAGTTTATTATTTTTGATACGGTCAAGTTTGAACTGCAAATCGTCCTTCTGTGCCTCCAAATCTGCAATTCTTCCAGCCAGGTCTGCATTTTTCAAATGCTCTTCCTGGTATAAGGTTTCCCAATCATTTTTCAAATCCTGATTTAAGTTTTCCATGTTTTCCTCGTTTCTGAGCCTGCTCTCTCACAGATTTTCATTCTGTCAGATGCTTTCTTTATACCGACACCCGGCAGGTCGTCCATCGAATAATCTGCTCACGGGACAATTTCTTTTTTGCATAAAGACCAACGCGGTAATTTCCCACGGGAAGCTTGCCCTCCGGTATCCGCAGGGCAAAGCCGGAAAGTTCCACATTCTTCTGATCCGGCACATTCTGTGCAATATCCGGACGGTATTGGGGCTTTAGCGGAACCTGGAACAAAAGTCCCTGTTCTTCCTCCTGTAAAAAGAGTTTCCATCCATAGCAGGCATTGTTACTTCCTATCATAAAGGCGTATCCCTGGAGATAAATGTCCTCTCCTGCATCAGATGCTTCCCGTGCGCCAATCCAGCCCTTTAATTTGTCGTGATATTCCACACCACAGTTCAGGCAGGCATCCTCTCTGACGCCTTCCGGCAATTCCTGTATCGGCTGGGGTGCTGCCAGCTGGATGTCCCGGTTAAATTCGATAGACAGAAAATGATAAGTAAATCCCACATCCGACACATCGAAGGTAAGGTAATGGGAATAATAGGGGTCTTTGGCAAAGAGTGCCGGATGGCGTTCAAAGAGTTTATCCTTTTCCGCCTTCAGCCGTTTCGTCTTGCCCTCATCCTCAAAATCGTTGCCCCGGCTCAGGGACTCGTGATGGTAAAGCACCACATCATTGCACTGGATATTGCTGTAGCCCTGTTCAAAAATGCGGAAGCAGAAATCCACATCGTTAAAGGCAACCCGCAGTTCCTCGGAAAGTCCTCCCAGCTTCTGATACAGTTCCCGCCGCACCATCAGGCAGGCTCCGGTCACTCCAATCATATCATGTACCATACGGTTCTGGTAGAAATAGTACACGATCCGGTCATCCATCCGCTGCAGCTTGTGGGTGGGACCTAACCGGATATTGGTGATTCCCGCATGCTGGATCTTTGTGGTACCGGGATAAAGCAGCTTGGCTCCCACCGCACCCGCGTAGGGCAGACGAGCATGCTTGACCAGCTCCTCCAGCCAGTTGCTCTGGATAATCTCCATATCATCATTTAACAGCAAAATAAAGTTTCCATGGGATTTTTCCGCTCCCAGATTGCACATCCGGGAGAAATTAAATTCCATAGGCTCATAGAGATAATTCACATCATAGACCCGGGCAATTTTTTCCAATCGGAGACGGTTTGCTGCATTACTGCCATTGTCAACCACAATAATTTCCATGTCTGTGGTTTCCAGCTGGGTTTCCTCCCTCAGGGACTGTAGGCATCGTTCCAGAGTCTCCGGATGGTCTTTGGAGGGAATCACGATGGAAACCAAATCCCCTGTTCCGTCCTGGGACTGCTTGATCGGATACAGTTCTTCCCCGGAGATGCCCTGCCGTTCCAGTCCTCCCATATCAAAGATTCTGGGTATATCCAGCCAGGAACCATCGTGTACCAGAATCTCCGGGATATTTCTCACTTTTTCCCTTCCGTTACAGTCAAAGGCTCCGTTCTGCATGAGAATTTCATAACACATGCGATACCGGTAACGCATCTGGGCACGGGTTTTTAAATCCTCCACAAACTCCGGCTCCAGAAAGCAGGACTCATTCTCTCCGGGACGTAAAAACACATTGCCCTCTTTGTCCGGCTCCACCGGTTTCCAACCCTTTAGGGCAATCCACCGTTCCACCTCATCAGCATCACTTTCCTGCACGGCCTGCTCCGGTTTTAACCGGGATGTTTCCAGCCACTTGTCATAAGCAGATTTCCGAATGGCAAAAAAGTTTCCAAAATAAAAACAGGTCTTAAAAAAAGCTGGTGACCAGACCGGTTTCAACCAGGGTGCGTAGTCCTTACAGGAAATCCTACACTCAGACTGGTCATAGGCCATTCCCGCCTCCCGCAGCTTCTGGGGCAGATCTTCATCTGCGTAAACCAGAACCGTTTCCGGATAACGGGCGAACTGCTCCCGGATCAGAGTCTCCGCATCTTTCGTAGGCTTTGCCCCCGGTGCAGTAAACAGGACAAACTCGCTGTCTTTTCTGGCATCCATTCCTATTTTCTTTAATTCCTCACTCCGGACAGTTTCTTTTTCCCGCTCCGCGATTCTACGGTTCATCCAGCTTTCAAAGTCCTTATCCACATGGGAAAGTTTATAGTGGTAGGAAATCTCCTGTCCATTTTCCACGAACTGTCTGAGTTTGCTCAAGGTTGTTCTCCTGTCAGTTATTATCGTACGAATGTGTTAGAAAATCTTTTTAATGGAGGCAATCATCTGTCTTGCAATGGACTGGGACACCGGTGCAAAGGTGAGTGTCAGCTCCAGCTGGCTCTCTCCCCTTACCGGCAGACCCTGCAAGGCAAAGGTAAGATTGGGATCTTCCGTGTCAAATACGGCACAGGGATTTCCACCCTTCTGGGGGTGCAGCCATTTTCCATTGATCTGGGGCAGAAAGCCCTCTTTTGCAGAAAGGGATAAGATCTCTCCATTCCACAGGGCACGTTCAATCTCCACCACACAGCATTCCTCTGCCGGGTCTAACCGGAGATTCCTGACATTTCCGTCCACATGGAGATTTAACTCCATTCTGCTACGGGAAAGCTCCGGCAATTCCACCCAGTAGGAATCCTCCTGGTTAAAGCCTCTGCCTCTGTCTTCAAAAATCTGTACCCTTGCCTTGGTCTTTTCCGCCTGGTAAAGTTCCACCAGTTCTGTCAGGGTGAGGTTACTGCCATGCATCTCCTTGTAGAGTTCAAACATGGATTTCCGCCTGCCGGTCACATAATGCTGGAATTCCAGCTCCTGTTTCTGGAAGTCCTCCATCTCCTCCTTGGAGATGCTAAGCTTCGTTATAATTGAATCCAGATTTAATTTATTCCGTTTATCGTTTTCCAGAATATAACAGTACAATGCACGGAATGCCAGCTCCTTTGCAGAAAAGGCTTTGTCAAAGGTCCACTCGTAGTCAATGATGTTCCACGTTTCTCCGTCAATCAGCACATTGGCAAAAATTAAGTCATAATCTGCCACCGGCTGGTTCTCCCCGTAGGATACCAGTTCCAGATAGTGCTCCAACAGTTCATGGAAAGTATCCATATCCTCGTTGGCCAGACAAACATCCAGCTTTTTCGCAAGTGTAACACCCGTTATATATTCCAGTTCCGCCACCGGTTCCTCCGGTCTTCCCGTCTCTGGCAGTAATTTGCAGCGATTAACCGTAAATTCACTGCCCTCATACCGTTTCGTAAGCTTTTCGTAAGCAGCTGCAATGTTCCGTACATGGTCTTTTGCTTCCGGTGTGAGAGGATATTTGCGGACTGCCAGCTCTTTCCCGCGACTGACGCCTTTCTCTGCTGCATCCCCAGCTTCCACAATCTCCGTGCGGATAGCGAATTCCGGTGCCCGGTCATTGGAGAACTTCGCATACTGTACCGGGAAATCCCGTCCGATGACTACTAAGAAGGAATTGGAGAATTCCGGAAACATATCTTCTTCAATCACACCGTCAAAGGCATCCCGCTCGTCAAATAAAAGAAGTCTGTCCCTGTCAAAGTTGCGAAGGTTATTGGACAATTCTCCCTTCACCGGCAGATGCTTGTCGGAGTACAGGGTGGTCATAAATTTATAATCCGGATACGGATAATAGAAAGAGTACTGTTTCACACCACAGCGGGCAAAAATCTGCTCCAGTCCTTTTTTTGAGAAGGTACGGGCACTGAACTCTTCTTTATAGTTTTCAATTCCGGCAAAGTATTTTCCGATATGGTCTTCGGCACAGCCCGCCCAGTATTTCATGCCATACTTATTTTCGATGGCAATAATGGCTCTTCCGTCCGGTTTTAAATGCCGCAGAATGATCTTCAGGAAATCATCGTAGGGAGTCTTGCCGCCAATGTAACCTCTTCCGTATTCAAAGACGCCAATCAGACAGATATAATCGAAGTCTGTGGGCAGTTCCGGCTCAATATCCTGGAAATTTCCCACATGGATAGTCACGTTATCCGCATCCTGGTGGCGATAGGCATTGACCAGGCTGCGTTTTCTGGATAAATCCACGCAGGTCACAGAACCAGCCTTCTTCGCCAGAACGCCGGTGATTGCTCCACAGCCGGAACCGATTTCCAGCACCTTTTCTGTGCCTTTGAAGGGAATCCAGTCCACAATATTCTCCCGCTGGCTGGACAGGTGATAGAGAATAGGCCAGTTTTTCCGTTCCTCAATGATGGAGGGATACTCCACCTGCGCCCGGTCTCTGGCAATTTCCAGCAGTTCCTCCTCAATCTGACCATCACAGTACAGATCCTCACCGGGATAGTATTTATAGTCCAACAGGATTTTTCCGATATGTTCCTGGTTGTCTGTCATCATGTAATCCTTACCTTTCCATGGTAATCCTGGTTTCATTCTTCTATTTGCAGGTTTATATATCTGAAACTTCTACTTTTGAGTCCATATCATAGTAACCCACCGTGTTCTTGTCGGAAATTACCGTAAGATTTAAGGTATCATATAAGCGGTGATACACCTGGAAAACATCGCCCTCATAACCGGTAACACCGAAAGAGAGTAAATACTCTCCGCCCTGAAGAGACATTTTCTGCCGGAATGTGATGTGTTTCCGGGTTCCTGCCTTCACGCTCTCCAGAAATGCTTTTTCAAACATGGTATTGGTTCCGGTGATCTCCACCCCGATGACATTTTTAAAAGAAAAGGCGAAAATCGGTGCCGCCACATCTTCACGGAAAACCACTTCCATATGAATGGTAAATTCCGTCCCCTTGATGACGGAAGTGCAGATATTTCCCCTTTCATCGGTGACATAGACTTTATCGATAAAGGCGGCCTGGGTTCCATACTCCAGCTGATCCGGATTGCGTCCTGCATCCTTTGCCGCAGCTGCAACCAGCTCCTTGTCATTGAGCAAATCCGTATTCTGATCAGTCTGTTCCTCCTCGGGATGATACTGCCCCACCAGCACCCGCTTATAAATATCAATCATTTCCTTGGGAGATCCCTCTCCCAGCTTGTTACCCTGGTTCAACAAAATGACCCGGTCACAGTATTTGCTGATGCTGCTCAGATCATGACTGACAAAGAGAATGGTTTTTCCCTGCTTTTTGAATTCTTCAAATTTGTGATAGCACTTTGCCTGGAAAAATACATCCCCCACGGAAAGAGCCTCATCCACAATAAGGATTTCCGGTTCAATATTAATGGCAACCGCAAATGCCAGACGGACAAACATACCGCTGGAATAGGTTTTCACCGGCTGGTACACATATTCTCCGATGTCTGCAAAGTCCAGAATATCCTGCAGTTTCTCATCAATTTCTTTCTCGGAAAAGCCCAGCATGGTGCCATTGAGGTACACGTTTTCGATACCGTTGTACTCCATGTTGAATCCGGCTCCCAGCTCCAACAGGGCTGAAATCCGTCCATTTACATTTACTTCCCCGGATGTCGGATTCAAAACGCCTGTTATGATTTTCAGAATCGTAGATTTTCCCGAGCCGTTGGTACCGATGATTCCCACCGTTTCTCCCTGATAGATGTTCATGGAGATGCCGTTTAAAGCAAAGTGTTCTTTATATTTTTTCGTCCTGGATAACCCCAAAGCCTCTTTCAAACGATCTGAATTTTTCTCGTAAAGCTTATACATCTTCCGTACATCCTTCACCTCGATGGCGATGGGACGCTCCGATGTTTCTTTCTTTATTTCCTGCATAGCGTGTCAACCTTTCACGTTGTGATTTTCATTAGAGCACATCTGCGAAATGTACTTTCAATCGTTTGAAAATCATGGCTCCGATGCCAAAGAGTACCACGGTGATAATCCAGAAGTACATCGTGGAATAAAAATCTTCAAAAAACCACTGTTTTTCGCATAAGGCACTGCGGTAGCCATTCACAATATAAACCAGGGGATTGATTTTAATAACGGTCTGTAACATAGGGGAATTTTTCAGCACATCGTCCATGTTCCAGAGAATGGGGGTTGCCCACATGCCCACCTGGAGCAGAATGTTGATAATCTGCGCCAAATCCCGGAAAAACACCACGATGGCACAGGTGGAGTAGCACAACGCCAGCACCAGAATAAAGAGACAGGCACTGTAGTACAAAAGCTGAATGGTATAAATGGTGGGATAAATTCCGTAAATGGCTGCCACCACCAGCATCACCGCCACGAAAAACAGATGGATAAATACGGCGGCAATGACCTTTACAATGGGAAGAATACTGATTTTAAAAACCACCTTTTTTACCAGATAGTTGTACTCTAAGAGTGCCATGGTACCACTGGTCAGTGCCTCGGTAAAGAAAAACCAGGGTACCAGTCCCGCTGTTAAAAACAGCACATAGGGCAGCTCGGCTCCACCAGCCAACATCTGCCCTTTTTGTCCAAAGATCCGATCAAAGACAAACCAGTACATCACCACTGTCACCACCGGCTGTGCCAATGCCCACAATGCGCCCAGATAGGAACCGGCATATCGTTTCTTGAAGTCATTTTTTGATAACTTCCAGATCAGCCGTCTGTTCTGATAAAGCTCCTTGGGCAGCACCGTTATTTTATCATAAAATCTGGTGAAAATGAGACAGGCTGCCAGAATGACACCACAGGAGATCATTTTTTTCACCAGTTCATCCTGTGGATCGGCCAGAGGATTGTCATGAACGATAATAATGGCGGCAATGATTACCGCCACTGTCCAGCATAGTGCGATTCCTGTTTTCTTACTGCATTTAAATTTCCGTTTCATCCAAATATCCTAACCAGTTCTACAGATTCCGTGACTCTTTGTACGCGGCGAAGGAGGGATGTACCTTATCCTTATCGGAAAGAAGAACCTCCACGCTCTTGTCCAAGGGCCACTGCACTCCTACCTCAGGGTCATTCCACATCAGGCCACCCTCATCGCCGGGATGATAAAAGTCACTGCATTTGTAACAGAATTCTGCATAGTCGGACATGACATAAAAGCCATGGGCAAAGTTCTTAGGAATGAAGAACTGTTTTTTATTTTCCTCAGACAATACCACGCCGAACCATTTGCCGAAGGTGGCGGAGCCGGGCCGCAAATCCACAGCTACATCAAATACTTCGCCCCGGATGACGCGGACCAGCTTGTCCTGGGGATACTGAATCTGGAAATGTAAGCCGCGCAGTACACCTTTTTTGGATGCAGACTGGTTGTCCTGCACGAAATCCACATTGATTCCAATTTCCTGAAAATCCTTCTGCTGGTAAGTTTCCATAAAATACCCTCTGGCATCTCCAAACACCTGGGGAGTGATTACCTTCAAGCCTTCAATCTCGCATGTTTCTACTGTAAGTTTGCCCATAACTATTCTCCATTTATTTTTTAATCTATATATCCTATGTTTAAATCCACGTTTCCATCAATACCGGCAACGCTGCCCTTGGAGGTGTACTGCCACATGTCATATTTTCCATTATACTGGGGTACTTTCCGGTACTCTGCCAGCCAGATATAGTGGTGTCCCAATCCGTCAGAAACCAGATTGTTGTTAAACCAGTTGCAGCTTGCATATACACCGGCACGATAGCCGGAGCTTTCGATCGTACGGCAGAAAGCATCGCACACCTCTGTCCGGGTCACGGCATCCAGATTGTCTGCCCGTCCATTGCCACCGGCTCCTTCCGTATCAATGAAAATGGGATAATCCAATTCATATTCCGCACACAGTGTCAAAGCGATACTTGCCTCTTCCACTGCCTCCGTCACATCGATTGCCTGGGTAAAGAAATACACGCCTACCTTTAACCCCGCATTCTTTGCACCCCGGATGTTCTGTTCAAAGTAAGGGTCTTCCACAAGATAACCGGAATTCGATCCCCGGTATCCACAACGGATGATGACAAATTCCACGCCGGAGTCCGCCACCTGTTCCCAGTCAATCTCCTTGTTCCACTTGGAGACATCAATTCCCCAGTGGGCACTGGCATCCATGGTATCTATGGCAGCTTCCTCGTCCCCTTCATTCAGAGCCTCTGACACTCCGGTATCCTCCAGTAGGGCGTTGATTTCGTCCTCCGTGTGGAGCATGTAGGAAATGTCTGCCAGAGGGCGGAAGTTTACCTGATCCTGTACCCGTACTTTCGTTGACTCAAAAGGTGCCAGATAATCTCCTGCATCCTCCAGAGCCACTTCATACTCTCCCGGAGACAGGTCTGCAATGTAAATCATGCCGTCCTGATCCAGATCCTTATACTCGTCTTTCCCGGACAAGGTCACCACGAAGGGCTGACCGGTAACCGGTTCCCCAAAAATATCCACCACATAGACACGCAAATCCCGTTCCACGCTGGTAACCATCAGGGATAAACGCTTAGAAGCGGTTTCCATCAATTCTTCCATAGTGGTCTGTCTGGGATCAAAAAAGGATTCGTCCCGTTCAAAAGCTTTGAGATCGTTTCCAATCTGGATGCCATATGCCGTTGGAGTCTGGGACATATCAATCACCATCCCCACCATGTCATCCGTTTCTGATTCATCCTGAAGTGCTGCAGCTGTGGTGGTCTCCGTCTGCCCTCTTCCACCAGACACCTGCTTCCAGTTAATCCCAATCACAACCGCAAATACGACCAGTATGGCGGCACACACCGCCACAATGGTCGTCCTCATTAGCTTAGAGTCCATTAGCAACCTCTACCAGATATTTACCATAGTTGGTCTTCATCAAGGGTTCTGCCAGCTTCAGGAGCTGTTCTTTGTTGATAAACCCTCTCTTGTAAGCAATCTCCTCAATGCAGGATACATACAGTCCCTGTCTCTTCTGGAAGGTTGCCACAAAGTTTGCTGCATCCAGCAGGGAATCATGGCTTCCGGTATCCAGCCAGGCGAAACCTCTACCCAGCGTTTCTACCTGCAGGGTTCCTCTGCGCAGGTATTCGTTGTTGATGCTGGTAATCTCGATTTCACCTCTTGCGGAGGGTTTTACATTCTTTGCAATCTCTACTACATCGTTATCGTAGAAATATAAGCCCGGCACCGCATAATTGCTCTTGGGATGTTCCGGTTTTTCCTCGATGGAAAGGGCTTTTCCGTTCTCGTCAAACTCTACAACGCCATACTCTCTGGGGTCACGCACATAGTAACCGAAGATAGTCGCACCCTTTTCCCGGGCTGCCACACGCTGTAACACCTTGGAGAAACTCTGTCCGTAGAAAATATTGTCACCCAGCACCAGAGCCGCACTGTCATTTCCGATGAAGTCTGCACCGATGATAAAGGCATCTGCCAGACCTCTGGGCTGCTCCTGTACTGCATACTCCATGTGAAGTCCCAGCTGTTCGCCGGTTCCGAATAACTCTTTAAATACCGGTAAATCTCTGGGGGTAGAGATGATCAGGATTTCCCGGATACCGGCTAACATCAGTGTTGACAGGGGATAGTAAATCATGGGTTTGTCATAAACCGGCATGATTTGCTTGGAAATTGCCTTGGTCAACGGGTACAGACGGGTTCCGGAACCGCCTGCTAAGATAATTCCCTTCATGGTATTGTCCCTTTCTTTTTCATCTATTTCTGGTTTTATTTTGCCTCGTACATCTCAGCATAATACTTCTGGTAATCACCGCTGGTCACATTTTTCATCCAGTCCTCATGCTCAAAGAACCAGGCGATGGTCTTCTTGATGCCATCCTTGAACATCGTCTCAGGATACCAGCCGATTTCCGCTTTAATCTTGTCAGGTGCAATGGCATAACGGCGGTCATGTCCCTTGCGGTCCTCCACATAAGTGATCAGGTCTTTATTGATATGCGCCTTTCTGGGATCACTGTCAGGAAGCATCTCCTGTAAGGTCTCCAGAATGATATTGATAATCTCGATGTTCTGTTTCTCGTTGTGTCCACCGATATTGTAGGTTTCAAACAGTCTTCCCTGCTCCTGTACCATATCAATTGCTTTCGCATGATCCTCCACATATAACCAGTCGCGGACATTCTTACCATCGCCGTAGACGGGAAGCTTTTTGCCCTGTAATGAGTTGTTGATGATCAGGGGAATCAGTTTCTCCGGGAACTGGTAAGGGCCGTAGTTATTGGAACAGTTGGTGATGTTGGCAGGGAACTTGTAGGTATCCATGTATGCCTTTACCAGCATATCCGAACTTGCCTTACTTGCAGAATAAGGGCTATGAGGATCGTAGGGGGTTGTCTCATAGAAGAACGCATTGTCATCATCCGGCAGGGAACCATAAACTTCGTCTGTGGATACGTGCAGAAATTTTTTGCCCTCTTTAAAGGTGCCGTCCGGCAGCTCCCATGCAGCTTTTGCACAGTTTAACATCACAGCCGTACCCAGCACGTTGGTCTGTACAAACACTTCCGGGTGACGGATGCTGCGGTCAACGTGGCTCTCCGCAGCGAAATGTACCACGCGGTCAATGTCGTTCTCAGCGAAAATCCTGGAGATTGCCTCTTTATCGCAGATATTTGCCTTTACGAAAGTATAGTTGTCGCGGTTTTCAATGTCTTTCAGATTTTCCAGATTACCGGCATAGGTAAGCGCATCCACATTAATAATACGGATTTCGTTATCATATTTTTTAAACATGTAATGAATATAGTTTGATCCGATAAATCCGGCGCCGCCGGTTACTAAGTAGGTTCTCATGTGTAAAGAAACCCTCCCTATCTTATTTTTCTTTATAGCTTATTCCATATTACCATGATTTTCATGATTATACAAATTTAATATCCTAAATAACTGAGATTCATATCCACTCTGCCGCTGATGCCAGAGACGGAGCCCTTGGAGCTGTACTGCCACATGTGGTAGGGACCGTTGTAGGTAGGTGCTGCCGCGTACTGTGCCAGCCAGATTTTGTGTCCGCCCAGTGCGGAGGGGCTGAGTTTTTCATTCAGCCAGGTCTTGTTGGCATAAATACCGGAGGTGTAGCCGGAGTTTGCGATGGTGGCACAGAATGCCTTGCACACTGCAGTACGGGTGTCCTTACTGATTCCATCCGCTCTGCCACCGCTGCTCTCCACATCCAGATAGACGGGATAGGAGATGGCATAGGGTTTAATCAGCTGTAACACCATGGAAGCTTCCTCAACCGCTTCAGCCTCGTTGATGGCCTGGGTAAAGAAGTAGATGCCCACCTTAAGTCCGGCCGCCTGGGCACCCTTGATATTGGACTTGAATTTCGGATCCTCAATCAGTGCGCCGGTGGTGGAACCACGGTAACCGCAACGGATGATCACATAGGAGATGCCGGAATTTTTCACTGCCGCCCAGTCAATGGTTCCATTGTGTTTGGAAACATCGATTCCCAGCACACCGGAGCCGGTAATCAGAGCACCGGAATCTGCAAAGCTGTATTTTGCTCCCTGGATTACCTGGTCGCCCACCACCTTGTTTCCGTTTTTGTCAAAGAAATACAGGGTGTTGTCGATGGTCTGCCAGCCGGTATAAATGTAGCTGGGATTTTTCAGGTAAAAGACATCGTATTTGTAGTAGTCGGCGTAGGTTGCCTCCACATAGTTGCCGTTGCTGTCTTTATAGTAAAGCTGGTTGCCGTTCTTATCCTTGAGTTTGCTGGTGGTGTCATCCTCTGCTCCTGCCTTGACAGTCACCTCGCAGACTGCTTTCACATCCTTGTTTTCCTGGCTGATAACGGTAATGTTGACTTTTCCCTTATTCACACCGGTAACCACACCTTTATCCGAAACAGTGGCAATATTTTTGTCACTGGTTTCAAAGGTTACATTGCTATTGGAAGTAAATCCTTCCACCTTCACCTTGATTTCCCCGGTTTTTCCCTTGTAAAGCGTCATGGTTTTCGGGTCTAAGGTAATGACAAGTCCTTCTGTGACAGTAACCTCACAGGTGGCTTTCACATTGCCGTCCTCTTTGCAGACAACGGTAATGGTGGCTTTTCCGGCTTTCGCACCGGTGACCACGCCTGTATCTGTCACCGTGGCAATGTTTTTGTCCGAGCTGCTCCAGGTCACGCCGCTGTCGGAGTTAAAATTGGAAACGGTGGCTTTCAGGGTCAATGTCTTGCCCCGGACTACCGTTGCTGCGGTCTGGTCAAGGGAAACCACTAAGCCCTCTTTCACGGTGACTTCACAGGCTGCCTTGGCATTGCCGTCCTCTTTGCTGGTGGCGGTGATGGTGGCTTTTCCGGCTTTCACACCGGTAACTTCTCCGCTGTCAGAAACGGTGGCAACGCTGCTGTCGGAAGTCGCCCAGGTGACGGAGGTATCCGTGGCATGCTCCACAGTCGCCTTCAAAGTGGCTTTTTTTCCTTTGGCCACCGTAAGAGAGGTCTGGTCAAGGGAGACTTTCACCGCATCCTTGGTCACGGTAATTTTACAGGCAGCGGTCAGACCATCGCCTTTTACTTCCAGATTCGTTTCTCCCACAGTCTGACCGGTGATCGTCAGTTTGTCACCATCCCGTTTCACGCTGGCCACGGAACTGTTGGACAGGGATACGGAAAGGTCACTGATATTTTCCTGGGTAATGGTAAGGGTGGTACTCTCCCCTACCTTCACCGATGCACTTGTGGCACTGAGGGAAAGTTTTTTGGTTTTTTCAGGTTCCTGAGGATTTTCATTCCCAGTTACGGTCTGGGAAGGCGTTCCCCCTGTTCCCCCGCTGGTCAGAAGCAGACTTCTGGAAGCCTTAAACACATTGCTGGGGCTCATGGCTTTCGCCAGAGTTGCCGGATCAGGGATGTCGCCTTTCTTTACCTCGGTATAGGAGGAATTACTTTCCTTTTTGGTGGATTCCACCCATTCCACCGTATCGGTAAGCTGGGACTCCACCACAGTCTCTTCCTTCTTGGTATCCTCGATAGCCACATTGACTTCCGCCTCGGTTTTTACCTCATCGGAGACATCCACCTTTTTATACTCGATGGTGTCTTTTACCGTTACGCTTTCGCTGGTGGTTGAAATAGAGTAACGGTCATAACCTTCCAGCATCTTCATGGTTACCGTGTATTTACCGGAGGCAATCCCAGACAGATAAATGATCCCATCTTTGTCATCATCTGTTTTGGTTGTGGTCTTACCATCCGGACTCTTGATCTCTACAGTAAAGGGTACACTGGCAATGAGTTTATCGGTACTTTTATTTACAAATTTAATTTTTAAATCCTTCTGGATGGAGCTGAGCTTCATTCCCACCTGAATCTGTTCATCGGTGGATTCCTCCACAACAGGTTCCTCTTCCTCAGGTTCTTCAAAAGTGTTTAGCCGTGCCAACGTTGCTTCCGTTACTGCCACCAGACCACTTTCTCCAATGATCTCCACTCCTGCCAGTTGTTCTCCCACCGTGCTGAAGGAAGCAACCTCTGCCTGGGTGTTTTTCGTAGAAATATAAACAGTTCCGGTGACAATGGCAAAGATCAGCACCAGGATACCTGTGGCTGCCACCACTCTGTCCATGGCACCCATGTGTGCCACACCATAAATCAGGTTCTGGAAGAAGTTCCGATTGTTTCCCCGGTGAACATTTTTTCTCGGAATACGCTCGTAGTATTCCTCCTCGTCATCCTCTTCCTCACCGAAGCTGCCGTATTCATCCGCTTCGTAATAATCGAAATCCTCGTCCTCAACCACCGTTTCATCCACGACATCTTCCGCATCGTTTTCATAACCGGTCATCATTTTTTCCAGTTCGACGCCAAGGGCTGCGTCCAACACTCTGGTTTCATCGCCAATGGGCTCACGGATCCGCTCATAATGAATGTTTGGTTCTTCCTCAGCGCCCTTGCCTTTTCCCTTCTGACGGTTGTTCCGTCTTTCTTCCGCAAGGCGTTTCTCTATTTCATTCAAGGGCATTCGTGTGGTTTCAAATTCCCGGTCTAATTCTTCAAATTCCCAATCCTCATCTCTTCTCATGAAATTCTGCCTTTCTTTTATATAATCACGATTAACCAAAATTGCTGTCAGACAAATTACTTACGCTATTAGAGTCCTCCAAAGATAGACTTCTGAATTATACCATTATGATAAACCGCCGGCAACCGCCATATTTTGTCAACCGCTGTCAACCTACCGGCAATCGAGTAAAAATACGGCGAAATCCGCAGTGAACCAGCATTGACGCTCTCTGCAATGTGTGCCACAATCGGCAGTATAGACTTATACAAAAAGGGGAATTTCTATATGATGTACATGCACTATTGCCAGAGCTGCAAACGAATCCATATCCTGAATGGGCATAAAAATATCTGTCCTGCCTGCGGACAGTCTCTCAATGAATTACGCATTTCCTATATGGACTATGTAGCCATGGACTCCGCCAAACGCAACGCAATACTTCTGGAGTGTCAGGATGCCAGCCGGCTGCGTGCCCTCAGCACCACCTATCGTATGAGTAAATACAGTAAGCACTATCAAAACTATTTTCCTACAAATAAAACACCAAAATCCCGGTCAGTATAAGCGCTGTACCCGCAATTTTCCTGGAGGTAATCCTTTCCTTCAGGAAAATACCGCTCAGAAGCATGACCAGTACATACCCCAGAGATTCTATAATGGGACCATTTTTGTATGCCAGTCCCCGGTAGGCACCGATGGTGAGGAACATGGACACCACCAGAAGTCCGTATCCGCCAATCACATAGGGATTCAGGTACTCTTTGAGAAAGCTGTCATGCGAACGGTTGGCACTTTTCTTCAGCAAAAGCTGTGAAAAAGCTGCAATGGTTACAGATGCAAGGTACAGGATATAGTAACAAGCATTATTCATTTTTTCCCCTTCCTTTGCTTTCTGTCACAAGTTCTGTGGGGAGTTCCTGGTTCTTTTCTGTGTTAATGACAAAGGTTCCTGCAATGACAAGTGCCACACCCAGGATATTCTTCAGGGTGATGGTGTCATGGAATACCAGCACCGCCCAGATCATCGACCACAAGAGTACCATGGCGCGGTTGGCATAGGCAACGGATAAATCGAATTTCTTAATCGCCTGCTGCCAGAGGATGGCATAGACTGCCAGGCACAAAAACTCCAGCCCGGTAAACAAAAGCAGCCGGAACAGGGTTTCCTGCCCTGATGCCAGCTTTGCACAAATGCTAGAGAAAGTATAAATAATGATAATCAACTGAAGAATCAGGATGTCCTTCATCGTGATTCTTTTTTGCGTTTCCGTTTTCAAGATTTGGTTCCTCCCAGTCCTGCCACCACCAGATAAAGCGGGAGACAGTATACATAGCCGTAGGCATAGCGGAAATCTTTCCCTACGGGGGTTGCCAGCATCAGGGTCAGGAAAATTGCCACGGCTGGCAGATAAATGAGCATCCGTCGTTTATCCCGGTACAGTCCGGTCACACACATGGAAATCAAAATGACCCAGAACAAAGCTCCCACACTCCATAGAAGTCCGTAGCCTGGAATAATGAAATGCAGTTTAAACAAAATCTCATTCACCTTTACTACCAGGGGACCCTTTAGAATTGCCTCTGTGTGCAGTCCGAATTCATTTCCACAGACGCCCTCGTTCAGGGCTATTTCCGGCTGGTCAGATAACGGGAACCAATAACCGATGGTCTGGTCACGATATGCCACCAGATAGTCACCGGGATATTTCAATCCAAGCTGTACATAGATTTTCAGGAATTCTCCAAAATGCTCCGACAGGTATTCCTGGTTTTTCATGCGCACCAATCGCTTAAACCAGTCGGATACATAGGGGTTGTATCCCTCTGCCATGCGGGAGGTATCCATAATCTCATTGAGAAAAGCGGACTGTTCCTCCGTCAGTTCCCTGTTGTTCATTAACACTCTGGAAATCTGCTGTCCCGGCATGGAAAGGCTCTCCACCAAATCCGGCTGGGTAACACCACAGGCAGTCATTACCGGACCTTTGACGATGAGAACCAAGACTAAAATGCCTATCTGCGTGGGAAGTACCAGTTTCCAGTCTTTCCGGAAAACAAACAGGATAAAGGGGAGCAAAAGCAAAAATGCATAAAATCCATTGGAACGAAACAGGCTTAAGAATATCCCCGATAACAGCATAAAAAGAAGGGTTGTCCAGTTTTTCCGAATGGAAAGTCTGTTTTCCCCGGTTCTCTGCAATAACGTGAATAAGGTCAGGGTATACAGCAGTACACACCCTGCAAATACGGTATCTTTCAGCATGGAAATGGCATACGCCCCGTTGTAGGGCACCAACGCGTAAAACGCCAGAACCAGCGCATACACCCAGGTTTTCAGTTGAAACCGGTGCAGATACTGCATCAGATAAGCCGCACAAAACGCCATAAAGCACATCTGTGCCACTGTGTAGAAGGCGATGGCTTGGGAAGTGTCTGCAGTAAAGAAAAGTCCAAGCTGGTAAAACAGCTTAATAATCTGGGTATGTATCCATGGATGATGATTGCTTTGCCCGTATACACCAATGATCTGAGCATACTGGTTGATGCTGTCCACCGTGAGAATCCCCGGGAAGCTTTTCAGAAAATAAGGCATCCAGCAAACCAGGCAAATGCCAAAAGCAAGTAGTCCAAATCGAACATGACTCATGCGGTTGGCACGGGTTTCCACCTGACCGGTGGCAAGGACATGGCTTTCCATGGTCAAAAATAAAAGCAACAATACTTTATAAAAAAGAACAAAGAGTCCTACCGCCGTCACCGTCAGCACGGTCAGACGGAACATCCGATTGGTCAGTTCTCCACAGATTCCCTCAAAATCTCCGCAAAGATAGAAAAGAGTAAAGAGAACTCCCATCCCCAATGCTGTGCGGTGGGTGGCTTTGGAAATATTCTTTCTGGCTGCCAATTGGGAAACAGTGAGCAGCAGAACCAATCCCAGCAGAAAAAACAGGGCGGTAAGCAGATGCCGTGTCCCCACGCGGGTTATCTGCATCAGTGCCCAGGCAATGAAAAGGCTTTCCAGACTGAGGAGCAGATAGAGGGATTTTTGTTGCTTTGGATGACGAAGCTCTTTTAAATAACGCATGTTATCTCCTTTTTCTTACTCCAAAATAGCAACCAGACGATCTGCAATCATTTCACGCCCTTTTTTATTCAAATGAATGGCATCGTCCAGATATTTTTTATAATTATCTTCAGAAATAGAACCATAATAATTATCAATGACAGTAACGGAATATTCCTGGGTCACATCAATAAGATTCAGCAGATAGTTGGGCATTGCACCGTTTCCGTTATTGTAGGTATCGCCGTTCTGCAAATCCCCGTTTTCATCCACAAACTGCATATAGGTAGGAGACAAAACAATAATACGTGCCTGGGGATAAGTCTCCTGGAACAGTTTCAGTGAGGAGGACAGTGCTCCTACATAGGTGCTGGTGTTCATCTCGTAGGAGGGATCTGTCACATGCCTGTCCAGCTGGTAGTCACTTCCATCATAAAATATCACCAAAGTATCCACGGCAGACATGTCCAGTGCCTCCAGCTCGTCCAATATCTCCCCGTAGTTATTGTCTTCTCCCACCTTGGTCAGGGCATTCCGCTGGTAGGTAAAATCCTGCTCACACAAAGCGGTTACCACCCAGTATAAATTAAACATATCTGCCAGGGTTTCATCGGTAATAAATTGGTCTTCATTGGAAATCGTTGTCCCTGCAAAGGAACCGTTAATGACTGAAACGTTCAAATCCTTGTCGGCTGCTTTTTCTGCAATCATGGATGTAAGGGAGTCCTTGCTGTCTCTATCATCTGCAAAGGTGTCATTTCCCAGACAAAGAATGGTCTGCACACCATCGTCTTTCTGTGCCGCCAGTGCAGCCGGCATGATGGGGAACACCACATCCAACACTTCACTGTCAAAAGAAGTATCGATATGATTCGGGTCATAATCAGAAGCGGTTCCTTTATTCCATTGATAAATTTTGAAAATTACCAGGCCCATAAGAAGGACTATCGCAATGAGAAAAATATAATGCCAATTAAACTTTTTGTCATCATCGAGAGCATCCCGGTACTCACTGTACTCACCATCCGCTTCCTCTGTTTCCATATCGTCTGCGCTATCTTCTTCGATATCAGCTGAAACCTTTTCTCCCGAGCTCTCTTCCCGGTCTTCCATATCGGGCACTTCTTCAAAATCCAGATCATCATCGGGCCATTCTTCCCAGTCCTCCAGATTTAAATTTTGTTTGGGTCTGTTTTTATCTTTTTTCACTGTGCGTTTACCTTTCTAATGTGATAGTTATTACATAACTGTTTCCTACCTCACAGTTATATTATTCCCCTCACAGGTATCACTATTCTACTATGAATTCACCCAAAAAACCAGTCAAGGCTGGAAATTAAGAAATTTTTCAAAATTTCAGGCATTCTTCTTTTCCTCAACATACGCATCCAGATTTTTCGTCTGCTCCTGGTTATTTTCATCGGTAACTGTTACGGTCATTATGCCGTCCACCGTTTTCACTTCCCATCAATGATGTTCTGGTCTTTTGTAACCTCTTCGTTATAAGTATTTGCGGCTTTCTCCAGGTTATCTGCTGCATCCTTCGCTGCATCCTTCGCCTGATTTGCAGCATCCGTCATAGCCTCTGCATCTGCATTATTGGATTTCTCCGTATCATTATACTTTTCCTGGTTTTCATCTACATAACCATAGCTGCAACGATAGATTTATTTCTCAATCCTTATCTTTATTGTTGACCTCGTTGGTCACACCACGGTCACGCGGGAGGAAATTTTTGGAACTTTTTTCCCTTTTATGTTACCAAATTCACTTACATTTTCAAGCGCAGGGACTTTTTATATAAATTTTAATGCGTAAAATACACTTTTTTGTAAATTTTTGTAAATTTATGCAATTTTTGCGTGACATTTACCGAATTTTATGGTTGAATAAAAGAGAAGATTATCTTCATCTATGTCATATCTATATTCTTCAACATTCCGTATTACTCTGAACAGGAGGGATCTCTATTTTAATCAGTAGAATTTTATCTGAAAGATGCGAGGAACTTGAGAAAGAACTGAATAACATTCAAGTACAGCTCACTAAGCTTCCCAGTGGCAAATTAATCTGCACACGCAATGGAGCTTCAACAAAATGGTATGTACGTGACAACGATATTCTAACTTATCTCCCTAAGCAAAAACGATCATTTGCTGAGCAGTTAGCTGTTCGAAAATACCTCACCCTGAGAGTTGATGAGTTGCTTCAGGAGAAGGAGGCAATTGATTCCTATTTTCGACATCTTTCCCGGCCAAAGTACAAATCAACAAAGTTACTTGAAGCTGGCTCCCCATATCTGGAACTCATGTCTTCTTACTTTACTTGTGAATCTCAAGATTTGCTTCATTGGGCTCAAGCACCTTATGCGCACAATCAGCAGTATGTTGAGCAATGTATTCACAAAACCAGTTCCGGAAACCTGGTTCGATCAAAATCCGAAGCGATTATTGATATGCTTTTATCTATCAATAAGATACCTTTTCGCTATGAGTGTGAACTTCGCCTGAAAGGTACCGTTATTTTCCCTGATTTCACAATCCGCCATCCTATCACGGGAAAGTACTACTATTGGGAGCATCTGGGAATGATGGATGAAGCACCCTATTATACCAACGCTTATGATAAGCTGAAGCTCTACGCTGCGAATGGAATACTGCCCGGTTTGAATTTAATTCTTACCTGTGAAACCAAGGCAAAGCCTTTGAGCACAGAAACGGTGGAAAGGACAATTTCCAATTACTTTCTTTAAATTGGGTATATAAGGAAAATATGGTACATTTTGCCCACAGCATCCCATTCTATATTGCAAAACCAAGCGGATAGCAGGGGAAAATTGGGGACTGCGGGCAAAATAGCTCCAAATCTGGATTTATACCCAGGATAAGATGTCATCTTAGGGCAAAAAAACAAAATTATCGCTATTTTGCCCGCATGACTATTAAATCAGCGCTTTTCATCTTAGATTTTGTTATTATGTAAATCGCTTGTGGGTAAAATTACATTTTCTGGAGCTATATGCCCAGTGCGGTGCCAAATGTGCTTTTGATATAGGCCGCAAGATATTCTATCCTCCACTGCTGTGCATACTATGGCACTCCGCTTTTTCGCCTATCCACCCCAGGTACAGGCGGTGTTTTACAACGCAATCGTAGATTAAGCCTGCAAGTTCAACCAAAGCTTGTCTTGCAACGCAAGCACAGCTATCTCGTATTACACGTACACCCCGCCTAGCAGAAGCACTGGCAAGCCTGTAATGTGCGTGTTTTTCGTTTTCTCACTCTGTCTCAATGAGAGCAGGGTTTAGAAATATATCAGAGATGCCGGTCAAAGGCATATTAAAGGCATCCCTAAAAGGCACTTCTATCTTCACTTCTCATTTCATGTCTTAAAAACAGCAAGGGCGCGGCCACGTCTTGTGGCTGCGCCTTTGTGCATTTATTCCATTATGTTATCAATTGCCGTCTTGCCCAGCTTATTAATAATATGCGGCGATTGCAGCAACATCCTCATCTATCTGTGTCGATTTCCTGCCATTGTAGAACATTAAGGTTCCTTTATAGCGGCGGCTGCTGTAATCAGTAAGGTAGAACATATGACTGTCATCCATGATCAGGAAGGATGCCACATCTTCTAACACAGTAGTGGACTCTTTTCCATTATAATAATTAACCTTGAAGTCACATACTCCCTCATCCACATTCACATCGGTGGCGTAATAAATATCACCTTTTTCGGTGAGATAATAGTAGCAGTCACCCCACAGATAACCTGCATCCCTGGCAATACGTTCGCCATTCAGGTACAATTCAAACTCGTTATGTTCGGAATCAATGTCTCCGGCATAAAGCAGTTTACCGTTTACTTCATCCAGAAGCCGGGAAACATTCTTTGCAACCTTTTCACCATCTCTATACAGATCTCCTACATTTCCATCAACATCTTTGAAATAGTATAGATGCTTACCTTTATTGTCCATATAGCCGTAAATGGTATTGACTGCATCGGTGTCAATCACCGTATATTCACCCATGTTTTTTCCCTTTAAGCTGATGGATGCCACTGTATACAGAGAATTGTAATCGTCATCCGACTCCTGCTGCCTTAACTCCAGAATAGCATTCTGGCTGTCTCCATATGAATAAATGGATGCCCCACTGTACTCCTCCGGATCAATGTCCAGTTCCGCAGTCTGGTTATCGGAAATCAATATATATTTGCAATATTTATCGATTGCATTATCGATATCTGTATAAAGATCCCAGACTTTATCATTTTCCACCAGCTCGGAGAATTTGTAGGTGGGCAGATCCTCCGAATCTACATAGGATACCAGCTGATAATCTACGTAACCCTGGAAACATGCCTTCATGATTTCCGTGCTTTCACCGGATTTTACATCATAGGTATAGAGGGTTCCCTCGGAAAGATCTATCGTGTCCTCCTTTAATGCTTCACGGTAATAATCACGGTTCTCTTTTTCATAGTAGGCATCTAATGCATCATAATAGGCATCGTAATCGATAACTTCCTTATCATAGGTATTGCCCCACCAGTCTTCCACCTGTTCCACGGTGGTATAATCTTCCATCTGGGGCTCTTTCATCTTGGCATCTTCCAAAGCAAGATCATCATCTACAAAATCGTACAAGGGTATGGAGCTCTCACCGTCGCTGACAACGTACATCATCTGAAAATTGTCATTATCATCGTAATAAGTACTGTAATCTGCACAGTCTGATACGATTTTCTCTTCATCTGTGAGATTCTTCAACACGCATAATTTATCATCTTTTATGAATATGATATTGTTCAGATCGTCAAAGCTGTAATTTTCTACATTTTTTAAAATACGCTCTGTAGACAAATCCTTCAGATTCAGATAATAGCAGTCATAGGTATCATCATCATTTGTTTTATTATAGAAAACTCTCTTATGATCGTCACTGATTTTTACGTCCCAGCCAATCTCTTTGTCTACCTTTTCTGCCGTGCCCTTTTTGCTGACATAAAGGCGGCGGTCATCACCTTTTATGTAAACCATCGTATCGTTATCTACGATATAAAAATTCCAAACATCCTTATCAATGCGTTCTGCCTCTTCTCCGGGCTTTTTCAGGTTTTTATAATAGAGATCATCCTCCAGAATAAAGTACAGTCCCTTTCCGTCTTCCGTATAGAAGCATTCAGAAGAGTAGGTCGCACTGCCCCAATACTCCGTATTCTGATACAGATCTTCGTTCTCCCAATCACGGGGAACATCACCTAACTCCATCGGCTTTTTCTTGTCCTTATCCATCAGATAAAAGACATGATCTTTTGCATATCTTACATAGTTTACTTCTTCGTCTGTCTTTTTTTCCTTCCCGGAAAAAAGTTTACCGCCAAACAACACCAGCAGAATTACGACCACCACTGCCAGAAGTGCGATCACAATGCCGATTACCATTGCTCCGGTTTTCTTTTTCTTCGGAGCTGCAGCATCCTCCCCGTTGTAAACAACCGGAGCCGGTGCCGTGAAAGAAGTTTCAGGCTGTGCGGCTGTCTCTTCCGTTACAGGGGCTTCCCCTGTTACAGGAATCTCCCCCGGCACTGCGTTGTCTGCTCCGGCGGGTTCCTCCGTTTTGCTGCCACAGTAGGGGCAGAAGGCTGCTCCATCCTCCAGGTTCATGCCACAGTTACTACATTTCATTTGTTTCCCTCCTCATGGGTATCTTGCGATACCAAATTCTCTTTATCTTATGTGGTAAAGATCTCTTTCAGTCTAACACATCCCGCGTCATGCTGGCAACTATCTCTCTGATCGGTACCACTGTTCTGCCAGCCCTTTCCGAAACTGACATATCTGTCAGTGCTTGTTTTGTATCATCTCATCCCAGGTGCGGTAAATCATGTCAGGATCCAGCTGCCTTGTAATCTCCTGAGCCACGCGGCCCACTGCCTGTGCCTGCGCCGGATTTTCCAGTACCCTGCACATCTGCTCTGCCAGTGCCTCCTCATCCCCCACCGGCACCAGCCATCCTTTTTCTCCATCCTTCATTAAAAAGGCAGGACCTCCGCAGGGACAATCGGTGGAAATGCAGGGAAGTCCCAGTGCCATGGCTTCCATCAGAGCGTTGGGCATTCCTTCATAGTTGGAGGAAAGGACAAAAAGTGCTGACTCCCGGATTGCTCCTTTTACATCGGAGGTATTTCCCCGTAGCTGCACTGCCCCGTTCAGTCCCAATTCCTTTATTTCCTGCTCCATCTCATTCTGCAGACTTCCTTCCCCATAAAAAACCAGTTGATATTCCGGGTGCCTTTTCTGCACTTTCTGAAAGGCATGAATTAAGAGCATTGGGTTTTTCTGGGACTCCAGACGTCCTACTGCCACGATCTCCCGGTTTCTTTTTTCCGCAGGGGTAAGATTCAGGAAGTCCCTGGCAATGGGATTGGGGATTACTACACTGCTTTCCATGATGTGAGTAGAAAAGTCAAAATATTCCCGCGCCATCTGCGTCTGGAACACATAACCGGATGCCTTGGGATAGAGAAGTTTCATCATAGTCTGACGAAAGGTTCCCCGATACTCCTTCACCGGGTCATTCCGCACACTGATGATCACCGGAAAGTTATATTTTCCCTTCAAACTACAGGCAAGAAAATTGGGCTCCGGCAAAAAACTAATGAGGGCTTTGACCGATCCATCCTTCTGTAGTTTCTGCAACACCCTTGCCAAGCCGGCACGGCGTCTGGGGAAACGCACCAGCATATTCTGTTGATACTGCTCCTCTTTCGTGTCAATGGTAAGCAGGTGAATTGCCGGATTTAAGTCATATTCCGGTTTTGCTGCCATGAGACTGATAATCGTCACCTCGTAGTGTTTGACGAAGTATTCATTACACATATTGCAGATCACCCTCTCCGCACCACCACGGGTGAGCGAGAGGGTGAGAAAAATCAGTTTTTCCATACGATTTCCTATTTATAATATCCCTGATACCATTCAACGAATTTCGTCAGTCCTTCTTCAATGGTGGTGGACGGTTTAAAATCAAAGTCACGGATTAAATCACTGACATCTGCATAGGTCTGGTACACGTCGCCGGGCTGCATGGGGAAATACTCCTTCTTTGCCTCCTGTCCCAGGCATTTCTCCAGGGTTTCGATGAAGGTCATCAGTTTCTCCGGTTTATTGTTTCCGATGTTATAAATCTTGTAGGACGCACCCTTTTTGTCCTCCTTGGGAGGATTGCACAGGATGTTTAAAATTCCCTTCACAATATCATCAATATAGGTGAAATCCCGGTACATATCGCCGTTATTAAAAATATGAATGGGCTGTCCCGCCAGGATTTTTCTGGTAAAGCCAAAGTATGCCATGTCCGGTCTGCCGTAAGGTCCATAGACCGTAAAAAAGCGCAGTCCCGTCAGCTTGATTTTGTACAGCTTGCTGTAAGCGTAAGCCATCAGCTCATTGGATTTCTTGGTGGCTGCATACAAGGAGACCGGCTGATCTACCTGGTCATCCGTGGAAAAAGGAACTTTATCATTGCCCCCATAGACAGAGCTGGAGGAAGCAAATACCAGATGTTTCACCGGATAATGTCTGCACGCCTCCAGGATGTGGTAAAATCCCATCATGTTGGACTGCATATAGGCATCAGGATTTTCAATGCTGTAACGGACACCTGCCTGTGCTCCCAGATTTACCACAATATCCGGCTTTTCCGTCTCAAAAATGTGAAAAACTGCCTCTTTGTCTGCCAGATCCGCCTTGATGAATTTGTAGTTGGGGTACTGTTTCAGAATCTCCAGGCGCGCCTCCTTCAGGGAAACCTCGTAGTAGTCATTCATGTTGTCAAAACCAACAACTGTTGCTCCCTGCTCCAGCAATGCCTTGGAGGTATGAAAACCGATGAATCCGGCTCCTCCCGTAATTACGTACTTATAACTTGTGTTTAACTGTTCCATCTCTTCTCCATTCTGACACTTGTGTCATTTATTTTCAGTCTTATGATGCTATTTATGAATGTTTCCCACAATTCTGTTATCACCCTATTAAAACCGGGTATCCCTATAAATTTCATAAGGTTCTACTACCCGGATCAATTCATAATCATAGTTTTCCATGGGTTCTGTCTTGGGTTTGTAGCTATTTAAAATCACATAACGGCAATAGTTCTGAATCGCTTTATCTGCCACCCACTCCACATCGTAGGTTTCCGCTTCCATAAGATCAAACAATTCCCGCTCATTGCCCCAGCGTTCCACCAGCATTTCCCGTCCATAGGGCATCATCACATCGGAGGAATACTGCCGGACAAAATGAATCAGTTCCGAGGGAAAGACTGCCATGACCTTGCCATCCTCACCTTCGCCCCCTTCCTCCGGTAAAATCTCATCACAGATTTCCACCACCACCTGGGGAATATGATAGGCGTTTTCCGCCTTGGAAATGTAGGTGCTTTTGTATACCAGACTTCCGGACAGCGCCACCACTGCAGCCAGTACCACTAACCCCACCGGCTGCACCCAGAATCTGCACTTTCTTCGAAATGGTATCGTCTTTTCCTTGTCTCCTGTGATCTCTCCCACTGCCGGTTCTTTGTCCTCCCGCAGTAACAGCATTCCTGCATAAGCAGTCGCTACACCTATCGGTAAAACCCAAAGAACTCGGTAGTAGGTTTCGGAGTCCAGCAGCCGGACAAAAATTTTCCGGAACAATGGACAGGAAAAGCCCGCCGCAATCAGCACCGATCCCCATACCATCAGGTTTCGGATCTCTTTTCGCTCCTCTTTCTTCCATATATAAAAGAGGGACAGCAGAAACAGCACCAGCAGGGAACCCGTTCCGGCATACGCCTTCCAGATGTCAATAATCGGTTGAAAATCCCACATCAGCGTTCCCTCCTATCGCAAAATAATGTAAAGTCCCATGTAAATCACACAGGGCACACAGCTTAGTGCCAATTGAAACAGCAGCTTCAGATTTCGTTTCTGGATGGAAAGCACCAGGCCAAACGCTGCAATCATCAGCGCCGCCAAAAAAGCTGCCAGAGAAGAACACATGGCGGCAAAGGTATTGATGCATAAAAGTAACATCCAAAAGCCCCACCGCAGCGGTATGGTCTCTCTGTCCTCCAGAACCTCTTCCTTTTTCTTCACGGGAATGGTCTGGGCAAAGTAGAGCAGAATCCAGAGGATTGCCGGGAATACCAGGTTTCCTGCCATTGCCTTTCCCTGCCAGGTGCGGGTCATCAGGAAGGTTTCTTTTGTATACAAGGACACATAGCCAAACATCTGCAGCAATGCCATGAGAATCATAAAAACTGGCAGCATCCGTTTTTCCCGGCACAGTACCATTCCAATTTGCAGATAAATCAGATAAACCACCGGCAAAATCATCAGGGGAAGAATGGTATGGGAAAGAATGGTGGCATGAATCCCCGTCATCCGAGCCAGCACCGCAATCCACATGGTCACCGTAGCGGTGGCATGTCTCGCATCAAACCTTGCGGCGGCTCCCGTGTAAGGATCCACCTCGTACATGGAACCATTCTGGTCTGCCATCACAGACTGCGCTACATAATAGGCATCATCCCCGTCGAAAGAGGCGCGGGTCACTGCCATATAAAGCTGAAATACCAGAATACATACGAAAATGCACCAGTAAAAAAAGGTAAAAACCAGGGTGCTGCGGCTCATTCCCTTGTCCACGCCACGAATCAGGGACACCGACCAGCTTTTCTTTCGCAGGCTCCGTACCAGAATCACAACCGCCCCCACCGCCAACAGGGAGGTCACAACCAGATTCAGGAGCACCAGCACGGAAATATCCGCCTCCCGCAGTACCAGCGGAACGGCAAAAAGCTGAAAGACCGCCAGCATCACAAAGAAACCAGAGAGATACTGCACTCCCGGCGTCCGTTTTTCCCTTGGCATGCCGCACATCGGAAAGATTCCCAATAAAAAGGGTAACAGAAGTAACCAATACAACAATTTTACAATCGCCATAAGCACCTCCGAGCTTAGTTGTGTTTCTCCAGAAACATCTTACGGGTCACAAAGTTGTAAACCATGACAATGGCAGTGGCGATAATTTTCGCTCCCGTGTAAACCAGACTGTAGCCAAAACTTCTCACCCATGCAAAGCTGTTAAAGACAGGCTCCACAAATACCCAGATAATGAAGGAATTCAAGCCCATGCCAATGAGACTTAAAATGACAAAAATCACAAATTCCGTCTTGCGGTTCATGTCCTCTTTCCGCTCAAAGACAAATTTAAAGCTGAGAATGTAATTCACAATCACCGAAATTACAAAGCCCAGTATGGAGCCAATCATGGATGCCTGGGTAAAAAAGCCCTCACCGAAGGCTTTCAGCAGAGCATTCATGGTCAGCAGTCCCACCAGATAATCAATCAGAAAGCAGACTACCCCTACCACTCCGAATTTCAAAATCTGTTCGATTAGTTTCTTCATTTTGTTTCTCCTTTAGTTTAAGCCACACAACAGGCGGAATACTTTCACCTTGTCAATCACAAGCTTCGACAGCACCAGACAAATCCCTGTGTCCAGAATAAAATTGCCCAGAATCAAAATCCAGGGATTGGTCACCCCAAGCACCGACACCAGAATCGTCCGGGTCACCACCAGGGCATAACCATCCAGCAGATATAACTGTAGGGAATAGCGGCTGCAATCCATGAAAAATCCATGCACCCGGTTCTGGCTTTTTTTCACCAGCGCTGTGCCATCGCTCTCCAGATATTCGATGGAAGGATTGGGACCCTTCAAAATCAACTCAGCCAGTTTAAAGCAGACCAACGCCCCATTTAATGCCACCAGCATCTGTAATAAATCCTGGATTCTGTCGTTATACTGGTCCAACACCGGAATCTCCACACCAAACAAGGGCAGACCATTCTCCAGCTGCATGTACATCATAAAAAACAGCACCGACGCCAGAATTGCCACAATGGTAACACCCCAGTTTGCCAGGTTTTTCCGTACTGCCTCGTAAGCACCGCTTTGCCGGATCAGATAGCCAATAAAAAAGTAAGGCAAAAATTCTGCCACTGAGGACAATAAAAACAGTTCCGGCAGAAAGCCCCGGAGGAAATATAGCAGGCATACTGCCAATATAACGATTTCTTTTCCCCATGTTCCTTTCCGGAAAAGCCAGTGAAATAAGGGGAAAATCAGAAACAGCACGAAAAGTGTCCACAAGAACCAGTCACTGCCACCGAAAAACAGAAATTCATAAATCAAGGTTCCCGCATCGTCGGTTTTATTTACCAGTCCCGTGGGCAATACCCGCATTCCGATATCCAGTAAGCCAAACACCACATGAGGCACCAGAACCCGCTTTATTTTTTTCCAGAGATAAGCTCCGTAGGTTTTCCCCACGCCAGCCTTTTCCGGGGTGCCATACTGAAAGCAAAAGCCCGACACCAGGAAAAACAGGGGCATCTCCACCACCCACAAATAGGAATGGAATTCCCTGCACCACGCAATTTCGTGGAGATTGATGGGATAAACCAGGATGGAATGGTAACACAGTACCATGAGAATCGCCAGTCCCCTGAGGATATCAATTTCTTTATAATAAGGTTTTACTACTGTCTGCTCACTCATATCCATTATTCGGGCCACTCGTAGATGACCACATCTTCTTCCGATAATTCGTTGCCCATCTGCACCTCCACCAGATGCATGTCGGAGATGGCTTTCAGTCCGTGCCTGTCCCCGACACGGAAATGGAACACATCCCCGCCTCGGGCAATAGTGGTCACGCCGTCCATAATCAGATAGCCCTGTCCATCCACAATGGTCCAGGTCACATCCTTATGTTTGTGACTTAAATAATCCAGATATTTGCCGGCACTTACCTGCATCTGCTTGATGAGGGAACGATGCCCGTCCTCATACTGAGTATAGTCCAGCACCCGGTAATCCCCCCAGATACTTTCCTCATACATGGGACGGCTGTCCAGCTTTTCCACATAGGGCTTGATGTAAGAGCTTTTGTGCTTGTCGGAAACTAAAATTCCATCGGGGCTGGCTGCTACCACAATGTTTTCTGTTCCCAGGGTTACCACTGGAATGGAAAGTTCATTGATGACATGGGTGTTCACACATTCCTCACCCATGGACACATCCCCCACACTGTTTTCCTTCATAACCTCGGTCAACGTATTCCAGGTTCCGATGTCTTTCCACTGTCCGTCGTAGGTAACAACTGCCAGAGATTGGGCTTTTTCCACCACTTCGTAGTCAAAGCTGTCCTTTTTCAAGTCTCCGTAATGCTCCCGTACCGAGTGAAAGTCAATCTCTTTCAGATACTGTTTCGTTATTTTCTGCAAATAGGATAATTTAAAGGCAAAGACGCCACCGTTCCACAGGGCGCCGCCCTGAATCAGCTCTGCTGCCACTGTTTCGTCGGGTTTTTCCTTAAATCCGGTGACCACATGACCGCCGTTATTTTCCCGGCAAAGAATATAGCCATACTTGGCGGAAGGATACGAGGGCTGAATTCCCATCAATACCATATCTGCCTTACCGCTCTGCACCACCTCGTCCATTTTGAGGAAGGTCTGGAAATAGGATAAATCCACATAGGGGTCAACGGGCAACACAATCACCGTCTCCTCCGCATCCACCTGCCGCTCAGAAGTAAGGTAGGAAGATGCCAGCACAATCGCCGGAAAAGTATTACGACGCTCCGGTTCCACCACCACATCTACTTTTTTACCTAACTGCCTGCGGATGGAATCTTTCTGGGAGGCACTGGTTGCCACCACGATATGGTCTTCGATGCCTGCAGCGCGAATCTGCCGGTACACCCGCTGTACCATGGACTCATGCTCTCCCCTTTCGTCCGTAAGGAGCTGTAAAAACTGTTTGGAGCGGACTTCATTGGACAAGGGCCAGAGCCGTTTGCCCGAACCGCCGGATAAAAGTATAATATTCATAAAGGTTTCCTTTTCTGCCCTATATATTATTGTAACTATTCAGAATCCCATTCACCAAACCGCTGCTGCATGGCTCTAAACAGTTACAATCTATTATACTGAAAGTCGGGGAAAATGGAAATACTTGTCCTTGATTTCGTTGACACTTTTTCGGAATTACGACATAATAACAAGGAAGAACGAGACTTTTTTACTGGGAGAAGGACATGAATCGTATCAAATCAGTATTACCGGAGTTGCTTATTTTAATTATTGCAGGCATTTTATGTCTCTGCGCATGGCCTTTGGGCATTCTGGGACATGGAACCTATGAAAGTTTCAGTACCGAAAAGGGAATGACTTTATCTGCCCCCTTATCAGAAGGCGTGGTATTTGAGGGCAGTTTTGCTCCCCAGTACGCGAATCTGGATTCTATCGGAATTCGTTTCAACACCCGCACCGATGTAAACGTGGCGGACGGCGTACTGCACTTTGAACTCGTTGATTCCAGTGGGGATTCCGTCTATTCCTCCACCGTAAATTGTGTGGATATTAAAAATAATGATTATGAAGTATTTGAACTGACCCAGCCCCTCTCTGTGGGAGAGGTTTATTCCTATGTTCTCTCCACTTCCGGCTGTACCGATGGTGCTCCCAGACTTTATTTAGGCAGTACCGGTGTAGGACCTCTGGAGCAGCAAAGTCTTTCCATGAATGGAAACCCTGTGGGAAAATGGGCGATTTTACAGCTTACCTACACAGCTAGACTGACCCTGCGCAAGGCATTGGTCTATGACATCAGCATTCTTCTGATTGCCATGGCTGTACTATTTATGCTCCGTGGATTCCGCTCCACTCCCTCTTTCGGACTTTTTAAAAGCTTCCGCCGTTTCTGCATCTACCTTTGTTTCGTACTGATCGTCTGCATGACCATTCTTTTGTTTGATGAAAGCAGTAAATCCCTTACTACCCCGGGCAATGAACTGAAAAGGGAATTTGGGCAGCCTGCCTACGATTACACTTCCGTCAACGAGGATTCCGGTGAGTCCGGTGCCTGGCTGACCACAGACCGCTATGCTTTGAACCGTGGCATTTATTCCATCAGTGTGGAATATACTGCTGCAGCTCCCGGCAGTACACTTTCTCTAATTGATAACGGGAAAACGATTTCCGAAACAGAGCTGCCTGTGGCAGAAACTTATCTTATTGTTCCCTTTACTCTGGACAAAGACTGCCAGGATCTGCAAATCTGGATCAACTATGGTGGTTCAGGACTGATGACCGTTTATTCTGTCGCTTTAAATCCTGTAACACGGTTTTACAATGATACCTATTACTATGTTGTTGTATTTTTACTTCTGAATATCCTGATGCTTTGCTCTATTGCGTACGAAAGGCGCCATCCGATGGATGGAAAGTCGAAGGCTGCTGCCTTGCTTCTCCTGGGGATCGGATTATTTTCCTTCCTACCTTATGCCAATGGAGTTCTGCCCTGGGCTGATGATCTATGTTATCATCTGATTCGTATTGAAGGGATTAAGGATGGCCTGCGGGACGGACAATTTCCGGTTTATATTTATCCTGAAGGCTTACAGGGCTATGGATATCTCAACTGTATGTATCCTAACCTGTTTCTGTATCTTCCGGCTTTTCTCCGGCTACTTGGTGTATCCATTGCTGCCTCTTACAAAACATTGGTTTTATTATTCCATCTGGCGACGGCTTTTCTTACCTATTATAGTATGAAGTCCATTTATCCCCGGCGGAAACCGGCACTGGCTGCGGCATTGCTCTATTGCCTTTGCACCTACCGCTATGTGAATTTCTATGCCCGTGGGGCTGTGGGTGAGGCTCTTGCCATGACATTCTTCCCCCTGCTCATCGCCGGACTTTATCATGTACTGGTGGGAGAAAAGAAAAAGTGGTGGCTGCTTGCCGTAGGACTAAGTGGTCTGCTCCAAACCCACATTCTCAGTGCTACCTTAGGTGCTTTCCTCTGTGTCATTGCCGGAATTGTATTTTTCAGCCAGGTCGTAAAGGAAAAGCGCTTTCTTCCTATCCTGAAAGCCGCCGGTGCCTTCCTTTTGTGGAATCTCTGGTTTCTGGTGCCTTTCCTGTATTATTATAAAAATGCCAATTTCCGGTTGAGCGCTCTGGATTACAGTAATTATTCCGAATACTCTCTCCTGCTGTCCGATCTGGCCGGAACCATCAATCTGGACAGTAACCGCACATTGACCCTGGGACTTCCTGTTGTTCTGTGTGCCGGCATTGCGCTGTTCTATCTGATTGCCCGCCATGTTCAACCATCATCCGGAAAGGAAACGCATACAGCTATAGTAAGTCCCACTTTTTTGAATTTCTTACTGGTGATGGGACTTGTGTTTACCCTTTTATTGCTTGGACAGTTTAATGCGAAGGCATTTATGGAACTTCCGGTTTTCGACTGGTTCTTTAAAAAGATTCAGTTTCCGTGGAGACTGTTGGGTCCTGCTTCTCTTTGTTTCATCATGGCCGGCTGCATCAGCCTGGAAGAATCCAAGTTTCTTCAAAAGCATGCCGGCGCTATTTTTGCAGGGCTTGCACTGGTCAGTATGCTTCCCTTCACCCTATACCATGAGGAACAATTCATGTATGCCACCTATACCGCCAGCACCTCGGTGGGACATGAAAGTAAACTGATTGGTATACCCAAAGGTGAAAACACCATTGTCTACCCTTACGAGTGGAGACGGGATGGTATGGGCGATGACCTGCTGGTTCCCGAATATGTACGCACTACCGATTCCTCCGGGACAGCTGTTTCCGATTTTTCAAGGGAAGGAACCACCTCTTCCATTACTTACAGCACCACTGTAGAAGATTGTCTGATTGAGTTTCCGGTTCAGTACTATAGTGGCTACAAGGCTTATGACGAAAATGGAAAAAAAGTGGAAATTGCTCCCACAAGTAACCAGTTAGTAGGATTCTATGGTACAGCCGATGGTGCAGCACATACCATCACGTTAAGCTTCCATCAGAACACGCTATTTATTCTGGGTGAACTGCTCTCATTCCTGTCCATTATTGGCGCAGTTTTGTATTTACCTACGGGTCAATTTCCTCACCGGTTTACGAAACGGAAAAAGTAAGTTATACTATTTTTAAATAAATTTGGAGGTTTTGGTGAAATGGATAAAATTGCAGTTCTCATCCCCTGTTATAATGAGGCGCAGACAATTGAAAAGGTGGTGATGGACGCAAAACAGGCTCTTCCAGACGCCACTATTTATGTATATGACAATAATTCTACCGATGGCACTGCGGAGATTGCCGAAAAGGCCGGAGCTGTGATCTGTCACGAGTATATGCAGGGCAAGGGAAATGTCATCCGGCGCATGTTCCGGGAGATTGATGCCCAATGCTATCTGATGATTGATGGAGATGATACCTACCCTCTGGATTGTGCCAAGGAACTGGTGGACAAGGTACTATACCATCAGGCTGATATGGTGGTTGGTGACCGGCTTTCCTCCACCTACTTTACGGAAAACAAACGCCCCTTCCACAATTTCGGAAACAGTCTGGTGCGTGGCAGCATCAACTGGTTATTTCATTCCGACATTAAGGACATTATGACAGGCTACCGTGCCTTCAGCTACCAGTTCGTAAAAACCTTCCCCGTTCTCTCCAAAGGTTTTGAAATTGAGACGGAAATGACGATACATGCTGTGTTTAACAACATGCAGATTGAAAATGTCATCGTGGATTACCGTGACCGTCCCGCCGGAAGTGAATCCAAATTAAATACCTACTCTGACGGTATGAAAGTGATTGGTACCATTATACGCCTGTTCCGTAATTACAAACCCATGGGTTTCTTTGGAATAATTGCCCTGTTTCTGGTGATTATTGCTGTTGCATTTTTTGTTCCGGTACTGGCTGCGTTTCTGCAAACCGGACAGGTTTTAAAATTTCCCACTTTAATCGTCTGTGTTTTTACCGCACTGGCGGCAATCCAGTCCTTCTTCTCCGGATTGATTCTGGGAAATATGACAGAAAAGAATCGAAAAGATTTTGAAATGAATCTGATTTGCGTTCATGAAGAATATCAAACAAAGTTATCCTTATAACCTGCAAGAGGGAATGGCATTTTGCCGTTCCCTCTTGTCTTGATCCCCTTTTACTCTATGCAAAAGACATTAATCTCTCTGAAAAATGTCCCTTGTATACACTTTATCCTGCACATCATCCAACGCCTTATCATAGCGGTTTGCAATGATAGCATCACACTGTTTCTTAAACTCCTCCAGCTGATTCACAACACGGCTCCCAAAGAAGGTTGTTCCATCCTCCAGTGTGGGTTCATAAATGACCACGGTTGCTCCCTTTGCCTTAATCCGCTTCATAATTCCCTGAATAGAACTCTGACGGAAATTGTCGGAGCCAGATTTCATGGTTAACCTATATACTCCAATTACACATGCTTTTTCGTTCTGCGCATTGTATACAGAGCCATCATTGTAATCATAATAGCCTGCTGTATGCAGTACTCTATCCGCAATGAAATCCTTACGTGTTTTATTGGCCGCCACAATGGCCTCAATTAAATTTTCCGGTACATCTTCATAATTAGCCAGCAACTGTTTCGTATCCTTTGGCAGGCAGTAACCGCCATATCCAAAGGATGGATTATTGTAATAGTCCCCAATTCGCGGATCCAAGCAGACTCCTTTAATAATCTGCTGGGTATTCAAGCCTTTCAGTTCCGCATAGGTGTCAAGCTCGTTAAAATAAGAAACACGAAGTGCCAGATACGTATTAGCGAATAGCTTTACCGCCTCTGCCTCTGTCGTTCCCATAACCAGCACATCCACATCTTCTTTTAAAGATGCTTCTTTTAGGAGTCCTGCAAAGGTATGGGCTGCCTCTACCACCTCCGCGTTGTTCTGGTCTGCACCCACAATGATTCTGGAAGGGTGCAGGTTATCGTATAAAGCATGTCCCTCCCGCAAAAACTCCGGGCTGAACAAAATTCGATCATAGCCTAATTTTTTTCGAAGCCCTTCGGTATATCCAACGGGAATTGTGGACTTAATCACAAAAATAGCATTGGGATTTACCTTTCGTGCCGCATCAATAGCTGCTTCTACCGCAGAGGTATCAAAAAAATTCTTCTGTGGATCGTAGTTTGTGGGCGTAGCCACTACAATGAAATCTGCATCTTTATACGCCATCTCTGTATCAAGTGTCGCTGTCAGATCCAGTTCCTTTGTTGCAAGATATTCCTCAATTTCTTTATCAACAATGGGGGATTTCTTGTGATTAATCAAATCCACCTTCTCCGGAATAATATCTACTGCATAAACCTTATGATGCTGAGACAAAAGAACTGATATAGACAAACCTACATATCCGGTTCCTGCCACAGCAATTTTTAAATTTTGCTTCATGATGCTCTCCCTTTAGAAAATAATAGATTCATTATAGCATATTTTCACAAGGAGTAATAGTGTTTCTGCTTTTCAACGGTAACTCTTCTTCACCGATTCATAAAGCAGCTTCCGTTGTCGCTCCGCTTCTCTTTCCCTGCTTTCTTTCCGTTCCTCCAGGCATTGAGGGCAGCGCTTAGGAAGGGAAAAGTTTTTACAATAATAAATGTACTGCATCTGCACCGTCACGATAAATGTCTTCTGGCATTTTATACAAGAAATGATTTTATCCATAGCCCTTCCTCAAATTCCGACAATTTTATCATCTTTATTATACTACATTATCTATGTTACTTTTAATTCTGTTTTGGCGAGAATTTTTGTTTGTCATTTTCTTATAATGTCAGAATTTGTTACAAATCGTTGCTTTATGGCTGAATTTTTATTATAATACCTTTCATGAAAAGGGATGGGAGATTACAACTATGAATGATAAATTAGCGGTTTTATTGATTGAAGATGACCTCTCAGCATGTGAATCAATTCAAAATTACATCAATTCTATACATGATGTAACGCTGGTAGGTGTATCAAACAATAGCGAGAAAGCCCTTGTTCTTACCAAGGCGCACCTTCCGGATGTGGTAATTCTGGATCTGGAACTGCATCAAGGCGGTGGAAACGGTCTGTTATACCTTTCTGCACTCAATAAGCTCAGCTTACCCAAACGCCCCTTTATTCTGGTTACCACCAATAACACCAGTGAGGTCACTCTGGCTTATGCCCGTCAGCTCGGTGCGGATTTTATTATGACCAAATACAATTCTGATTACAGTGCGAAATCGGTCATTGATTTCTTACGCTCTATGAAGAGCGTTATTGCATCCCATACAAGCAATTTCAATGTTCCTATGCCAAATATGACCCCGGCGCAAAAAGAAAAGCTGTTGGAACAGCGAATTCAGAGAGAATTAGACCTTCTGGGTATCAGTCCCAAGGTAAAAGGTTATCGCTATCTCATTGAGGCAATTCAGTTTAATATCGACACCCCCTCTGAGAGCATTTCAAAGCACCTTGCAGATAAATACAAGAAGTCTACCGCCAGTGTAGAGCGAGCCATGCAGAACGCAATCAGTAATGCCTGGGCAACTTCCGACCCTGCGGAATTAGCGGTACACTATCGGGCAAGAATCCGTGCAGAAAAGGGGATGCCTACCTTGATGGAATTTATCAGTTACTACGCGCGGGAAATGCAAAACGAACATGGAACAGAATGATGGGGGATTTTTAGGTAGAAAAATAGCCATGTGCTAGTGGCACATGGCTATTAATTAATGACTAATAACATAATATACAGTTCTAATAATCCATTCTACCATTACCTACACCTCCTTCTTTTCGAAGGAAGTATATGATTATAATTGTAATTCTTCCGTTTGAAACTATTGTTGTTTTCTATTATTATTCATTACATTGAGGTATTAAATGTACGGATTTTTCATTAAATATTTCTTCATATTTTTAAGCTTTTTCTTTTTAAATAACCTCATTCAAAATAAAAAGGACTTCTCTCCAAAGCTTATATTGGCTATTATGTACAGTTTTCTCTTATCCTTTATCACATGTTTCTGTTACACTTTCATTCCATTTCTGTCACTTTTTGTTCCTATTTTTATATTAAGTGTGATAAATTTCATTTATAATCCTATTCCCAAGTTAGCCTTTTCGTTAACTTTAATTTCCTTTGCTTTAAGTTGCTCTTTATTTATATTCAGTTTTTTTATAATTGCTATCATATTAGCCCCTTCTCATTACCATACATTCTCCTTCAATCAGATAAAATTGTACCTTTTAACTGGTATATTACAGTTTTTCATGATTGGACTCCTTAAAAGGATCAAACGATTCTCTCACGGTATGAATTTTATATATACTCAAAAATCAATTAATACTGGTACATTAATAGGATTACTTTTCTGTATACTTATTACCTTTTCACAACTAAATCCTAATCCCACCATATACGTACAAGCAATTGTCACTCTTTGCATTCCCCTTATTCTTCTCTTCCTCCTCCACTGGTGGCAGTCCCAGCTCACCAAAGCCTACCGCAAGCGTCTGGCTCAGTTGGAGTTAGAGTCCCTTCGTACAGAGTTGGAGCAGAAAACCGCTTTGTTGAAAAAGTTAGAAACACAAAATGAGGAAATGGGCAGACTTATCCACAAAGATAACAAATTGATTCCCGCAATGGAGCATGCCGTAAGCACCTACCTTGCTTCCGCTTTTACTGATATTGCCCTGCAACAGGCGCAGGGCGAAGCTCTTCTTTCTGATTTGAAAGAGTTTTCTGAAGCAAGACGAGGCATTTTATCCACCTTCGCTCCGGTTTCTGCGCCCAAATATAACACCGGCATTCCGTCCCTGGATGCCATTCTGGTTTACATGTATCAAAAAGCCCAGGCACAAGGCATCCGCCTTTATGCTACAGCAACACCCGAAAGTATTGCTGCTCTTCCTCCCGCCCTTACTACAGAGAAGCTGGTACATATACTCTCAGACTTATTAGAGAATGCCATCATTGCCACGAAAACGAGTACAGAAAAACAAATCCAGGTGCAAATCTACCTGGCAAATGGACTTTTCACTATCGAGGTCGCTGATACGGGATGTTCGTTTGAGCCAGCAACACTGATTTCTTTCGGATTAGAAAAAGCTTCCACGCATTTAACGGAAGGCGGAAGCGGTATTGGTCTATTGGATATTTGGAAGATCAAGGAAGAAACAAAGGCCTCCATCCATATCCATGAATATGAAGCCGGAGCCCCTTTCTCTAAGAAATTGTTTATAACTTTTAATAAAAAGAATAAATATGTCATTCACACCTGGAGAGACAAAGAGTTATCTCCGCTGGTAAATCGCGGAGATATTGTAATTTTACCGCAAGAGCAGGTATAAAATAAGGCATAGATGACTGTCCGTAACGTCATCCATGCCCTTGTTTCCTATTCACTACTCAAAGAGATATGCCGCAGCATAAACACCATCATACTCTTTCTGATAACCCGTAAGATGAGAATTACTGTCATATATCAGGTCCGCATATTTCTCAAAGTTATCGTCAGCTCCCATAATAGAAGAATATACAATGAGATGATCGGCCTGCTGGATTTCCTTGTCCTCCATGGCGGACATATCCTGGGTACTGACGAAATATACCTTTTTGTAATTCCATAGGGCTTCCGCATCGGCCCAGATCAAATACTTGTATTCATCCTTATGGTAAAGATAGACAACCGTGTCAGACGCATGTTCTTTGGCAAATGCTGTCATAGCCGTCTGCTCCGGATAGCAGAAATATATCCGTTTTTGAAAAATTCCCGTAACGTTCATAAGAAGCATTGCTGCAAGCAAACTTGCATAAATACCTCTTTTAAAATACGTTGAATGCTCCTCATTCACAAATTCACGAATGAACAGGCAGCCGATAACTCCTATGCAGGCAAGAATCAATATATAAATAGACATCTGATAGCGGAGCATCGCTTCCTCCCCGTAAAGAGATGCTTTTAAGGATACACAGAAATATCCTGTTGTGGGAATCAGCAGGCACTGTACAAAGCTCCCCATCTCTTTCTGTCTTTTTATCAACAAAGCAATCAGGCAAGCACCTGTTAAAAGAAGAATCGGAATCATTGCTCCATGGAAAACATATTTATTCATTAATCCGCTGAAGAACTGCCATCTCGCCTGTATATCCGTCAGATTCAGAAGATTCCCTGTTGCCTGTTTTCCACGATACCCAGCAAAAATATGTCCCAGACATGCCGGATAACTCAGTACCGCCAGAATGCCCGCTCCCAGCATGCTCACGCCATAGATCAGAAACCGTTTCCATTCCGTTTTCAATCTGGGCAGCCAGTACGCCGCCTCCAGAAAAAACAAAAAGACCAGATAATAGTAATGCGTCAAAAAGCCCACATACGCCAATGCACCGTTTAAGACAAAGAATTTCCAATGCCACTTTTCGCCCATGCCAAGATGCAGCCAAATGGCAAGCACCATCCACATTGTCAAAAGCATATACATACGAATGAACATCACGTTACTGATGACTCCCGGATTGGTAATGCAAACCAAGGAAACGAAAAACGCTGCCCGTTGATTGTGTATCAGCTTTTCCAGAATCAAATACAAAAATACCGTTGTAATGAGGGCATATAAAATGTTTAATGCCAGTCCCTGCCAGATAGAGTAAATTCCCGGTGTCAACGAACACACCGTATGTAACAATAAATAAAATACCGGCGGATGCACATCATAGGACTGCAATTCAATCACTTTGCCATAGTGAAACTGCTCTCCTTCCTGCACGAAAAAGTCTTTCTTCATATCTCCACCGGACAGCCACTGGCGGTCATTGACTGCCCTTCCATCTGAATTGTTGGTGGTGAAATAAGAATAATATTCATCAAAATGCATCCCCTGTTTCTGGCATCCAACCAAAATCAGCAGCACTAACTGAATCAATAGTAGCGTGCTAATGAAAAGTTGCTTCTTCTTTTTCACTCTTTGGTACCTCGTCCATTCTATTTTTATATTTTTTAATTCTTCTCCATAAATTCTTCATTCTTTTTTCATTAATATCTGCTATACTACACAGAGATAAAAAAGAGGATTCCTTATGAAAAAAAGAAAAGTTTATCTTGATGTATTACGCGCCATCGCCTGCTGTATGGTTGTGGGCGTTCATGTATCTGCTCAGCAAATCACTTTGTTGGGCACACAGAGTATCAGTTTTAAATTTATGAATGCCATGGATTGTCTGTGCATTATTGGAGTCCCGCTATTTGTCATGATCAGCGGTGCCCTCATGTTAAATCCTGCCCATGACAATTCCATTAAAAACCTATATCGTCATCACATCTTTCATTTGCTGACTGCTTATGTGACATGGCTGCTCTTTTACAATATTGTAGATTACGTAAAAGCCAACCACGGTTTTACCTGGACGGCTTTCAAAAAAGAAGTTCTTTGGGATACCTTACTTGGCAAAGGAATGTATCACATGTGGTTTCTTCCTATGATACTGGGACTCTATGTTCTTACTCCCTTAATCAAGCAAATGGTTCCATCCAAAAAACTTTGTGAATACTTCATACTTTTGTATTTTATCTTTACTCTGTTTTATGAAACAATTTTCAAGTTTCAGGTGCCGTACGCAGAGCTTGCAGAAAGTCTATTCACACGTCTTCCAATGAAAATGTTAGACGGCTATATCGGCTACTATATATTGGGCTACTATCTGGACAAGTATTTTACGCCCATCCGTAAGCGCAGTTTCTTGGCTATCCTGACATTGGGTCTGGTCAATTTTTTGTGGGAAGTCACAGTATGCAACCAGGAATCTGCACAGAAGGGTGAATTATCCACCATTTTAAACGATCCTCTAACTGTCAATGTCTTTTTTGCTGCAGTTGCAATCTTTTTGCTGCTGCGACAGCTTTTCAAGAAAATTGACACCAATGGATTGTTTTATCACATCTGCCGGGGCCTGGGGCGATATTCCTTTGGTGTATATCTGATTCATCCGTTGATATTAACCTGGTTAACAGAACATAATATTACCACTTTACTGTTACCCGTCCCCATATCCATTCCACTTATGATTTTACTGGTGGTTTGCATCAGTTATGTATTTGTCTGGGCAATTTCAAAGATTCCTGTTGCAGGAAAATATGTTGTATAAGGAAGTTACTCTGATATTTTAACAATCAGTACATCGTCCACGTATCCAATGGAACCTTTCTTTGGATATGTGGGCATTTGCCGGATTTCTTTTGTATCACTGTCTACCCGGGTCAAATTCATCTGTACATTCCATTCAAATTGCAATAATGCATAATCGGTTCCAACATAAGTCAAAGCGGTATTCCCCGTTCCATAGGGTACGATTTCCCCAAATCCCTTCAAGGTCTGCTCCATATAAGGCGAGTTTTCAAAGGATCCCACAAACGCAACCGGCGTTTCTCCAGGAACATAGCTTTCCATATCCTCTATATCCGCTACGATACGTGTCATAAGAGACTGGGCAGACTGTTCCTGTAATGACTTTTTCAAATATACCTGATTGGCATATACAGTGCCGGACCATATAATAGATAACACACAGCCCCATGTAATTATCTGTTTCCAACGTTTATCTGCTTGCTCCTGCTTTTGCCCAACCATAGCAATCAGAAAAATATATGGCATGATAAATGCATAAGTCATCAATGAATGAACCATTCCCTTTGAAATAAAACAGGTAAAATTCATTCCCAAAGGAAAGAGTGAAAGCAATATAATTTGCAGGCTCCATTGCCACCAGGCAGTACGATTTCTTTTATTTGCCTGAAATAGTTCATATAATAACGCAAGCATCACCATAACATTCGATAAGCGCAAGATATATTTCCAGACTACACTTAAAGAAGTTCCCTTAAACATCATGGTAACAAAGGTGTCAGGATTCCAGAAGAATTGAAACACATGTCGATAGGTCAGCAATAACAGTGTTCCCACAGAAGTCCCAGAATAGTCCCCAACAGATGCCATTCCATTATAAGTATCCGCTGTCCAGATTCCAAACAGCGCGAGAAATCCCTTCCAGATAAGAAAGTAACAGGCTGCCGCCACCACCAAAATACCTGCTGCTTTTATGGCTTTCATCGAGAAGGTTTTAAAAGCCATACTTCTCTGTAAATCCTGTATCAGCAGAATCAGGAACAGACAAATGGTCACGCAAATATATGCCTGATAAATTCCCAACACCCCTACCATACATAGGAGTGCTCCACCCCTGGGCATTCCTTTTTCTTTCATCCAAAGCCAAACCCCTAAGCAGCTTAAAAACAATGAACACGCAAAGAAATCCACCCAAGGTAAAAAGGATGCGTTCGCAACGGTAACCGTGAGATTGGAAACAACAATTCCTGACAATATTACAATACTTACCGTAGACTTGATCTTTAACAGGTCCACCAGCAGACATACGGTCAAGCAGTACCAAATCAAAGCACAGAAGCAAATCAGCCAGGGATTACATAAACCTCCCCGTAAAAAAAGTAGAACAGGTTGAAAAATCCGTCCCAATGCAATCTGCCATGCACTGTCATCCTGATAGATCTGAAGTAAAGAATCATGGGTAAACATGTTATTCGCAAAGCGATAACCATGTGCAAACAAACACCAGAATACCGTACTTAAAACAGCTGCTATGTTTTTAGCCTGACTGCCTGTTGTTCTCGTTTCGTCCATTTCCTTTTAACCCCCTTCATATTATTTCCAGTATAACAATGATTTGTTTATTAGGCAAATAGAACTACTTTCCCGTTGCAAATTGTTTTCCATCCGTTATACTGAAAGAGTGTTCTTTATTATTCAGAAGGGACTAATCAGATGAATCAAAAAACAAAAAAATTATTAATTCCATGGATCGTATTTCAAATCATGCTCCTTGTCTTTTTCCTTATAAGCGCATTTTCTCAATACCGAAATCGCTTTCAGGAACATATCTTCACACCGGCAGGCGGCGTTTATTACTTTACGATGGGAAATTATGATTCTGACCAGAATGCATACTGCGTGGATGAGACATCCGGAACTGCAGGAATTTTTACCTGTGGCCCCTACATGACCATGAAAAAGGGTATTTATGACATCACTGTGTACTATGAAAGCACCGGTGACGGGCACATGGCTTATGTAGAATCCGAGGATTCCGCTTTCTACGCCAATGGCGTTAAGGGTGACCAGATATTGCTGGATTCCCACCATACTTCCCGCTCCTTCCGGGTACAACTCTGCCGTGATGTAGAGGATTTTGAAATTCAGACAAGCTATAGCGGAAGCGGAAGCCTTACTGTGAGCGCCGTTTCTGTTGCCCAAGGTGCTACCGACACGATCCATACCCTTTTTCTCAGAGTCCTGATGCTGCTTGGGGTTAATTTGCTTATTTCCGCTTACTTTTATTGGAAAACCCACGAGATATCCAGAGAGAAAATCCTAATTAGTGCCGGTCTGACTGGTATCATTCTTTTGTCTTCACTTCCTCTATGGAAAAATGGGTTCCCCAGATATACCACAGATCTGAATTTCTTTTTGATGAGGGTTGATGGTCTGAAGGACGGCTTATTATCCGGTACTTTCCCTGTGAGAGTACAGCCCAACTGGTTAAACGGATACGGATATGCAACCTCCATTTTCTACGGAGACCTTTTTCTATATTTTCCAGCACTGCTTCGCATGCTTGGAGTATCTGTCCAGAATGCTTACTTTTCTTATCAGTTCGCAATCAATATTGCTACCTGCCTGATTTCTTATTTTTGTTTAAAAGGAATTTTCAGCAGAAAAAGTATTGCCTTGCTGGGCAGTGGCCTGTATACCTTATCTGCTTATCGTCTGGTTCTGTTATATTACACCACCAGAGGTGGCATGTTTACTGCGTATACCTTCCTGCCTCTGGTTCTTTACGGTATCTATCTTATTTATACAGACAGCAACAATGATAAGAGCTGGCTCTATACCAGCCTTGGAATGACTTTTATTCTCCATTGCCACCTGTTATCTGCCGAAATGACAGCCTTAGCTCTGTTATTATTCATTTTATTGACAGCAGCCAGTTTCTTTAAAAAGGGACCGCTTCTTTCTATGTTAAAAGCTGTGGGCTGCTCTGTCATTCTCAATTTAGGATTTTTGATTCCCCTGTTGGATTACATGGGGGCAGGTTTTTATGTTTCCTCTGAATCCTGGAAATCTTTCTATAACTATATTCAAAATGATGGAATCAATCCCTCCGGCTTTTTCAATCTGTTCAGGGATTCCAATGCCTACACCACACCGGATGTCGTGCTTATCTGTGGATTACTTTTTTATTTTGTTCTGGTTCTGTGCATTCCTAAGACCAATCTCTCAAATGAGACCTTAAAATTCAGGAAAATGGGCAACCGTTTCGCAGCCTTATCCTGTATCCTTTGCTTTATGAGCACCACTTATTTCCCCTGGGACTGGATTGAAGAAACTTTCGAGTTTCTCCGAATGCCAATCAATTCCATCCAGTATCCTCATCGCTTCATTGAAATCGCTGTCCTGACACTGATTGTTACCATCTGCTGCGGTTTACGCCAGGCAGCGGATTCTTTGGATAAAAAATATTATCCTTATGCATTATCCGGTATTTCCATTCTTCTTCTGATTGGTTCCGGATGGATCCTTTCCAACGTATTGAATCTGGACACTTATCAACCGGTGTATGACAAAGCTTATCTGGATACCTGCAGAATCAGTACCAAGGAATATTTGCCGGAAGGGGCTGACCCTGACTTATATACTCTGGAATCTCCCGTTGCTGAGGAGGGAATTGCTATTGAGCAGTTTAACAGAAGGGGACTTCGCTTATCCATCGATTGCATCAACGTAACCAACGATACCCAGATTATCGAAGTACCGTTGGTGTACTATGCAGGCTATCAGGCTGCAGACGAGGATTGTGGCGAGCTGCAGCTTACCCCCAGTGATAATTTCTCCATTCTTTTATCCGTACCCGCCTCTCACAGCGGAACCATTACCATTGGCTTTCAAGCCCCTCTAAGCTGGACGGCTGCGATGTGGGTGTCTGGAATATGGCTGCTTGTTTTAATTGGTTATCTTGCAAAAAGGCTGCGTTCCCACTATTTATACTGAGTTCCGCCAAGCTTTTGATAGATAGCCAGTGCTGCCTCTGTATCCTGTCTTCCCACCATATCCTGAAAACCAAGCACCGATAGTATCATAATCGACTGAATCCGGTTTTCACGGATGGTATTGTAGGGTCCGGCAGAATACAGAAGGGAGCGGATGATTTCAAATCCCACCGACTGCGAAAGCTCGTCAAAGGATTCAAATCCAAGGGCAGTCTGAAGCAATTTCCGGTTGCTGTATTTCTTAAGTCCGTCCGGCTGCTTTTCATGCAGCCCGGATGCCTCATATGCGGTTCGCAATCGGATAAGCTTTGGATTTTCTGCATTTCCTAATTCCAAATAATTCTCCACAACCTTACGGTCTGTAAAATATTGGTGGATAAAGAACGCGCACTCAACTGCCTTATCCGCAAGCTGGGTATAAACCTCTACACTCTCTCCGCCAAACTGTTCTGCCAGATTTTTTGCAACATCCTTAACATCCTTGATTGCCTGGCGATACTGATTTTGATAGGTCTGGTATTTTGCAGATTCCATTGCCCGCCGGTTTCGCGCTTCTCCGGAAGCACCCAGCCCTTCCTGGGAGACTGACTGTGAGGCTGCCGCTATTTCTTTTTCCCTGGCATCCTCCTCTGCTGCCTCCCTGGCTTTTGCGTCGGTTTGGTTAAGCTCCCTCAGATTCTTCATCACCTTTGCAAAATCTGCAATTGATTTTATTACTTCCCCGGCAGTATTCACCAGGCCTGTAACAGTTCCGGCTTTTTCCACTACACCCTGTATGCCTTCAACCTTGTTTTTATCCAGGAATCTTTCTATATATTCTTTATTTCCTTCATCCTTCAGCTTTTCTCCGATGGTCTCTGCCTTTTCATTTACGGTTTCGTTTGCACTCATCAAAACACTCATAACGGAAGGCTTCTCCTGCGTTTCCTCTTCCTCTGTAAAGCCGTACTTGTATGCCTTCTTTGCTGCCTCGTCAGAAATACTTGTGATGATATCCTGCAAAATGCCATATGACCGTAGATTTTGAGATGCAATATCCACTGCCATTCTTCCAAAGAAGTGCGTTGCACGATTACCTGCCGTATGCAGATTCTTTCTTAAATATTCACTCTCAAACTGAAATACACCGCCCTCCTTCAAATCTCCCCGGGATACATAAAGCTCATAATCCTCTGCTAAAATCTGTGCTTCTGTACTGGTCCGATTTACAAACTGCAGCGCCCTTGCAAACAGTTTCCAGTCAACCGCAGTCTCTCTTCCCTTCCGGAAGTAATCCGATAAATGACTTTCATCCAGACGGAAGCCCTCTTCTTCAAACCTCATGGCATCATCTATCTGGTGGGACAGTAAAGACCTTACCGCCTTCTTTTCTGCATTGTTTAATTCCATCCGGTTCTCATGGGAGGATGAATTCCTCAGATATTCATTTGCCAGTCTGTCTCTTTCCTGGGGATTCACATAATCACGTTCTGCGCGGCCGAAATAGGAGGCAACAAAATCTTCTTTGGAAACATCCAGCACATCCCTGTGTTCCAACGCCCGTAAGAACAGGCTCTTTTGATTTTCGTCTAATGCATAATAGCCTGCCATAAGAGCCGCTACCTGCTCTTGATTCTTCATATCCTTTTCTGCCTGTTCCTGAAGGAATGCATCAAATTCTTTTTGTGTCAGAGAAGGCTTCTCCTCATATTGCTTATATAGGGCAATTGCCTTTTCATTTCCGGTTTTCTTCATCAGGTCCGGTTCCGTTGCTTTCCGTATGGCAGCAATTCTGGTCTGGTATCTTACAAGCTCCTCTTCTGTCTTCAAGGCCTTCCGGAAAAGCTGCCAGTCAATTACTGTCTTACGCTCCATCGCCCCTTTTGCAAAATCATCCTTTTGCAAAAATCGTCCGGTCATATCCACATCATCTCTTAATTGGAAGCTGCATAGTGATAAGAATGCCTGGGTGCAACATGCACGGCTGCCGCCTTCTTTCAGCAGTTCCTGTCGGTCTTCTCCTTTCAGCTTCTCAAGAAGCTCCGCACGTCCCTTCCAATCCACATAATCATGGAATTTGTAGAACTTCTCCGGTTTCACCGGTTCATCCAGTATCGTCCGTTTTTGAAGAAGTACCACTAAGCGTTTGCATCGATCTGCATCCAGCTTTTCCAGTACCTGCTTCATCTCCTCCTGTCCGTCTTCTGCTGCCAGCTTCCGCAGTACCTCCAACCATTCCCGGGGACTGGCAACCTCCTGCTTTACAAGTTCCTTGCGTTGATTCTGCTTCTCATCCTGTACCAGCATCAATTCCTCGTTAAGGAAACCGGCTCTTCCATTTAAGCGGTCCCAATTCTTTGGCCGGTTATTCCGGTGTTGCGTTATACATAATTTCGTAAATGTCATTGCATTTTCAAAAATATTTTTATTAACAATACCGCTTCCCCGACTCAGCCTTTCCACTACCATTCCGTATTGAATCTCCGGTTTAAACACCTCATTCCGGATATAATGCTGTATCTGCTCCTTCAGGTTCTGTACGGCATTGGCATCCTCTCCCATATCCTTAAGAACCAACTTAGCCCCGGCAAGCTGTTCACTTGCCAGAAACTGTCCCGGAATCATCAATGTCAGTGCAAACAATTGCCGCTGTTTGTCGTCTAACTGCTTGTACTCTTTCAAAAATTCCGGCTTGCTGCCTGCAATTAATTTTTCAAGGTCTTTTCTGGTTACGGCTGCCCCTTGTCGCTCCTCTGCGGATAAATCATCGGAGGATACAGCTCCCAGCAGGGTATCAAAATCCTGTACCCCATCACACAGCTTGTCATTTTCCATACATTTCTGCACCTTTTCCCGAAATGTCTGAAGATTCCCTTTTGTAATTCCCGCTAATATATCTGTCCGGAAATATTCAAGGAAGCCTGCCCGTATCTGCTCCGTATTTCCCCTAAGCTGCAATTTCCGCTTTTCTATCTCTTCAGAAATCACACAGTTTGCCTGATATGCGGATGCAAAATACTGCATCCGATTCTCGGCAAGTTCCTGAAATGCTGTACCTGACATGGTATAAAGTCCCATGGCTAAGCAATTCTTCACATCTGTAATTTCCTGTTTCATAAAGGCATACTGCCCTATCTGTTCCAGGTCTGCAACACGCTTAACGATCTCCTGCCGCTCCTGCAATTCTTTATAAAGCTTCAGGGAGTCTCCCTGTGGTACAGCTTCTTCCTTATCATCGTGAAGATACAGATACATAAAATAGCGTTCCAGCTGCATGGGGTTTTCTCCGTCTTTGAACGGCTGTGCTTCCATTAGCTGCTGGTACCTTGTTGTAAGCCAGCGGACTTCTTTGTCCAGACTTTCCAGCTTCGGATTTTCCTGGGAAAGATATTTTTCCACCAATAGATTCCGAACCAGCTTCGGTATATCACTCCATCTCTTATCAATTGCCCTTTCCGCATTATCAATATCAGTCCATTGGACTGCATTCTTTCTATCGCCAGCCGCAAGAACCGGAGAACATTGTCTATGTGCCTGCGTCCGCAGTTTCTGAAGCTGTTCCCTCACCGGCTGCTCAAGCTCGATGCCCTCGGCTCGCTGTCTGGCCGCCTCAATTCTTGTCTTTTGTATCTCATCCAACACAACACGCTCTGTCTCTACAACCGGATGCTCCTCCATCTTTCTCAGGTAATCCGCGTACCATCTATCATATTGTGTCTGAAAATCTGCAGCACTGTTTGTGATACAGCGTTCTGTCATATATTGAATAAACGGAAGGAATATCTTGTCAGCCTCCCTTTCATCCATATTCTGCCGCATCTGTGCAATTCTTTTATCCATGTAATCTCTATTGGCATCATATCGCTTCTTCCCTTCTGACAAAACCTTTTCCAGAGTTTTCTCGCCTTGCAAAATCTCATTTGCATATTGATTGCCTCTTAATACGGCTGACAGGATTCGCATGGTCAATTCATCCCCGTATTTTGCATCTGCCTTTTTTAACCGTTCTTCCAGTGTTTTCCCATCGGTCTTCCTATCTAAGAGCATCTGTGTAAATGTATTCATGCTTTCCTGCCAATACAAGGAATCATGCTTTTTCCGGATTTCAGTCTGCTTCTCCCGAAGGAACAACGTAACCGTACTGATGTCATATCGATACTGTCCGCGATTTATCACTTTAATCAACGGTTCCAGCTCCTGACATAATTCCCCCATATATGCCTGAAACTCTTCGTTCTCATCAAACATCATATGTTTCCAGACATCCTGCTCCTTCATCAAAAACGGAACCAGACCTCTAAATGCCTGCTTGTCATAGTCTTCTAATTCTTTCTTCCTGATATTTCCGACTTCAGCCGTTTTCCTTATCTCATCATTTTCAAAAATGCCTTTTCCGTTTGAATCGGAAATATAGCTTTCTAATTTTTTCAACAAATCATCAAAAGATTCCACTCCGTAATTTTTTAGGTTTTGTTTCTTCATATCTTCGGTCACCACAACCTTATCGTCCAGCGGATCCTGTTCTGTTGGTTCCAGTCCGCCAAGCACACTTGACAACCGGTTCATGATACATACTTTTTCACTTTTAGGTCTTCCCGCAAGAAGTTTATTCAGCTTCTGTTCCAACCGATCGCTTCGTCGAAGTGTACATGTAGCTAATTTCGCTATGGTATTCTCATACGCAGCTTCATCCCCACCGTTTAATACCGCTTCATATTTTTTTCCGGGTCCAAACAGCTCTTTTTCCATTCCACACATCAGAAACTCCAGAAAATAATAACGCCGCCCTTCCTTATTCTCTGCGGTATCTGTTTTCTGCATTTCCCCAAGTGCCTTTCTCATGGTCTGGGACGCCTGTATAAAATTTGTTAGGTAATACGGGAATACTCCGTTTTCTTGTAGAATTTCTACCAACGTGCTATTTTGTAAATTGTTTTTGTCATTAAACGTTTCACCTGCAATCAGTGTATCCCACATCCAGTCTCTAAGACTCTTGCTGTGTAAATTCTTATTTTGGGCATAATAATAAATCAATTCTCTGCAAAGCCATTTAATGTACACAATTGAATACAAATTCTGTGCATTTAATAATTCCCATGCACCTCTTGCACGCCGGAAATGGTCTAATCTGTTTTGAACCTTCCGCTGGGCTTTATCTTCAATCTTTAAGATATTACCATGCAGTGGCGTTGTATCCTCTTCCTCGCTACCAAGCAAATAAAGGAGCCTTCTTTCACTTAACTGTTTCTGCTCCTGCGCATTTTCCCATTCTTTCTGCAGAACTATATCGAAGTTTTGCTCTGTTACTTCACCCAAAATCATCTTTTCCATAAGTCTGCCCCGAAGCCTCATTTCTGCCACTCCGGAAATCTCTGCCCACTTTTCTGCGGTTTTTCCCAGATTTGCACGCAGATATACACACAAATTCTGATACTGGGCTGCAGTTAAAGTCTCCAGCATATCAAAATTATCTATCCCCTCCATATATCTCAGATGCTCTGCCAGTTTCTTACCTTGCAGCAGCTTTGCAATCTCCCGCATCACAAGCTCTTTGTGTGATGAATAGATCGTTCCGAATCCACTCCACTCACAGAGGTCCGCTCCTTCTAACCGTTTTTTATACGGTAAATAATCGTAAGACACCTCTGTCTTTTTTTCAGAATAAAAATATTCGTTCCAACTGATTTTTTCGGTATCCTCGACCTTCTTTACTTCTTCTATTTTCCCATTCAGAAGTTTCTCAAACTCTTCGCTTTCTATGCATAAATATTCACTTTCCAGTGCAGCTAACGCTTTCCAGCCGGCTTCGGAAAATTTCATCATTCCAACCTTTTTACTGAAGAAAGCCGCATTCTTTTCTGCGTATTGCTTATACTGGTTCAAGGCATCGGTGAGTTTTTCGACATCCTTCATATCTACCTTTTGCTTCATCAGAAGTGTCTGTGCCTGTTCTGCGAATCCTTCCGGAAATCCGCTGTTCTTCATTGCTTTCTTCATTGCCTCATTTCTGGCATTGGCTTCTACGGAAAAAACCCCCAGATGTGCCAGCATCTGCCGTGCCTCATAGGCAATTACTGCAGGAGAGCTTGTATACCAGTACGCACCTAACTGCTTTTTCAAATCAGAAAAGGCGATTTCACGACTGGTTTTCATCAAATCGCGTTCCAGCATTTTCCGCAGATTTTTCTCATTTTCCTGTGCCTGAAGCGCAACCTCTTTGACATATGCCGTGAAATCTTCTTCCTTTGCCTCCAGAATCCAGTGCTGAATTGTACGGTCTTCCCAAAAGCTTTTCATATCCGGCTGCTTCAGCTCCGGCATCTCTTCCTCCAGCATGGTCTTTCTTGCCTGGTACGGACGAACATCCACCTCCTGTATAAGCTGTTCAAATACCTCCTGGGTAATATCCGATTCTGCTTCTTTTCCTTCTAATTCCTGCAGCACCTTATTACTTAGGCTGTTCATATCAAGCTTCTGTCCCAGCTTTGCACAAATCTTTTCCTTCAGCCGAGGCATTCCAAGTGTCAGCTCCTCATGCTCTGAAACGTATGCTTCTATTACTCCAAGCTCGCTATCCAGTCTATGTACCAGACGCTCCATGCGCTTAATGACTTCATTGCCCAGAATATTTACCGAATCCTCACCCTGTTCGATTTCCAGCACTCTTCCCATTACCTTTTTTAGAAGTGGCTCATAATACTCTTGAAACCATGGCTTTTTATATCGGTTATATTTAATAATTTCCTGCAGCTTATCTTCCCGCGTTTTTTCGATGTGGGTTTCAACCGGATTATTGAGGCATACAATGGAGGCCGCATAGGTTGCCGTCATGGCTATGCCGCATAGGACAGAAAATGCCTGTAGATTGACCTGGGATTTGTCTACTTGATTCAAATGATTACGAAGCGCTACCGAGGCACATTGATACAACAGCAAATATGCCATTTCCGGATTTTCCCCGATTACCTTCATTCCCACCGCTTCATTTTGTTCATCCTTCATTTTAAGGTAATGAGCGGTGTTTGCTTCTCCTGTTTTTAAGTTTATCTTCCCATACTGTTGTATTAATGTACGGGCTTCCTCTTGTGTAAACTTGGCAGCAGAAGTACTCCTAAGTTTTTTTAGGATTTCACAAAGAGCTTTCACTTCTCCCGTTTGTTCTACTCCCTTTACTAAGAGGTTGTCCGGCTGAAATACATCTGCTCCCGCCTTTTTCTCCATACAGGCCTGGAAGGCTTGTCCTACCTGTGTCAGCTCTGTCTGATCCTGGTCCTTTAACTGGTCCTCCAGCTCATTTTGCATACCAGCTACCGTATCGTTTAAGATATCCTGCCTATGATGTTCCCGCAATTCCTTCAATTCCCGGCGTTCCCTGTACCGTAGCTTGAATAAAAACGGACTGTCTGCCTCCTGTTTCTCCAATTCCTCTTTTCGGCTATATATCGCATACTGGGTGCCAACAATTCCCTTTTCGCCTTGCGGAACCTGCCGAAGCTGCTGCATCCTTTGTTGCTGCAGCACTTGCTGCTGCACATCCTGTTGCTTATCCTTGATAGTCGTAATATCTGCCTTTTTTCTTTCACTATGTATGCTAATATCCATCCTCATTCTCCTTACTTATATCCATAATCTTCCTTCGGTTGACGGTTCCCACGTAATCTCAATATTGCCCAGAAGCTTTTGGGCCAGTGGTAAGGCATTTTCCCCTACACAGGCAAATTCCAGATAGTTAAGGTGTGCAGCCGGTGAAAGCAATGCGTCTAAAACCTCCTTCAGAAGCCGGATTCCCTCGGCACCTGCTGCCTTATCCAAAAAGAGAAGATCCAGAATATAGGCATCTTTTTCCCGGGACGGACGAACCAGTGCAATACCGCCTAATTTTTCTCCTATCGCCAACACCATACTGTACCGCCTGTCCGCATTTAGATAATCTGCCCGGCTAATCATATAAGCATTTCGCTTTTCATGTCCCCTGATGATGGAATGCATATGATTTGGTGTGAGATATTGAAGCGGTATGATTCGAACCCCATTCTTTTTTTCTCTTAATTGCATGGAATACAGCGGAGCCTCCAGCAGCTGCTGTCTTGTGATGTGAATGGTGGCTGTAGAATCCTCTTGAAGCTCAAACCGCCGTTTTGCAAGCATATAGCTTATCACAGCGGAATCTGCGCTGTTAGAATCATAGATTAAGAATAGCTGCTCTGCATTTTGTTGCTTTGTCAATACGATTGCCGCATCCAAAAGCTGATTGCCCACCCCCTGTCTCCGGTACTCTTTTTTGACCCAGATCCATGACATCTGATAGCTGTCCCTTATTTCTTCCATGACGGCAGCACCCAGAAGCGTGCCTTCCTCTTCGCATTTTATTACCATTGCTTGTCTGAACCAAAACCGGGTAGGGATTAACTCCTGTAATTCCCCTTGTATTTCGCCTTTTATGACTGTTGCCTTCATTCCAGTTCCCCCTAATCAAAAACAGATTTCTGTTATTCATTTTTGCGTATATTAAGTACTACCATGCCCGCCTGTATAACACTTCCTTCAATTTCTTCGTCATATCCGGCGTATTTTTTTCGTATTCTTCAATCTGCTGCTCCACAACTTTACAATCATATGCAAAGGATTGAATCCGGAATATTCTTTTCTGTGTATCAAATACCACATAGGAAGTTCCTTTTCCATCCCGCTGCTGTCCTGCAGAACCGGGATTGATCAGCCAGGTGTGTCCAATTTGCTTTACCAGTTTATGATGGGTATGTCCACAAAAAACATAATCATATGGCTCGAAAGCACTGGTATCCTCGACCACGGTATCCGGATAAATACGATCCAATAAGGGGTTTCTGGGCGAGCCATGGAAAAATCCAATTTTGATTCTATCTACCGTCATTTCCAATTTTTCCGGAAGGTCGTGCAAAAAATCCAGGTCTTCCTTACTAATCTGCTGAAAAGCCTGCTGATAGCTGCTTCCATATCGCCCCTCTAATCTGCTCAAATCATGAATCTGGTGCAAAATGCTTGGGTCTTCCTTACAGTCCAGCATCATCTGGTCATGATTTCCCCGGATGCAGGTGTACTGTAATTCTTGCATTTCATGCAATATCTCCAGTGCATCATAGTAATAGCCGAAAAAGTCCCCACCAAAAATAATCCTATCCGGCTGTTCTAGTTCCATCCGTTTCACAAACGCATGAAACGCACTCCCATTTCCATGAATATCCGAAAAGAAACAGATTTTCATAATTCCACTCCGAAATCCTGCATATCTAATATCTCATTCCCCGTAACAAACTGTTTTTCAGGATTCTTTTTCATATAGAATTCATTGGTATATCGATAAACTACGCCTTTCTGCGCCTTGAAGCATTCCTTGATATCTTCGCCAAGACAATATTCTTTAATCAATGCTACGACATCCTGATAGCCAAAATGCGCCCGTATCGGTGTCGTTCCGGAAAAACGGACATTCAGTTCAAAGCAGACTGCCCGCCCGTCTTTATCTTTCCGCATTTGAATGTTTAACGGTCCCCCGGGATGGAATGCTTTACAGATTTTTTCTGCCTCTGCCCGGACTTCCGCATCATCCACTACTTCTGCCGCCATCGTGGAACCATGTCCCAACCTCCGGTGCAGAACAATACTATCTACAAGCTGTCCATTTTTATCACAGTAACATCCCACCGTATATTCATCGGCGGCAGTTCCCACACATTCCTCCAGTACATAGTCCGCAGGCGCTCCCATGGCTTGTAAGGCATCCCTGTCGTTCAGGAAACGCACACCGCCAGACCCTTTTCCATGACAGGGCTTCGCAACCAAAGGGAACCCAACGCTCTGAACCAGTTCCTTCACTGCATCCCGGTCATCCAGGCGGCAGTATCTAGGATAGTGGCAATCATTCTCCCTTAGCCACTCACAGGTCAGGTACTTATTCTGTCCAATCTCCAGCATCTCTAAGGGGGACGCCACAAAAACAGCTTTCGTGCGTTTCCGCAATTCCTCCGCTCCCCTCTGTAAAGCAATGATGTTTTCTTCCACACCGGTTAGAATTAAATCTACATTCTGCCCATTGCAAAGAGTAATGACCCAGTCCAAAAACCCCGGATCATTAGCATAAGGGCTGATGCACGCCTGATCACACATGTACAATCCCACAGATTCCGGACTGATACAGGCTCCAATAACATGTACCTCCACATTTTCCTTTGTAAAATCATAAGCACGAATTGCCTTTAAAATTCCCTGGCTGACATTCCCGCCCACTCCTAAGAGTAAAATGGTAAGTTTTCTCACAATCTTTTCCTCGTCTTATCTCATCTCTGACTGCATCCAGGCAATCGTAGCTTCCAATGTGTATTGTGGAACAAAGCCTAATTCCTTTTCTGCAAGACTGCCATCTGCACGCCAGTCTACATCATCGCTGGAATCCTGCCCCTCGAATCTAATTTCCGATTGGCTATCCAACATCCTGATGCATAAATTTGCCAGTTCTGTATTTGATACGGTCTGCCGTGCTACAATATCATAACATTCTGACAATTGGAGTGCTTGTATTGCCTTTAATACCGCCTGGGCAATATCCCTCACATCCACATAGTTTTGCCTCCGTGTGCCCTTTCCCCGTAAAGTGATGGTTTCCCCGTTCCTGGCACGTTGCAAAAATACCGATAAAATCGTCTTAGCAGACATTCCAACGCCAACGGGTGACGGAATCCGAAGTGAAGTACTCTGTATACCCTGACTATTTAACAAACTGACCAGATGTTCCCCCATCAGTTTTGATGCGTGATAAACAGTTTCCGGATGGGGCAGATTCTTTTCTGTAATCATTCCTGTTTCATCCGGTTTCGGCGTTCCCACAACCGGTAATGAGGAAATAAAAATAAAGCGGGAACAACCTGCCTCCACCGCCAGTCTGGTGAGGTAAAAAGTTCCCAGGCAGTTGTCGGTAATCACTTTTGCATCATCGCCCGCCATATTCAGGTTCGCAGCCACATGGATAATCACATCCAGTTTTCTGCCTTTCAGACTATCCAAAGCACCCTCTTTCGACAAATCCGCACTCACATACTCCGCAACATAAGGACACTGGTTTTCTGTTTTTCTTCCTAAGCCTATGATATGTCCCTCGCCTGCTATGCACTTTGCAATCTCCTGCCCTACAAAGCCATTACTGCCCGTCAGCAGAATATTTTTGATTTTATTTTCCATCTGAAACTTCCTATTTTTTCCCTTGTGCCAAGCCCATAAAATATTCTTCATACCACTTCGCCAGATCATGAATATCATAACCGGCTTTTTGGATAGCCTCCCGCTGGCAGACTCTGGATGGATTTACCTTTAACAGCGAAACCGCCTCTTTGGCCCATTGTACGGATGGCTCCTGAATGGATTTCCAGCAAACTAATCCCTGGGTTACTTCGATTCCCGGATTTACGGTATCTGATACCAGAATCGGCAGACCAGATGCCTGAGCCTCAATCAGGGTAAGAGGCAGGCCCTCATAAACGGAAGGAAAAATCAGTACATCCATTGCCGACATAAAATCTGCGGCATCGGAACGCATCCCCGTAAAAATCACCCGGTCCCCTATGCCAAGGCGCTCTGCCTTCTCCATAATCCCGTCTCGCAGGTCTCCGTCTCCCAGACAAAAAAATCTGGCATCCGGAAGGATCTGGGCAATGTCATGGTAAATATCCATCAGGAAGGTGTGGTTTTTACACGCCACAAAATTGGCAATATGCCCGAACACCGGCTGGTTATCTTCCATGCCAAATTCTTCTCGGATTTTCTCCCTACTTGACTGTTTAAAAGAAAATCCATCCAAATCTATGGCATTGCGCACCACCCGGAAAGGTTTGTTCCCGTACATCCACTTTCCCGCTTCCTCCGAACATGCAAAACGTTCTACGTTACTATGTTTCATCATAAAGCGTCCAATTCTATGAACCGTCATTTTGGCATTGGATGTGCTGTGGGAATGGCAGATTGCAACACTTCCACCACTCTTTGCCGCAAGTAACTGAGGAATTACTAATGCATTGGGTGTATGACGCACCACTGCCACATATTCATTTTCTTTTACAATCCGTTTAATTCCCTTCAGATTGGCCACGGGATTTGAAGTAAGCCGGGGCAGCTGATAAATTCTTCCACCAAGCTGTTCAATCTCCTGCACATACCCCGGATCGCTTTGGGTATGCGTAATAAAATCAAACTGCACTTTACTTCGGTCAATATTTCGATATAAATTCATAACGAAGTTCTCCATCCCACCGGGATGCATGGAACCTACGATATGCAAAACTCGAATCATCTCACTAACCTCTCTCGCTGCACCATTCGCTAAAGCTCATGTGATAGGTCACCGGAATCCTGCTTTTCAACCTGGTATCATCAAAGACGGTGCTTCCGGATTCAATCTTTTGTGCGACCTCCGGATAATCCACATAATCCACACCAATCCGGTATTTTCTGGCAATCAGTTCCGCCATTTCACGAAGACTGTAATCCTCTCCTCCAATGTTGTAGACATCATTCACACAGGCATCGCTGAACGCTCCCTGTATCAGGATTTCACATAAATCCCCCATATAGGTCAGGGTTCTTCTCACAGAACCATCCCCGTATAAGGAAATATTTTCTCCCTTCATCGCCTTACTCAGCATAAATTCCGCCGTTCCGTAAGAAGTGGCATTGGGAATCAGCGTCCCATAAGGAAGACAGATGCGGAAGGTACAATATTTTACTCCAAATACATTTTGATACTGTTTTAAGTACTGCTCACAGGCGAATTTGTTGATTGCATAGATGGTTTTAAATTCCTTCTCAGCATCCTCCTGCAATGCTCCTTCTTTTCCCTTATACACCAGCCGTGTAGAGGGGAAAATCAGCTTTGCCTCCGAATGGCTTTTCCGATAGGCATTCAGAACATTCAGCAATGCTCTCTCATTGGTATCCAAAAATACCTCATACTGGTCAAAGCCATTCACACTTCCGGTTTTTCCCGCGAACATATAAATCAAATCACAGGAAAAATCGATCTTTCGCTCCAGTTCCTCTTCCAACATATTTACACAGTGATAATGCTCCGCTCCATCCACATGTCTTTCCGCCAGATCATAAAGTTCCAGTTCGATCTCCGGTTTTTCTTTCTGTAATAAACAGATCAGATTCCGGGCAATATAACCATTGGCTCCGATCATTGCAATTTTCTTTACATCCATGCTTTTGCTCCTTGGTCTTACTGTTCTGCTGCCTTCCTACGGAATTCCTCCACAAGTTCTGCCTGCCGTACCAGTTCTTCATAATTTTTCTTTCTTGTCTCAGGATTCCGGATACATTCTGCAAACCGCTGAAGGGATTTTCCAAAGGCATCGTCTGCCGGAAGTTTCCTGATTTCTTCCTCGTTTCCTTTCCGAATCACCATTTCCGGCACAAAGCCAACGGGTGCTGTCAGTACCCGTCCCGTATACAGACAGCCTTTGCTTCCCCATACTTCCAGTTCACATTTATAGTTATTGTCCATGCCATAGGCAACCTGAACCGTCACACCTTCCTGATTGGTCAATGCTCCGGATCCGTACATATCTACCTCAAAGCCATCCAGGGTATTCATCTGGGCATATCGTACCTTAGCTCCTGTTCCAAGAAGCATGGAGGCATATTTCAACGTATAGCCTCCGGCATCAATCAATGCTCCACCGCCCAGTTCCTTATTATATCGGAAATCACCAGCCGCTCTTCTGGGAAATCCAAAGGATACTCTGTACAGCCGGATCTCACCGATTTCTCCTGATGCCACCGTCTCCTGTATCGCCTCCAGCTGCTTGTGAAAGGCAAACATATAATTTTCATGGAGTGCGAACCCTTTTTCTTCTGCCAGGGCTGCCAGATCAGCGGTGTCCTGTGCTGACACGGTAGAGGGTTTTTCAACTAACACATGCTTGCCAGCCTCCAGCGCCTTCTTTGCCCACTTATAATGCAGGGCAGGAGGCAGTGGAAGATACACTGCCTCCAGATTTTGGGCAGTTACCAGACTCTCATAGCTGTCATAAATGGTTCCGCCGTACTGGGTGGTGAATTCCTGTGCTTTCTCTCTTTGGATTTTTAAAGTTTCCTCTACGATTTCCCGGTCTGGAATTTCATCCCCAAACCATTCTTCTGCCGATGCCACTCCAATTCCGGCAAAAGTTAATTCTGGAATATTCTGTAATGCCGGCATAAATCTTCGCAGTGCTATCTCTGATGGACAAATGATTCCTATGTTCATATATTCGTGCCTTTCACATTGTTCTTTACAACTTCATAAGGGATAACAGGTTTCTCAGCTGAATGTTCAGACAGTTATTAACCTGTACCAGATAATTCAATGTTCCGTAATCAACCCAAAGATAATCTTCCGGCAAAGATTCCATCATTTTATCTCCGATGTCGATCATTACATTCCGGTTCTGCTCATGGAAAAATCTTCCACCCTCCTCCGACAGAAGGACATTGCACTGAATCCCTTTTCCTGCAGAAAATTTCTCTCGAAAAGTTTTTTCTACCAAATCATCCTGCTCTGCATCGTGGGATGCCTCCCATTGAATCGTCGGTCCCAGCTCTATGCTGTCAAAACAACCGATCTCCGGTTTCAATCTCACCAAAAACTCCCGTTTACCATCCACTACCCTGGTCAGCATACCGAAGGTTGCCTCTCCCAAGGCTTTAAATAAGGGCTGGTTCCACTTCCTTACTTCCCTGCCATGAATCTCAATGTCGTAATACCGCACCATGAAATCTGCCTGTTTTCTGCAGGTGATTCCATACTCGTCCACTTTCCAGTCTACCAGCTGATTCAGCGGCACGGTAACTACCGACACTTCCTGAAACATCTTGTAGTTGTTTATTTTATGATAAATTTCCGGAAGATACCGATTGGGTTCTGCTTCAAAAACAGAGGAAAAGAAAGCCTTATCCTTGAAACATTCCTTAATCTGCTTCTGTTCTTCTTTCCCTAATGACTCTGTAACAAGAGGAATTCCCGACAATACTGTTCTGGTATCCATATTCACCAGGTTGTCTATTTCCATCAGACGCTTAATCTGTCCTAATGTCATCCAGCGGAAATTGGGCAGCACCTCCAGGTCTTCGTCTACCACCATAATCATATTGCGGTTCCGTTTCCGGTAAAACCTGGCTGCCTGCTCTGATTGAATCTGGTCATAAATCACATGGTAGCGTTCTGAATGGTCAAAGTATTCAAAGTACGGAGGGAAATTTCCTCCATGGGCGCGGGTAAAATTACTCTTGGTGGCCTGCAAAGTTGGAGAAATCTGGACACAGTTCACATTTCCCGGTTCAATCTTTGCCTGCATGAGAAAATGCAGCACGCCACCTATCTCTTTGCAGATAATGCCGAGATAACCGATTTCCGGCTGGATAATAACCGGCTGCTCTGAAATAAACTCATCGTTAATAAAATAGCGCATTCCTTTTATCGAAAAGAAACTCCGCTTGCGGTTTAAAACTTCTCCATTATAATCATCGTAAAACCACATGTTCCCGGAATTGATACTGCACTCCTGAATATTTACATAAGTTTTTGCATTCAAATCCTTAATCCAGGTCTCCAGATCCGACATGGAGTTTACGATTCCCTCACGGTCTGCCCATGATTCTATTACTTTTTGTGTCCAGGTCATGAAACTACCCCTTAATCCTCATCCAGATTCTTTGTCTCACGAATAACAAACTGAGGCATGGTATTGATGCAAAGATAAATTCGTCCGATATACTCTCCAATTAACCCAAGCGAAAGCATCACAATTCCGCCGATAATCAGCATTACCGTCATGAGAGAGCTATATCCTGCCATAATTTCCGGATGTAACAATTTGTTTACCACAGTAAAGATAATGCCCAACACTCCAATCACTGTAAAAACAACTCCCAGAATTGCGGATACCCGCAGCGGCTTTATGGAAAAGGCGGTAAATCCATTCATCCATAAAGAAAGGAGTTTCGACAGCGTATAGCCGGATTCTCCCTCTTTCCGTTCATGATGCTCAATGGTGGCATTGGCAATGTTTTTCGTGGTACGCAACACCAATCCCCAGATATAGGGAAACGCATTTCGATAATTACAAATTTCTTTGATGACATAATTACGACATATAAAAAAGCTGGTCAGCCTGATATGTTTGGGTTTTCCTACCATTGTGGTTAACATAAGATTATTCATCCATGTGCCCAGTTTTCGAAAGGAATTATCTTTTCGCTCCGCATATTTGGCATACACCACATCGTAGCCTTCCAGCAGCTTGTCAAGCAGGATTCCCACCTGTTCAACCGGTGTCTGTCCGTCATCATCCAATGTGACAACATAATCCCCTGTGCAAATATTATATCCGGCCATCAGGGCAGAATGCTGACCAAAATTCTTAGCCAGATTGATTCCCTTCACAAAACTGTACTTCTCACACAATGCATCAATCTTTTTCCATACACCATCCGGGGAGCAGTCATTTACCAGAACGATTTCATAATGGTAAGTGGTGAGACTCTCCATCAAGCTCATGATACCGCTCACCACTTTTTCAATGGTTCCCTCACTTCTATAGCATGGAATGATATAAGATATCTTTTCCTTCATCATAACACCTCGCTTATTTTTCCTACATGCCTTATTGCTTTGACTTCACATATTCCTCCAGGGTGCAGCCCTCATAGGAATCCTTTATCACATCAAACAGTACCTGTAATTTTCCATATAACACTTCCACAGCTTCTGCGTCCTTAAATGTGGGACTGCCCCCGGGCATCAGTTCCGAAGAGTGAAGCATAAACATCAGATAATCTCCATCGCCGTTTCGATTTTTCTCAATCATCCACAGCATATCTTTCATGTTATCCCTGCCGGGGCGCAGCCAGATATTCTGCCCCGCCAATCCAAACAATGCTGTTTTTACATTGGATTTCCAGCTTTTGTTTTTATCCAGAAACATCCTGTGGGTATACTCCACGGTAACCGGAACCTCCACAATGCCCTTATATTTCTGAATATCCCGGGAAGCTTTCCGGTAATCCGGTCCTGCAAAGCCCGGAGTCTGCCCCAGGGAATCCCTCCAGCTGATTCCCGGCGTGTAGGAGCAATCTATCCGATAGCCATATTGGTAAAGCAGTTCAAAGTAGGTGTCGTTCATCGCCCATCTTCCGGCTCTGTGACTTACCGGTACATAGCCGAACTGCTCCTTCATTTTCTCTGTTATGGCTGCAATTTTTGCTTCCATAATCTCCCGGGGATACTCAATCAGATAAGGTGCCCCGGAGTGCTCATCTCTCGGAAGTTCGTAAAAGGGTGGATTGTTCCAGGCATGCAGATGCATTCCCAGTTCACAGCTACCGGCTTCCACATTTCTATTGATAAACTCCACAAACAACGGATCACTTATCATTTCCCAGTTGCTAAGCCACACCGGCTTAAATCCATATTGGGCGCAAAGCTCCTGAAACCGTTTCAGATATTGGACATTCTTCGTGGTAACTTCCTGTCCCGGTTTCCATTTCCAGAGATTATCTCCTTCTGTATCTATGGTAATGATGAAATGTTTCATCGAAAATTCCTTTCTGAACAGCTACTGGATCTTTACCACTAAAACTCCATCCACCATCTGAATGGAATCCGCCGCCGGATAAACCGGCATATCCGCAGCCCTTGCCTGAATACCCGCAATCTGCTCTTCTGTAGGTTCAACGAGAGGAAAATGCATATAGTACGCCATATATCGTCTCAAACCGCGTTCATTAAAATTCGGTTCGTAGGCCGTTCCGCGAAGTTCCTTCAAGGAATCAAATGCCGGGAGTTCTACCGGATAGCCGGGGTACAAATCTTCCTCCATCATAATATAGACCGGCATGGATGCATCCCAGCCATCCACTGCTTCCATTCTTGCAGCCACACGGTTCAGATAGGATGCCATCTGCTCTGTCGCCGCCTGTTCCCTGTAATAGGCCTGATTGTCCATGGTATAGTCATGTCCGATCTGAATCAGAACACCAACAAGAACCAACGTGCAGAAAAGTTTCTGCAGTTTCACACCCGGACTTTTTCCTGATGTGAGTTTTTCCACATCACAGGCTGCTGCCAGTAGGATAATCCACACAAATACCAGGGAATACATCATATACCGGTCTACACCGGCACCTACACGGTCTGCCATCAGCACGGGAAGACAATTACACCCCATCGGCAGTAAGCCCAGCAAAACCACCTTCCCTATTCTGTTTACAAAAGAATCCTTTTCCGGTCTTTTCCAGATAGAATGAACTGCGTAGCAAAGCAGGCAAAGTGCTAACACCGCATTGATTCCAACCATTACCACGGAACCGTAATAGTGGCTGGTAAAGAAATAACGGAAAAAGTAGAGATAGGCGTAAACAATTCCCTTGCAGATTCCCTTGGGCGTAAATTTCGTCATCTCATTGATTCCATAATAATCAGAAAGACTGTACTGCAATAACGCCGCACTTGCCTTTACACCCACATAGTAAAAGATAAAGCCACCCAGGAGAATTACCAGATAGCGGACTACCCGCTTCCACTCCTCTTTCCAGGTTCGCTTATCTCGAAACAATTCCAAAAACAGGATTCCATACATCAAGGCTGCTGCTACAGAAATGTACGCCTGGTGAATCGCCAGTGAAGCACCTATCAAAGCAATCGCTGCTGCAAAGCCATAACGATACTTTTCTGCCAGGAATACTGCCAGCACGGCAAAAAATACCGCCATAAACCAGGCATCCCCCAGCTGGGTAAATGCCATAAAACTGACAATTGCAGGAAAAACTACCATGACTGCGCCAATCAGCCCTGCGTAAATCTGCCTGTCCACGTTAAGTAATGTCACAATCATAGCGGCTGACAAGCCCAGCAGAAAAATTCCCAGCAATCCGGCAACCGCCTGCATACTGTAGTTTCCACCAATCCACTGACCCAGGATTCCTACCAGCCATCTGCCTTCTGCCATTCTTCCCATGAGCATCTCCTGCTCATCCAGGAAAAGTACGCTGACCTCATTGTAGTTGAACAGCTTATTGGTCAAAATAAATAAATGGGTCAATATACCAGCCACCATGGCTGTCGTAAAGGCTGTCTTTGCAGTTTTTGGCAGGTTTCCCCACCATGATTTTATCTTTTCTGAAGGCATTCTTGTTCCTCGATTCGTTCCCGTTATTCAATCCTAATGTGCATTATTTTTCTGTTCCCAGATTTTTCTTATCTTACTCTGAACATCCGCTGTCAAGTCTTCTCGCTTAAAACCGTGAAATATATTTCTTTCCGTATTCGGGAATTCGTAAATAGATGCACCATCCTCCATGTCAATTGAATATATCTTTCCCTTAAATGCAATTGACATATTCAGCAATTTCTGACCCAGTTCATCTGTCTTAGGTGCTACTCCAACTATCATCCCATTTTTCCTGGCATAGATACGATTTCCATGTTTCCTGTTTCTCTCATATAATCGGAATCCAAGTTCCTCCCAATACTGATAAATATGTAATTCTTCTGCCAGATTCCGAATAGAAACCTGCCCCTTACCCTTCATTGTCCCTTGTATGACAGGTTCATTAAAAGCATCCTCATGTACCAGACTGATTAGGAAATCTTCCCTATATCTGGCACAATGCCTTGAACTCATCTCTTGAAAGAAAAACTCATCAGCAGTCTCTTCTTCATCCTCCGTCAATCCACGAGCAGTAAGAATTGTAAGCAGAAACATATATTTTTCCCAGTCGCGTTTCTTAAGTTCCTTCAAAACATCTGACAACCGGCACTCCTCTGTCATCGGTATTGTAAGATTGATATCCGGACTGTTTACAATATCTGCCGGTACTTTGACTCCGCTTATTTTTTCATTCTTTAAAAAATCCAGTACATAACAGAAGTTTTCCATCGCCTCCGTCGCCGTTTGTTTCGATGGAAAACACTTAAAAAACGAAAGATCATTAATGGCAATCTTCATTTGTTTCCCCTATTGATTTACTGCATCAACTCCAGCAGTGCTTTTTCCCATTCATCAAAAAAGCCTTCCGGCCAATCACTCATCTTTCCATCTGCATTTACATGGAGTTGCTCATATTTGTGTCTGTAAGAGTCCTCTCCGTCCTTATAGAAGAACGCTATATTGACATCTTCCTTTTCAATATTATTCTGCTTAACCTCAATTCGTATCCCGTTGACAATGTGCTCACTATGGGTTTCCACCATGATCTGCGCCCCACCAGCTCCGGCACGTGCAATCAATTCCCCCAACATTCGCTGTCCGGCAGGATGGATGTGTGCCTCCGGATTTTCGATGATAATCAAATCACCTTCTTTTGCCGTTAACAAGGCAGTGACTACTGGCAAGACATACGTAATGCCAAAGCCCACATTGACATTTTTATAAGAATTGGTTCTGTTTTCTCCTTCTATAAAATCAAACTCCAGTTCTGTACTCCGATTTGCCATAATTGTCTTAATCCGAGGAGCCACACCTGGCGATATCCTATCCATCCATAGCCTGGTCTGGTTTAACAGGGAATTTCCATGAGAATCCTTAATCAGAATTTTGTCGTTAGAAACATCGGTATAACTGTACATAGCAAGATATTGTAATGCAAATTCTCCATTAATTCCAAATTCTCTGCCACGCAGTTCTTCCTCCGAAATTGCCGCGTACACTCCCTGCGGTTTAATCCGATAGGCAGAAATATAGACAAACCTTCCTTTGTTTAACTCCTGTGGAAACCTTAAAGCATCCTGTTTCACGAAGGGCAAATAATCCATATCCTGTTTATACTCAAACACATTGGCAAAGGTATCTCCCTTGTCGTTAATAACATCAATCTCTAAAATGTCCTGGCTTGCCTTGTCATAAACAACATCCTGAGCCAATCCAAGCTCTGCATATTTTCCGTTCAAAATCAATCCCTTATTTTCTTTGTCCTGATAATAGGATTGCGCTAAAAGTAAAAGGGACTGTATCACTGTGGACTTACCCATTCCATTAATCCCAGTAAATACATTCACATTCTTTAAATCCATTGAAAAATTTTCAAAACATTTGAAATTATTAAGTTGTAGTTTCGTTATCATAATAAGTCCTTCACTAATTTGCTGATTGCATCGATTCTACGAGCTACAGAATTGCTATCCCCTGCCTTTAAATCCTGGCTAAAGGAAGGTTTCTGAAGTAATTTCCCAAATTTAGAGATCACCTTTCCCTTTTGCTTAACCAGACTCTCCAGTTGTTCAGAGTCCAGTTCTGACAAGACTAAACTCCAGCTTTCAAATAATGCCTTATTGATGGGTCCTCTACGCATTTCTTCGTTGTATTTACGAAATGCATATCTGCCAAAAATACATTGGCTATATTTCATGGTTTGGATAAAACTATCCCTGATCCGTTTGATTTGTTTCTTATCTTTGTAGGAATTAACTTTCTTCAAGCCCTTAATCAGAAACTGGTCTATATTTCCCTTGTAATCTGCCTGGTAGTCGAGTTCCGTAAATGCAATAAAACGGTTTACGTATTCTCTGTCTGCCATTCTTTTGGTGGAAATTGAATCCTGCGTAGCCTCAAGAAACTCTCTGGTCTCAGCCAATTCTTTAATCAATTCAGTTGCCTGTCCTCCGTATAACGCCTGACGGATTTCCTGCGGAGTAAGCTGAAGACCACCTGTATTGATGCGCTGAAAGATATTATACACAACACCATCGGGGGTTCCCTTTTCTACCGTATAAGCAACAATAGATGTTTCTTTGATTCTTCTCATATACTGACGGGGGAGTTCATCAAATGTAATGCCATCAAACTCTTCCAAGTACTGCAATCCCCTCAACGGCTCTTTAACCATTCTGCCTGACTCATCTTTATTTCCCACTAAAAAATTCTTAAATGCTGACAAGCGTTGTAGTCCATCTATAATAACCCACTTATCATCATCTGTTGCATTAAAATAAAAAGTAGGAATAGGAATTTTTAGCATTAGTGATTCAATCAATCTGCTTTGCTGCTCCAAAGGCCATAAGTTAGCCCGTCTTTGAAAAGCCGGAGACAAATCAATTTCATCATTCTCAAGCCGTTCCATAAGATTGTATACATTCATAGGTCTCTGGGAAATATTAACATCCGCCGGAATAAAGAGTTCTCCCGATGAAGAATCCGTTTCATAATCTTCATCTTCGCTTTGCTCTACTCTAATATCATATTCCTGTTGCAATTTCTGAATGACATCTTCTATGATATCTTCCCTTTCCTCATTTAAGATATCAACAACTGTATTATATTTCACAGAAAAATCATTTCGCGTCGCTATACTTCTGATTTCCTCTATCTTTTCTTCAATAGTCTGCCCATCATTTTTCATGATATGTTTCCCCTGCTTTAAAATTCAAAGTTTCATTCTAATGTGCATTTTATCATATTTTGAGCAATGAAATCCACATAATATCATATTTTTAAATGTTTTTCACATTTTAGATGGTTAAAAATTGCATTTTTGTTTTATTTATGATATTTTATCGTAGTCATTTACTTTACTATATTTTGAGGGGATTTTTTCTTTTTCCCCTTGTCTATTACTGTATGGATCTAAATAACCTAATGGAGGTTTTTTGCTAATGATGAAAGAAAAAATTTATCCTTCCTTAAAGGCAATGTTTCCCTATTTTCTCTTTGCCTGCATTATGATTATCACCTTGTCCTTTAAACACAATTACCATGTGGACGAAATTTATACTTACGGTCTTGCCAATCACATAACCGATATCGGGATGGATATCCAGCTGGCACCCCACACCTATAGTCCTGCCTCCACAGCGTATACAGACTATATGGCTGCCCAAGCTCCTTTTGATTTGTCTCATATCTGGTCGAACCAGGCAAATGATGTCCATCCACCATTGTACTATTTTATGATTTATCTGATCTCCTTCCTATTTAAAGGCAGTGCCTCAAAATGGATTGCCGGAAGTATTAACATTATTTTCATGTTGCTTGTTTTATGGATTTCCCGAAAACTCCTCCGTGTGCTGGAATGTCCGGAATCTTTTATCAGTGTATTTACTTTCTTTTTTATGACATCTTTTGGCATCCTCTCTACCATTACTTTTCTGAGAATGTACATTGTTCTGATGTTTGAAGTTACCTGCCTTACCTATCTCATTGTCCGCTATCGCAATCAGGAAACCCGGAGATTTTACGGACTTCTAACATTACTCACAATTTTGGGTGCTCTTACACACTACTACTTCTTTATTTACCTGTTTTTTATCAGTGCCATCTATTGTATTTTACTCTTATGTACACGCAAATGGTTTGCTGTCATGAAATATATGGCCTGCATGGGAATTTCTGCTGTTGTCAGCATACTTGCATTTCCTGCCATGTTGACCCATATCTTCAGTGACAGCAGTGACAGAGGACGGGAATCCTTTCAGAATCTTCATGCCGGGCTTGCAGACTATTGGGATAATTTAAAAGTATATTTTGAAATCATTCATAACCGTTTATTTGGACAATGCCTGCTCTTTTTACTGTTCCTGATTCTGTTTTTTGCAGTGTATCAATACAGTACACATAAGTTTAAATGGAACTGGAACGGGCATAAAGCTGCTGATTGGAGTTTCGTTATTTTACCCTCCATTTTTTACTTTCTGCTGGTATGCAAAATCGCTGTTTTAATTGCAGACCGTTACATTTATCCTATTTATGCCCTGGTACTAATCTGGGGAATTTATGGGATTTATGTCCTTTTCCGCAAATTATTCTGTAATATTTCAGAATGTATTTTCCCGGTCTTCTGTGTGATGCTTGCTGTAATATCTGTCCTATCCTGGAAGAACGCCTACTGGGAATACTTTTTCAAAGATTACGAAACTTTAGATGCCACACTGGAAACCTATTCTGACTTAGATTGCTTATATGTAAGTGACAGTTTTACATCTAAAATCTTTACGGACTATGTCGAAGTAAGTTCCCTTAGCAGTGTCACATACTTTCAGGATGATTTAAGTGTTCTGGAAAATATGGAGGAATTGCGTTCTAAAGATGAATATATTTTATATACCGTGGATGTGGATGCAGCAAGAGTAATGGATGAACTGATGGCTATTTGTCCCCAGCTTTACACCTACAAGCAGCTGGGACAGAAAAACCATTCAACTATCTGGTATGTAACAAATGATTTCTCCGAATATGCGGAGGAAAAAATTAAGACCCTTTCAGCTACTGCAGATTTGTCTGATTATCTGTCCACCCTGAATGACCGTTGTTTGAGTTACTGTATCCAAATCAAGGATGGAAGTTCCATATATTCCGATACAGGACTTATGGAACAAATTGCTAAGCTGTCCAATTATGAAGATTTAACCCTTCTGCCCGTTGCTACGCAGGACATGTCTAACTACTTTGCCGTCATAGATAATGGATGGCCATCCTGCTGGCAGACCATAACCGGTAACGATTGGGGTGAACTCAGTACCACCTTTGGCAATGTCAATTATTCCATTACCAACAATGTCCCTAAGCTGACCGTTCTTTCCAATGACTATAATTATCTGGCATTTCCGGATGCAGGCTCACAGCCCGATTTACAGATTGTTGTGGTAAACCGTTACCTTGGAAGTGTTGAGGAGACTGCAAGCTTCTATGTTGACACAAACGGAACTTATGTAAGAAAATACTGAGATGCAAAAATCCCATCTCTTGTTTCTATGTAGATTTTATGATATTTTATTTCTGTCAATAGATTTTTAATGTAAATTTCAGAGGTGGATATGACTTCATTCAAAGTAAAGGTTCTTTCCCGGATAAAGCAAAACCGTATTATCCTGATTCTCTTTCTCTGTTTTCTTCTCATGCATGGATTATTACTCTCCTCCATCCCGCGTGGCATTTGCATCGATGAGGCTGCCGCTGCTTATGATGGCTGGTGTCTGGAGAATCTTGGCACAGACAGAGAAGGAACACCCAATCCCATTTATCTGCGAAATTTCGGTGGCGGACAAAGTGTATCCTATGCCTTTCTCCTCTCTCTGCTATTTCGAATCACCGGTGTATCCTTATTCAGCATCCGCATGCCCATTTTTATTGCCATGATTATTTTCGCAATCTACGGGCTTAAGTTAGTTCAGCTTGCTGCTTTTGACAGCAGGCTCCCAGAATATTGCTTTTTAGCCGGCATCTCCTTTATGCCGGTTTTTGTGGTGATGTTCCGCGTCGGATTGGACTGCAATCTGATGCTTGCAGCCTCTACTGCATTTCTCTATCATCTTATAAAGGCTATTACAACAGATAAGACTATCCACTACATTTTTGCAGGTGTCTGGGGTGGACTCACCTTGTATACATACATCCTAAGTCACCTGATCTTACCAACATTTCTACTGCTCACAATCATCTATTTACTTGTTATTCGGAAATTTCATTTTCGTAAATGGATTTGCACTGCCATCTCTCTGGGAATTTTAGCTGCGCCCCTGATTGGCTTCCATATTATTAATATCCTGGAAATGCCGGACACAAAATTTGGTCCTTTTACCCTCACCAGACTGTGGTGTTACAATGAACGGGCAAATGAGATGTCTCTTTCCTTTATTATATCCAACCTCAAATATGTCCTGCGGGATATTTTCCTGTTTGATCAACACCGTTTTAATACCGTTACTCATTTTTTTAATCTGTATCTTCCTACCATTATCTTTTTTATCATTGGTCTGGTTCTTGTTGCAAAGCGGTTTGCTTCAAATATCAAATTGAAAGAATTCAGTCTTTCCAGTATTGTTTTATTGTGGTTTATCGCTGAGTTTATCCTTGCATGTATTACTTCTGACCTTTGCACCTATAAGGTTAATGCAATCTTTTTTGCTGTTCTATACATCGCGATTGAAGGATTGTATTTTATTTACCTGCATAAACAGCGTATCATTCGATACATGCTTTACCTTATTGCACTTTTCTACCTTGTCCGCTCCGTACAGTTTACCTACTACTACTTCGTGGATTATCCTGAAGATACCTGGCCTATCTGGCTGTTTGAAGGCGAATTGAATGAAGCAGCCCAGTATATTGATGAAATCGAATATGATGAAAATCAGGATATTTATTTCAGTGATTTACATAAGATAAGAATTTATTGGGCGATTGCAACGCTGCAACCGCGGTCGGAATATAAAAATCAAGGTGATGATGTCGGACGATTGCATTATTACCTTCCTGATTCCATTGATGCAGACTCTATTTATGTTGTAGTTAATCGGGATGAGGATTACGGTCCCCGGTTAACCCAGTATGGATTTCAAAGCAAGGAATGTGGTGAATACTTTGTATATAATAACCCCTGGAGATCCTATGAAGCTTTAAATCAACCCATTTCCTACACCGTTGACCACTACGATGCACAAGCAGACGAAAATGTCATCTATATCAGCGGTTGGAGCAGTAATTCTACTGGACTCCCCTGGGATACCATCCTGTTGGAAAAAGAAGGGCAGTACTATACGGCACAAAAAACAGAACGCCCGGATGTTGCCAGTGCTTTAGGCACCAGTTCTGATTCCTACTATGGATATTCCTTTGTCATTCCATATTTAGAGCATATGTCTGATGCAACAATCTGTTTTATAGATTCAGACAACCAAATGATATTTAAAACTTCATTTACCGTTCCAGCACAATAAAGAAAAGGAATGGCTCTTCTACCCGGAGCCATTCCTTTCTTGTTCATTTATAGATTCTTCAACTGCCTGATTGTTGCTTTCTCTATTTGGCGATTCTCAGAAAGGTGGTCCTCAATAAATCCCTGTTTCGTATATTCTCTGCCTATCTCTGATTGAAGAGTCTGACCCGGATGAAAGACCATCTCGATATCCACTTTTTCTCTTTGCGCATATTGTTTAAAATAAGGATACAATGCCTGTACCCTTAGGTAATCCATATGTCCACTCATCAGTAATCCCCAAAATTTCATTGAATTCTGGTAATACTGTGGTTCTGTACGCTTTGCATGTTTCGCCAACCAATGTAGAAGTATATGCTTAACCGGATTTACCATTCCATAAGTAAAAAGATGCTTTCTTTCTCTTAAAAAAGGATGTGAAGGTTCATCCGGAATCCGCACACAGGACACCTGAATCAGATTTTCCTCAAGCACTTCTGTCAATGCCTCCCAAACAACAGGAATCATATGCGTATGTTGATGACTGTCAACACGGAAACAAGTTTCTTCCGGCAGACTGTCCCTTACCTTAAGAATCTGTGCTCTGATTTCTTCCTTGATCTGTGTTTTCCAGTTTTCCCGTTCCCCTTTGTTATAAGACACCCGGAGTAAATCTCCCCAGCTCCGCACAAAATACCCTTCTTGATCCACTAAACAGGAAACTTTCTCTGTACAAGCCACGCAATGCCCTTCCATAAGATTCAGATGAATTGCCAACTCTACTTTTCGGGTATTTATTTTCAATGCTTTCTTTAAGATTTCCATACTGGCGTCATAACAGCTCATATTGGGGATAATACTTGTACTATCTAACTGATTCTCACAAATCAGTTCCGCAATTTCTCTAGAGGCATGCAAAGAAACTGCATAATCATCGGCATGAATCCGTATCACTTTCTATTCCTCTTTTCCTCCAATTAATACTTCTTTTTCAATATAAATTGGTCGTTTTTTACCTTCTACATAAATTCTGGATAAATACTCGCCCATAATCCCCAAAATCAGCAATTGGATCCCTCCAATCAAAAGTATCAATCCAATAATTGTAGGATATCCAGGTATGTCAATATCATAAAGAAGTTTCTCCACAATCACTACAATCAGATAAATCCCAGCGCAGCCCGATGCTATTGCCCCCAGAAAGGTAGCAATCTTCAATGGAAAGGTAGAAAAGGAAATGAAGCCTTCTATTGCATATCTGACTAAACCTATAAAACTCCATTTCGATTTCCCGGCGTTTCTCTCCTCAACCTGATAGGGAATATAATAGGTCTCGTATCCTACCCAGGAAAAAATTCCCTTTGAAAATCGAAAGTACTCTGGAAGTGCTATAATTGTTTCCACCATCTGTTTCCGAAAGGTTCTAAAGTCGCTGGCTCCGTCCACAAACCGCACATCACTGGTGGTATCCATAATGCGATAAAACAGCTTTTTAAACAGCTTTAAAACTCTGCTTTCCCTTCGTTTCTCCTGATAGGCTGCCACACAATCATATTCCTCATGTTTTTCCAGAAACTCTACCATATCCCGTACAATTTCAGGCCGCTGTTGTAAATCCGCATCAATCAAGGTCACATAATCGCCTGTGGATCGTCGCATTCCAGCCAGAATTGCCGCTTCCTTACCAAAATTTCTCGAAAAGCTAATGACACTTATATGTCTGTTATCTTCCTTGTAGAGTTTTTTCATTTCCTTCAAAGTGCCATCTTTGCTTCCATCATTAACAAAGATGATTTCATATTCATAAGCTTCTCTTTCAAAAACTGCCTTTACAGTCTCATAAAATGGTCTGACATTTTCTTCCTCATTATAACTTGGTACAATTAATGAAAGTCTCATCTTTCACTTCCTCTAAATTTCCTTCCCACATCCTTATTTTTTAATGCGAGTCAACTCACTTCTGGTCAAGCTGCATCATTTCTTCACTAAATCTTACTACAATAATATCATTTACCTGAGTGACAGAGCCATTATTCGGCCATACCGGCATATCTCCCACTTCCTGCAGGCTCATGAGTTCTTCTTTTATCTCATCGCTTACGCCTTCCAGTTTGATTCCATAGTATTCATCCAACATGGAAACCACATGCTTTTGATGGGAAACCAGGTAGGAATCCGCATAGCCTGCCAATGCCGGTGCTGTACCATAAGCATAAATATCTGTTCCCGGCAAGTTTCCTATGACTGCAAGCTTTTCAGCGTCCTGATAATAGGGAAGTTCCTCCATCCGGGCAACCACTCTATCCATCATGGCATAGGTTTTTTCATAGCTTAATGTCTGAACGCGATAAGCCACATTCGCTGACACGATCAGGACATATATCAGGATAACGGTGGATAATACGACTCCCCATTGCCCAATCGCATGCTTTGTATCCACCTGCTCATATTCCCAGAAAAGGAACCCAAAAGAAAGAAGCAATGGAAATTGCATTAATGCGTAGTATTCTACCTCATTCGTGACGAAATAGAAACAATGGCACGCACAGGGAATCAGAAGTAGACTAACAGCAGCAAGAAGCAAATGACTACCGTGTTTATAAACTTTCTTTTTGTATACCAGCATCACAAGGAATATCCCCAATATTAACAAGCTGACCAGGGACGAAATCCCATACAAATTCAGTTTTGAAAGGGAACCAACATAGTAATAAATGGTATCGATGATCGACTGCTTTATCGCTTGAAGGAATTCACTGAGACTTGGAAAGTGAATGCTGCCTAATCCATGATGGTTAACCAGTTCGATTCTCTCCACGCGACACATAATTTCCAAGGAAACTTTATAAAACAGTAAGGACAAAACACCCATTCCCAGATATTTCAGATACTGCTGATAAAGAACTCTTCCAAATTTTTCTTCTCCTGCCAGAATGATATCCCGAACCAGCAAAAAAAGAATCAATACCATGGCAAGTGACAAATAGGCCTGATAAATTCCAATACCCATTCCAAGCAGAACTGCCCCTGACAGCCATCCATACCGGAATTCCTTCGAAACATAGACAGCCAGAACTGCCAATAATCCCGCAAAGAAATAGCAATCTGCGGTAAACATATATCCTAACGTACTGGTCACCGGAGGACTGACCACTACAAGTGCAGAAATCATCGCAATAGGGAGGCGTCCATGGATCTCAAACAGTTTCACCATCAACAGCACGATCATACTTAAATACAGCAGTGAAAGCAATCCGATAATCCAGGGGATATCCTTAAAAGCACGAAATGCTGCAGGAAGAAACTGAAATTGTCGTCCCTGGAAAATCATATTATGGGTAGGATAATAATAGTCCATCAGGGAATCCCAGTTAGGAATATGATTGGTAAACTTATACATGTGAGCAATTAACCCAACTATAAAGGTGGAACCCACTGCCCACTTTATTTCCATATTATTTCTCAATCGATTCCATATCTTCATTAAAAATTTCTCTGGCAAATTTGTTACCTCTCAATTCCTTGATGTTACAATTCTTCCTATATACCTAATGCTCCAAAAAATACTCCAATTCTTCCGGTGTTCCCAGCACATGTACCCTTTCCGGGGCAATATCGGAAATATAAATTTCTCCACCTTTGGAAAGGAGATAATCATATAAAGGGGCAACATATTTTTCCCCTTTCACCAGATTTTTCTCCTCACTGTAATACTCATCATATAACTTTTTATATAAACCACAGGTTTTGAAATAGTAGGCTCCCAGTGTACAGTGGTCTGAAATTCTCTGTTTTTCCTTAATTTCTACCACACGCTCCTGCTCATCCAGACGCACAAAACTCCAATGGTCTCCTTCTGCCTTAAAGCAGGGGATAAATCCATCGCCTTTCAATTCCTCGCTGTTCATCTGACCCGGTTCCACATAAGTATCAATGTTGTAGATCAGCAGCGCATGCTCTTTGTTCCAATACTTTTCTGCCAGAGTCGCTGTGGTCGCCTGCCCATCGGTGAGGTAGTCCAATAAAATCAGATGGTAATTGTCAATTTCTAGTTCCTGGCATTTCTCTTTGATAAAACCTTCCATATCAATGCCTTCCTCTTTCATGGCGATGAAAATATACTGGTTCACATCCTTTTTATAACCATCTAGGCTGATCATCGACCATTCAAACAAGGTCTTACCTTTTGCCTCTATCATATATTTGGGCACGGTATAGCCCGCTTTGCGAAAGCGGGAGCCTAACCCGCCCATGGTAATTACAACATCTATTTTATTCTTCATACCACTATTCTCCAATGCTTTGTCTGGACTGTTCACAGAGCTTTTCCAGTTCTTCCGGTGTATATTTCATGAATTCATCCGGGCGGATGGTTCTGTCATCCACATAAAAGCCTTTATGTCCCGGCCAGACCTTTCCATATACGATCTCATCATAGGGAATCTCCCACTTTTCCAGCCACGCTGTCAACACTGCTGCCGTATGTTTGTTGATCAGACCCAGATTTCCATTATAAGTATTCATATTACGGGAAGTATACAGGATAATTCTTGCGCCGTTCTCTTTATAATAACGGAGTTTTTCGATGACATTGGGATAGGGCACCAAATCCTCGTATTTCTCGTCCTTCTTCTTTATCGGACAGAGTGTGCCGTCAATATCAAATACAAAAGAATAATCTTTATACATCTTTTTCTATCTCCTCCAAAATATTTTTCGCATTTAAAATAAATCCCACAACCTTATAAGGACTGTCTATGTGCAACGGGAGCATTGACAAAAACAGCGATGCCTCGTATATCCGCACTGACAAATAATCGTATCCGTGTTCTTCCACCTTTCTCCGGAAGATAGCCACATACCGGGACTGTTCAAAGGGTATCTCCAATTTATAGTTGAGATTTTTATCCACATATATCTCAAATAACTCATTATTTAAAAAATCGTAACACCCACATACCGAATGGCTGAGTTTCGCGATATCATAATAAGGGTTCGTCCACAGTTCTTCCTCCGTCAACGCCCCCTTGGGGTCTATAAATTTCAGCGTCTGCGTGGATTTATTATAAATCGTGTTGGAAAAACAGGGATCACCATGACCGATTACACTCACATGGGGATACTTTACTCTTGTCTCTATTCTCGCCTTTAATGCAAAATATTTTTCTACCAGAGTGTCGATGTCTGCCCCTTCTGTCATTTCCAACATTCTTTCTATCTTTCTGTACTCTGGCAGTTTTTTCAGCATCTCCACCCTTTTACGGATTTTATTGGCATATAAATCATCCGCAATGCTGGCATATTCTTCCTCCGTACATGCTCTGGAATGACGGCTATTAAAAAAGAAAAAGTATTTATCCAATAATTGTTCAAATTCTTCCTCGTCCATAAAGCCATGCACCCATTTTACGGAAAGATCGGTCATATGTAACCGCTCCATGGTATAGCTTGCACTGTTCTCTGTTTCCTGATAGTGGAAGGGCGCCACAAACCAAAACTTCATATCGTCAGGCAGAAGCTGGTAAAAGGTGTACTCTGCCTTGATTTTCCGCTTGTCAGAAGATGTTTTGACCAGTGTGTAGTCATCACCTTTTAAAGAATTAAAGTACCGTGATTCAAAGTTTCCTGCCACACACTGAATAAAATTGCCCACAATGCTGACATCTGTCAGCCCCTCTATAGCAAAGGAATCTCCCAGTTCTCTGGCTATATCCCAGGCTTTTGCTCCCCCTGTAATACTCTTACAGAAAGTGTGATAGGAGTCCAGGTCAGGGAACATCGCTGCTGCTATTTTCTTTCCACTTAACGCCTTATAAGGGGTCTTGATATATTCTATCTTCCGAAAAGACAGACTTGCCTTTTCAAAGTCGGAGAAAATATAATTGGAAAAGCAATGGATAACCCTTGTATCATCTTCTGCGTAATTTTGAAGTTCCTTCTCTATCTGGGCATATTCATAAGGTGAATGAACCTTTTTCCAAATCAACTGTGGATATATGTTCCGGATGTTTTCTGCATAGTAATCTTCCAGTTTTCTTTTCTTCACCACTACATCCGCAAAGCCACGTTCCCCGATGATATCCGCAATGACTTCGCTTTTCTTTCCCGTATCGTCATATACTACTATTATGTTCATTCTGAATCCTCTTTTCGCCGGAACCTATCAGTTTTATGACCACATAAGCAATCAATAAGCACCAGACACTTAAATAAACAAACTTCATCATTTGCTCTGTGGGATGACCGCTGAGGGCTGATGTAAGATAATCAGATACCAATACGCCGACATTTTCATAACTCTCCAATTTGCCAAACAAAATCACACTTCCAATTTCCACGCACCATGCAATCAGTGAGAGAATATAGAGCATGATTCCCCGTCCCCTGACCGTGCTTTTCAATTCAAAATACAAGCCATTCAAGGATTCCAGCACCTTCAATACAGTCATGTTTCCCTTCGTGGCAGTGAGGTGCAGAATATATCTGTTCCAAAATAAATACATTTCCGGAAATAGCAGATACAGCGCCAGGATAACCAGCATAAAAGCCATCAGTGCAATAAAAAACAAGGATAACTTTTCACTTCCTACCAGCCACATCCCTGCAAATACGGTAACCAGTGCCAAGGTGTCCATAAAACGATCCAGAAGAATGATGACAATGCCCTTTAGATAGTTCCCTATTTCGTGTCCATAGCAGTACATCCGGAAAAGTTCTCCTGCTTTTAAGGGCAGAATGACGCTGATTGGTGTCACCTTACAATATATTTTAATGTGCTCCGAGAATTTAATTCCTGTATCAAACAGGGCAAAATAAAGCCGCACTGCCTTGATTCCATGAACCAGTATCACCGTACCTAATAACAACAATATTCCCAGCAGCGAATTCCCTTTAAAAAAAGAATATCCTTCCCAGTAGTGAAGGAAAAACCAGATGATTCCTAAACTTAATACCAGGATGTTCATGCAATTATAGATTATTTTACTTTTTTCCCTCATATCCCGCTATTCCATGTTCGTGTAGATTCTCTGCGCCGTATAGTCCTTTACAATTTTGTCCCGGTGTTCTCCGTCCACAAATTTCTTTTTATTTACAATATAGCTGCCTAAGATTTTCAGAACCGTGATTGCCTGGTTTACCATTTTTACATTGGATACCTGGTCATCTTCTCTCCAGATAATAGGGAAAAACTGATCATGATGCTGATAGTAAGAGGAGCCTAAAATCATGCAGTAGTTGAACATGAGATTATCTTTGTAGCGGAAGTAAAAATGATTTTTCAGGATTTCCACCTTATACATGTTCAGCCCGGAACCCAGGTCATATATTTTGCGCCCACAGCCTATGGAGAACAGCATATCATACACCCGGTTTCCAAAGGTTCTAAACTTGGAATAGCCCTCCAGCTTTGCTCCCTTCATAAAACGGGCACCTAGAAAGCAATCATACTGATAAGCCTGTCCATTCTGCAAATACGGAACAATGTTGGAAATATCGCCCTGATCGTCTCCGTGCAGCGTAATCACATAGTCAAAATTATTTTCGATTGCATATTGAAAGGCGACTTTATGAGAGCCACCCAGCCCGTAGTTATCATCATTCCGTAACAGGGATACCTTAATTGGCATTTTATGACTGTCTAAATAGTCCATCACTGCCTTTTCTCCATGGTCCGTACTTCTGTTATTGATAACCACCACTTCATCCAGTAACTGGCATACCTTATCTGTCAACTGTCCCAATACCCGTGTAATCTGTTTCTCACAGTTATACATGGGAATAAATAACAACGTTCTTGTTTTCATTTCTAGTCAGCCTCTCTCAATTTAAGGAATTTCACTTCTGCAACCTCCGGCAAATCAATAATGTCATCTCCACGGCAGGCATAAATATTCAGATAACTGTGCTCATTCAACAGCCACTGGCGTCCAGCACCTAATGGAATCAGCAATTTTCCCTGTCCCATGTCACAATCCATGTAATGTGTCTCCCCATTATCATCTGCCCAAAGAGTCTCCACGTACATTCCCGGATTGTAGTCCTTCTTCATTAACAGCCGCTGAAATCCAGTTCCTTCATAGACGGTGTCTGCATCATGAAATATATATTGGAAGTCCTCGTCCATATTTTTAAATTCCACATAGACAAAATCCGCCTGGTTTCCATCTACCGGTGCATCAAAATCAACCCGGTAAACATTTCCCTGAATGGTTCCCTGATAGTTGGCATCCACTTCTGTAAAAATTTCGGACAAGGAATCCATGGACAATCCCATAGAACTTGCAGAACGCCCCAGGGAATAACCGTTCCAGCCTTTTTCCAGATTTTTATTCAGACTCCGGACTGTTTCCGCCGGAAAATCTGCCACATTGGGAACCATATACCCGGTATCAGCATCATAAACATACTCCCCGGAGGTAATCAGCCAATAATAATAATAGTAATTGTCAAAGGGCTCCAGCTTTCCGCCAATGATCGTGTGATTTTTCCGAAAGACATCAATGGATTCTCTCGCCGCCTCATATCCACGAACCGTATTGATTTCTACAACCGAGTCTGCTTTTACCTCTCCCAAATAGTAATATCCAAACAGCGAATAAATCCCGATATAGGAGTTATCCCTATTTAAGCTTTGCGCCAGCTTGTAATTGTCCTGTACGGACTCATACATTCCGTTTTCTATAAAGCCGGTACCCAGATGCTTAATCTCTGAATCGGTGACATAAGTATAACCATCCGGCACTACATACCGACTCTGTAGCTGCCCATCCTCGTTCAAAATTCCAACGCCGTCTTTTCCTGCCAGAACTAACAGGAACGCTGCAAATCCCAATACCCAGTATCTGCTGCTGTCTGTCTGCAGATAGCAGATTACCAGCAGCATCAGCATGACAAAGACAGCATAAATCACACCCACACTTCTGGCATAAATACTTCCCGAATCAAGTCTGATTACCGTATAGCTCAACGAAATCAATAAAACAATTCCAAAGGAAAAAGCAATCCCTGCCTGTATGCCATTGCCAATCACCAGCTTTTTCTTTTCTATCCTGATTTTCCCCAGTTTGAGGGTCAACGCAATGGACAGCCAGAAAATAACCGGTATTACCATGAAGGAAAGGATATTATACAACACCAGGCGAAGGGACATGGATTGGATATAAGGCAGTAAGCTACCCGGTACACCCTGTCCAAATCTTGCCAAACCGTCTGCATATACTGTCTGCCCGCTCATTGCCAGAGTATGCTTCAATGTCCCGATAAGCCATGGAATACTGATTACTGCAGGAAGGATACAGACTGCCCACCAAATCCAGAAGGCCGGCTTTCTGACCAGTTCTTTTAATTCGCCTGTTCTCACAAGAGCTATCATCTGCCGGATGGCAAGAGGCAGGAACCCGATGCACATAGCCGCTCCAAAGACAGGATAATACAAGCCCTGTACCAGGCTGGTCAAAAACCACGCCTTTAACCACAGATTTTTCCTTGCAATCAGTTTCTGCCAGGATAAAAGCAGCATCACGGGAATAATAAAAATAATACGGTTATAGTCCGGCACCAACAGTACCAGAGAGATTAACAACACGACTTCGCCTCTCAGCTGCACTTTCAACAGTAACACAACCGCCATAATGACAAGTAAATACAACACATTCTGTACCATCGCATAGTTTGCCAGCTGACCATGTCCAAAAAACTCAAACAGAAAGCCATGCACCAGGGAATACATCCCAGAAACCGGAATATATTCTGAAAAGAGTTTCTGCCCCAGTTCCAAGACCTGGGAATAACCAATAATATCCTCCATGGGATGATGCAGGTCTGTTGATATGATTGCACCATTTCCACTGAACCGGTTACATGCCATGATCGCAACGCAGGCGCCATAGGTTACAACCAGTTCCTTTTGTCCCTGATTCTTCCAGTATTTTTTTAATTTCCATGCCCCTTCTACTATAAATGCAACAATCAATCCATAAATCAGTACACGGATTTTCAGTGGCGGTGCCACCGTTACCTTTTCTCCTTCGTAGAGATAATTTGCATTGGTATACAGTAACAGAACGAAGGGAATCGCTACCTGGGAAATCAACATACCCCGCAGAAATGCTGTCTTTTTCTCTCGAAACGCCAGGGGAATAAGACTGACAATCAATGTCAGCACCGCAATAACCACCCCATTCAGTTCCTTTTCTCCACCCATTCCCAGATACAGGCGATACAATCCTATAATGGCATAGCCATTAAGGAAGAAACATGTCAGCCCTGCGGCTATCCATTCCCGCTGCCGCAACAGTAACAGCAGCAGATAAAGCGTTGCCAGTAACAGCAATGGACTGGTTTCCTGCCACACAAGGTAGTATGCTGCCGTCAAGGCAAGAACCATGACGGCCAGATAGCTTGTCCGGTTGGAAACCATGGATTTCCTTTCTTCCAGGCCTGCTTTCCTTTGGCACCAGAAAAAATAGAGGGTATAAACCAAACCACCTGCAAGGGCTAAAATGTAAAAGAGATTTCTCTCCGCCGATTTATTGCTGGCATCCTGTGCCGTATGTTCATTGACAATATCTGTGTATACCTGGTTTGCATTTCCAGTCAGTATTAAATACATAATGGTGAAACAGCAGCCAATAGCTGCTAAAATGAAGAAAAATCTGCGTAATCTTTTTGTTTCCATGTTGTCCTCATACTCACATTTGTGGTTTTATCCGCACCGATGTATCACAATTTCCTATCTCCTTAATATCCAAAAGCCCTCTGCCTCATATAGGGAATTCTCATCATATTCCTCTTTCAAATAGGCACCAAAGACCGTATGATTCAGTAAGGAATCCGCATTCAGGTATTGTTTATCAATCAACACCACCGTAGGCTGTACATAATTTCTCTTATAATATTCTACCCATTGATTACCATAAACCGGCGTAGTCAACGCCGTTGCCGATGAAAATCTGTAAGGTGCATAAATATTATAAACAGGGTCTTGTGATAAAATCAACACCGTATCTTTTTCTGTCAGATTTTCATCAATGTCGTCTTTTCTTATTAAATAACTACTTTTTTCTTCCGGATCAATAAACAATCCTTTGAAGGGTCCAAAATCTATCTGTTCCCTGGTTTCTAATATATTCGCAGGTCCTGTTCCACTGATTCTTACAATATATCCTTTAATAAGTATCAAAGAAATAAGTAGTATTACTACGGAAAGGGTTGCAAAATAATATGTCGTCTGCTTTAAAAATACCTGTTCTCCTCCCCCCAGTACAATCGCTATAAGACTGATATACCAAAAAGCACCATTTTCTGCTATTCCCAGGTTTGAGCCTACTAAGGTACCAAGAAGCATGAACATCCCCATACCATAAAATAAATAAATCAGCTCCCTGTCGTGAAGTCTATAAATGATGAAGGCTCCTGCAAGTGCGATTACTGTATATCGAATTTGTAAGCCAAACACTCCACAGGGACGGATTGTCGATATATTCATTCCAATGATTGCTACTGAAGACCAAAACATTACATGATATACAAATGGTAGTTTTTCCTTATTCTTCCACAGAAAAGCAATATACGTTATAAGTGCGCCAATCAGTATTGCACAAGCTTGTACCATTTTCTCTTTTGATAACACAAAACTCCCGACAAAACTTCCCAGCAAATTTTCATTTCCATGAGATTCATCCATCAAAATTCCATGAAATACATTGTCTAGCATTTCAGATGGTGAGATATATGCAAAGACATATAAGCAAAATACCATTGCACAAGCCATACATGTCCCTATGAAAATCAATCCTTTCCTTCTGTTCTCCCGAATCGAAAAGAAATAAGCAATCAAGACAATCGTTGCAATTATCATCGTAGGATAACACAAAATGCCTATACTAAATAAAATACCAGAGAGAATCAGCAATACATATACTTTTACCTTACTCCAGTTTTTCTCTTCCCGACTTACAAGAAACAGCAGGATCATTGATATCAGAATGTAGTTACAGCTTAAAAAGCCATACTCCAGATTCAGCGTTCCTCTCGGTAACATATTTGCCACAACCAGACCGGCAAAGTCCGCATTGCGAAAATACTTCCTAAGCGAATACCATGTAAACATTCCCAATAGCAACTGCAAAATAGCTGTCACAATTCTGCAAAAGAGAATTGCCCCTTCATACCCGCCTGTTATTCCTTTAAATATCCCTAATCCCAGTGCCATGGTAAATCCTGTAGTCTGGTACAAGTCCCAACACTCCCTGAATAAATGATCTCCCTGAAGCAGACGCGCTCCCAGTACAGTGATATAATTCTCGTCAAAATCAAGACCAATCAATATTTTGGTTATGGATGCTGCCACAGTTAATATACTTAAAATTACTAAAACACTTTTCCTGCTTTTGCTCATCTATGTTAAAACTCCTGTTCTGAAATCAAGATTTCTAAATACCTTACCATAATACCATACTTAAGTGGTAATATGTTCATTTTGTAACCATATTAAATAATTCTTCCAAAAAGAATCTGTATATAGTATATTGATATTTAGTGATGAATAAGAGTACAATCATCAATTGCCTGTTTTAAAGGAGATATCAATAGAAATGGATTCTCAATTATTGCGTTCCGTCCAGCTTACTCAACTGGATATTTCCAAAGAAATCAAAAAAATTTGTGAGAAACATCAGATTCCCTACTTTTTGGACGGTGGTTCTCTTCTGGGTGCCGTCAGACATCACGGATTTATTCCCTGGGATGATGACATGGATTTTGGAATGTTGCGAAAAGACTATGAATGTTTTCTACAAGTTGCACCGCAGGAGCTACCCGAGCCTTTATTCCTGCAAACCACTGAAACTGATCCCGGATATGGATATGCTTTTGCAAAAGTCAGAAACCGTAACTCCCTTTATCTGGAGCGGGTATCCCAGGATAGTACAGAAAATCACGGTATCTTTGTAGACATCTTTCCGTATGATGCCCTCCCGGATAATACAAAAAAAGCCCAACAGTTATACCGTCAGCTTACTGCCCTAAAAATGATTTTAAAGGTTAAGGTTCACTATAAGCCCTGGAATGCCTCCGAAAATACAAATAAAAAACGCTGGCTATTATATCTGCCTGCGCGTTTTTTATCTGTTTTTATGTCCAAGGAAAGAATTGTAAAACAATATAATCGCACTGCAACCCGTTACAATTCCTCATCCACTGCCAAATATTATGCCCAGGTAGCCGAATCTTTTGGTCACTGGGAAATGGATCGCAGTTTCTTTTCCTCCAGGGTTGAATTGCCCTTTGAGAATGTAACTTTCTCCGCTCCCAGCGATTATGATGGCTTTCTCTCTGCTGGTTATGGAGATTACATGGAACTTCCTCCGGAGGATAAACGTTCCAGCACCCACGGCATATTACAGGTTGAACTCAGTAAATCTTTACTTTCCTAGTTCCTTCATGTATTTGCGTGCATCTTTCATAAAGCTTGCCACAATCAATAGAATTACCATACCAATGGGGAATGCCGCTACAATGCTCACTGATTGCAGATTGCTCATGGAGCTTTCTGCAAAAAGCAGAGCAATGGGCAGAAGAATCAGTAAAATACACCACATCAGCTGAATTCCCTTATGAGGTTGTTCATTCTCACCTAGAGAGTGATAGCTATAACAGGATGCTGTCAGGGCAATAGAGTCAAAAGAGGTAGCATAAAATGCAATCATCGTTATCAATACCACTACCATAACCAACTCCGCACATGGCATTGTCTTGATGATAGAAACAATCATCCCATACAGATCTCCGCTCTCTATATACTGAGCAATAAAATCTGCTTTCCCATTCATCTGCAATCCCATTGAATAATTTCCCAGCACAATGAAGCTTAACAATGTAGAACCTACACCAAATACATAGCCTCCCGCAATGGTCTGACGAACCGTTCTTCCTTTTGAAATACTTCCAATGAAGAAAGGTGCTGCCACACACCATACCATCCAGTATGCCCAATAATAAATGGTCCATGTCTGTGGAAAGCTTGTATTTCTCAATGGGTCGGAAAATGTGGCTAAATCGATGAAATTCTGTACCATTTTTCCTAAGGATGAAAATCCTGTTTCTATAATATAGCGAGTTTCACCCCCTGCAATCAAAACAAATGCAATCAGCCCGAAAAACAGATAAATACAGACATTAGCCAGTACGCTGATTCCCTTAAATCCGTGTAACAAAGAATAGGTATATACCAGACAGGTGAGCATCAAAATCATGATGTTAATAACTGTTCTGCTTACTTCAATGTGCAACAGCTCTCCTATTATGGTTGCCATTAACGGTGTGGCAACACTAAAGGTGGTCGCAGTTCCTGCCAGAAGTGCAAATACAGCCAATAAATCTATCAATCTTCCTATCCAGCCATCTGTATGTTTTCCCAATATAGAACGGCATGCCTCTGAATATTTCTGTCTGTTTCGTTTCCGTACATGGAGCATGAATCCAAAAGCCACTGCTAACACCAAATAAAATCCCCAGGGGATAAAACTCCAGTGAAATAAGGGATACACTCCTGCCCAGTTCTGTACACTTCCCATCTCCTGGATGTGGGGATCCGTTGCATACAATACCCATTCCGAGAAGGAATAAAATAAAATGTCTGCAGCCAATCCGCAGGTAAACATCATTGCTCCCCATGAAAAGAAGGAATATTTCGGCTTTTCTCCAGGCTGTCCCAAAACAATATCTCCATATTTCGAGCCAGCAAGATATAGTGATAAGACAAAAATTCCAAGACCAATGATCAGGTAGTAAACGCCAAATGTGTCTCCAAAGAAAAAGCGGATTTGACTCAATACCAAGTTTGATTGGTCTGGCATCAGAAAAAACAAAATACATAATGCAATAATCATTCCCAATGGAACCAGCGTAATCATCCAATCAATTTTCTTATTCATTTACTTTTTCTCCCTCATATCCCTCATAACTCTTATCCACTGCTTTCAGTTCTTCAAAACTATCAATTTCAATAATATCCCCTTGCTGCATTGGATAAATTCCCAACCGGTATTCTTCCGGATAACAAAACATTGGCACATCATCCCAGTAAATATCCCGATTTTTCTTTTCCTCAAATTCTATCTCCAGGTGATGTTTCAATTTTATTCCATCCTGCTTTGTCCAGCGTGAAACACTATAAAGCTGCCATCCATTTCTTCCACCATTTCTACTGCAGAAGGTCACAATTCCGTCCGGAACTGTTTGCAGCCACTCCTCTGTTTCCTCTTCAACCCATACGCTGTTATAACCGGATCGCTGAAATTCCGGAGCCAAAACTTTTGCATTGTAAATAATCTGATCTCCATCTAAAATAATGGAATTTTCTATATGATCTCTCGCCACATATAAGGAAGATATATTATTGCAGTTATCATAGTAAGGATTTTCAATCAGTTTTAATCCCGGATACTGCTGCTCCAGACTTTCAAACTGCTCTTTCAGGTATCCTACTACCACATATATTTCATAAATTCCATTTTTGTGTAGTGCCTCTATCACCGTATCAATCATTCGGACACCATTCACTGTAATCAGTGGTTTCGGTATAGTCAATGTTACCGGCTGCATCCGTTTTCCCAGACCTGCTGCCATAATAATAGCCTGTTCTACTTTATGCATGACAATTTTCCTCTAGTTTTTTCATTTCTTCCTGCACAATCTGATAATACTCTTTCGCATACCGGTACTGGCGTAAGGAATACTCTCCAAACTCGACCCCCAGATTTCTCTTATATTCGCACCAGTTACTCCAAAGCAATCCACATACTGCAACATAACAATAAATTTTGATTCTTGTTTCAATCCTACAGTTTCCTTCAAAGTACAGATCCATCAACTGATCCATCTGTTTTCGATTATAAAGAGAATAAATTCCAAACATCGCTATATCCACATGGGGATCCTGCATCCCGGCATATTCCCAGTCAATCAAAAAAATCTTCTCTTTTTCCTTTGTCTTGGCAAATAAAAAATTATCCGGTACCGCATCAATATGAGACAATGTTTTTCTTTCTACATGGGATTGAATATATCCCTTCAGGGAAGTCACTTTTTCTTTTGTCACTCTATAGTCCGGGTAAGCAGATGGCGTCTCTCCCCACAAATTCTCATAAAAATCCATTTTGGAAAATAGATCAAATTCATGGTCAACCTTTAATTTCATTTCATGGAATTGTCGAAGCCGTTCCATACATTTTTTGACATCATTCTCGTCCGATGCATTGCAACACCGTGTTTCCTCCAGAAACTCCGTAATCTTATACCCATTTTCAGGGTTTATGTAAATGACCGGATCACAAATAGCTCTTCCGCCAAGTACTTCATACACCTTTGCTTCCTGACGACGATTGATCAGCTGTTCCGTTCCTTCTCCCGGAATCCGCATAATATATTTTCTGTCTTTACAGATAAATCTAAAAGAACGGTTCGTCATCCCTTTCTTCAGGATTTCAATGTTTCTCACATCTGTCTGTTTTACCTGAAATACCTCTGCTATAACCTGTATTGCTTCAGATCGTAAATGGTTGGAGTCACTGTCAAGTTCTCTAAGCTGTTCATAGGTGTTAATTTCAATCGCATCCTCTTTGGGAACTACTCTGGCTGCCACCATCATTCGATTTCCCCGATATAAGGCTTCCTCCCAAAAGGCTCCATCATATCTGGAATCAAGACACATGTTTTCAATATTTTCTCTGACAGTAATTACCTCATCACCGGTCAGATAGCTTATACCCACCATTCTATTTCCCGTCTCGGTTGCAGGACACTGTACCAGTTCCATCTTGCGATTGACACGCACTGTACTTTCCCGGTCTTCCTGTTCGCTTACCGTATACCAGGAATAAAGTTCCTCTGCATGATAGGGATTTTCCTTACACCAAATATCACAGGGAATAATATAAGCATTCTCCAAATAGGGAAGAGCTCTTTTCATGGAATGAAGATTATTTTTTTGCGCATACTCTGAGTTTACAATTAATTCTACACCATACTTATCTATGAGGTATTCAAATTTTTCCTTCATGAACCCTACCACAATATAGATTTCCCTAATTCCTGCTACATGCAGTTGACGGATTGTTCTTTCAATCAAGATCTCCCCTTTAATCTCTACAAGTGCTTTGGGAGTCTCCATATTGATAGGAACCATACGCATTCCGAAACCTGCTGCAAGTATAATCGCTCTCTGAGGTGATTTTAATTTTAGTTCATTATATGCTTTTGCAGTGAGGACAAATTCTTCATCAAGGTATTCCTGGGAAACTAACGCTTTCATACACCGATTTATAATCCCCAGAGAATGTCCCGTTGCCTCTGCTAAGATTCTTTGATTTCTGTATGGCTGTTTCTTAATTTCAAGTAATACATCACACTCTTGTTTGTTCATGTAATTATTCATCCTATATTTCGTGAACATTTTATTAAACTATAACTGTTTTTTACTATTCTGTCAAGAAACAAAAACCATTACAACTCGCTCAACCAGGCGATTAACTCTTTCATTTTCCCATCATAGGTATAAGGCATGAGATTATCCCTAAGTTCACTTTTTCCCCCTACTGGCTCTAACCTTTCAACCATTCTTGTAAAGTCAATAAAGGAATGTTCCACATCTATTACCTCACCGTTTTCCGGTGTGACAAGGCTTGCTGCTCCTGCATTGGAAGATACCATGACATACTCCCCTGCTAATAAAGCCTCGTTTACTACAGCCCCGAAGGGTTCATAAACGCTTGGTAAAACCAAAACTTGAGCTACATTGAAGAACGCCAGTAGTTCTTTCCCTTCCTTATGCCCTACCATATGAATATAATCTGTGGCACCTTTTTCATGAATCAGTTCTCTACACTTTTTCTCTTCAGTTCCGTCTGAACTTCCTGAGTCTCCTACCACTAGCAATACCATATCTTTATTGTCTTTATGTGCCTCAATAAAAGAACTGACCAAATATGCTACATTTTTCTCTTTTACCAGCCTTCCAACAAAAAGAAATATCTTTTTCCCCTGTAGTTGATATTCACTTATTAGTTTATTCGCATAATTCAGGCTCTCAGCCAATTCTTTCCGAAAGACTTCATCTCTGTGAATAATTGGAAACGCAAAAGATGGTACATTACAGTATTGTCTATACCACTTTTGTACCGGTTCGTTTCCAAGTATAATTCCATCCATCTGCTTTAGAAACAGATTTCTTGATTTTCGACGTGCTCCGGTACACTCCTCCGCAATTTTCACACTGTCATCACAGATTGTCACAATCTTGAACTTTTTTCTTGAGAGCATCCGTGCGATGACTGCGCACCATGCACCAATGCTATACTCTCCCACAATGACAATGTCCGGTTTATTTCGAAGGATTTCCTCAACATGCCCTTTATATGCCGTGCGTTCTCCAATAGAAAACCATTCTTTCATATAATGGGGTTCAAACACAAACTTCTTTTTAATCTGGTCATAATCCAAGGTCTGACTTTTCAAGTTTTCATAATATAAATAAATTTCTGTGTCAAAAGCCTGGTATAGATCGTTAAAAAAATCAATGCGATATGGCGCTATGGTTGGATGGAAAATCATAATTTTACTCATGCTATTTACCTTTAAAAATATTATTGAATTATCTGTTTTATTCGTGTACTTAATACAATCATCCAATATCGTTTTTTAGATATACATCCATATTTAAGCCAAATCTTAAATGTTTCCAAATGAGCTTCCATAGAATCCGACATTCCTCCGTATGTAAAATTAGATATCATTTTATACACTGGAGTAAATACCACCCGCTTGTCTCTATGCATCCGTATCATGAAATCATAATCACTGGACGATTTATATTGCAAACTATACATGCCAATCTCTGTATATAGTTTTCGCGTAATAAAGCAGGTGGGGTGGCATATCATCGCCTGTTCCATAAAATCATGATGGTTGAAAATCACTGACATAATTCGTCCATCTACAGACCAGTTGCGCTGCATTCCATATACAATCTCATAATCTGTGCCTTGATATGCCTCTTTCATATTTTGCAGGGCGTCTGTTTCATAATAATCGTCACTATTGACCATACCGATTAAGGTTCCTCTGGCCATTCCTATACCCTTATTCATCGCATCATAAATTCCCTTATCGGGCTCTGAAATCACTCGGATTCTATTTTCCTTTGAGGCATAGGCATTTACAATTTCCAAAGTGTTGTCCGTAGATTCTCCATCTACAATGATATATTCCCAGTCATGATAAGACTGACTTAATACACTTTTTATAGTCCGCTCTATGGTCTTAGCGCTGTTATAGCATACCGTAATGATACTAAAATATGGCTTATTCATACTTATTTTTGTTTCCTTCTGAAATACTTTTTAACATCTGTTTCCACCTGAATACGATAACTTTCGAATCCATTTCCTCATGGCATCGCCTGGATTGCCGTGAATAACTCTCTCTCTTGTCTTCATGCGTCATAAGATATTCGATTTTGTCTGCCATTGTTTGTATATCAAATGGAGGAATCAGATTTCCATTAACTCCATCCACAATAATATCTGAAGGTCCGCAAAGCACATCAAATGCCACTACCGGAAGTCCTGCATTCTGAGCCTCTATCATAACCATTCCCATTCCTTCCATTCGTGAGGTCAATACAAAAAAGCTATATTGACCATATTGCTCATTCATTCTATCACAATATCCTTTTAAAAATACCTGATTGTCCAATTGTAGTTCTTTAATCAAATTTTGTAAATTTTCCTTTTCTATCCCTTCTCCATAAATATCCCAGCTCCAATCAGGATGTTGAGGCAGGCATTGCTTTGCCACTTGTATCAGCATATCAAATCCCTTTACTTCCGTAAGAAATCCACAGCTGACTATTTTTGTGCTCTTCAGATTATAAGGCACTTGCTTTTCTTCCCAGTGTACAAGGTTATAAATCTGGAAAATTTTTGCTTTTCCTTTCCGTTCCAAATACAAAGCCTGGTCGCGTTTCGTAATGGTCAAAATACCGGCAAAACATTTTATGGCAATGCGTTTTCCTAGCCATTCCAGTCTAAAGACAGGTCCCTTGAAAAAATTCAAGTGTTCCCACCCTATTACCGGAACTTTACGATGTATCCCTGCCATGAAAAAGCTTATGCCATATTCCATTCCAGAAACAATACAGCAATCATAGCTGTTGCTTTTAAAGAATTCATTTAGTTTCGGAACCATGCGAAAATAACGCCACTTATTTTTCTTATTTAAAGGAATTCCCAAAGTCCTAACTTCTATATTTTCCGAAAAGTGACATTTTTCTTTTCCCCTTAATTCCATATAAGAGAGCACTGTAATTTCAAGTTTCTCATCCATGGCTAATTGATTTGCTATATTTCTGACTACTTTTAATATGCCATTTTGATAATCCATATCGACAACGCAAAAACACACCTTCATTATTTTCTTATCCTCATTTTTTGGCTGATCAGCGTCGTTAACTGCCTTCTTTCCTGCCTGTTTAAAATCAAAAGACAATCTACTGCTATGCTGACAAAGGGAACCACGCATGCCATCAAGACCAGTTTTAACCACGAGTCTGCTGTTATTGCCAGAGCATTTACGATTTCCTTATAAATCAATGTTACCAATATGCAGCTCACAAAAATTCTTGTTCCAATATGATAGAAATCCTTTCTGGACACTTTCAGTTCTTTGCAGGCTAAATAAGGAATACAAACACACTGTACCAAAATATTTAAAACTGCTGATGTTCCCACGACTGCATATAACCCTAACGATGTCCATTGGAGTAATAGCATCATAGAGCCAACATTCAAGAGCCCCGACAAAATACTCAGAAGACTTGGCCACTTTAAATGTCCGGTCAAAGTAAATACATAGTTTAATGGATAAGCTATTGAACCACAGATATCTCCAATCAAAATCACAATCATCACATTATACAGTAGTTCCGTATCTTGTGTTGATACCCATAGCATCAGGAAATCTTTTCCCAGAACCACCAGTCCAGCCACAACAATATTGCAAATGCAGCCCGTTATTTTCACAGCATAGTTAATTTCCTTGTAAACAGCGACTCTGTCTTTCGTTGCATAGACTTTTAGCTGTATAGGACGAAATGCATTGGTAACTAACACAATTACCGTATTAAACAGATTTGCTAGCATTCTGACGATAGACAATTGTCCCGTTGCTAAAGGACTTAGCATTAAATTCGACACCACTAAATCAAGTCCATTATTAAGATTACTTCCTAAATTACTAACAGAACTCCATATTCCGTTTGTCACGATTTCCTTTACATACTTAATCTTAGGTTTCGCCCTACGAATGGATAAATCTGGAAGCAGCTTTTTTGTGAGATAAATATTCATCTCCCACAAAAAAACTGATTCCAGAATATATGTAATTTGCACATACCACACATGAGGTTTAAAAAGACGAAATAATAGCAACAGACTAACCGCGCGAATGATATATGTTATATTTTTATATAGAGCATTTAATTCGAGATGATTCGTAATTAACGTAGTCACATTAAAAACATTGCTTAATAGCATAATAATATAATTGACTACCGTTAATGACATCAGTACTTTAACATCATAGATAAGATACTCAGGAATTACTAAATACTTCTCCAAATGAGGTATGCATACCAAACACGGTATAAGTATGATAGATGCCAATACAATATTAGCTACAAATACCGATGTATAATATGTGTTAGCCTTTAGCTTATCTCCCTCATGATATGCCAAGGCAATATATCTCGCTGCAAGGGAATTTAACGCAATTGCAACAATATCTGCTAAACTCACAATGTAGGAGCAGGTAGAAACAAATCCGTATGCTTCTGCTCCCAAGTAATTTGTGATATATGGAATTAGTATTAAATTAATTCCTGTATTTACAACCAGTCCCACTAAGGATAGCAAAATATTACCATATACTCTATATTTAGAGGCTGTTTCCATGCTTCAATTCCTTTTCGATGAGATGTCTTTCGTTTGAATGCTCACTTTCCTTCTGTCCCTCTCGTAAAATATTAAAGACAATTCCAATTAAAAATGCCAGCTTGAGCATTGCCTGAAAGCATAGGTACACATGTCCACAAATTGCAGCAATCAAAATACCTATACAGTAACTTCCCAAACTTTTTGCTGCAAATGCCTTCTGTTTTAGCATTGTTATTGCAAAGGTAACGATGCTTCCAATAAAAACAATTATACCAATTATACCGTATCGAATCAAAATTGTTCCATACGCAATATCGGATGCAATAATCCCTTGATTTGCCTCATCATATATATCTAAATATACAGCCGAATCATTATGGAGCGGCCCCATCCCGAGCAATATTCTTCCCTGTTGTTTCAAAAAGTTCCACCGCAATATCATCGTTCTGGTTCTGAAAGCCATCGTATTAGGTATATCTGCCTGACCACGGACAGTACTCAAATCTGTAAAATTTAAAAGCCCTATGACACCATTATAGAAAAAGACAAATAAACTTGGAAAGAAAATTTTTAAAATGATAGTCACGATTCCAAGCAATAATGCCAATATTCCCAGCTGTTTAAGAATTTTCTGAAACTGTGTACCCCGGCATGTCAAAAAGGCTATACACATTGCCACAAGCAATCCACCCAACTGCATTTTTGAAAAGCGTAATACCATTGTGCCAAAATATAAAATCAATAGCATTCCATCGATTTTTTTTGAAAAGAAAACAATGGAATTCGCCAATGAATAAATAATTAAAGGACATAAAAAATACGCAAACATAGGATTGTCCGAGTAAAACCGGTACAATCCCATTTCCATTTTTCCATCAATATGAAACCTCGTTAAAGGTCCCAAAACCATTTCCACCAAATAAATCAAGCATCCCACTGCATCATAAACCATTATTAACCTTAAAATAGCTTTCGTATCATATGCAAACGACAGCATTGGTAATATCAATAATAAATACCCTAATTCTCGTAATACAAAAATGGTTTGAATACTCCCCTGACGTCTCTCTACGACAAGGATTATTCCTTCTATTATACAGTATGTTACTAAAACCAATAACGGAATCAGCCATTTCCACTCTTCCCGGGAAATAGGATTATAAATTCGTTTGTTTTTAATCATCATAATAATCCATGCACCCAAAAAGGCCACGAATACAAAATCATATGCTTCCCCTTTTCCAAGTACATCATGAAAATTAATTAGTCCAAACAGATCTCCTATGGTTATTAGAAATAAAATAACGCCGAGATATATACTCCATGTTGGTAATTTGATTTTTTCCATTCCCCCACCTATCCTTTTCTGATTCATTCGATTATTATTCAATATATGAAATGCGATTATTTTCTTGTTTGCTTCCCATATTTCTTCTATATTTTGCCAAGGATTTTTGCTGGCATCATGGGCTATTATATAAACATCTTTTGCAATCTATTCACCTACAATAATATCAATATACACATAAATGCAGTGTATCGCCATCAAAAACTAGTTGTTCATCTGAATAAATGTTCCAATCCCGGTCATAGAAGTACTTTTCATATTCATCACATTTTACACCTCGCGAAAATGGCCTTCCAGAGAAATATATCAAAGAATATAAATCGCTCCATGAATAATCAAATGCTCTCGGTGTGAATGCAACATAACTCATATCTTCGTACACCGCAGAAGGGTTCTTATCCTGATAAAAACAAATATTGGTAACTTTCAAATTATTGTTCTGTTCGTACTGTTCAATTCTATCATAAATCATCTCACATAAATATTTATCTGTTTGATTACACTTATACCTATTAACAAAAATAATATTAAAAGCTACTAACTGAAGTCCAAAATACATAAAGATAAAAAGATATGCAGCTGTTCTCCATCTTTGCGGAGCTGTTTCTAAATTCATATTCACATACATATGACACAGCAATACCCCTATTATCATAGCAAATGGATATATAATTCTGGTGGAGTAATCATCTGTTATACCCAGATAATGAGGTGCAAAAGAAAGACCTGTAATCATCATGGAAATATATAAAATTTGAGCTACCTGTATATACCTTTTTGAGTATAAAATAAGTCCCAAACAGAGAATAAATATAACGAGCACTGCTCCTGCAAACAGGTATTTAGGAATAACATTATTTGCCACTAAGCAGATGGCTTTTATATGGTGCAGCACATCAATAATCTGTGTAAATTTAAATTCGTTATGATTCAATCGGCTACTTGAAAGAAATACCTTTGTTACAATTACCCCCGTTCCCATACTAAATGTATACATTAGAACAACAATCAAATTATATTTCACAAACATTAAACATGTTTTACTATATTTAATTATGTATGGTAAGCATAAAATAACATACGCTGCCAAAAATATTTGATACATATTAACTGCCAAAATTAAAAGTATCAACGTTCTAATTAAATACTTATTCTTCTGCTCCTCAAAATAATATATTGTATTCAAAAACGCAAGTACAGTAATAAGAAACGCTAACATGAAAATGCCTGTTTCCAAAAATAAAAAGTATTCCACAGAAAACAAATTGGCACATAAAAGTGTAGAAATCGCAACACTAATATACTTATTATGGCAGTACAAACGCAGCCTAGACGAAACTATATAAATAGAAATACTCAGGAATAGTATCCCCGACAGATAAGATATTAAATATACCGCCTTATCGGTGACTGCGAAGATGTTTTCAAAAAAATAGTATATTATCGCGCCGATTACTCTTCCATTATCATATAACATATGTTTCCATAATTCATCTGTTGTAAAAGTAAAATAACTATCTGTCGCATATTCCGGCAAAAAATCTGTTCCAAAAAGTAACAGTGTAGAAATCAAAGCAAATAATATATGTTCCAAATCTATCTTTTTATACAAGCTCTTCATTTGGCCTTCCTTTTATTCTCTAGTAAGGTTCACCTTAGTTTTCTCTGCTTTATCAATACAAAGATATATGCTATCATCCATTCCAATAGAAATATACCAATGGCTACGCCAATCATGGTACGCATATACTCAATTTTTCTGATTCGTTCAGAATTTACATGCCACATAGATTTTCCATCTCCGGCATAATTGTATACTTTCACCCATGGTTCCTGCAGTATTTCATCTGTAACAATTTCTGAGGTCACAGTAACCCCATCTGCCGGATAATCCATGGTACTCACATAATAGCTTTGCGGCATATCTATCCAACTGGTTACTAACCAGGCAGCCAATAAAGCAACAACTCCTATTATTACCAGTAAGCGCATTGTGAGTATTTTCTCGTATTTCCAATATGGAATTTTTAATTCTCGTACCTTATTCAGATATTTGTTCCATCTGGGTAGAAAAACTATCTTTTCTTTACCTGACTGACAATTTTTTTCATAAATTACCGTACCCAGAAACAGTAATCCTATATTCTTAAGGGAAGTATTAAATAGAAATGGATCTGTCATTCCACCCAGCAGCAGACACACAATAATTAACATTTCCATTTTTCGGTTTTGTTTCAAGATATAATAGAGTCCCCAAAAGTATATCACGCAAACACAGCAAAAAAGGATTACTCCTCCTCCAAGATAGAGAAAAGCCCATGAATTATCCAGTTGATAATCTACACGTGTATAGTCAAAAATCCACTGTCCAAAGGCAGTGACCGGATATGCATCAAAATAGCGATTTAACAATTTCAGTCTGGTGTTAAATATTTCATTGAGTAATCGGAATCTATCATTCTCCAAATTGATCCAGGTTGGAACTACAATTGAAGAAACAAGGCTACAAATCAGCACTCCATATGCTACAAACCAATCCATCCGTTTTATATCATGAATTGTTTGGAAATGTAGTATTCCAAAATAAAATATGATGCTAAGAATTACACCCGTATAACTGACCGTATACAAAAAAAGAATGAAACTTCCAATTAGTAACACCCGATTCCAAAACACTAGTCTATCTCGATTATTTTTGCAGCTATAAAGAAACAAACAGCAAAAAATGAAATAAGTCATATGTAAAACATTGGGATGTGGCTGTCCAAACGAATATCTGAGAATTTCTCCTCCAAGCTTATTATGCAGCGCTATACAGCCTTCATGAATTCCTGCTACAGATAAAAAATAATTAAGGACTCCTGTAATTCCCCAAACGTAAGCTCCTGCTTTACATATCCGATCAATTTGGCAATTCTTAACCATAAGAAACATCATCCAGCAAAGCAACAGCCCTTTATCATAAGAGAGTTTATAGTTATACAAGATCAATATGCTTATCACACAGCACACCAAAAGTTCAAGAACCGAATAACGCTCCCCCAGTAATTTCATTACCAGTGGTATAACCGCTACACCAATTAACAGCCAAAAGATATGCTGTCCGTCATATAATCCAAATCCTTTCGCTATAAATAGAAAAGTAAAAAATAGAATACTCAGTATCTCATTATAGGTTGTTGTAATTTTCCTTTCGTACATTTGACCTTGATATCCCTCATATCTTTCTTAATGTATAAATAATTTACGGTATTCACTTGTATAAGTGCAAAGTAAAAACATTATGTTCTCTTGCGTATTTGAAAAATTGCAACACTTGTTCAAATATACAAGTAATCAATAATGGAAGAACGATTCCTGCCGCACTATATGCTATCTAATTGATGCCTTTAAATGCTAAAGCGTGAAGCGCTAAAATCCAAATTGCTTTTCGACTTATTAATTGTAACCCTATACTTATAAATTGTCTGTTTATATTTGTTATACAATACGCAATCGCATATGTAAAATACCAACCTGCTAATGATTGTGAAATTATTTTTATATCGTGTATTCCAACATTCTCTTTTATTTCTGAATGTAATCTCTGGACATATATAATTGCCTCTTGTGCCATTGTTTGGCACAACTCTTTATCACTGTTTATAACTATGACCTTCAAAAAGTGCTGTTTAGCATTTTCAGTTTGTTCCATTCCCATTACTGATATAAGCTGATTCACATTTCCTTCTATTCCACATTTCTCTTGAATATCATTATAAAACGCTGTATTTGTAATGAGCTCACTGTATACATTTGCTATCGCTTGAGAATTCTTTTCGTCTTCTGCACAAATTTCGTGAATAATCTCTGCGGTAGGCACATTCATGGAATCTATCTGCATTATTGGTGATCCATTCCAGTAATCATTTTCCAATGCATATAATTGGTCATACAGTATCGCTGTTTTTACATTTGTCAACTCTAAATTATTTTCTTTCCACTCAACAAACTACCGCTCCGCGTCTGTCAATTGGCTTTCCTGCTCATTAGTTCTCATACTGCCAAATCTTTAAAATTAATTTCTCTGTTCTTCGTTTTCAGTGTTTTTCTCATCAGGAAATATCATCTTGTTTCTATATTTATCATACCATCTAAGCATAACTTCAAATAGAATCGCTAAGGGAATTGCTATTGAATTATTAAATGCCGGTTCGCCAGTTGAAGATATAAATAAATAGCAAAAGATAAAAAGAGAAGCAATATAAAATTTAATACTATAGCTTTCCATTTCAAAACACTTTTTCAGCAAAAAAGCAACACACTAATATATAGTCAGATTCCGATAAACCCTGTCTGTGCGATTATAATTGGCCAGAATGTATCATTCATAAAATGAGATGCCGGTGATACCTCCCTTTCAGATAAAAAACCGTATTTGATATAAACCGGGGAATAATTTTTGAATGCAGAATCAGATGCATAGGTTGCAAATCCTGTGCCCAGCGGGAAATAGTCTTTCATAATCTTCAATGATGTCATCGTAAGTATGCTTCTGGCACTGTGTCCTGCAAGTTGAATATAATCAAAATAGATTTGTTTCCACGCTGCTGCAACTATGAGACAAGCTCCCAAAAGTATGGTAGATATCTTCAAGTGCTTTTTCTTATTCCTAAGTAGTGTCTGCTGATTAAGCAGATATCTGCAACTTCCAGCTCTTACATCTGTTCCAGTCATGCCAGAAACGGAACAGATGCAAAAGAGCGTAAAGTATTCGCCTCTGAATCCTGAACAGATTCGTCACGAATACAGATAATGCGATAGAAGTCAACTGCGTTTCTTCCAGTTTTGTGGTAATGCAGCTCATACCATAACGGCGTTTGTTCAGGCTGAAGGTGCGCTCCACTTCGATTCTATCGGTATTATCCTGATACTCCTGTTTTTTGGAGGCTTTTGCTGTAGCGCTTGGTCTGCCAAGCTTTGGACCTGATAACCGGATCCCGTGTTCCTTGCAATAGCTCCTGTTTTCCCTGGTCCGGTATATCTGATCTGCCAGAACTCGTTCCGGATAATAACCGGTACGCTCTCTGAATCGTTCTATTGCTTCAATCAGGCAGGTGCTCTCGTTGTATGCCTCGAAAGATATTTTTTCGATACGCCCATAACCTTCGCTGTCAAGACTGAGATCAAATTTTGCACCAAATTCAACCGGTGCTTTGACCTTGCCTCTGACGATCGGCCGGAGCCATGGCTGCGGAGTGCGCTGCGGATTTTCTTTGCCGTGTGTTTCCTGCTCTTAGCAAATGCAAGATACTCTTTTCTGGCACGTTTGCGATATCTTCTTGGCAGCTTAAGACCATAACATTTGCAAAAACGGTAAATCATGTTTTTCAGCTTTTCTCTTGTTTCGTTCAAAATTGAGATGTCCTGCGGATAACGTATGTTTGCAGGTGCACAGGTTGCATCAGGGGTCAGTGTTCCTTTGTGTGTGTCTTCTTTTGCAGTACCATCATCATTGGTTTTTCCTCCGGATGGCGGAGTATGGTCATCTTTGTCATCATCCTTATGCGCAAGAAGATACTCGTTTACTTCCATCAGCATTTCTGCGGAAATGCGTTTACGAAAAAGCCCCAGTGTACTTGCATCAAACGGAGCTTCTTCCCGAAAGCCGGGAAGTCCGATAAAGTATTGCAGATATGGTTTCTCAGTAATCTGTTCCACGAGTTCACGGTCAGAATACTGGAACTTGGTCTGGATGTTCAGAGCTCCTAACGCCATGCGAAGAGGCTTGGCTACATTACCGGTATCACTTGGGAAAAGTTCAGCGTATTTGGCTTCAAACGTATCCCATGGGATTTGGTCAGCCAGTTTGATCCAGCGGTTATCAGGATTCATGTGGAGATCCAAAGGCTGGTTGAAATCAAGAAAAGAATGCTGTAGCTTGTCGATCGGTTTGTACATTGTTTTAGACCCTATATGCTCAAAATCTGTAAAAAACTGCAAGAAAAACGATTTGTTTTCGTCAAAATCCTTGCAATCATTATACCAGAAAATGGGGAAAAAGTCAGTAAAATTAAGTGTTTGCGGCTTAATCAGCAGACACTATTTAGGTGTGCAAACATCACAATAATTCTTATTTTCTGCTGAAACAAAGTCCCCCCGCCTTACCCCTACAGCAATGGCTGTTTGTTGTAAAATATCTTCAGCGATTTTTTTACATAATCACTATTCATTTCAACGCTAAAATCTTCCCTAATGGTGTCTTTTATGCTATCAAAGAAACGTGGGGATTCATAAAATCCCATGACTAATTTATTCTTAAACATACTTTTATATCGAAATTGATGGTATCCTATGGTATACATATAAATTCCAAATATTTCTAATATATTAGCATATCTGTCCTCTATTGCTTTAACCTCATTCCATGTGCTAACACGTTTTCTTTTTTATAGTACATATGAAGCACACTTCGTTGTACTAAATTCAATTTTCTTTTCTCTATTTGAACATTATTTGAGCACTTAAAATGCTCCATGTAATTTATCCATGTTTCATCATTGAATTCAAAATTAGAGAAATCAAACGCTATATTTTGCTTTGGATCTTTGCTTTGTAATTTTCTTGCCATGGCATATGAAAACATTTGATTTCCCATCCGTCCTAATATTTCTACATATATCATAAGTAGGCTCCTGCTAATTCTTAAATAATTCCGTATCTTCTATTCCTGTCATTTAGTATTCGCTATATTCTTTTATTGAAGGTGTTAAACATTTATTTAAATACATTTTATTATTTTTGTGTAATAAAACATCTATTACTGCTATTACTGATGTTGCCCCAATCTTAGACACTTGTATTTGCCGTTCCTCAGAATCACTTATAGTATTTTCAAATGATTTTCCACTTTCATGAAAAACTTCCAACTGAGAAGAATATAATATCTTATAACCCATATTAAAACAAACTGCGGTCAAAATAGTCTCCTCGCAATACAGAAATGTTTTATCGCAAAAACCGGAAAATGCCTTCAAAAATGTCGGTGAAAAAATCAAGCACGCCCCTGATAATTGTTTTTCCATTGATTTATTTAACAACATCTCTATATCACCATCATCTTTTACACAAGTTTCGGAACCATTCATTTCTTTACTGTTCTTATATTTAGAAAATAGTTTCTTTATAAAATTAAATCTACCGAGTTTGCATTTCTTTACCAACACAATTCTGTAGTTTTCCAATAAATGATATATATGAAATAAAATTGATTCTTTATATCCTCCTATTGGATTGCAATTAATCCCATCTTTAACAATCTTCGGTCCACATATTGCATAATTATACTCATGATACAATTCTATACTTTTTTCAATAAAATCTTCTGACTTTATTTCAGCATCCGGATTCACTACACATACATAATCGCTCTTTATAACTTTTCTGGCAAAATCTATTCCAATATTATTTCCACATGCATACCCACAATTTTCATTGCTTTTAAGAATATGTATGTTTCTCATATTTTGGCAATGATTTGACACCTCTTTTAAAAAAATTGTTTGATCTTTAGACGCATTATCAACAATAATAATATATTGTTCAGGATAATTTAAGCTATTTATAGAATCTATACATCTTATTGTTTCCTCTGTTGAATTATAATTTAATATAATAAAAGTAAATTTTTCCATACTCTCAATGTTTCCTTATTTTTGAACCGCAGTTTTTCACCGAAACAAATGATATATATATCTTAATCCCGTTGTTTCACATGTATACTTTATTCTAAGTTTCAGTTTACTTTTTAAGGGCATAGGATTAAAATTGCATAAATATTTTTCATATTTCTTCTTATTTTTTCTTACCGGTTCAGGCATTAAATACCCTATTGGTAAACTTCCAAATTCTGATAAATTCCGCTCAAATAAATCTTTACCTTCTTTAATCATTTCTAGTATTCTACTATCATCCAACCATTCTTCCGTATTGTATTCTTGGTGTGAAAACGATTTGATTTTATTCTTTATCGTCTCCATCCCACCCATATATGTAAAATGCCACCCAGCGCATTGTACTATTTCACATGTTGTCAATAATCTGGCCTCTTGCGGTAACAGTATATTCTTTTTTTCATTTTCCAGACTAGCATGTCCTACGCAGTAAGCTACAGGTGCCGCCCAAAAGAAATATTTATAATCCGCATAATTCAAAAAATACCAACAGTTTAAAAGTTCAAGTCTCAATCTTTTTTCTGGATCTTCTTTTAGAAGTTTTTTTACTCTCTTGATACCATAAGGGCTAATGATTTCGTCTAGATCTGATACAATTAAGATATCCTCAGGCTTACCGTTCCTGATTCCTTGGTATATCGCATTGCGCTGATAATATTCTCTATCCCAAGCATTTTTACATTCATTGGGAAATTCATCAATAACTATATACTCAATCTTATCCCAGTATTTTTTGAAAGAGTCTTTATTTTTTTCATAATTTAAATCTTTATCCTGATTTGTAAATGTTTTCTTTGCTTCTACGATTATAAATTTATCTATGTAGTCCCACATAGTATCTAACCGTAACTTTAGTAAATCCAATTCATTAAAAAAAGTAAAACCATCAAAAACCATCTAATATACTCCTCATTACAAATTTTGACATTCGTTCATATGTTGTTTAAGTTTTAGTAACAATTACTGCCAAATAATTAATGCGTTGTAATTTTATTCATCAATCTATTTTGATATTTATCTATATATTTTTCGTAACAATATGCGCTGCCAATTACTAGTAGAGACGAAATAATAATATTAATTACAAAATTAATAGAATAGTTCACCTTGTCATATAAATGTAAACATATTAAAGCTGAAAAGGACATAATTAATGGCATATGCAAAACATATATTGGGAAAGATAAATTGGCATTATGAGACAAATACTTTTCAAAAAATATTTTCAAAATACGTGAATTTTTAATGCAAAGCAACAACATTATTGCATAAAAAATATATCCATATCCATCTAACCCTAGTCTAACTGGTATATCTATTCTTTGCGAAATCACTTCCAATAGGTACGAATGTCCAAATGTTACCATCAAAATTACTAATATGCAGAAAGTATCCGCCAACTGGTATGGAATCTTTATACGATTCCATACATGAATCATTCCTGCCCCAAGTATACAACAGGATACACACAAACTATTGATATCATACTTTATAATTGACAATAAAAATAATGTAATATAAATATATCCCCAATATTTCTCTGGAATTTTTATCTTAAACAATACATAATTAATAATATAAATAATTATATTCCCTACAAAAATCGGTAGTATCGTCCATAATGATGCATCTATTGTGTATTTAAACAAAAAAGCCATTTCTAAAACATCATTAAATTTTACTTTAATCTGATTATGTGTTCCTATCCATGCAAGATTCAATACCTTTCCGCATTTTACCGCATGATAGCCTATCGTACACTCTATTATTAAAAAAATGCAACCTGCTGAAAAAAAAGGAATTACAAATCTCAAATATCTCAAAAGAATGCTTTCTATCAATTTAGATTTTTGACTTATTATTTTTTGAGCTACTAATGCTCCTGATAGTATGCAAAACATTCTAACCCAAAAGCTCCATCAAGAAAAAAAGAAAAAATTCGGGATATTTGTACTATAATAGGAGAAAGCGTATCCATCTTTTCATTTTCTCCTATAAATGCAGAACAAAAATGGCTCAAAAAAACTCCTATGCAAGCCATATATTTTACCCCATCAATCCACAATAATCTCAGTTGCTTTTCCATATTCATTACTCATCAAATTTTTTATATATTTTAAACAAATAGTTATTTGTGCAATTATTCATAGAGTTACTAACAATGTTTTTCCCTTACTGGGCAGAAACTTCATCATTTCGATTATAATGTATACAAATCTCTTTTTTCCACCCTTCCATCCTTAACCTCATAGACAACATCGCAATTTTGTATAGTCTGCAGTCTATGTGCTATAATCAGCATGGTTCTTTTTCCTTTAAGACCCTCTATTGCTTCCATTAATGCTGCCTCAGTTTCATTGTCCAGTGCTGATGTTGCCTCATCAAATACCAATACTTCCGGATTGTGATACAATGCTCTTGCAATTCCTATTCTCTGTCTCTGACCTCCTGAAATTCTTACACCTCTATCTCCAATCTCAGCATCTAACCCACCTGGGAGTTCTCGTATGAACTGAGCAATTTGTGCTTCTTCCAAAGCTTTCCAAATTTGACTATCTAAAATATCATTCTCATCAATCCCAAAAGCTACATTGTTTCTAATTGTGTCATCCATCAGATATATTGATTGTGGAATATACCCAATCATATCATGCCACCCCCTCATGTTTTCACATATATTAATCCCATCCACCTCTATACTTCCCTCTTTCAGCGGTAACACTCCCAAAATTATATCTATTAAAGTAGACTTTCCTGCTCCCGATGCCCCAATAAATCCGACTGATTGATTCTTCTTTATTGTCAGATTAACATCCTTTAATATTTTTCTTTGTGTGTTTGGATATGTATAGGTAATATGATTAATATTTATCTCATATTCAAATTTCAATTTCTCTTTTGGGACTAAAATCTGTTCCTTATCTTTTTCAAAGGTTTCCATCTCCTTTATATCGTTATATACAGCTTCTACAGAATCCTTTTCAAACATCATCGTTGCCATGTATGCCGACATACTATTAAAACAAGGTAACATTCTAAATGCGGCAACCGCAAATACAGCCAATAAAGAGACAAATCCGCTTATCTCTCCTCCCATTAACAAGCGAAACAAAATAATCAATAATAATCCTGATACACATAGCATTTCCATCATTGGTTTAGGCATTATTGATGCCAAATTGCTCTTTAAATTCGCCTCCATTCCCTTATTGTATTCATACTCACATCTTTCTAGGAAAAATTCTTCTCGACCAAGAACCTTTATTTCTTTAATGCCATTGAAGCTTTGCAATATCCACTTATTCATTTCAGCATTAGCTTCCCTATTTATTCTACCTCGTTTTTCCTGTATTGACCCTTGCTTTTTGTAAAGCAAAATGATAGCTCCTCCTAATAAGAATAGCACTCCTATAGTTGTTAACCAGTCTACGACCATCAAGTATACCGCTAATAAAATACAAACTATAAATTGATTAAATATGTTGAGCGCATCAGTAATAAAACCGAAAAATTGCCCAACATCTGTCAATATACTTCTTTGAATGCACGAAACATTCCTATTTAAATGAAATGTGTAATCTTGATACATATAACACTCAAGCAAACGTATAGATAACTTTTCTTTATATTTCCAAATCATTCTATACATCACATTGTACATTGTAATTGTATAAACATTTTTAAGTATGTAGACAACTATCATCGTCATTATAAGAAATATAATAAATGTTCTGTCAGAATTTATATTTAATAAACCCTTAATTCTTATTGCCCATGTATTGGTATTAATCAATTCCGGATCCATAACTATATTTACTATTGGTAATATGAGTGAAACTCCCATTAAATCAAAAAGTCCACCCACAAACAATAGCACTGCAAGTCCAATTAACGATATCTTTTGCTTTGTAGTTAATATATAATTAATCTTCTTTATCACTTCTTTTTTCTCTCTATTTAGATAAATAACAAAACTTACTGCAGATTTTTATGTACATGTTTTCTTCTAATAATGCTATTAACTCTCCTCGTTCATTGCCATAAGAAATACTTAATTTCCATACGTTATTCATCTCCAAATATCTCATTGTGTTTTATCTCATATGTTTTATGATTCTCAACCTTGTAAATTCTATCACAATTTTTAATTGTAGTTAATCGATGCGCAATAATAATCAATGTGCGATTTCCATGCATTTTATCTATCGCCTCCATCAACGCATTTTCGGTATCAGTATCAAGTGCCGATGTTGCTTCATCCAAAATTAGAATTTTAGGGTCATTATATAATGCTCGGGCTATTCCTATTCGCTGTCTTTGACCTCCACTAAGTCTCACTCCTCTATCACCTACACTCGTATCTAAACCATCCTCAAGCTGTTTAACAAACTCATCAAGTTGTGCCTCTTGCAATGCTTTCCATATTTTTTGTTCGTCTATTTCTTCATCCTTGACTCCAAATGCAATATTTCGACATATAGTATCATCAATTAAATAAATCGTTTGCGGCACATATCCAATCAATTTATGCCATTTTGCTAAATCAGAATAAATACTCTTCCCTGCAAATATAATGTCTCCTGCTGCAGGCTTTAAAATTCCCAAAATGAGGTCAGCTAGTGTTGATTTTCCAGAACCAGATTCCCCTATAATTGCTGTTGATTCACAATATTTAAAACACATTGAAACTGAATTTAAAACATCTTCGTGTTCTTTCCCATACCTAAAATTAAGGTTGCAGATCGCAATGTCCTCCGTGCTACCTATATTTATTGCATCTGTTTTATCTTTTTTCTCCATATTCCTTTCTAGCAGTTCAATTTTATTTATTTCTTCATAAACTGCATTAACTGCCGCTTTTGAATACATGATATTGTTATATGCATTCGTTATTCTACTAAATGATGGCAACATTCTAAAGGCAGAAATAGCATAAATAGAAAGAATTGGGATAAACTCATTAATATCAGCACCCAGCCTCACGCGAAACATAATAATTGCAAGTAGTCCACATATCATAACTGTTTCCAATATTGGCCGTGGAATGACACCTACTATTGACTGTTTTCTCCGTGAATCTGCAAGTTTTGCTGCTTTCCCAAACATTGCAATAAAGTAATTTTCAGTATCCGTTACCTTTAGTTCTCTAATACCAGATAAAGATTGGTTTACCCATTTCAGTTGATTAGCGCTTGCATTTCTTACATTAATTCCAAGCTTGTAAGAATATTTCTTATAAAACAGTGCAAAAAATACACCGAAAAGTAGAAAAATCAGTACTATAAGCGCTGTCGATAATGCGTCCGTATAAAATAGAAAAGCAACCAATATTCCACAAACTAAAGTTTCTGTTAATAGCTGAATTAACGACAATAATGATTGAAATGCCGTTTCTACATCATTAATAATATTTCTTTGTAATTCCGTAGGACTATGCTTTACGTGAAACAGATACTCTTCACCCAGGTAGCAATTAAGGATTCGAACCATTAGTTCTTTCTGGCTATTATAAACAAATCGATATTGTAAATCGTATTGGATTGTTAAATACGCGTTTTTTACAATATAAATACCAATGAGCACTGCCGAAAAAAGGATATATATTCTGTAACATCATTTAATCCAAATTTTGCTCCAATCAATGCATAATTGGGTGTGGTAATAATATCTGCATTAGAAACAACATTTACAAGTGGCATAATCAAACTCACTCCCAAAAGTTCCATGCCCGCACCAAAAACATAATGATAAACAATGCAAGAAATTTTTCTTTTGTTTCTTATTTAGTATATTCAACATTATTATTGTCACACGTCGAATTATATTTTCCACCTACCGCAGATTAAATCCGGCATCTCCTTCCTATCCTCTATCTCAACGTACTGTTTTTACGGCACATTTCTACCTTTTCTATATAGCCTTTTGTAACCAATAAAAAAGAAAAAATATAATGCATTTAACTGTTATTATCTATATTATACCTTTCGCAACATTTTTTCAATTCCTGTACTAGTTTTTCATTATCCCGCTCATTGCGAACAGCAAGTCGGATATAATTTTTACCAGCAAATCCTTTTTTGGTCGACAAGTCCTTAATTAAAATATTTTCCTCTAGCAGTTCCTCCGCAAGGCTCGTTGCAGACATTCCGCCTGTCAGCTCACACAGCAGATAGTTTGCCTGGGAGGGGATAACTCGCAGTCCTGATACATGAGCCAATGACTCCACAAAACTGTTTCTTGTCTTTTTAAATTTCGCCATTGCATCCTTGTAATCTTTGGCATACTTTTCATATATCTGAAGGTAAAATTCACCGAAGGAATTGATGTTCCAGATGGCAACATCTTTCTTTAATTTTTCAATGAGTTCCTTATCATCTCCTGCTAAGATTCCCAGACGTATCCCAGGCACACCATAACTTTTAGAAATGCTCTTCATTACAATCAAATGAGGATATCTCGTCAATACGGCCTGTTCTAAAAGAGTAGCATCCTCTTCTTCAGCAAAATCCACAAAAGATTCATCCACAATCAAGCGAACGCTGTTCTTTTCCGCCCAGTCTGCCACTTTCAGCACTTCCTGTTTAGGAAGGTAGTTGCCTGAAGGGTTGTCTGGATTAATCAAAAGTAATATTCTGATTTTCTTGTCCGCATAAAAGTCCATCAACTCCTGTGCCGTATAACTGTAATTATCATTATTCGGATGAAATACTACAAGATTCTCTGCTGCCTTACGGTTCGGATATTCTTCGAAAGTAGGCTGTGTAACTCCCATTTTCCCTGGAAGATATTCCATTAGTGCCTTAATTAGTTCGCTAGCTCCGTTACCGACTACCACCTGATTCTTGTGCAATCCAAAGTCTTTTGCTGCAATTAAACTGTTGACTGCCATACCGGACGGATATTCTGTCAACAAAGTTTCGAAATTGCTCTTTATTTCGTCCTTCAGTTTCTGGCAGGGAAAATACGGGTTTACCAGATAACAGAAATCCAATAATTTCGGATATCTCCAATATCCACCGTAACGGTTTTGCAACCGTTTCAACCGTTCTTCTTTTGTGGCAAACAGAGTCTCTGCAATGTCCAAGTCCTGCACATCATCAATTTCATACCATTTTTCGCCGTTCAGTTTCACTGCCTTAATCTGTGGTTCATCCAGGAACGTAATAACCTTCAATACCTGTTCATAGTATTCATTGGTTCCCAGCGCTTTACAGTAAGCCTCCAGAAAGGGAACGTAGTGCTTTTCAGAAAACTCTCTGCTGAACTTGTACAAATTTACAGTCTTGTAATATTTGTCTGTTTTGCTAAAATCAAATTCTCTCTTGCTTAAAAATGATGTAATATTGTCATCTTCATCCAATGTAACGCAGGTACCGTCCATCCAGCTTTCGAATTTATCCACCAATGTCAAGGATGGGTACGGATTCTCCAACAGCTTACGAATCACTGCTTCCTCATATATCAGATCAGATTCTAACAGCAAGGTATCATCTTCTACCAACTTCTCCTTGGCTAAATACAGCGAATAGATATTATTGGTCTTGTAATATACATCATTGTCAATAAATTCCAGCGGGGTGCAGATATGTAGAGATTTCACATACTCCTTTAGTTTCTGTCCTTCGTATCCTATAACAAAAACAATTCGCCTCAATCCAAGCTTTTCCAAATGTCCCAACGTTCTCTCTATCATTGTAACACCGTTTACTTCCACCATACATTTGGTGGCATTGCTAGTTAATTCTTTTAACCTTTTTCCCATTCCTGCCGCTAAAATAATTGCCTGCATCCCTTTGCTATTCCTCTCCTTCAATCATGAACTATCGTTGTATTATTCCAATTCTATTTAGACAGTTTGTTCAATTTCGTGCTATAATTTTGCCATTTCCGTTTTCATTTCCTAACATGTTTCGATTATTGAAAATTTGTTTGCTTTTTTACTGCATTCTTTAAAGTATCCATCATCTCTGAAACTCCACCAAAACTATTTGTAATGTGAGGAATGCTATATGCCATAAATTACAACAGTGATATGCCAAACACCCCCTGCACAAAGAACAATATACAAATATATCAGTTTATTTCCAAAATGTGATACATTGCTTTGTTGCTCACAAAATGTGACTTATTCATTTGATATCAAATTGTAGTATCTGTCTACCAGTATTATTTTAACAATGGACTTTAGTACAAATTCATCTCTATACCTCAACGCCATCCACATTTTTATGATTATAGAAATATTCAAGTATTTTTCATATAAACTGATATATACTGCTTTCATTTCTTTATAATCATACAAATTTCTTTCTTTATACACACCATATAAATGTTTCATTAATCTATATGTTCGATAAACATTCCCTTCGTAATTTAGTTTTTCGCTAACCGCAAGGTCATATATTTCATCCAGCACAGCTATATAATCCAATAATTTTCGCGTGTTGGGGGTATGTATACATGAAGTTTCTATTTGATAATAATCATATAATCTTTCATTCAACATACTAATATTCATTGATGATTCTATCAGTCTATATGATGCAACAACATCACAATATGACACTCTGTTTTCGTCATATCTAATGTTGTTTTCAATGAATAAACTCTTACGTATTAATTTATTCCATGCAAATCCTTCAATATTTATGGACATTAAAAATTCTTTTTGTGCCTTTTTTGATGTTAACTTGTAATTCTTAAATTGTGGCTTGTACCACTTTAGTTTCTTACCTTCTTCATCTACATAATCAAAAGAACAAATGACCATATCACTTCTATCTGTCATTGCAATATTATACATATGCTCTAACATATTCGGATGCATATAATCATCAGCATCGCAAAATGCTATAAACTCTCCCCTTGCTTCAGTTATTCCTGTGTTTCTTGCTTTTGCCTCTCCTCCATTGTTCGTATGAATGACTCTTACCCTTTTATCTTGCACGGCATACAAATCAGCAATTTCACCAGTATTATCTTTTGAGCCATCATCAATAATTATGACTTCTATTTTCTTATATGTTTGCAAAATTATACTATCAATAGCTTTTTTCAGCATTTTTTCGGCGTTATATGCCGGGATAATAACACTAATAAGAAACGCCTCGTTTCCTTGATTGATCATACTTTCCCTCTCACTTTTCCAATAGCTTGATGAATCTTATTCTCAATTTTTGAAATATTATACTTAATTTTAGCTCTCTTATGTATTTTCAAGTATTTTTTCTTATCTTCATCGCTTAGTTGTTCATTATTCTCATATAATTTCTGTTTAAACTGTTCGTTCATTTCAGCGTTAATCCACAAACCAGACTTACTATTTCTGTCTCTAATATCATAATAGCTCTCCTCTGTAATTTCAGGAATGACTCCCCAAGCTAAAAAAGAATGTCCATTAAAACAATGTGGCAACTCGCACTTTCCTACCGGACAGAATGGAAATTTTTCATCAATATTCTCAAACATATTTCCTAACGGTCCAGGCTGTCTATAACATGCATTGAATTCACCTGTTCCCAAATTTAACAATCCACTCCACAAACCTGCATAGCAGAATTCCTTCCTTTTTTCCCCCCAATGTCTCATCTTTAATTCAAACATTGGAGACTCAAAGCCTTTCCATATATTATAAAACTCTTCTTTACTGTGTCTTGAATATAATTCTATACCACCAGTTGCCTCATTTCTTGGCACAGATAAATGACATACTGCTCCAATATTTTCAGTACAGCTTTTTTTAATATCTTCAATATATGGCTCGTATGAATCATTTGGAGTGAGTTCAACAGAAAAAGAGCATCCATTATCTCTAACCAGTCTTACATTATTCCAAAACATGTCCAACAAGTTTAGTCGTAATAGTTCCAAATAGTGATAGGAAAATTTAAACCCAAGATGATTTTTTAGTCTCTGTGGTAATTGCATATACTCCAAAAATCTTTCCGTGAGTGTTCCATTCGTCACTATCATAACCGTATGTCCATCTTCCAAAATTGCCCTAATATATTCTATTAATTCTCGCGGAATCATTGTTTCACCCATACCACATACATTGAAATGACAGACTCCACCCAATCGTTCCACGCTTAATGCTTTCTCTACTACTTCACTAGAATATTGAAATTCACATGGCATTACCTTCTGTGGGCATTGTCCCACATAGCAATAATTACACCTCAAGTTACAATAAAAGATGGGAACATGGACATCTATAAACTTTTTTATTTCCATCATCAGCTTCTCTTTCTCCTACTTGATAATACCATCATATTCATATGTATAGTTAAACACGTTATTATTTGCTTTATCTAATAGCAAACTTATATGTGCCATTCCATCATTAAGACTATCCGTAAAATATATATTTTCTGCGTTAGCAATCCACTTATAGCATCCTTCTACCTTTCCATTAGAATTTGCAAATGCCACACAAGGTGTTCCTACAAGATATGCCATTAGCATTGCGTGTAATCTATCAGTGATAATAATTTTCTTGGTAGAAATGTAATTTAACATATTATGGATTTCGCATTTTCTATTAAATGATAATATAAAATCGTCTTTCACCGTAGAGAACATTTCCACTTCGCATCCTAAAGCCCTGCTAGCAGTTTCAATTTCTCTTTTATTCATGTCCAAAGATGCTTCCATATCATTACGTATGCAAACACCTACCCCATTACGTTTCCGGTTTTGGACACCTCTATATTTTTGACAATATTCCCAAAGATATAATGCCATATCTGGACAAAGCAAAACCTCTTTCTTACCGCTATTACAGATCAAATCAAACGTTTTTTTCTCTCTTGCGCAAATTGTAACATTAGCACCATATTTACCAAGAATTTTTTTTATATTCTGTGGATTAGAGATATATACTGTCTGAGGCATTACTACTATTTCGTTATGAGGAAATTTTTTAATTATTTTTTTACGCAGATTCTCCTGATCAACCCAAACATCACTTATATTTCCTCCACCTTGCAAAAATATTTTATTTTTGAGACCGATACATTTATATACCCTGCTAAAATCATATCTTATATTATTTTCTGTTACTTCTACTACATTATCATAGCCATAAACTTGTCTCAAAAACTGTAACTCTGCAAATGCTATTAAATGATCTCCCAGGTTACCATATTCAGGTGTCCCAATTAAAAAAACTTTACTTTCATCTATTTTCTGCGGCAACTTATTATCTGCCATTTTCCTATAAAAAATATAGTTTTCAAAGAGTACTTTTTGATATGATAGTTTCCTTTTTAAATCCATTATTCAATCTACCTTCCATATAATCATTCTTGCATGATTCGATTGGATTATAATCCCTTTTTTAAATACACCTTCTTTACTTGTATCATCCCTTCATACTTGTCTCGATTTCATCCATCAGAAAAGTAAATTCATATTTTTCGTTTGCAGCATACTTGCATACATCTTCAATCCACTTTCTATTCCTAGTCAATCTTCCTTTACTATAGACTTGCCATTCATGTGTAAAAATAACTATAACATCATCTATTTCATTCTGATATCTTCTTTTCATTTCCCCATATGCATTTCTATTTTGAGGCATATCATATTTGTATTGCGAGACAAAGTCCTTTCCTAACCAATCTAATCTAAAATCAGTTCTTTTAAAAAAAAGTTGTGTGTCTTTATCATATAAAAATTTTCGTTGTTTGGCATTTTCACAATCATTAGCAGTTAGATAATAACTTATCCTGCTATCATCCGATGCAATAAATCCAATAGCTGCACACCTTCCTGAATCTCTCATTCCTTCTAAACATTCTTTGTTTCCCGCGAACCTATGTAACCGAGGAAATCTATCAATATTCGTTTCCTCACCGCCTACTCTAATTATCTCATTGACAAAAAAATCCCATTCTTTTTTCCCTTGATCATATGTCTGTGTTGAAAAATCAGTCCCATTTTCTGCCGTATGTATCCCCAATTTTAACCACTCCGAATTATTTTTTAATTCTTTTAATGATTCATCATCTATATTGGTTAAAACTTCACCCCAATTTTGTAAATACAATGAGACCTTCAGATTATAATGTTCGTGTAAGATTTTTAACCATTTGAAAAATTTATTATCGAATAATGCTTTTTTCTTATTTGCTATGTCATTAATTGACGAATTAATATCATCAAAAGATAAATGTATTTTTTTCATTATACCTTGAATGTCCTTGTCTTGAAAATAAAGGTTTCTTATAATATGTAGCTTTTCTTTTTACTCTAATCTTCTCCCCTGAAGGCTTGTAATGCGGATTGGGACATTTCCAATCCTGTCCATACATTTTCTCCAATACATCATTTGAATTCTCAGGTATCATCACATCAATTCCAGAAAATCGTTTGTAAACTATTTTGTTTATTGGAATCATCTTTTGAACTGTCATATCATATTCTTCATAATCTCTATATTTATAGTCATAGTTATCAATCAAAAAATAATCCCCATACACATCTCTTTCGACATCATAATTATCCCATATTCTTACATCACATAATACATTCTTTTTTTTATATGATGTTTCCACTATTTTGTTATCTTGCTCGTACTTTCGATAAATCCAAAAACCATTTGCTTTCATACAATTATTAAATTCACCCCATGAAAAATTTCCATCATCAAGGATGATAAAGTCCATGTCGTCATCCCATGGCAACAATTGATTATCTCTTACTATTCCCAGTAGCGTCCCATATGCACAAATCAATGGAAATTTATTACTTTTAGCTACTTGAAAAATATCCTTTAGTATTTCTATATTATATTTCTGATACGCTATCTGTTTTTTATTTTCTTTTCTTTTATTATTCATTAAACGAAATTTGTGCCATAGAGGATATGCTACAGGTATTTGTTTAAAAAGTTCCTTTATCTTACTCATGAGTATATCTCATCCTTTTCTATTAATTCTCTCTTATCAATCAGGTGCATAAAAGGCTTTTATTTCATCCTCTGTCATTATCTTTCCTTGCATATATGCATTATAATATTTTGCAAGATGACCTACATCCCAACATATATATCCGCAGTCCGTTAGTTCTGGAATCATTGCCTTTCCAGCCATTCCTAATATAAATACAACTATACACTCTTTGGGATTATTTCTTTTTATATGTTGTATGATTCTCTCTTTTTCGTCCCATGCGTCTTTTCTGGGCGCATTTATATAAACCTTGTTTTTAGCCAATTCAAATACATCATGTTTATATCCATCTAATATTCCATTTCCGCAAACAATAACAATATTCTTATCTTTGAATAATCTTTTCCATCTTTCGTATATACTATCTATCTTTTCATTTTTCTGTTGATCCAATTCATAAGATGTAAATGTGGCATCAATATATACATTATCGAAATTCAAATATTTCTTGTATATGTTCCTCAAATCATATGCTTTTCTTCTATAAAATTTTGAATATATATCTGCATCTCCTAAAGATATATAGTAGTTCCTATTTATTCCAACGTAGATGTCATTTCTTTTTGTGTTTAACAGCCTCTTCAATATATCTGCAATTTCTTTTTCATACTTCTGAAACGGTTGATCATTTCCTAAAATAAGACCGATTTCACCATCTCCAGTCCTAACAAAACTTTTGGGTTGTTGTTCTATTAGTGACAAGGTTTCTTCTTGTGTCAATATCTTAATACTTTTTTTATTTGGCAATTCTATACCATATTCATATAATCCATCATCCAATATTTTTTCTGTCAAATAAACTATATCTTCTTCTCTTTGATCCCAGAGACTATGCTTAGACAAGTAATTAATATTTCTCACCAGATTTTTTAAACGTCCCACTATCTTGAGTTCCTCTCCGCTACCATTTATAGTTTTTCATACCGTTTGCTACAGTGCAAAACTATTTCATCTTGCAGCTAATTCATGGTCTATTTACTTTCACTAAATTTTATATTTCCTTTTTTATTATAACTACCATATAAGCACTCTGGTAATTCTTATTACTAATGGAGTATTCTATATATTTTAAAAAAATAAAGATAAATTATCCACTGTATTCTATGTTTGAATTCTAAATTAACTTTTATATCCTCACTGCCTATTTTCACAGCGTATTCTCTTAAAACATTATAATCATTTTTCACTTTTTTATAGTTTTCTGCAACCAGCATTCGTTGAAATAGTTGCCTGTACATAGCAATTTTATAAGTCATCAGATAGTTCTCTATATTTTTTTCATTATATCCATTGCAGTTTTCCTTCTTAATTATAGCCGCCATCTTTTCAATTACATTTACATTACTCAAAATCGAACTATTATATTCTCCTCCCGTCATTTGACTCTCTCTATGGTCATATGTATAGCCGATGTAAGGTATTGTTCCATAACGTTTGCATTTCAAAATAGCTTCACAATTAAAAAGTACATCTTCTCCATAGGGACATGGTTCCTCAAATACAGTATTCTTTATTACTGACTTTTTATATAACTTGTCCCATACAACAGTTCTTACACCACCACAATATGAAAGCATATTGCACAAAGCTTCTTCCCCTGTTAAGAGTATCACGCCCTCCGGGTTAACACTCTTTTTCACAATGTCTCCTCTATATATTTCTCTGATTGACGCCGACACAATATCCAAATCGTTTTCTTCTTGAGCTCTATACAATTCCCTATATACATCTTTTTCAATATAATCATCTGCATCTAAAAACGTAATAAATTTTCCCGAAGCCATTTTCAAGCCTAGATTTCTGGCGGATGCTGCTCCACCATTTTTTTTTGATATAACCTTGATTCTTCTTTCGTTATTTGCTATTTCATTTACCATTGACAATGTTCTGTCCTTTGAACCATCATTAACAACAATAATTTCAAGATTTGTATAGCTTTGTTCAATTACAGAATTCAAGCACCTTGCTATTGTTTTCTCCGCATTGTAAGCTGGAATTATCACCGAAATTTTACCAGACATTTTGGCCTTATTCATGTCTTTTTTTTTGATTTCCGAAACCATTATTCACCATTAAACCTTAATCAAAATTCCATCTGTAACGTAAGTTATATTTAATCACAAACCTTCTGTTCCTATGCATATCCAATTTTCTTGGTATATATCATTGTACAATCCTTCTTCCGTGTTACGCCATTTATCAGGAGCCACAACTATTTTACCAAGACTACTATTTAAATACTGTCCCCACCAAAAAAAACTACTATTTGATATAACTTGGTATTTACACAAACTCAATAAATGCAACATTTCCCAAGGTTTTAGCTCTCCAGACACCGAGGCTGTAATATATTCTTTATTTAAATCACACGCTATATTTGCCTCAGTCCACTCTATATCGTCCGTGAAAAAAAACACTTTTAAGTCTGTCTCCTTGTTCTCTAGTTTATTTCTTATTGTTTCTATTCCGTCCTCATAATATTTAGGTGTGCAAACATCACAATAATTTTTATTTATTTTAGAAACAAAGTCACCACGCCTCACCCCCACTGCAATGGCTTTATGTTTTAAAATATCTTCAGCGATTTCTTTACCATAAGCACTATTCATTTCAACACTAAAATCTTCCCTGATAATGTCTTTAATACTATCAAAGAAACGCGGCGATTCATAAAAGCCCATGACCAATTTATTCTTAAACATACTTTTATATCTAAATTGATGATATCCTATGGTATACATATAAATTCCAAATATTTCCAATATATTAGAATATCTGTCCTCCAATGCCTTAACATCCTTCCAAGTGTTGACACGATGTCTTTTTTTATAGTACATATGAAGCACGCTCCGTTGTACTAAATTCAATTTTCTCTTCTCTACACAAACATTATTTGAGCACTTAAAAAACTCCATATAATTTATCCATGTATCATCATTGAATTCAAAATTAGAAAAATCAAACGCTATATTTTGTTTTGGATCCTTGCTTTGTAATTTTCTAGCCATCGCGTACGAAAACATTTGATTCCCCATTCGTCCTAATATTTCTACATATATCATAAGCAGGCTCCTGTAACTGATTATTCTTGAATATTTTCTATTTCTATCATTTAATATTCACTATATTCTTATTGCAAGTATTAAACATTTATTTAAATACACTTTATTTTTGTAATGTATTGAAACATCTATTACTACTAATACTATTATTGTTTCAATCTAAGATATTTATATTCGTTGTTCTTCAGAATCACATATTGTATTTTTGAATGATTTCACTTTCATAAAAAATTATAACTGTAAAGAATACAATATGTTATAACAAATCAGCTTTCTTCCATTAGTTATATCAATGAACCTTATCATTTGCAAAATCTTGCGCTTAATTTAGTATACGCATACGAAATAATCATTACAAGAGTCCCCCCAGCCAGCATCCAACCTATCTTGAATTCTATTTGAGTACTCCATATCATAGGATTCAATATACAAGGCCTCTGTAAATAATATATCATTAATGACATGCCACCTAATACCTTTGCATTTTTATCGAAAAATGTTATTGTTTCCAACATTTTTTTGCATAATATAAGTAATGTTATTGCACAGCATCCCAGTATTAAGTTTATAATAATCAAATAGATAAAAAAGTTTATTTTAGTCCCACATATTATTCCACTATTATCTGAGTGATATATAAAAATATAACTACCAAGACATGAAATTATTGCTATATACTTTATAATCTTTTCTATATCTACGCCTTTTCTTCCTAATTCAGCTAAAAGAACCCCAACAGAAAAGGAAAGTCCATATATATTTGCCAGACCGTAGGTCTCTGGTATCATATACAGCATTACAAGTGTTACCCCCCCACGCACAAATTCGTATTTTTGTATTTTTTATGTAGTTATATGTCATATAAAATAGTATATACCATACTAATAACAACCGTAAAAACCACAATTCCCCATTAACTAGAGGTGACTGATTCAGCAAAAATACTTCTTTAAAAGCATCCCCTCGATTCATATCTGTTTTTTTCATACATAGCAATTCAATCACAGCAAATAAATTAATAATCACTGCCGGAAAATATATCTTTTTAAACTTTTTTTCCCAAAAATTAAATAGTCCATTATTATAATATGATACTGTAAGACCATATCCTGACAATAATAAAAAACCAAACATTGCTACTCCCATAATAAAAGTGAAGAAATGGTTGGATAAGTTATATCCCCATATACATATGTGGTAAAATAATAGTAACAATGCATACAGAAATTTGGCTAAGTTTGATTGCTGCATACTGATATTCATATTTTCTGTATCCTTTCATTTATTTTCCTCTTTGATTCCAAAGCAACGCCCGACAGTTCTCTCAAAATTAGGCTTTATCGGTCTCTTTACCGTATACAAAAAGATTGTGCAGGTATTTAAACATCAGTTATTGCTACAAACGCCACTTATCAATTCTCAAAATTTCTTAACTGAACGATATTTTCAATATTGAAAAACACTATGTTCTCTTATTGTTTAAAAAAAGCAGCATTTTTTCAAATGTGTATGCAATCAATAGCGGAAGAACGATTCCTGCAACACTATATGCTATCCACCAATACCCTATATGAGAATATGATGTAAAATACCCCGCAATCATACACTTAGGGTGATGATACATCAAAGTTCCAATCCAATTAATAACTTTAAATGCTAACAAGTGAAGAGCCAAAATCCAAATTGCTTTTCGACTTATTAATTGTAATCCTATACTTATAAATTGTCTGTTTATATTTATCACACAATGCGCAACTGCATATATGAAATACCACCCTGCTAATGATTCTATTACTAATATTATAGGGTTTTCATATACATGTGATGCTAAAGCAAGGCTTACTCTCCCGGTAAGGATTAGTAGTATGATATTCCCCACTCCTCCTCTAAACAATATTGCATTTCGCTCTAATTTTTTATCATTTTTACCAATGCATCTTCCTAAATGAAAAATACTATAGCAAGACATGGCTCTTGCCATTCCCCATAGATTTAAACCATGAACAGAACAGTACCACCCTGTCATAAGAAAAAACACGGCTGCTCCAAATTGACTTAAATTGTTATACAATTTTATCTTCTTTAATACATATTCAGCACACGCATATAATATAATTGTTTGAAACAGACACCCCACGAACCACATAGGACCTGCAAGTTGAGTAGTTCCATCGTCTCGAAATATAAAGGCAAGTAAAATTGTCTTTAGAACTTTGGTTTTATTCCATAACCCTATCAGATTAAAATCAGGATTATATTGTAATATAGTAGCATCATCCGTATAAGCATAGAGTCGATACAATACATTATGGAAAACGGCATAAATACTTACCACTCCAACATAAGGTAACCACAACTTCCTGATTTTTTTTAGAATAAACTTGCGCAAATTCTCAGTATTGCTTTCTTTCCAAAAATAACCAGAAGCCATAATGAATAATGGCATATGAAATAAATAAATAAATTGCGTCAGAGATTTTGGAGCTCCACTATGTCCAACAACCATTAAACATATGCTAATTCCCTTCATCACATCTATTGTTTTATTTCTAGTTTCCATACCCATATTAATCAGATTATTTCTACTTTCCCAAATTCCAAACGTTGTATCTCATGCGTTACTCTTTCACTTTCAGGTGGCAATTTCATATATTCACCATATGCCACTTTCAAAAAGTAGTCATATTCTTGTGGAATATTAAATATCTCATCCTCAAATATATGTTTCGTTGTTTCTCTCAACACCCTTTCCGGAAAAAACCAATAACCATAACACGACCCAGACTGTATTCCCAGCATTTGCGTATTATGGTGTTTTAAATATAGATGGCTTACTTTCTTTCTCAAAAATTGCATTGGGCATACCTTTCCAATTATATCAGTGGGTAAAAATTTCAGCCGTTTCTTTAATCCTTTTCCTTTCCAGACCCTATAACCAGACTTAGACATAATAGCTTGAGCTAAAAGCATCATCTGGAATCCTTCTATTTTTCTTTCAAATTTGTTATCTGAAATATAATAATAGGGAAACACATCAACAAAAACCTCATTATGTTCAAAGTTCTCGTTTCCAATATTTTCAATATAAATTGTATCTTTTAGTCGAACCTTGCTGAAAACATAAGGATTTTTACAGTTTGTCTCATAATTATCTAAAAAAAATTTTTTGTTTAGTGCTACCGGTGCTATAGATATAAATCTTGCATAGTCATCATAACACATGCCAATGTCCATGTCATCGTCCCATGGAATAAATCCATTGTGCCTAACCGCTCCAAGCAACGATCCTGAGTCCAAAAAATAACCAATGTTATTGTCATCACATATTCGTCTGATTTCCTTGGCAATCATCAGCTGTGCTCGTCTTAGTTTTTCTATATCCGCATTCATCCTCAATATTCCTCACTTAGGAGTGTAATAATTCACTATATTTCTTATACAGATTGTCGATTGTTTTCATTATTGAAAAATCAGCAGCCCTATCCTTAGCATTTTTTGAAATATCATCAATATCGCCGTTTTGAATCATATGTAGAACCTCATTGATTTTCTTTTCCAATGCATCACTTGTTGCAATATCACATAAAAAGCCAGACTTCCTGTCTTCAATAATTTCTGGTATTCCACCAACTGCATTCGCTACACATGGTATTCCAAAAGCCATAGCTTCAACAATTGAAATGCCAAACACTTCTTGACATATTGAGGGATAAACAAAAATTGTAGCCCTTTTCAAAAAAGGTATCACATCTTTTTGTTGACCAAAGAAGGTTGTTATATCGTTTATTGCAAGCCGTTCCGAAAGGTGCATCAAATAATCTCTTTCTTTTCCGTCTCCAATTATTGACAGTTTAATAGCATATTGATCTCTAAGTTTCTTTACAGCCTGTATCAGCAAATCCACACCTTTATAATGTTCCAATCGTCCGATATAAACAATGTTAAATGGCTCTTCAATAAGAGTTTTCCAATTACGACCTTCGCTTATTTTGTCATTGCCTATACCATTATATATTACTGTCGATTTGTTCTCATTTATATTAAATTCTTCAGCATAGCTTCGCATACCGACTTTTGAAACATAAATAACCAAATCTGATTTGTCCAGTCCAATTTGAAACATTTGATGCGCAAATTTTCGTTTCAATGGATTACCGGGATAAAAGTATTTTTTTTCGTAGCACGAATGTATAAATGTAACATATTTCCTTTTTAACGTTTTCATTATAAGATAGTGATACAGTTTTAAAAATGGATCTCCGTGATGTACCGCTATAATATCATATTCCTTTGCGATCCTTCTTATTTTCAAGAAACGTTTTAAACTAAGTTTTTTCCCACAATCTCCTAGACAATATGTTTTTAGTCCTAACTCTGTCATTTGATTACATATTGTACCGCCACTAAATACAAAGCAAAATGCATTTTCAAATTTGTTGCTAACACCAATGTCTCGACATAGGCTTTCTATTCCACCAGTCTCGCCGCTAGTAAGTAAATTTAAAACCCTCATAGTATTTTTTCAACCTGTTTTCAAAGTTTTTCGTTTATGCTACCTTTTCAAAACAACATCGAGCAATTTATCTATTAAAACACATACTCCCATGACTCCCATTGATGCGACTATGCTTATCATTACATATAATAGGGGAAAATTTGCTAATTGATTCATTGATAAGATTTCTGTCCATAATGGGTACAATAACAATGGATGTGCTGAGATTAAATACACGGCTAACATATTTTTCCCAAGTATATTGATCCACTTTTTCCTTAAGCCCCCCCATTTTTCTGATAATCTTATAAAAAAACAAAAGAGACATAGACTCTGTATAAATACCGTCAAAGAATTATATGTATAAAAATTTCCCCTTGAAGTGACTCCTGATGCAATATCAAACTTTACAATCAAATAATTGGATAAAAAAATTAGTAAACTTACAATTCCGTATGTTATTACCCAACATACTGTAGGAATTTTATCAACATAATCGCTGCCATAACGTTTCAGCCAATTTCCTACAATCAACATTGTACATGCCCATATGATTCCGTACCCCTGTGTCTGGTCGAGTGTCATTGAAACCTTTATAAAGGTTTCATGCAGACAGAAAAATAGCACCATGATTACTACTAAAACAGTATGTTTCTTTTTATCTATATGTTCAAGTGTGTATGCTATGTATGGAGATAAAAGCACAAGTACAATATAGGTTTGCATATACCAATATTTCTTCATAAAAATCGGAAAGCAAAAAGTAATAAATTCCTTCCATGCAAATGTACCGTTCAGTAATGATACAATCAAATAAATTCCTATCGAATAGAAAATAGTCTTAATCCATACAAGGATTACCCTGTTCACTCTAAAATTTTTACTGTTTGTAAAATATCCTGTCAATAAAAAGAAAAGATTAACCGCACATACCGTGAACGCCCCGATAAACCAGCCAATATTATCAATGATTCCCAGATAAGGTTCTTGATTTTTTGCTGTTGCCAGCATACAATGTCCCCAAACAATCATAAACATTGCTACAATACGAAGAAGTTCAAATGCACTGTTTCTATTATCCACACGTTCTAGACTCACTTTCCACTCTCCTTAATCAAACTCAAATAATGATTCTGCTCCGCTTAAATTTATTTCATTGGCTGAATGCCATGATTCCACACATTATATGTAGGGTAATCATACATTGCATACATCACTTCATCAAAATTCCCCTCTAATTCCAATCTGTATTTAGAAATCCATTTTGTAAACCTTGTTTCAAAATTAGGTGAATATAAAGACATTGGAAGGCAACATATGATGGTCAAATGGAAAAAAATACTCCGAATACTTTCTGTTTTCATCCGCCATCAGTTTTCTCAAATCTATATTTGATATCCGCTGTTCGTCTAATGCATTTAAAATTTGATTTGCCATTACATTACTATATTCTTCGTAACCTAACGCAATTTGAGTCTGTTCATCTGCAGGATCCACTGGTGAAGGAACTTCTACATATAGAAAATCTATTCCATTGTCTTTAAGCCACTCAGAAAAATTTACAATATTAGATATTTCAACATCAACATTTTTATATTGCCTTTCCGCCATCATACGTCCATCTTGCTGAAAGTATACAAGATTCCTATATGTATCCATTAACAGGCTCATGCCCATGCATTTGCTAAATAATTTAGATACAATTTCACACTGACCAGTAAAGGTAAAATAAGAAGATGTGTATTTATCCATCATACTATAGAGTTTGACAATTCTAGCAGATACTTTTCCCTCATATGTATTTCCAGATTTTACTGTTCTCGTGGAAACAATGTTTTCTTGTGAGTATTCTAAGTTTTCGTCAGCAGGATATTCCGTTTGCCAGTCAGTTATAACAGTTTCTGGAGCTAACGGATTGTCGCCTGTTTGTAAAGTACCTAAGATAAACCCATTATTAATATTGAGAACATCCACGACCAGGTTCTTAACTATCATTTGGTAAAGCACGCTTACAAACCCAATCAACAATATCATCAGAATCACAACAGACTGGAAACTTATTTTAGGTATTCTATTCTTCAACGCCATATACCTCACAACTAGTGTTAAAAATTAAAATAAATTTGCATTGTATAACTAAATGCCCCTAACCATGCCATTGGAGTAGTCAGCTGATTTGTGTTTAACAAAGCAAATGATTTATCTGCAAATATAGCCATTTGATTAGCAATCATTACCTTCTTACCTAGTCCAATGGCAGTGCTATTTCCAAATTTATGTACTCGCTTACATTCAGTAATCTGCCGATTTCTTGTCCCAAAAATGTTAAGTACTTAAATACAAATAACATACCCACATTATACATGACTGCTAGTATCAATAATGCTTTGTGAATTTGTATATGTTGATTTGCTTTTGCAATGACCAGTGCTATGACATAATTTATAAAAGTAGAAAAAAGTAATAATATAAACTGTCTAAGACCACTATTCAAGTAAAATCCTAAGATCACACTCAGTAAAAACAGATTTCTTACATTAACTGATTTCTTTTTCAGCATCCAATACCCGGCTAATGTCACGGGAAAAAAATACAAACAAAAATGTTCCTGATGCAAATACCATTATAATCTCCTACAATATTCTCTCTAGTTCTTTTATCACCGTAGTTGTCTTTTCATTTCCTGCTTAAATTTTTTAAAATCTTTCAGTGCCTGCCATCCAATTTTAACTATCTTCGGAATATTAATAGAATTCACACCTGCCTGTCTTGGTTTAAAAGATACCTCTTTATATACGATTTTCTCCCCATAATAGGCAAACCATGTGGTCATCATAATATTAGGTAAATTATAATCTTCACGCATCCTATAAAGATATTTCTTTACCGTATCTACTTTCAGCAACCTGAATGGTGCATTGGCATCTGGAACCTTTACTCCAAAATACATCCACACCAGAAAACATACCACATGCTCTACCACTGCTCTGGATTTGCCATCACCTCGCACTTTTCTATGTCCAAAAACTCCATCATATTCCATACGCAGATTCCAGAATTCCTCAAATTCCTCTGGGTCAGTCTGTCCATCTGAATCCGTCTGAAATACATAATCCGCACCCTTTTTGATTGCATAGTCATATAATGCAATCACCTTCGGACCATGTTGTTTTCCTGTATCAGCCAGAATTTCCAGTTGTGGATATGTCTCTTTTAGTTTTAACAATCTCTCATGTGTCGTGTCGTTACTTCCGCTATCTGCTACCACCAGTTTGGAAAGGGGATTCTTTCCGCTAAGCACTGTATACCACGCCTTTACAACATTCTCAATATTTTCTTCCTCATTATAGGCAGGCATAACCACATATAAATTGTCCATTCTATTTCTTCCCCTCCAGGAACCACCCCGTTCCCTTTTCCCGTATTGTCATATCTAATCGGTCAGCAACCTGAATTGCTACTTCTTGTCCATAGGTATGATCTACATAAATGACATCCGCTTTTTTCTCAGGATGTTCTTCATAATATTGATATAACAGCTCGGTATTGGTAATACTATAACACAGTGGTGAATATGTGGCACATCGTTGTGTACCTGCTAACCATAAAGACTTGTCCGAAAGAAATACCACTTTTGTTTCTGATGGCATTTGACGGATTTCTTCTGTATCCCGATAAATATCCTCATAATAGTTGTATTGCCGCTCTGCAACGATTAAGCCAGCATCAGGTCCAAATTGAATTTGTTTTGTCAGTGATGCCATCCCTCCATCTTCCCAGAATACATAGGTCATCCTGTAATACAGCAAAATAAGCGTTGTAATCACAACAAATCCTTTCAGAACTTTTATCGGTATCCGCCAAACTAGATTCGATTTCTTTGCCAACATTCCTATCAGCACTACGCTTCCTACTGCTGCAACACAGGACGCTGAAGAGATGCCACTAAATCCCGTGTTGGATGCAAGATATTCCAGATAAGTATAAATCATCCCTGGTATCCACAAGGTCTGAAAGATATCATTCATATGTTGGTCATGCTCCAAGACATACAGGATAAAAGCCAAAACATTGGGAATCCAAATAATATAATTAATATAGTTTGCCGTACAAATATATGTCCCCATCAAAACCAGGCAAAGTATATTGGCTATCACAACATAGTAGTTGATACGACTTTTTCTTTTTTTATCTAAGTAGGCTATTACCATATAAATGAATATCACACCATAAACCGAAAGAAGATATTTATTTCGATTGTAATCCATGGTAATTCTCACCAGATATGCCAAAGTAAGCGCATAGAAGGACTTCTTCGGATGCGCCGGATCCCCACTGATTATATGAGGCAGTGTCTGCATGATACTATGGATATCTGTCTTAGAAAAAACGTAAAAAAGAAAAGGAACGATACTAAGGGCTATTCCCAATGTGATGCCCCAAAAGGCTCTTTCCGTATATAATTCTGGCGTTTTCTCCACCTTGTCCTTACAGACTATTCTTTTTCCAATCATAAAGAATACATATAGCACATAAATTCCTGCTAAATATGGCTGTGCCAGCACTGCTATGGATAGGGATATTCCGGCGAAAATGTAGCTCACTATTTTCTTTCTGGAACAATCAGATTCCCGATTGATGCAGAATAATAAGGCACATAATAAGCCACCGGATGCCACAGAATTATAAGACAGCACCATCATTCCGTAACCAGCAAAAACCAAGAACATTAACGATGCTGCCTTTGCAGACCACTCATTGAAATGGCGTAATTTAAAATATACGAATATGGAAATGAATATTTTACATACCGTATAAAGGAAGCGGATTGTTAAATAGATACCATCCAGATTACCCCTTATTGCTATATAACATTTCAAAACAGGAATTAAAATTAAATTGGATAATTGTGTATTACTCCACTCCTCATTCAGTATCGCATCCCCTTGAATAAATCTATATGCTATCGTCGGATAAAATGCCTCATCCAAATAGGTATATCCATATCGGCATTTCCAAAACAAAAGAATACTGATAATAGAAAATAGAATCACATAAATCACATTGCTTGAGATGTGTTCTTTCATCCTTTTCTGCATGTTTATCATTTTCCTTACTCACCTTAGAAATAATTACTTCGTTTTCATTTGTCCCGCAATATCAGCATCTACAATTTCTTCCCCTGTTTTGTGCCGTAATTGCTCCTGGCTCGCTTCACTTAACCCGTTATTGACCACACATGTCAAATCACAGGTGCTGCACTTGTCCAGTTCTTCCCTTGTTACTTTTCCATCACGATAGTCTCTGACAATTTTATTCTCGTACATACTATAGGGATGTTTCGTAAAAATCGCCTTTGTCTTATGACGGAATACCCACCATGCCGGTTTCCAAATATATTTGTGCATAGCCGGACTGACACTGCCAATCATCCAGCAGTTTCTATCACAGTTACGAACCTTTTTCCGTACTTCCTCCGCTGCATCACTATTCCACAATTCATCCCAAGTCTGTTCGTTAAGATTTCCCATGACTTCTTTATCTTTTGTCCCATTACAGGGCATGACATCCCCATACGGGTCAATAAAAAATGTGTCAAAAGACATATCACAGGGCAATAATCGTTTTTGACCATAAATATAGTGAATGAGTCCATGGTTAAAATACGCTCTAAACCATTTTTTAGGGTTTCTGGATTTCAATAGTTCATTGATTAAATTTTCAAAATTTTGTGCCACCATTGGACGGTCATGAATAATATTCTTAGCCTCTACAAAATAAAAGGAATTGTGAAGGCTTGCCGTGGCAAATTCCATTCCCATTTCGTTGGATATCTGATACAACGGCACTAAATCCGGTGCATTTTTGTCCTGGACAGTCATGCCAAATCCAACATCTTTCATACCCATCTCACGAAGTATTTTCAGGGTACGATATCCACGCTGGTATCCATCATCCAGACCACGTATCTCATTATTGGTATGTTCCAGTCCTTCAATGGAAATTCGGATTCCAATCTGGGGAAATTCCTTCGCCAAATCAATAATCCGATCTGTAAAAAAACCATTGGTAGAAATAACGATTCGGTCTGATTTTTTATACAGTTCCCTTACAATCTCCTTCAAATCTGTTCGGATAAAGGGTTCTCCACCTGTAATATTCGTAAAATACATGGGTGGCAGCTTTTTGATGGTTTCGATGGAAATTTCTTCTTCCGGTTTGGACGGGGCTTTATATCGATTACACATGGAACAACGGGCATTACAACGATATGTCACAATCACCGTACCATTTAACTTTTTACTTGACATTGTTCTCTTCCTTATTTTATAAACTATTGGTATATTTGCATCAGTTTTTCACAATACTGATCAATCTTGTCAAAAGAGACATCCTTACAGTTTCTGCTTAATTCCTCCACCAGTTCGGAATTATCCCATAATTTCTTGATTTTATCCCTTAATTGCAAGGCATCTCCAGGCTGAAACAGTTCTCCCGTTTTTCCTTTCTGGATTAGTTCTGGAATTCCCCCAATCTCAGAACCCAGTACCGGTGTGCCATACATCTGACTTTCCATAACAGAAAAGGGGCAGTTCTCATACCATTCGGATGGATAAACGGAAAATTTTGCTTCTCTGATCAGGGTTTCTAATTGCTTTCCTGTCTGAAATCCTACATTGTCAATATTACTGATCTTGTTGATATCTGTTTCCAAAGGTCCTGTTCCGGCAAACACAAACTGTATCTCTGGTAATTCTCTGCATGCTTTCATCAGTGTGCTAATGCCCTTTTCTTCTGAAAATCTTCCAAAATAGAGCACATAATCTTTCTTGCGTGTTTCTTTCCATTCTACATCATCAATAAAATTATGCAGAACCACTGTTTTCTTTGCAAATAGTGGATTATTATCCAGTTTCGTCTTGATAAATTCAGAGCAGCAAATTATCGTATCAATATATTGATACACTCTTTTTCTTTTCCAAAAATCTGCCTCTAAGGTTCCTATTAAGCTTTTTGCCTTAGAACCATGAATGCATCTTCCTTTCGTGCAGTTGATAAATTGTCCCCCCAGACATTTTTCACAATTTTCCTGGGTATTGGGATTATTGCACATATGGTTAGGGCAAACAAGCTGATAATCATGTGCTGTATACACAACTTTACAAGCATGCCCACTTTCTTTTCTCCATTTCACAATTTCTAACAGGATGGAAGGCGTAAGCTGGTAATTAAAATTATTCAGATGGCATACATCCGGTTGAAAGTCCCCCAATACTTTTCTAAGCTGAACTCTGGCCTCTTTGGAATAAATCGTTTTCAATGGATAAGTTAATTTTGCCAGTTTACTACCACCATGAAAATCCATATCAGAAGTGTAGGCGTTTACGGCATTTCCTACACATCGCCCTGCATGTTCCATACCAAAATACTGAACTTCATGTCCCTGGATTTTCAGATAATCTCCTAATTTGAAAATATATGTCTCACTTCCCCCATTGGGATAGAGGAATTTATTAATTAGCAGAATTTTCATCGCTATCTCCTCGATATAGATTTAATGTTCTGTTGGTCACATCATCCCAATTATATTTATTGCAAATATAATCGGCAGACTGTTTTCGATAATTCTCTACTACATCTGGTTCGTTATCTAATCTCTGCAGTTCTCTAATTAAGTCATCCTTGTCATTGGTAATAAAAGAGACTCCCTTATCCCTGATCACCTCTACACATTCCGGTATATCTGATGTGAGACAACAGTTCCCATAACTCATTGCCTCTAATAGGCTGAGAGGCATACCCTCCAGTTCACTTGGCAGGCAATACACATAAGCATTACTATACAATTCTTCCAGCTCTCGTCCCTGCACAAATCCTGTAAAAATAATCCTTGAATCGTCTTTCGCTAACTCATGCAGCTGCTTCACATATCCGTCCGAGTCACTGCTGCCTCCGGCAATCACCAGTTTTTTATCTGTACTGACTTGTTTAAATGCTTCTATCAAAAGGTCACATCTTTTTTCTTTTGTTATCCTGCTCAATGATAAGAAATACTCTGCAGAGTCTAATTTCCATTTTTCCTTGATAAGTTCTGCTGCTTTTCTTTCTGGTCTATTAACACCATTGGGAATCAGTACCGTGTCTCTATTATAGGTATCACGAAAATACTGCTGTATGTTTCTGCCTAATACAATAATATCATCCGCAAATTCTACTGCTATCCGCTCCCCCATTTTAATAAATGTGGACGCAAGAGAGCCCCACTTTCCATTCCGTGCCCAATCCAGTCCATGAATCGTTGCAACTGTTCGTATGCCAAAAAGCGACGGAATCCATAGAAAAGCGCACGGACCTTCCGCATGGTAATGGACAATATCGTAATCTTTAATAACCACCCGTATGCTGGCAATAAAGGAATAAATCATTGCAGCAAAACCTTTTCTCTGAATTGTAGGAATCTTAATAATCTTAATTCCCTCGTACTCTGTTAAGGCATCATAATCTACCGTATTATACTCAGCCCCAGATATATGCTGTCCACTTCTATTATAAGCATCCACCTCATTTCCCAGCTTTACCATGCGTTTGGAAATCTCTTCTACCACGATTTCAACGCCGCCTTCTCTGCCCGGTATATGCTTATGTCCAATCATTGCAATTCTAAGTTTATCTTTTTTCTGAGGGACAAATAATTTGATTCTACAGTTTCCTGTCTGTAAAACTTTATTATGCAGGCAGTCCCCCAGAATCCAGCCATATACAAAAAAGTTGGTTGGGTCTGTAAAATAGCCACCAATAAATTGAAATGAAATAATATAGAGATACAATGCTCTGGAAAAAATGTTACCATATTTAAAACTATAATACCCCAGTCCTACTACGCAAAGCAATACCAATACAATTCCAAATACTCCTCCTTCTGCAATAATGCGTAGAAAAGAATTGGGATATGCTTTATTTGCATTTAGTAATTCCAGTGCCACACTTGTATTGGCATTGCCAAAACCTACTCCCAAATAATGTGTTGTTTTCAATACAGTGGTAATACTTTCCAGAGGATTCAAAAGTTTTGTTTGTAATATATAGTCAGTTCCATCTACGATTCCTCTGACTCTTCCCATATAGATAGAGTTTGCTCCAAGTAAAAAAAGAGAGAAGATACATCCAATCAAAGAAACTTTTACATACTTTTTATACTCTTTTATATCCAGGCTTTCCCGTTTCTTTATACAAACTACGATTAGCAGCATTGCAATGGCTAACATTGCGCAGGCAATTCCCCCAAGACCATACGCTAAGTATAAGTCCACTGCCATAACGCTGACACCAAGTACCTGCCTCCAAATCACTTCCTCTGTAAGAAGCTGGTATACTAGCATTACCACTACCAGACCACTGACAAATGCCATGGAGCCTGCATCCAGATAAAATAAGCGTAATCTGGAAACCGTATCCCCTCCCTGCACCAGATACTCGGATACCCATAAGGTCGAATTCGGTAACATAAGGGCTATCGCCGTTTCCAATGCGTGTATCCATACAATTACCTCCAGAAATCGAATCATTTTCCATTTCTGACAGTTATATGCCACAAATACCATCAGAGTAATATCCAATATCATCTTCGCTGCAAAGATAATACATCTGTCTGCATCTGTCCACGGATACCCTATTGCCATCACTGCACAAATGACAGTGATAGGTATAGAAATCACCAGGATAAGTTTCAGCTTGTCATGCCGTTTCCATGTATAAAAGAACAAGGCAACTATGGCAAAGAAGAAAAATATATTTGTATTGCTGCTATTTCCAAAAATATACTGCGATGCAAATAAGAATCCCTGTATGTATTCCATTAGTTCTCACTTCTCCCTCGTATCTTAACTCAATTCTATTTCTTCATCAAAAGACGCATCGTTGCCGCATCTCCCCACGGATATTGGGCATAGTATTGTGGATAGCTGCCCAGTCCTTCACATTCAGATAAGCAGCAGTTTAATGCATCTGGTGTATGCAGAATTGCATCTTTCCCCTTTTCTACATAACAATAGAATTCATCATCAATCTTTTGCTCTTCAACCAATTTCTGTACTGCTCCCAGAATCATTGATGTCGCAGAAATGTCTCGTGGTCCCTCCATCGCCTGTAATTGCCAGGAGAAGAACCCATCTGGTCTTTGATATTTCATTGCGCTACATACCAGTTCATAAGCCAGTTTTCGTACCATATCCAGTTCCTGCCCTTGCAAATATGGCTCACTATCTGCCATTCCCACTAAAATCCAGCCAACCGCACGCCCCCATCCAATGATTCCCAGCTTTTCGCCGGTCTCTGCATGATAAGAATGATAGGGCAATCCGCTTTTTGAATCATAGCCATATTCTCTGAAATTAGTAAACTGCCTTACGGCAAGCTTTGTCAGTTCTCTATTGTCCGACATTACCGCATATCTACAAAGGAACGGACAGACCATTCCGATGGTGTCTGCATAGACTCGTTCCTTCTGATTCGCCCGGTACAAGAGACTGCCATCTTTTGCCCGTTCGCAGTTCAACAGATACTTTTTCATCTGTTGAAGTATCCCCAGATACTTTTCCTCTGGCTTCCGCTCGTATAACTCACAAATGGCATATCCATTCATTATCTGGTCTACATAAGCAATCCGTTTATTCTTTTGAATCCACTGATTCACATAGGATTCCAACACTTCCTGTGTTCCCTCTTCGGGATAGTATGTCAGACTTTCTGCAAGTGCCTGTGCAATCATTGCATTGGGCCAGAAAAAGTGATCCGGTTTTTCAATGTATTGAAGTCTGATTAATGACCTTAAAAGTCTCTTGATTTTTTTCTTGTATGTCTCTATCGGATAATGAATCAAGTCATGGCGCATCCGAGGAACTAATTCATCCAACATGGTTTCCGTTTCTGAATTCATTTTTACCCCTTCTGTTTTTGTTTCAACATACGCTGTAAAATCGACAGTAAATAAGTAAATTCCGGTTTTCTATAAAAGGCAAGTATAAAACACCCATTAAATACAATCGTAATCAGAAATGCCATAAAGAAAAAACCTCCCCAGCCTTCTGACAGATTCATGGCATGACCTGCTCCATAGCAGATGACTAATGAGATAAGCAGTGTAACAATATACTTCAAACTGCTGAAAAAATATTCTCTTACTGGAACAGAAAAGCATTTCTTATAAATCAAAATAGGTTTCTGTATATTGGCTATCAAGCCTGATACAACCGTACCGATATAGATTCCTGCTAATCCCATTTTCTGAACAAGAACAATCGATATAATCAGATTTACCACTCCCTGAATAAGTGCTACATATTGATCTTCTTGAAAGATTCCTGCTGCGGTTTTATAATTTGTCAGAACAATTCGTAAACCTTTAAAATAATAATCTATCAACATAAGTGCTATGGCAATTACTGGAAGTGCAAATTGTTCTCCCCAGAGAAGGCATATCAGCGGAGTCAACAATAACATATATCCTACAGTTGAAAAGCCATAAATCCAGGCTCCCAGAAATCGATAGGTCCTGAATACCAGATACTGTTTTTCCTTGCTTTCTATTGCTATCACATTTCCAAGGCTTCCCATTACGGAGTAAAAAAGAATATTTACAAAGCCTGATACCGTGGTAATCACAAGAACATAGTTATCCACCATTCCCACCAATGCTACACTCATAAATGCAGAAATGATGATATTGTCCGTTTGTAGTCTCAAGGCATCGCCAATCCGGTGTAACAGTAATGCCTTAACATTACGAACAATTTCTCCTTTTTCTTCCCGACTCAGTTTTTCATCCGTATGGGATTTCAAAAATGGATACGTACGATTCAAATAAAAATTTGCAAATATCTTCTGTACTAATTCAACAACAATTTGTGTTGCTAAGTAAAGTGTAAAATTCTCCCATACAAGTAACACTACGATTTGAAGTAATACTGTAATAAGTTTTGTAATGGTCGTAATATTAGTCTGGATATATCCTCGCTGCTGCGCATTCGCAAGATTATATTTATACGCCACAAAATAGGAACTGACTGTGTTAAACAGGAACATTACATAGTACAGCTGCAAGTTACTCAATGGAATATTTCCTGAGTCCTTAATGATGTATTGCAAAAAGGGAATAAACGCAACACCTACTGCTGTAACCGCAAGTGCAATATAGCGATAAGTTTTCTTAAATAAAGCCATGTAAGCAGCTACTTTGCCATATTCCTCCCGGGCAACAGGTCCATACAAACTATAGTTGATTGCACTGGTCATTCCCAGGTCAGCTAAAGATAGTACCGAAAGCAGATTGGAATATAATCCATTTACTCCCAGATAACTTTTATCCAGCTTATAGATAAAAACTGTTCTCAAAACAAATCCCAGAACGGCAGCTACAATGTTCCCTAAATAACCAAATATAATATTTCTTCTAGCATATTGTGCTCGGTTCATTAACGTTGTCCTTTTTGTTGATATAACTTATCCACCATCCAAAATATTGAAGGAAATCGGTAAAAGATTTTAACTTTCAGCCTATGCTGTCTGTTTAGTTCCATTGTATACTTCTGAAATTCTTTGCAAGTCTCACGACATTGTTCTATATATTTCTTGTAAAATCGTCTTTGTGAAGAACTTAACACTGCAATTCTGTCAAGTATCTGTATAACAGCTACCAAGACTTCTCTCCCTGCCATTTTGCAGATAATTTCTGAATCCTCCTGAACACGGTCATAGGCATACTTCCAACAGGATATCTGATCCATGTACGAAGCACTTATCCCTTGATTCATTGCCCCTTCTGGATTTTTAAAGTAGGCATATCCTATATAGTCCAAATTATGCATCTTTCCGCCCAGATGGGCGAGCTCAAGTAAAAACAGCATGTCCTCTCCAATGGAAAGTCCCTGCCTAAATCGAACTCCAGCCAGATACTGCCTGCGGTATAGTTTGCTCCAGCATCGGGTATTTCCCTCCAAGATTTCTTTCATCCAGCTTTCGTCAACGGTTGTCCATTCTTTTTCATCAAATTGCGTAGCGTCAAACTGGCTATAGTGTGTGCATATCTGAAATTGGCATCCTATCACATCATCCCCAGGCTGTAGACTCCCATGGAGAATCTCCAGGAACTTCGTATCAACCCAATCGTCTGCATCAACAAATGAAATGTATTCTCCCCTTGCTTCTTCAATCCCGCGATTTCTTGCCATGGAAACGCCAAGGTTTTCTATGTGTATGACACGGATACGAGTATCTTTCAATGCTATTTTTTCGCATAACTGTAAGCTGCAGTCCGTGGAGCCATCATCCACCAGAATCAGTTCCCACTTTTGATAGGTTTGTTTCTTGATACTTTCTATACAACGCTCCAGGTATTCTTCCGCATTATAAATTGGAACTATGATGCTTATTACATCCGTTTTATACTGTTCTTCCCCGCTCATCAATTAAAATCCATCCATTCCAATATTCTTTCATTTCCTTTTCAGAAACATTTTGGGAATTTTTATGCTTCAATGGTCTAATTTTTATCGCTCCCTTATGTCCATTGAGTCTTGCTCCCCAGATACTGAACGTGCTGTTTGCGCAGATATTATGTTTACAATGGCTCATCAAATACATATCATGAAAACTATCGTTTCCTGTATTCCAATCTACATAAGTGCTATTGGTCATCCGGAACTGTTGTCTGACATAGTCTATATCATCTGAAAAGAAGTAGAAGTGCGGGTTTTCCACATTTTTCTCCACATACTGGATAGCTGCCTTATAATAATTTTCTGTACAAATCCCCCCGAACATTCCAGCGTTACATTCGTCCAGATAATCGCCCCGTCGAATATGAACCGCAATGGAGCATTCTCTTTCCATCTGTTGAACTGCCTGTATATTTCTGACATCTTGTGAAAGAGGAAATACTAATTTCTCACGAAGATAGGACATAATATCCGCATAATATTTCTCACAAGCCCAATATCCTATCAGATATTTATCTTCCCACTGGAAAATCTCCGGTTTATACATCACATTTTCTTCCCAGACGACTCCACTATCCGGCTTTACTTTTCTCCGTAGTCTTTGACTTAAAGTGTGGTTCTTTTTTAATATCCTGTCCCTTTCCTCTTTACTGCAGCACTCGTACAAAAGTCCATCAAATCTGGAAAGTTCAAATTCTCGCTCTGTTCCGTGTACACCTTTTTCTTCATACCAGCCTATATCCAGCTTGACCTCTCTTCCTATGTGGCGAAGCTTTTCATACAAAGCATATTGCTGCAGCTGGTTGCCCAGTCCCCCCATGACTTTAATAATTAGCATTTATACATCTCCACTTGTTCCATCAGCTTTCTTCCTGCCTCTACAGCCCGTTCCACATATTGAGGCATAACGGCTTCCAAATGTTGTTTCATACTTTGCTCATTTTCCATTAACCATTTTATGGAGTCTATCAGTTGCCAGTCATTGGTTATTTCCTGTATCGGAATCACGTAATGTTCTTCTGTTCCGAATAAGTCTCTGGCAATTCCTCGGGACTTTACCGAATAACCAACCACCAAAGTTGGAACACAGCTGGAATAAGCGGCAATCGTTGCATGGGTTCTCGCCCCTACAAAAAACCTGCAGCCCGAAATAATTGACTTGAGACTGATACAGTCCTGATCCTCTATAAGTTCTACTCTTTCATCATTTCTAAATGGTTCATAAAGCTGTTTAAGGACTGTCCTGTCATCATCATGCTGCCAGATTACATGGGGAATCAACTTTATGTGAAGGTCTGTATTTTCTAAAAGATATGTGATTACATTTTTAAAACTCTCTAATGCAATACCTGTCTGTTTCTCATGGCGCACAATCATGGGACTAAGATTGATTCCAATGACATTTTCCTTTTGATTTTTCAGTGCTGTCAACGAGAAAGCCGGGTCAGGGTACAAGAAAATATTACTTTTGATTCCCGCATTCAGTAATGCATGATACGTAATGGATTCTCTTGCTACAATCATCGAATATCTCTGCAGATCTTCTTTTATAGCTTTACGCTTAAGCAGCTCCGGTTCTATAGAACAGCCCCATAATACTGTTTGTTTCCCTGACTCTACCAGCATGCGATTTGCTTCCATCAATTCCTCAAGCATACTGTCATAGCAGTAATTATCTCCTCCAACCGATACATACGTATTGCAGTCCGTTTTTAATATATCCTTAAAACGATATGTGGCGTAAGCATTCTGCTGTTTCAGAAAATTTTTTCGAAGATAATATATTCCATGTGTCCAAACATCAGAAACCGGATTACGTTCCTGATAAATTTCACATAAATCCTCAAGAGTATATTTCCTATCTTCCTCCGCTCTTGTAGACAGTACTGCAACTGGATTTTCTATCATTTTACAGGTGCTGTTTATAATGGCTTCACAACCATGATTCCCACTTCCACCATGCATATATAATGCTATTTTTTCTTTCATTATCGTTCCTTTATACGAATCCCTTGCTTTAAGAACCACCATAGTAGTGGCAATGGATGTTTCATTGCAAATAAGATTACCTTATTCGATTTCTTAAGGGTTTTTACTTGATTATGCCTGAGAATTTCCTGATTGGCATCACATATTTTCTTAATACGATGTTGATATTCTTCTCCCCCCCGCAATTCATTTTTGATAGCCAGAATTAAAAAGAAAATATACTCTTTTTTGACCATTTCCGCTGCGTCGGCAATCTCTTTGTCCTGCATAGCCTTGTACAGAAGTCTTACTAATGTATGGATATTTCCATACATCTGTGAGTCATACGAATAAATCATGGATGTGTGATGCTGTCTGTAATGATAATAAGCCTCTGATACGATGACAAGTCTCTTACAGTCCAACAGTGCCGGGAGTGTAATGCTCATGTCCTCTCCCATCCGAATATCTTTGTCTGTATATTTCATATTCTGTTCAATCAGGCTTCTCTCTATTAACTTTGTACAACGTGAAGCCAATATTAAGCGATTTTCATTTCCAAGTATCTTGTGCTGCAAAATACCATTAAGTTGTTCATTTTCGTAAACACCACTTTTCAGATAATTCGATTCTCTTTTTTCCTCTCCATCCAATTCCAGCCACAAATCACTGCATACCATCTCCCCCTTCATTCCTGTCAAATGATTGGCAAGAACCGCAAGCATTTCGCTGTCAATCCAGTCATCACTGTCAATATAACATAAGTAGTTTCCCTCACTTATCTGTGTTCCATTTCTCCAGGTACTCACCAGCCCCTGATTTGCTTGATGAATCACTCGAATCCGTTTATCTTTTGCGCAATATTCTTCACAGATTTCTCCACTGCTATCCGTGGAGCCATCATCCACCAGAATAATCTCGATATTCTCATAGGTCTGCCGTTGTATTGACTTTATACATTGTTCTAAATATTTTTCTGCGTTATAGACCGGCACAATCACACTGATTTTGGGATTTGTTTCCGACATCCTGTTATTGCCCTACTTTCCAACTTTCTTATGTGGCCAGTATTTTATAACTAACCACAGTATCTCAATATCATCCACAATATAGCGCTTAAACATTCTACGTGGCTCTTTTATCAAGCGATACATCCATTCTAAACCTGCATTTCGCATCCATCTGGGCGCACGTTTCACAGTGCCTGCTTCAAAGTCAAAACTGGCTCCTAATCCCAGTGAAACCGGAACCCCCAATTCAACTCGATGTTCGTACATGAATTTTTCCTGTTTGGGTGCTCCCAGCCCAACTACCATAATGTCAGGATGTGCATCCTTTACTACTTGAATTGTTTTTTGAAGTTCTTCCTTATCATGTTCAAATCCCCTGGGAGGAGAATAAATTCCAACTACATTCAGTCCCGGATACCTCTTTTTTAAGTTCTCTGCGGCTTGTGCTGCTACTCCGGGTGCAGCTCCTAAAAAGAACATGGTATACCCTTTCTGTGCTGCACATTCACATAATTTCGGAAAAAGGTCTGAACCAGACACCTTTTCCACAATCGGGGTTTTGTACCATCTCGAAAACCATACCAGAGGCTGTCCATCTGTCAATATAAGGTCTGCATTCTCATATATTTTCCGAAATGTTTCATCACTCTCTAATTTCACGATGTGGTCTACATTAGGTGTGACAACATACGCATTTTTTCTCTGTTGTATAAGTTCCTCAATTCTTGCAATAGCCTGTTGCATGGTAACATTGTCTATCTGCGTGTTCATGAATTGGATTCGTGGCATATTCGTTCTTCCTTCTGCTGATGCTAGCAATCATTTTTGTTCAAGATTCTATCATAGATGCTGAGTAATTGCTTTACATTACGCTCTATATTAAAATGGCTCTTCGCTCTTTCATAGAGAAACTGACTTGTCTCTTCTCTAAGATTGGCATCTTCATAATATCTGCGTATCTCCTCTGCCAGTTTTTCTGCATCTCCAACGGGAATACGGGGAATATTTTCTCCCAGCAGTTCTCCCATTGTGGAAATATCGGTAGTGACAACGGGTATGCCATAACTCATGGCTTCAATTACCGTCATCGACAATGCCTCATAATGAGATGGCAGCACACTCAGCATAGCATTTTCCAATGACTCCTGTTTTTCCTTTCCCTCGATCCAACCAGCAAATGCCACTCTATTTGTAAGCCCATATTGCTGTATTTTCTGTTGAATATTCCCTTCCCAGTCGAGCCCATAAAGATACAATTTACAATCCATATCCAAAGTGGAATCCAACATCTGAATTGCCTGCAAAAGTTCTTCTGTACCTTTCTCTTTTCTCAACAATCCAAAATAGCAGATATTCTTATTTGCTGTACGATAAGGTCTCTTCTCCGGTATTACCACGCCATTATATAACACCTCCACATTCTCCAACGGAATAATGGACTGAACAGCACTTTTCCAGTATTCGCCCAAAACCAATACTCTATCACAGGCATATAAGGTCTTCGCAATTTTATCCTGCACAGAAGGCTTAAGCGTCCCATACCAGGTCACGAAAGCACCCGCATGCATGTGTACGACGGTTTTGCATCCAAATCTGCGTGCCAGTCTGACCACATGCAGCTTTCGAAATACACTCCCCTTTTCCGCCATGTGTACATGTACAATATCAATCTTATGAGTAAGAAGTATTGCGAATATTTTCGTAAATCCAAACATCATACAGAGTAGTCTCTTCGCTACGTTTCCTCCGGTAGATGTGGCAACATATCGAAGTTTTACCTGACTGCAAAATTCTTCATTTGTCATATAACTGTTGGCAACAGTCCACATTCCACCACTTCTTTTAGAACTCACACCAACCATCAAAACTTGAATCATATAGATGTTCCTTTTTTCTTCTCTTGAGCAATAGACGCTACAACTCCCATATATAGAAATGGAAACCAGCTCATCTGGGTTGATTCCAGGCTGTTGTTCATTACGCCGCTTCCAAGAAACAAAACAAAACAAGCTACCATCAAATATAACATTCTGCGTTCTCCGACACACTTTATTTGTTTCACACTATTAAAAACACAATATATACTCAATACAAAGCCAATAATTCCTGTGGAATAAAGTGTTTTAATGTAAATGCTTTCAATTCCGCGGTTTACTCCACACCCCAAGAGTCTGTAGGGCCATCCACTGTTCCACCATTGTTGTAAAGCTACATTCCAGTTCTGGTACAGTCGGAACATATTTTTTCCTTCGATAAGTGAGTTCGTAAGCAAATGCGCCACCCATTCCTGTTGCATTACCCCAAATACGGGAAGATGGACAAATATAATGCTAAGAATTAAAACGATTACCAAACTGCATAGAAGCATACTGCTAATTTTTCTTTTTCTAAGCAGTTTCTCTACCAGATATATCAAAATGATTCCATAAATGCCAAATAACAAAATCGTCTGTATCCCAGCTTCTGAGAAAATCACCATACATGGAGATATAAATAGCAGGGTAACTAATTTATATATTGTAGTCTTACCTAAAAACGCAATAAATGCGGTTGATAGAATAACAGCAAAAGCCATATCGGCATCGTAATAGTACAAATCTCCCCCTGCATCGTGTACCCTCAGTAATCCTGCTCCAAATTTCCACAAACGATAAAAAAAATTAATATATATAATCAAGTATGATGCAGAAACCAGGGCTCGATTACATTCAAGGACACGTTCATAGCATATACGCCCCAAAAAATATATCAAAATTGCTGACAATACTTTAACATAAGGATGGAATCCATTCCGCGTAAATATAAAATGACCGGACAGAATCATCGCAATAAGAACAAATATATAGTCCTGCAAAGTACTGTTGCGCACGACATCAGTTCTTGCCAGAACAATTTGATATCCTATCATATAAAGTGCGATGAATACCATGATATAATCCAGTCCGCGATATGGATAAAGCATATCGACAAACTGTTTAGCAAACAAAAAAAGATTCATTACTATTCATCTCCTCATCAGTCAACACTCTATCTGCCTTTCGTCGTGCATAGTCATTCCATTTGTTTAATATGAAATGCAGACAGTCACACTTTTCATCCTGTACAAATGCTGTATCCCTTACCGTAAGTTTTCCACATTTCATCCACTTCCCCATCAATCCCAATATAGAATTCAAGTTACTGTCTGAAAGAGTTGTGTAGATAAAATCCTGTCTCTCTATTCTTGTAGTTGCCGCTATCGCATTTAGGGTATAACTAAGTTTATTCCATCTACGGCTAAGAGAAAATGTTTTCCGGTAATCGGGGACTCTCACCTGTAAAACATTAATTCCATCGTAGTTCTCATAAAAATACTTATGTTGTCGGAATTTTCTTGGAACATGTCCTTCCACCATCGGGACACTGCAAATCACCGTGACATCAAATTGCTCTTTTACCGCATTTATCCTTTCTCGTAATTCTTTTGTTTTATCTGAATTTGCCATATAGTCATAGGAATAGATTAGTAATGTTTGTTTTTCTTTTTCCTGATGCTTTTTCCAGACAAACATATCTGCAACTGATAATCCTAAAAACTGAAAATTGGTCACTACATATCTTTTCCATAATCTCTTTGGATCCTGCATTAAACGGTAAAACCACTCCAAATAGTGTTCCCGCATCCATTTAGGAGCACGTTTCACTGTTCCTGCATGAAAGTCAAAGCCGGCACCTACTCCAAACATCAGTGCTTGAACACGATTACGATGTTCGTACATCCAACGTTCTTGTTTCGGTGCTCCTAATCCTACCCATAAAAAATCTGCCCCAGACGCATTGATTCTGGCAATTGATTCATTATCTTCCTCCATCGTTAATGTTCGATAAGGCGGAGATTCCATTCCCACAATTTTCATCTTAGGATATTTCTGCGATAATACTTTCTGGAGTTCCTTTATTGTTTCGGGACTACTTCCATAGAAATAATGCTTATACTCTTTATTCTCCGTAGCTTTCCATAGAGCCGGCATGAAATCAGGACCCGCCACCTGCTCTGCCTGTTCATACCCCCTCATCCTAGCCACCAGTGCTACAGGACTGCCATCTGGCAGTGCCATAAATGCATTATTCTGAACATTACAATAATCTGGATTTTTACGTGACATCACTGTTGTATGCACATTAGAAAAGCAGATATACTGCCCTTTCAGACTATCAAGTTGTGATAGAATACATTGAATCACATCTTCCATATTTGTGATAGATATATTTACTCCAAGTATCCTTGTTGTCGATGGTTTCTTCATAATACTACTGTCCACTTCATTATGTCACACAAATTACTGTGCTTTACGATATATATTCACAAGCTGTTGATAGTTCAATTCAGAACTGTATCTCTGTTTATACAGTTCTCCAATTCGGTGATAGTCCACTGGTGTACTCATGGCATCATTGATTGTTTGACCAATTCTTTCCACACCATTCACTGGATACTTCCACCCTGTTATCCCCTCTTCAATCAAGTCTCCCACATTTCCCATACTCGGACCAATTACAGGAGTTCCCACGGAATATGCCTCTACAATCGTCATAGGGAAACCTTCATACCACTGGGTCGGCAGAATCATTGCCCTTGCTTTTCCCATCAGTTTCTGTACTTCCTCCCATGGGGTCTGTCCCCGGAATTCTATGGTACGTAAATGGTGTTTCTCAATGGTACCCCGACACCAAGATTCTAACGGACCACTACCACATAGAATCAGTTTCGGTGCCTTCTCTCCCATCTGAATCCAGGTATCCAATAGTTGTGGAACCCCCTTTAATGAATCTAATCTGCCTACATATAAGAAGAAGTCTTCTCTTTCTTCCTTTCCCAGCAGCTCGTTTCCCTTCTCCATGATGAAGTTTGGTTTGACATAAACCTGCTCCGGTTTTAGTCCCGGCAGCTGTAGTAGCTTCTCGCGGTTGAAATCCGTGAGGCAGATATAATAAATCTTTCGGTAAATTCCGGTCATTCTGTGAACCTTAAGGTTTATGGCACATGCCAGTGTTTGCATGCGACTGTTCCGATAGCATTTGTGTTTCACTGCGCACTGCAGTCCCTTCTCCACACAGTCCTCGCAAATATGTCCATCACGATAGAAGGTTGCTCCTGGGCATAGCAGCCGAAAATTGTGGATGGTCTGCACCACCGGCTTTCTGCAGGTGCGTGCCGCATAATAGACTGCCGGACTTATCAGGTTCAGCGTATTGTGGACATGTATGACATCAACTTGTTCTTTCCTGACAATCTTTTTGATATCTCTATAAGTCCGCGGATTGAAAATCGTGGTAAATGGGAGTAACAGTTTTCTTCCTTTGGAGAATACCTTCAATTCGCTATTGTTACGGGTATAGAGAATGACCTTATGCCCATGCTCCTCCAGCAGTTCTTTCTCATTGCGGACAACAGTATCTTCTCCCCCCGGTATCTGATAGTAGTTGTGTACAATCAGTACTGTTTCCTTACATCGCTCCATCTCCATGAAATACCACCTGTACTGTCTTTAAAAGGATTCTGATATCCATCCCAAAATTCCAATCCCGGATATACTGCTCGTCCAGGCGTACTACCTGTTCAAAATCTTTAATGTCACTTCTTCCACTGACCTGCCACAAACCGGTCAGACCCGGTTTGATACTTAATCGGATCTTATGATGCAGTTCATACTGCTCATATTCTTCCACTGTCGGAGGTCTGGTTCCCACCAGACTCATATCTCCCTTCAGGATATTAAAGAACTGAGGAAGTTCATCAATGGAATATTTCCGGATAAAATGTCCTGCGGGAAAAATGCGGGGGTCATTCTCCATTTTGAACATGAACCCCTGCATTTCATTGTCTTTCATCAGCTCTGCTTTTCTCGCCTCCGCATCCATATACATGGAACGGAATTTATAGATTTTAAACTTTCTTCCGTTCTTTCCTACGCGGGTCTGGGTAAAGAAAAGCGGACCCGGTGACTGTTTCTTGATCACAGGACACAGAATCACTGCAATAATCAGGGTGAGAATACTACCTACGATACCACCAAGAATATCCAGCATCCGCTTCAGAACCAGCTGATAGCGCTCCACGGTCTTGATAGAACTGGTAAGCACCGTCATATTTCCCATATTCTGAATCATTTTGTTGGGATAGTCTGCGTCGTTTCTGTTTAAGTCAATGTGTACCGTCTGTCCCATGGACAGAAAGCGGTAGGCATATAACTGCTGTGTCTGTTCTGAAAATTCATCGCTAAACAGTACTCCGTCTACCACATTCTCCAGTACATAATCAAACATGGTATGCTCATCAGCCACCACCTGTTCTCCACAGACAGTCTCACCAATATGATTTTCACCTAATAAGGCAACGCCCACGATACGAAATCCATTATAACGATGGTTTTTAATTCCCTGAATCAATCCTTCTGCCCGTTTTGAGGTCGTTACAATTAACAATCCCGGAAGGCTCTGGTTACTGTCCATCCGCTTCCGAAGAAAATGTTTCCACCCTAAATGTACCAGGTAAATAAGAACTACACTTACTCCCCAGGTAAATCCAAAAGATGCTCTGGAAAATGCCTCTCCCTCTTTTGTTGCATATAAATAAAGAATTAATGCAATTACATTGAAACTGTTCTGAATAAAAACATTTTTAAATTCCTGCCAGAATCCCCTACGTAGAATATCTCTATAAGTATTTCTAAAAAGTGCAAGAATAATATAAAACACAATAAGAAGTACGGCCACTTGTCGATGTAAAGTACTACTTAAAGGGTTCATTATCCAGAAATTCTCTGTCTCGCCCCGAAACCATAAATACCGGAATTCAAAGGACAGTGCGTATGCAATTTCAATGCAAATTAAATCCAGAATTAAAAAATCAAGATGCTTTATCCAGCTTTTCTGTGATTTCTCGTACATAATCTACCCCTTTATCTTTTCCCAATCCGCCACAGATAGAATGATTTTCCCTGTTCTTCCCGAAACAGACAGTACCACTGGTCAATCAGCAACAGCCATATAAAGCTTTCCGATGGTGTTCTTCCGATTGCCTGTTGATTTTCCGTAAATATATATCCAATCACTGCTAATAACAGTATATAATCAGATGCGTTTCTTTCGCGCTCTGTTTTGCGTAAAAGACCATAAATTAGAAATACAAATATAATCGTATATAGCAGACCAAGCTGATAAGCCTGCATTGCCAGTCCCATATCTGTCTGCCCCCAGTCTGTATTAGCAATAAAACCAAGATGATAGGGTGTAAGAGTTCTATATGCTGAATTGAATCTTCCTGTCAGCATCATATCAAGCTTCCAAAGCAGTGGATAATTGTCGGTATTTACTCTTACGGCAATGACAGCGAAAATCACTACTGTTGTAAATATAGCATATCCGCATTTATAAACCAGCTTACTATTTCTCAAGGTTTTACAGTACTGCATGGCAATATTTCCCAATATCATTAAATAGCATAATCCTGCACCAGTTCTGGACCGGGTCAGATAGAATATTGCTGTATTCACTACAAGAAGTACAAGGTACTGGCATACATTTGCCTTTGTTTTCTGCAGCCATAAATACACTGCCATAATACAAAATACTGCGTAATGAAACTGATTGGCATGACTAAAACCAAAGCGATACCTCATCTCATCGCCGCCTCTTCCAAAATTCGCCACATCAACCAATGTTCCATTAATTCCCAGTAAACATCGTACCATTACCAGTATAGTCATGCAGAAAAGTGCCATTCCAGTAAGCGTCATAACATTTCTGCGGTCTATCCCCTTACTTGCAATAACAAATAATGCAATGGTTAAATACGCTATATTTCCGCACGTTGCCAACGCAATAACACTAATTACACCAAATAAGGCAATCATTATCCATTCTTTTTTGGTGTATTTCGTACACAAAATCTTCAGTAAATAGCAGGCAAGAGCCATTCCCCATCCAATTTGTTCATATTGAAAGAAAATATCGTTCTTTTCCAAAACACGTAAAACAAGTTCATAAATAAACGCCAGATAAAAGCATACGACTCCAATGTCCTCTGTTTTTATTCTTTTTCCATTCATTCCATGCTCTTCCTTATCAAATCCGCCACTTCCCTGACAGCGCCGCTTCCTCCCGGTGTCTTTGTCACATAGCTGGCTGCCGCCTTGACTTCTTCCATGCCATTCGCTACGCTGCATCCAAAGCCAACCGCACGGATAACCTCGATATCATTGATATCATCACCGATATATGCCACTTCCTCCAGAGAGATTCCTCTGCGGGCGCATATTTCTTTTACCACCGCCAGCTTATTTCGGATGCCCATGTGGAGTTCTTCCATTTTCAGCTTCTCGGCGCGACGGCGTACCAGTTCTCTGTCCTCGCCAGTGACGATGCCGGTAATCATGCCTTTTTCCCGGAGCTTGGATATTCCCATTCCATCCAGAGCGCTGAACTTCTTAATTTCATCTCCATTTTCCGTATAGTACATGCCTCCGTCTGTGAGGCATCCATCGGAATCTGTGAGCAGCATCTTGATGGGGGGAATGGCAGCCAACTGCTGTTTTTCCTGTCTCTTTTTCATGAGCTGTTCAATAATCAGCCAGTCGCTGGGCTCGTCAATCTCAAAAAAGGTTGCCTCATCCATCTCATAGGCACGGATATTTCCGGAAATACGGCATTTTGTCTCCAACAGCCGTTCCCTTGAAGTGATATAAAAAGCTCCGTTTTCTGTCTGATAGCCATCAAATTCCTGGCGTCTGGGACGATGAAGATAATCATAATTCAAGGGAGTGGCAATGCCTTTCCCATCGGTTACCCAGTTAAAGCGTTTCTGGGGAACTACAGACAGCACACTATCTGTCCCTGGCATATTGTATAATGCGAATCCTCCATGCAAATCCTCCGCTGTAAGCAACGGGGAGGTCGCCTGTACCAGTACTATATTGTCAAAGTCGTATTGTCCGGCAAATTCCAGCATCGCAGATTCCGTGGAGGCGGTGTCTGATGCAGACTCTGCACTTCGTCCAATGACTTCTGCCTTATCAAACTGAAACCGCTCTACCGTTTCCCTGATTGCCGGGCTGTCGGTTGCCACATAAACTTTATCAATTTCGGGGCAGTCCACAGCGGCTTTTACGGTCCAATAAACCAAGGGTTTTCCATTGATGGGTTTGATATTTTTTAACGGTATGGATTTGGAGCCTCCACGCACCGGGATAAATGCAACGTTCATCGTTTGCCCTCTTTCTATTCTTAGTGTTTCCGGTATTTCAATTTTTCACGCTGTACCTGTTCAATCGGAAGAACCTCTTCCGGTTTATAGTGCAGTGCCTTATAAGCTGCCATCAGGTCGCGTTTCAATTTGCGGATTCCTTCCGGCTCCAGGCTGGCAGCATGGTCGGTTCCCTTCCAGGTACGGTCCAAGGTATAATGACGCTCAATAGTAGATGCTCCCAGGGTGTAGGCGGCAATATCCACTGCAATCCCCAGATGGTGTCCGGAAAAGCCAATTTCCTTTACCCGGCTGCCATATGCCTCTCTGACGCGGTTGATTTCCAGAAGGCAGACATCTTCAAAGGGTACCGGATAGCCGGAAGTGCAGACATACAAAACTACATCCTTGTTTCTGCCTTTTCTCTCAAAAAGCTGAATCAGCTTTTCTTCTTCTTCATGGGTGGTCATACCCAGGGAAACATGAATTTCCCCTTGATAGTTGTCGCACAACCACTCTAACATTTCGTAATGGTTGTTGCAGGCAGAAGGAATTTTAATCAGTTCCGGTTTCAAGGATGTGATTTCTTTGGCAGAAGTCAAATCCCACACGGAAGTGCTGTAGGTAATGCCAAATTCTTCACACCATGCCTTCAACTGGGCATGCTGCTCCACGTTAAATTCCAGATATTCTCTATGCTCTCCATAAGTTTTTCCATAGGCATTTGCCGGATTGGGATGGGGCGCATTGTACTGTTCCGGGGTCAGAAGTTCCCGGTTGCATCTTTTCTGGAACTTCACCACATCTGCTTTACAGTAGATTGCTGCCATTTTAATCATTTCATGGGCAATCTCCATCTCTCCTTTGTGATTACAGCCAATTTCTGCAATCATGCGGGGCTGTTTGTATTCATTCATCATCTTCAAGCTCCTCTCTCAGACCTTTCACTACATAGTCTGCATATGCTGCTATACCTTCTTCCAAGGTTATCGTGTTATCATTTTCATATAATTTACAGTCAAAATAAGCCCGCATTGAATTTTCGCCAAAAGCCTTTAAATAGGCGCGCACCTGGTTCTGTTGGATTTGAGCCTGTCCATTCTCTATCTGTTGTAATACCTGCTCACATTCCTCTACGTTTCCAATGTGGTATACACCCGGAGCTTCCTGGAACACAGTCTCTCCAAAACAAATTGTGGGTTTACCATTGAAAATAGACTCTAACATGATGGTTCCGTTGCAGGAGGCCGTGGCAATACTGTTCTTCGCCAAATGCTTGGAATCCCTGTCACTGTGAATCAGCCGCACATTTCTGATTTTCGCCAGGTCATCATAAAAGCTCTTATTCCGGCAGGGCTGCACAAAATGTTCCTTGACATAAACTTTGATTCCGTGCTTTTCTGCCGCCGCTGCCAGAATCTGAATCATCAGTTCCTGTTCCACAAAGACTCCACCCTGGGGGAGTGTGGTTGCCTCCGGCTGTAAATGAAGAAAATAAACAAGATACGTTTCTCCCTCCACCGGCTCCTGTGTCAGAGAATTGTAATACTTGATATTCCGCATGGATTTCAATTTAATCCTGGCACGTTTGCAAATCGCCTGTTCCTGCGCCAGCTTATCCATATTTTCATGGAAATCCTGGGTCAGTGCCAGCTTTATCAAATGCTTCCGGCGTTTCCACTGATTTTCCGGTGTGAAATACTGTTCAAAGGTCTTTCTTCGCACTTCAATATGGTGTTTCCGGCTCATGCCACGATTGACTGCGCCTTTGTCCATTCCTTCGTTGGCATAGAGCAGTGCCTGATAATAGTGTTCCAAATCCTCCGGTAGTTCTACGGTCTGTATGTCCTTTAATTCCAGATAACGCCGGTAGGTTTTCTCCCATAACAAATCCAGCCGTCTGCCTGTTGCCAGTCTCGGAGGAATACTGGTGTCGGAGCAGACACGCAAGCCTGTATGATAGACCAGTGCCAGTGAGTAAATCACATAATCGTGACAGTGATGGGGAATGTTATTAAAACATACCATGTTCAGCTTTTCCGTCACAAAGATATGATTCCAGAATCTAAGATGTTTCAGATAAAGCTGTTTTGCCTCATCGTAAGTATAAACATCCCGTTCAAAGTTACGAATCAGCATCTGGATTGCTGTGGATTCATAAGGTTTCATGGATTCCAGCAACTCTCTGGACAAAGGAATCAGGTCGTTGAAATCAACAAGCTCCTCATAACGATTGTGCTCACAGATATCATAGTTAATCAATCGTACCAGCTTGTCGTCAAAACAATCTTCCCCATCATGCTGTTTGTCTGTAAGCACTACACGGTGTAAGGGTATCTGTTCCTGAATTTCCCGGATCATCTTCGATTGAAATCCATGGTAGGAATCCACCCCTTCAAAAAACAGATTAATTTCCATTAAAGGCTGCTCTCCGTTATCTTTCCATTTTCTACTTTATAAATGATATCGCAATTCTCAATCGTCTTTAGCCGATGCGCAATAATCAGCATGGTCTTTCTGCCATGGAAGTTTTCGATGGCTTCCATGATGGCTGCCTCTGTATCGTTGTCCAGTGCAGAGGTTGCCTCATCCAGGATAAGGATCTCCGGGTCGTGATACAATGCCCTGGCAATGCCTACACGCTGCCGCTGTCCTCCGGAAATACGCACACCACGCTCTCCAATCACGGTGTTGATGCCATTGGGAAGGTTTCTTACGAAGTCTGCAAGCTGTGCCTCCTCAAGAACCTGCCAGACTCTTGCGTCATCGATATCATCTACATCTACGCCAAAAGCGATATTGGCCCGAATGGTGTCGTCCACCATATTGATGGTCTGGGAAATATAACCGATATTGGCAAGCCACTGTCCGTAGTGTTCCAGGACATTGACACCATCGCAGGTAATCGTTCCGCTCTCGACTCTCAGTAAGCCCAGCATAATGTCAACCACCGTGGTTTTCCCTGCTCCTGACGGTCCCATGATGCCCACAGACTTCCCATAAGGAACCTGCATCCGGGCATTCTCGAAAATATACTTGTCCGTATTGGGATATTTATAGTACAACTGTTCCACTTTAATACAGTCATGGAACTTCAGCTTGTCTGTTTCTGTGACAGCTTTTGCCTCCGCTGCACGCTCATCCACGTTCTTGGGCAGCTCTACGTTGGCATATACATAGTCCAGTGTCGGACGGTAGTATGCAATATTGGCAAGATAGGTGTTGATACGGCTGGCACTGGGGAGTAACCGCACGGCTGCCACAGCAAAGGCAGACAGCTGGGGAACCATGGTCTGTACATTCTGTCCCAGCTTCATCATCACTGCCATGTAAGCAAGAACACCGCTGAGGGAAAAGGCCTCAATGGCCAGTCTCGGTACCGAAGATAACACTTCATGGTCTCTTGCCAGATTATAGTAGCGTTTTCCGTATTTCCGGTAGATTCCCAGAAACGCGTCCTCCTTTGCATAGACCTTCACATCCTTGACGCTGTTGATGGACTGCATGATGGTCTTGTACATCTTACTCTGCTGCTGACGGGATTCTTCCCCGATTCTGCTGATTCTGGGTTTTAAGAAAGCACTGGACAGGAGCGTAATTCCCACCAGCAAGATTCCCATCACGATGGTCATGACCGGGTCGATAATCAATAGATACGTTCCCAGGAAGATTGCCACCATGAATTCCGTGATAAACTGCATGCACTGCAGCAGCAGATTGAAAATACCGGTGGAATCTGAATACACGGTACGCATGATATCTCCGGTGCTGGCATTGAGATAAAACTCATAAGGACGGTTCAGATAAACCTTTAACAAATCTCTGGAAATCCGGTACTGGCTGTTGGTAATAAAGGAGTGCTGCACATAATATAAAAGCAGCAGATACAAATTCTTAAAGATAAAGATAAAAATAAGTGCCAGCAGCATAAATGTCACAAACTGTTCTGCACTGGTGTATCCCAGCACGTTACAAATCCAGACAATCATGGCATTTTGCTCAAAAACCTCCGGCATCATGACCGTCTCTATTAAGGGATAAATCATGGAAACACCTAAAGTCTCCAGCACGGCACCTATTAAAATCATAAAAATCAGTACCACAACCCGAGACTTCTGCTTCTTATTCAGAACTTTGTTAAATTTTTTAAAAATATCTTTCATATCACCACTAATTTGCTCTTTGACGCTGTCTATGCTGAAAATATGCCTGGCAAAGAGCATTCCTTGCCACCAAATGTTTGATTCTGCGAAGCACCATGTTTTTCTGCTGTTCCAAAGCAAGGCGTAGATTCCATTCCGGAATCTTCTGATCCGCCAGCTGCTGCAGATATTGGTCGAAACTCATACATTCTTTCCCATGCTCCTGCAGAAAACCATCCAGTTCTGTAAATTCTTCCTCTGTCATCATATTGGGATGATAACAAACCGTGTTTACCCGGTCTTTCGGTACCACAATCGGTTTCGATACCGTACAGGGAATAAATACAAGCCCATCTCTTTGATACACATGATCCGTATAGCCATCGGTTACCCAGGAAAAGCCCAGCTCCTTTAACACCTTCAAAGTCGTCTTATCATAGGCATGGGCAGGTGCCATAAACATTTTAGCACATATGCCCTGCTTTTGCAAAATCTGTTGTCCGTCTCCCAGTTTCTTTCTCTGTTCTTCCCCGGACAGCCCTGCAAACTCACTCTGTCTGTTTACCTTGAGCATCCCACCGTTTCGGTTCACATAGGTGTGGGTGAAGCCATGCTGGGCAATCACCCAGCCTTCCTCCTGGAGTTTCTTTAAATACGCCACATAATCTTCTTTCGATTCGCCCACTCTAAGTTTGCTGTCTTTGTTCTGGGGAACCACTCCGATTACCGGGGCAATGGAATACCTGCGGAACAAATCATGTAACCGTTCAAAATTCTCCCAGTTCTGCTCAGGGGTCACATCATCCAATCGAAATAAAAGGGTGCCCATATCAAATATTTCCCTTCTCTAAGAGCCACTGCTCCAGTAGTAAAATGTACCAGATGGTTTCCGTCCAGATTCCCTTCTCCACGTAATCCTTCCAGAAGGAAGCCACACAGTTCTGATGAACCATATCTGCCAGCTTTTTCTGTCCCTCTGACAGAATATCCGTTGCCCAGTCATACATCGCCGGTTCCTTCATCCAGGTCTCGATGGGAATGGAAAATCCCTTTTTGGGGCGTTCCATCATTTCCCGAGGGACATAGCGGTACAGAATATCCCGCATGACACGCTTGGTTACACCGTCCCGCATCTTATACGCAAGGGGCAGTCTCCAGGCGAACTCCACCACATCCCGATCCAGCATTGGCACACGGTTCTCCAATGAATAAAACATGCCGGCACGATCTACCTTCACCAGAATGTCATCGGGATGATACTGCAACAGATCCATCAACATCAGATTTTCTACCGGCTCTTTCAGCAGTCCTCCCCGGTAGCTGTGATTGGAGTCTTTTGGCCTACCACCCCCACCGGCGAGAAAAGCTGTGCGGGCATCTTCCAATCCCATATCCGCATGGGCCTGCTCCAGGGTATCGATGGAAAGATAGTTTCCGATTTTGTACAAGGTAGGCGTAAACGGTCCCGCAAGTGCCCCGCCGATCTTCGCTGCTCCATGCCGGAGGAGTGTGGGAATTTTGTGGAAACGCTTTCGGAATTTGCGCATTTCCTCCTCTGCCACCATATAGGTGGTGTAGCCACAGAACAATTCATCCCCGGCATCGCCACTCAACGCTACGGTTACATGCTCCCTGGTCATTTTACTCACCAGCATGGTGGGAATCTGGGATGAATCTGCAAAAGGCTCTGTAAAGCTGTCCGGCATATGCTGCATGATGGTAAAAGCATCCTGGCTGGTCACATAGAGTTCTGTATGTTCTGTGCCCAGATGTGCCGCGATTTCTTTTGCGTACCGAGCCTCGTTATACTTGTCCACATCGAATCCGATGGTAAATGTTTTCACCTTATTGGGGGAAATAGCCTGCATCAGGCTCACTACCAGCGAGGAGTCAATGCCTCCTGATAAAAAAGCCCCTAAAGGTACATCAGCGATCATCTGTCCTCTGATTGCATGCTTTAACAGCCGTTCCAGTTCCCCGGCAGCTTCTTCCTCGCTACCTGTAAAGCGATTTTTCTCCCCATTCAGAGCCACCTCGGTCATACTCCAATAGGTCTGAATCTTATAGTCTAAGGTTTTGCAATTCAACCGCAGGGTTTTTCCCGGTTCTAATTTAAAGATCTTCTCGTAGATGGAATAGGGTGCCGGAATGTAACCATACTGGAAGTATAACGGAAATACAGCACGGTTCACCTGATTCGAGAACCCTTCTATCTGCCGGATACACTCGATGTCCGAAGCAAAGGCAAAGGCTCCGTTTACCATGCCGTAGTACAAGGGTTTTTCTCCCACTCTGTCCCGCGTCAGATACAGCTGCTGTTCCTGCCTGTCATACAGGGCAATGGCAAACATTCCCTTCATAAGAGAAAGCGTTTTTTCCATCCCATAAAAGGAAAAAGCCTCCAGAATGACTTCTGTGTCAGATGTCCCTCGCAGGTGAAGCTCACAGCCATCTGCGCGAAGTTTCTGTTCTAATTCCTGATAATTATAGATTTCCCCGTTATATACAATCACGTAGCGCCCATCTGCAGATTTCATGGGTTGTGCGCCATTTGCAGACAGGTCTACGATAGAAAGCCGTCTATGTCCTAAAACCACTTTCCTCTCCGGATCCAGCCAGTAATCGCCTGCATCCGGTCCGCGATGGAGCATTGCCCGGTTCATATTCAAAATGTCTTTTGCCGGGTCATTCCGGTAATTGATGATTCCTGCTATTCCACACATTGGATATGCTCCTTTATTCCTTATGTCTCAGATTCGATGCCCATGCCACTGCATTGGGCAGTACTCCCTGTACACTTTCTCCATTGTAGTAAATACGGACATCCCCGCCAAAGGATTCCTTGAAACGTGTGATGCTTGCCACCTCTTCTTCCAGTCCGGCTCCTCCCCAGTCATAAATCTTCCTGCCCAGCTCTTTAAAATAAAGCATGGATTCCTTATGAAGATAGCGATTGGCAAAGCCAACTACGGTTTGGGGGATATCTTCCTCCGTGCGGAACTGGGAGGCAGAATGTAAAAGTCTGGCACGTTCCTCATCCATAACATACACATGATACACCTGCACCTTATCCTTTACACTGGCTGTCCCTATGGCTAATGCTCCCGCCTGCATGTACTCCGTCAGACTTTCCACACAGCGATCCTTTTCCTGATACTCTACGCCCTTGCTTTTCCAGAATTCTTCAAAAAAATCTGCAAATTCTCTGATGAGTTGACCATCTGACAGTTCGTCAGAGCCGTACATTTTTGCTGTCACGCCTTCCCTGGGCGCCCGTTTTACCTTGTAAATACAGCTTTTGGAAAACTTTTTCAGAATTTCCTCCTCTGTTTCTGTCAAATCTGAAATCAGTGTCCGGAATTCCTGTGTCTTTTCTCCCGCCGGTTTAAACTCACTCTCGATATAATGGACTATTCCGCTCTCCGTCAGCGGTTCTTTGGCAAACCAGCACTCTGTCAGGTTAATTCCATGCTTTTTTCTGGTTATCTTAATCATCGGTCAGCTACCTCTGTGATATAATCTTCCCACATTTGATATATTTTTTCCGGTGCATACTGCTCCTTTGCCTGTTCTGCACTTCGTCCCAGTTTTTCTGCAAAATCCTTTTCAGAAAGAATTCTCTCCATGGCATCTACCAGGGCATCCTCATCCCCTACCGGAATGAGCAGACCGTTCTCTCCATCACGGATCAGCGCCGCGGGACCACCGCAGGGGCAGTCCGTGGAAATGCAGGGAAGCCCCAGCGCCATTGCCTCTAAAAGAGCATTGGGCATTCCCTCTGTATTGGAGGTCAGTACAAAGAGTGATGCTTTCCAGATTGCATCCGCCACAGCATCACAATTTCCCTCCAGAAATACAGATTCTCCACAGGCAAGTTCCTGTATCAGTTCTTCCAGCTTCGTCCTGTTCTCTCCATCCCCATAGATTCGCAGCACATAATCCGGATAGTCCTGATGGAATCTGGCAAATGCCCGGATCAGCATCTCATGATTTTTCACAGGATGCAATCTTCCCACGGTCACAATTTCTTTCTCTCTCTGTCCCTCATACCTCGCCCGTGAGAAATCTCCTAACAAGGGATTCATGAGAATTGTAGATTTTCTCCTCACAGTTCCGGGGAAGTAATCTCTTGCCATCCCGGTCTGAAAAACAGCTCCTTCTGCAAAACGAAACAGAAATTTTGCCAGTTTCTCTTTTCCTTTATACTCTCTCCCCGGAGCACTCCGGACAGAAACAATCACCTTCGTTTTCATAAACCGGGTTGCCAGAATGGCTCTAAGATTTGCCATTCCAATAAAGGACACCACCACCGGTGCCTCACTATCCCGAATCGCTTTTCGCAGGATTCCGAGACGGCGGAAAATTTTCAGGATCCGGTTTCCGGTGGGTTTTGGCAGTACGACTCTTGTAACATGTTCATCCAATTGATAATATTGGTGATCCTCCATCTCACTGGTGATCATATATACCCGGTACCCCTCCTCCGCAAAATGGTTTGCCAGGTTACAAATCACACGTTCTGCTCCTCCGCCTACCAGAGAGGGGATATGGAATGCAATGGTCTTTCTCATATAATTACACTCTCCCATGCTTCATTAACCCGATCCGGTGCCAGCGTTTCACCAATTTTATGGGCATTTTCTCCCAACTTATGTTCAAGCTCCGGGGCTGCCAGGATTCGTCTCAAAGCTGTCTCCAGTGCTTTTGTATCCCGGAGCGGTATTAATAATCCGTTTTCTCCATCTTGAATTACCGTTCTGGGTCCACCACAGGGACAATCTGTTGAAATACAGGCAAGTCCCAATGCCATGGACTCCAAAAGAGCATTGGGCATGCCTTCATAATCTGAAGTCAGTACAAAAATTCTGGACTGATAAAGCTGTTGAGGCATATCATTGCAATGTCCCATAAATTGCACGCGTTTTTCCAGATGTAACGTTTCCACCTGTTTTTCCAGTTCCCCCCTGGTATCTTCGTTGTGGGTTCCGTTTCCATAGATTTTCAACCGGAGTTCCGGATATTCGTCTGCAATTGCAGAAAAAGCATCAATCAGCATTTTCTGGTTCTTACACTCCACCAGACGCCCTACAGAAACGATCTCATTCTTTCTGACTCCTTCAAAGCGTGGCAATAAGAAACGGGTATCCAGGGAATTGGGAAGAACAACCGTCTTACGCTGTAAATACTTAGGGAAATACTTCTTTGCGTCCTCTGTCTGTACAATAATCGTCTTTGCCCTGGCAAATAGTGTTTTGGACAAGAAACGCATCAGCTTCGTAGGATATTCCTTGGTGGGTTCATTTCGAATCGCCACATAAACAGGTATTTTTAATCCCCAGGATGTAAGAAGCCCTATCACATTACACTTGCCGATAAAACACACAATTACATCTGGTTTTTCCGTTTTCCAAATCGTGCGGATGTTCTTGAACCTTTTGTAAAAATAAGAAACCGGATTCATGGAACCCGGTTCAATTGTCTCTGAGATGATGCGTCTGGTCCCCTCCGGCTGTTCATACTCATCTGCACGGACTCTGGAGGTCACCAGAAGCACCTCATAACCTTTCTGCACAAAATGTCTGGCAAGGTTTACCGTCACACGTTCTGCTCCTCCATTGCCCAGTCCATTAATGTAAAAAGCTATCTTTTTCATCGCAAATTTTCCTTATACCAGTCGATTGCCAGCGCAATTCCTTTTTCAAAATCATAATCCGGGGCATAGCCCAACAGTTTCTTTGCCTTGGAAATATCTGCATTGGAGTGTTTGATATCCCCGGCACGATCCGGTCCGAAATGCGGCTCCACATTTTTTCCAAGGGCTTTACATAAATCATAGTAAATATCGATGAGATATTCCCTTCCACCGTAAGCCACATTGAAGATATTCCCTGCCACTTCACTGGGTGCCAGGCAGGCTTTCAGATTTGCCTCAATAACATTGTCAATATACGTGAAGTCTCTGGACTGCTTGCCATCTCCATTGATGGTAGGCACTTCATCATGAAGCAGCATTTTGATAAATTTGGGAATAACTGCCGCATAGGCACCGTCCGGATCCTGTCTGCGTCCGAATACATTGAAATAACGCAGACCATAGGTATCTAAACCATAAAGCTTTTTGTACAGCTTTGCATATTCCTCATCCACACGCTTGGTCAGTGCATAGGGGGAAAGTAAATTTCCCTCCTGTCCTTCTACTTTGGGAAGTACCGGGTGGTCTCCGTATACGGAAGAGCTGGAAGCAAAGACAAACTTCTTTACCCCATTCTGACGGGCAGCCTCCATCATATTGAGCGTGCCACGGATATTGATTTCCTCGTAGAGCAGAGGCATTTCAATACTTCTGGGTACACTTCCCCAGGCAGCCTCATTCAGCACATAATCTACATCCCTGCAGGCTGCCATGCAGGTATCTAAATCCCGGATATCACCTTTGATAAAGGTATAATTGGGTCTGTCTGCCAGGATATCCACATTTTCCTGTTTTCCTGTGGATAAATTGTCCAGGCATCGCACCTGATAGCCCATATCCGTGATTGCCTCGCAAAGGTTAGAGCCGATAAAGCCGGCTCCACCTGTCACAAGAAATACACTGTCCTTATCGAATTTTAACTCCTTGTATCCCATTTTAATCCGTTCTTCCTTTTCTCAATCATTTCTTCCAGCAATGCCAGAAATCCGGCACTGTACAGTAATGTGGTATTGTAAATCACATAGCGGGACAGGCACATGATGACGGCCGCTGTCGCTGCTGTATGAAGAAGTGTCATTCCCAATGCCAGCAGAAGAAGTAGTTGAACTGCTTTGTCCCGTTTCTTTCTGCGCTTGTAAATAAGGAGTCCTATCAGAATTGTATAACCCAGCACTCCTATCCACACAAACAGTCCGTGAGGCAGGGAAACTGTCCGAATCAGTCCCAGGCACAAATTATCAAACACAAGTGCCAGATATTCACCCGTCACATGGGGTAATAATGCCTGAAACAGCACACCGCATTGCTGGTACAGCTGTTCATTCACTTCCTGTCCTGTCACTCCGTCCGCATACAATTTTTCTTCCAGAATGGGCTGTATCACTTCATATTTCAGAGGGTCATAACAGTCTTCATATTGAAGTGCCTGTTTCAATACGTTGCTTTCTTTTATGAAATAGAGTCCTTCTGTCTTGCGGGTCTCAAGCAGCTGTCTGTAGGAATCCAGCAGTTCCTCATTCTGGACTTCAATAGCTTCCGTCTCATCCACCAGATACAAGGTATTCGCCAAAAAGCCTATATTTCCCAGATTCTCTCCGGAATATCCATTGCAATAGTGATTGTAGTAAGTATGATAACATAGATTCTTTGCCAGAATCACCAATAACACGGCCAGCAGAATTTCACCACAGGCAGCTGCTCTCTGTTTCCACTCCTTCTTTCGCGTCAATGCCATGTAAACAGCTACTACAGCCCAGATAAATAAGGTGGTCAGCATCTGGCTCCGCAGCATAAGAAGTAAAAATACCCAGACAAGGCCTTTGAAAAGTGCAGTTTTTCTATGTCTTTCTTCTGTTTCCAGTAACCCTTTCACTAATTCCGTGCTGAAGAAAAGATAGAAAGGATAGGTCAGTCCTTCCGTCAAAATGGAATTGGAAAGTATCATGTGGGAGGCAGAACCCAAGGGCGTCATCAAATGTGGCATCAGCGCACAAAGCCATAAAACAGCTGTGCCAAACCATTTCCAGCCTTTCTTTAACTTCTCCAGAAAAAGTTCCTGCATGGTGCAGGTAAAATAGGCTACGCTGCCCGCCGCCAGCAAGTTCTGCAAAATCACTGCTACGGACAGATTTCCACAAAGATGGAGAAACAATGGGTACAGTGGTTCTCTTTTTGCCTGCATCTGGATATAGGTGTCGGAGTCAGGGTAAATTCCCACGCCAAACACTACACCTACGGTTCCAAAAAACAACAGGCTTGCCCCCCAGACGGGTAACTTTTTCTTATAGTCTCCAGTAAAGATAGCCGGCATCCTCATACGCCTTTCTGTCCAGAATACCCTTTAAGTCTGCCAGAACCTTTTTCTGGTTCTTTTCCTTAAAGAACTGATCCATCTGTTCCATGGTCAGTGCCTTGTAGGGTTCGTGGGCTACAGCCAGAATCACTGCATCCATGTCCTTCATATCCGCCATATCGGTGAAATGAATTCCGTATTCCCGCTCTGCCTCTGCAGCATCGGCCGCCGGATCTGTGATCCTGGGCGTGATTCCATATTCGTTCAGTTCTTTCACAATGTCGATCACCTTACTGTTCCGGGTATCCGGACAGTTTTCCTTAAAGGTAAAGCCCAGAATTGCCACTCTGGCACCTTTCACCGGAATATCGCACTGGATCAGGTTCTTTACCACGCTTTCTGCCACATATTTTCCCATGTCATCGTTAATCCGGCGGCCGGAAAGGATGATCTGGGAGTGATAGCCCAGCTGCTCTGCTTTATAAGTGAGATAATAGGGATCCACGCCGATACAGTGTCCTCCCACCAGACCGGGCTGGAATTTCAGGAAATTCCACTTGGTTCCTGCTGCCTCCAAAACAGACTTCGTGTCGATACCCATCTTGTGGAAAATAATGGAAAGCTCATTCATAAAGGCAATGTTGATATCCCGCTGGCTGTTTTCAATGACCTTGGCAGCCTCTGCCACCTTGATGGACTCTGCGCGGTGTACGCCTGCTGCTACCACAAGGGAGTACACATTGGCTACTTCCTCCAAGGTCTCCTCGTCCATGCCGGACACGATCTTCACGATGGACTCCAGACGATGGACTTTATCCCCGGGGTTGATGCGTTCCGGAGAATACCCGATTTTGAAATCCACACCACACTTCAGTCCCGACTCTTTCTCCAGAATCGGCACACAGATATCCTCGGTCACACCGGGATAAACGGTGGATTCAAATACCACGATAGAACCTTTGGTCAGATTTCGTCCCAGAATGGTGCTGGCTCCCTCCACCGGGCTTAAATCCGGAGTGTGATCGGAGTTTACCGGAGTGGGCACCGCCACGATGAAGAACTTTGCCTCCTGCAGCTTCTTCTCATCTGCTGTGAAGTCCACGGTGCAGGCTTTGATGGCCTCATCTCCCACTTCATTGGTGGGGTCTACACCGTTTTTGTACTTTTCAATTTTGCCGGCATTTAAGTCAAAGCCAATGACATCCACCTTTTGGGAAAATGCCACAGCAATAGGCATTCCCACATAGCCTAAGCCCACCAGTGCCAGTTTTTCCTCCCTGTTTACCAGCTTTTCATACAAGCTCATTTTTCTTTCCTCCCTATCCCAAGATTTCCTGTAAGGTTTGTTTATATTTTTCCACCACAATGCGGCGGTCAAATTCCCGTTCCATTTTCTGACGGGCTTTTATGCCCATCTCTTTCCGTTTCTCGTAGGGCATCTGTAAAAACTGCTCCACGGTACGAATTAAGTCTTCTGTATTCCGTTCCTCCACCAGAAGTCCGGTGACTCCATCCTCCACCGTATCCCGGCATCCGGCACGTTTCGTGGTAATCACCGGCCGTCCGCTGGCGGCACTCTCCAGGCAGACATTGGACATTCCTTCGGGATAGAAGGAAGGGTGGACGGTACACTGGCTGTTCTTTAAGAAGGGATGGACATCCTCCTGCATGCCTTCAAAGGATACGATGCCGTTCTCTTCCAGTGTCCGGATTTTATTCCGGTAGGAGTCCGGCTTGCTGTCGTCATCCTCACAAAATCCCAAGATACGGAATACCGTGTCCGGATATTTCTTCTTAATTGCCTCTGCCATTCCCAGATACTGATCAATGCCTTTTTCCTTTAGCACTCTGGAAATAAAGAGAAATTCTATTGGTTTTCCCTCCGGAGGATATTCCAGATAGGGGAACCGCTCCAGATTCACTCCGGAACCGGGAAGCATGTCATGCTTTCCCAGCCCGATCTTTTTCCCGGTGAAATACTGCTCATTGGTCCGGTTCTGAAAATACAGCCTGGTAACTCCTCGCATGGCATAACGGTACAGGCGAATCATCACCTTCTGCAGCAGTCCGTCTCCCTCCACCGCCGTTCCCAGACCTGTAATATTGGTAATAAAAGGAATTTTCCTGTGGGAACAAATCATTCCGGCATAGAGGTTGGGCTTGATGGTATAGGTAAGTACCGCATCCGGCTGCACTTCTTTCATCACTTTCCGGTAAGTATGAAGCAGTTCCAGTTCATGGAGGGGATTCATTCCCCGTCGTTCCAGCTTCGTCTCATGGAAGACACATCCCATCTGCTGCATTTTCGGAACAAATTCTCCATCCGGCAGTGCGATATGCACTTCGTAGACTTTTAGCAGTTCCGTCAGCAGCTCCCGTCTGAAATTGTATAAGCCCACATCAAAGTTGGCGACAATTAGTATTTTTTTCACGCTCGATATGCAGGGAAATACCCTGTCTCTTTCTTATGATTATTCAGTTCCCAGAGCCGGTCATATACAGCCTCATTCATCTTAACGCGTCCGATGGAAAATGTACAGTCTGCATTGCGATTAAACTGCTTCTTAAAATGGTAAAGGTCATCATGGGAGGAGCCTAAGCCGCCGCCCAGATGGAAGGTTTTTGCCCCCAGTACACTTCCCCAGCAGGCTGCCTCATAGAGAATGAGGTTGGTGGGAGCATAGGACTGGTAATCCCTTCTGGATGCGGATAAATGATATTGCAGGGCATTTCCGTCATAGAGAATAATGGAAGCGGCAATGGTCTGTCCCTCCAGTCTGGCGTAAAAGATCATGGCCTGCTGTTTCATATCGTACAGGATGCTGTCATAAAATTCTTTTTTAAAGTAGTAGTAATCCCGGGCTCCCACCTTATCCATGGTTTCCCGGTAGATGTCCTCAAACTCTTCAAAGAGAGCAGGCTCCCTGCCCCAATAGACCTGGACTCCGCTTTTCTGCGCCTTGCGGATCATGTTGCGGTTTTTGCTGCTTAGGTTCTGCCAGATAATCTCCGGGGAGTTCAAATCCATGCAGATGGTATTGCCCAGGTCGATGACCTCATACAGCTTTTCCACCTCATGGGCATTGTTTAACACCGGATGAAACCGCACAAACTCTGCCACCACCTTATGGTCTCTGCAAAAGTCAGCATACACCTTCTGTAGCTGCTGCAGCTCTGCCTCTGAACATTCTCCTTCCAAAAGAAATCCACCATAACCGTAGGGTGTGACATAATCCACATAGTCTTTTAATTCCTCATCCGCCGGATTTAAGTTCTCCGGCAGGGGAACAGGGCGTTTCATCACCACATTCACCGCCTGTAACCGGTCACCGGTATAGTGCAGGAGAAGGGGCTCCCCATCCCCGTTTTCCGCAAAGCCCTTTGTGTACTCCGGTGAATAGTAAATATCCGCCTTAGGAAACCGGGTCAGTATTTTTTTCCATTCTTCCGCCTGTTCCAGGTCATATACTTTGATTTTCGCCAAAACAATTCCTCTATTCCGCATCTGTCCGGACAGCAGCCCGGATCTCTGCCAGATTTCCTTCAATCACATCCGTATCCACAGCCACATCCTCCTCTGCAAAAAGAACCCGGAGCGTTTTCAAAAAGATCTTCATGTCCATGGCAAAGGTCAGATGCTCCACATATTCTACATCCTTCTCCAGACGTTTGTCCCATTCAATGTAATTCCTGCCGCTGACCTGTGCCAGTCCGGTAAGACCGGGACGCACGGTGTGCCGCAGTTTTTCTCTCTCTGTATACCAGGGAAGGTAGCTGACCAATAAGGGTCTGGGACCGATGAGGCTCATATCCCCCTTGAAAATATTCCACAGCTCCGGCAGTTCATCCAGACTGGTTTTTCGCAGCAGGGAACCGAATTTCGTAAGCCGTACACTGTCCGGCAGCAGTTCACCCTTTTCATCTCTGGCATCGGTCATGGTGCGAAACTTACAGAGGGTAAAAATTTTCTCCCGATAGCCCGGTCTCTCCTGACGGAAGATTACAGGACTTCCCAGCTTCCTGCGGACCAGAATCGCCAAAACCAGAATCACAGGACTTAAAATCAGTAGTGCAATTCCGGAAATCAGGATGTCCAGGCCTCTCTTCACATATTTTCCATAAAAATTCATGGTGTCATACTCCCTGCTGCAAAGGTTCTTATTCAAAACAGGCTCTGATCACTTCGATGATATGATCCTGCTGTTCCGGTGTCATTTTATTATCGCTAGGCAGACAGAGTCCCCTCTGGAAGATATCCATTCCTGCATCTGTAGCCTCCCCACTGATATAGGCGTTGGTTCTGGCTCTGCCATTTCCCTCTCTGGTAAAGAAAGGATTCATCCGGTAAATGGGCTGCATGTGCATGGGTTTCCAGATGGGGCGTCCCTCTGCGTTGATTCCGGAGATTGCTTCCAGGATTTCCGTAGGGCAGCTTTTTCCATGCTCCGGAAGATACAGGGCATCCTGCTCTCCCCGAACCTGTCTGCACATGGCTTCCGGCTCAAGCAATAGACAGCTTAACCAGAAATTGGGCTCGCTGCTTACTGCATCATAGGGGTTCATGTGAACCGGAAGGTCTTTGAAGCCTTCCCGGTATCTCTCATAGATTGCCTTTTTCTGCTGGATGTGCTTCTCCAGATAATCCATCTGATCCCGGACGATGCCGGCAATCACATTGGACATTCTGTAATTATATCCTAATTCCTCATGCTGGTACCAGGCTGCATTTTCCCTTGCCTGGGTGGACCACTTGCGGAGCTTATCCGCTGCTTCTTTCTCGTCTGTCAGGAACATGCCGCCGGAGGAGCCGGTGATGATCTTATTTCCATTAAAGGAAATACAATTATATTTTCCGAAGGTTCCGGTCTGTATCCCTTGATAGGCTGCCCCCAGAGACTCTGCGGCATCCTCAATGATCACGGCGCCATGGGCATCCGCGATTGCCTTGATTTCGTTGATTTTGCCCGGTGTCCCATAAAGATGGGCAATGACAATCAGCCTCACTTCCGGATAGGTCTCAAAGGCCTTTTCCAGTGCCACGGGATCCATATTCCAGGTGTCATACTCCGTATCGATAAATACGGGGATTCCCCCCTCATAGACCACGGGATTTACGGTAGCATCAAAGGTCATGTCAGAGCAGAATACCCGATGTCCGAATAATGCCCCTTTTCCAAGTTCGGATTTCCCATAGAGCTTTTCACCTGCAAACTTCATGGCCAGATGGAGGGCTGCCGTTCCGGCAGACAGTGCCACCGCATACTGACAGCCAACCTTTTCACAGACTCTGCGCTCCAGTTCAATGATATTGGCACCCACGGTGGACATCCAGTTGGTGTGATATGCTTCCATGGCATACTGCATACTGGTGTCATACATGGTAGGGCTGGAAAGCCACACTTTCTCCGGGAATTTCTCCCACGATTTCTTTGTATCAAACATCTTTCTTTTCTCCCTTGGGATTGTAGGTGGGCACAATTTCCTGCACCCGCTGCCGCACATCTCCCGCTTCATTGTTGGCAGCTTCTTTCAAAGCATGAAGCTGGCTGAAGAATTTCATCTCATCAAATTCAATGGGTTTTCCGATATGGATCATTTTGTTGGCAGTATCCTGCAGTCCCTCTTCATCCATGAGCATTTCCTCATAGAGCTTTTCGCCGGGACGCAGTCCTGTAAATTCAATCTTGATGTCCTCATCCACCTTATAGCCGGACAGGCGGATCAGATTCTTCGCCAGATCCAGGATTTTCACCGGTTCTCCCATATCCAGCACAAAGATTTCTCCGCCGCCCGCGTAGGCTCCTGCCTCCAGCACCAGAGATACCGCTTCCGGGATGGTCATAAAATAACGGATGATATCCGGGTGGGTTACCGTCACCGGGCCTCCGGCCAGAATCTGTTTCCGGAACAGGGGAATCACAGAGCCGTTGCTTCCCAGCACATTGCCGAAACGCACTGCCACGAACTTGGTGTCATAATGACGATCAAAGGTCTGGATGATCATTTCGCAGATCCGCTTGGAGGCCCCCATGATGTTGGTGGGATTTACCGCCTTATCCGTGGAGATCATGACAAAGGTCTGCACACCGCTGTTTGCTGCGGCAGAGGCCACCTTCCAGGTGCCGAATACATTGTTTTTAATGGCCTCATTAGGGCTTTTTTCCATGAGGGGCACATGCTTATGGGCTGCCGCATGGTAGACAATGTCGGGTTTATACTGGTCGAAGATCCAGTTCATACGCCTGGTGTTGCGTACAGAGGCGATCAGCACCACCAGGTCTAAATCTGTGTGGCGCAGCAATAATTCCTGCTGGATCTCATAAGCATTATTCTCATAGATATCTACAATAATCAGTTGTTTGGGATGATGGGTGGCAATCTGCCGGCAGAGCTCACTTCCGATGGATCCGCCGCCCCCGGTTACCAGAACGGTTTTGCCCTGTACATATCCCATAATTTTGTCCAGATTGATGGTGATGGGGTCGCGGCCCAGCAGATCCTCCACATCCACATCCCGGATCTTGCTCACATCCACTTCCCCGTTTACCAGCTGGTAAATTCCCGGTAAGGTTCGTAGCTTACAATTGGTTTCCTGGCAGACCTCAATCAGCCCTTTGATAGTAGGTCTGGGTGCAGAGGGCATGGCAATGATAATCTCATCGATGCTGTGGAGTCTTGCATTCTCCACGATCTTATCCCTGCCGCCTACAATTTTGATTCCCTGTACATACCGTCCCCATTTGTTGGGATCATCATCGATAATGCATTTGATGATCATGGTGGAATGGTAACTGGAATTGATTTCTTTAATCAGAGTATTTCCTGCATCTCCTGCTCCCACGATCATCACGGAGATCACATTCCGTTTTTTATTATACATGCGGTGTCTGGTTTCCCTGGCAAAACGGTAGGAGAAACGGCTGAGCATGGTGAATGCCATCAGCACAAAAGCATAGATAAAATAATAACTTCTGGGCACCGGGTCATGAAGGATGGCAAGTCCCACTCCCTGCAGGGCTGCACTGACAAAGCATGCCACCACAATATTCTGCATCTCCGTCACGCCGGCATAAGCCCACAAGCTATGGTACAACCGCAGAACCCAGAACACCACCAGAGTCAGGATCACACTGAAGGGCATCATATGCCAGACGGAGTTGACGAAATAAGTAGGGATCTCGTTGTAATGAAACTCATAACGGATCCATAGGGGTGCAATACACGCCAAACAGACCGCCATGATGTCATAGGCGATCAGAAAGCTGCGTCTGGTCATTAACTTGGTATTCATTACTCGTTTTTGAAGATTCAACATACTCTATTCCTGACTTTGTTTTTTGATGGGGGAAAGTAAGGGGTATATCATAAATAATACACCAAATCCCAATGGAATAACAGGCTGAAATACCCATTCCGCCATTCCCGCAGCAGTAAATCCCACCAAAAAAAGCAAGGGGGCTGCCATCATAATACCCTGTTCTTTTTCTCTGGACACCAGCAAAACACTACGTACCAATGTGAACATTCCCAGGCATAAAAATACAATTCCGCAAAGAATTCCATGATCATAAAATACTTGAATAAAGGTGTTATGTGCATGCGCATAGACGGTATCATCTACGGTAATCACCATGCTGTCATGTCCTGTCCAATTCAACCGTTTCAGATACATGCGGAAAATATCCGTTCTTCCATTAGTGACCTCTCCCGCTGATTCATTTCCCCTTGATATGTTCTCTTCCTCCGATGAAATTGCCATTTCAGTTTCCTGCACTTCATCCACATCAGAGCTTCCTCCCAGCATAACAGAAATTCTTCCTGTCACCAGCTCCAGCAGACTTTGAACATTCATATACCGGTTGGAGTCTTTTTCTTCCCCCTGGTAAATCCGATCCTTAAATTCTTCATATGGGTATAATACCGGAGCATCCACCACCGCAGGAACACATCTGGTTAAGGTGTACACCACCGGAACAAGCATGCAAAAACTCAAAAACATGGTTCCTATTATCCATGCGATTCTCTTCCTGTTTTTCTGAAACCAGATTGCGCAGAGCAAAACAAATAACACAATAGCCACTGCTATGGTTCCCAACAGCGCTGTCCTGGAAACGCTCAAAAACAGATAGGAGGACACAGTGCCTAATGTCACATACCAGAACCACATGTCTTTTAAGCCCGGTTTCGTAAGATATTTATCTATGGTCAAAAGAAGGACTGCTATCAATATAAAAAACAGATACAGACCAGTCAGCGCAACCGAGGAAAACTGCATCGGGTATCGACTAAACACATAGTGGTGGTAGGGTCTGTACAATAAGCAAAAAATAACTTCATACCAGAAGGAAAGGACTGCTCCCTGACAGAAGCTGCGCAGCAGCTGCGCCACCTGCTCCTTCTCTCTTTTTTGCATATAGAGTAGTCCAAAGCAGACTGTCATATAAATTGGCCAGTATTTTTCATGGCGGAAAATCCAGGTCAGCGCAAAAAATGTAGCAATGACCGCTATATAGGGAATGACCATTCTGTTATATTGCTTTCTGCACAAATTGCAAACAGTAATCAGAATAACGACAGCCCATAACCATCCTCCCACATACTCCCAGATGCGTAGGATTCTTTGTTCTCCGTTAAGTCCATGAATATGATACAAAAAGCCTGCCCCACAGCCACACCAGTAAATGATGGAGAGGACTATGGTTTTACAGTTACATAACTGCCGGATTGTAAAAAAGCTTAAAATCACAATTGCAAAGGCAATGCTCATATAGCTGCCATTCAGATAATGCCCATAGTTAGAACCCGAATTGAAATAAGGAGCATAAAGGGAAAAATATACTGCAAAGGCGACCACCCGGACGACCACCGGTATATTCTTAACAGACCATCGTTCCCTCTCCGGCAGCTGTATGTGCCAGATTACATAACTGCCTATGACCGCTATCAACAGCAATGCCATTCCATAAACTGCAAAGTCCCAGCTATTTCCTCCAAAAGCTTTTCGAACAAACATGTAATACACAGAAAACAGTAACACCCATGCCAGCAGTGTCGTTGCCACACAGCGCATCGCTGCTGACAAAGTGACTTTTTCATTGAGGCCGTTGTATTTTTTGGTAAGTTTGTCCAGCAGTGCTGTCGCTACAAAGAACAATGCCGCAAAAAACAAATCATATACTAAAATCTGTCTTTTCCCCATAGGAGTTCCATACGTATAAGAGCATGCCAAAGAGGCATCCGGTATTTCCTCTCCGGCATAATAAAGTGTCTGATTTTCTACAGGGCCTGCGCTGCTTTTCGTACGGTACGCCAGACGAATGGGCTGTCCCTGTGTTTGTGCTGTGGAAATTTGAATGATATAGGGTGCTCCCGCAATCACTTTTAAATTTACTGAAAGTTTCTGATAACCCTTCGACATATCATTCATTTTATAGATTTTGGAGAAAACCTGCCGCTGTCTGTTTCCTGCACTGTCAATAATTTCAAGGAAAAAATCCCCTATATAACTGTTATCATTGTCACGATCCAGTAAAATTCCAATACTGCGGATATAATCATACTGCGGAACAAATGTCTGGGCCACCGTCCGTTCATCCGTAATCGTTTCCGTACGGTGATTCGTCTCCGCCCCGCTGCTGCTCACCGCCGTATCCTTCATCGCACCCACAGGCCAAATCAAAAGACACGCCAAGAGAGCACTCACTGCCAGGAGTGCCACAATCAGCTGCTTGACAGTCATCTGCTTTATGTTATTGTCTGCTGATCTGATAAATTTTAAATTCATTCTGTTCGATTCCATACTGTCCCATGGGAATGCTTACCAAGCCATGTTCTGTAAGCTGTTCCTGGGTAAATTCAAGATTCAACGGGGTATCCAGAAACCAGAGATTATCAAAATTTCCGTTTAAATCCACATCCCCGATATAGACTAATTGTGCTCTGTTAATATAGTACTCATAGATAAAGTCATAACCGTAGTAATTATACACGACCAGATCGTTTTCTCCAAGGTGATCCTTAAGGAACTGTTCCGTCTGGGGTGTGTAAGCGGCCTGGTATTCATCGTAATAGTTTTTCTGGTAATCCACTGTGCCCAGCGCTGCCCAGAACAATCCCATGGCAATCCATGCTTTTGTCTCCAGATAGGAAAAAGCGATTGCCAGAAACAGACAGAGCAGTCCGATGGAGGGCATAACATAGCGAATGATAAAAATCGGGCGGATCAGGTTGGATAGCGCCACACCGGTCACCACTACCAGAATCGGAATGCCCACTCCAAACAGGGCTGCTGCTGTTTTTCCATCCAATGCTTTCTTTTTTCTGATCTGATAAGCTATCAGTAGTAATGCAATTACAAAAACTACGGTCATCACCGCCGTCACATAGGGAAGATTGGTGTTGACAATCCAGGGGAAATAGCTTAAAAGCACTTTTCCGTCAATCTCCGGAATCCAATAATTCCCTGATACGCCTTTCACCTGGGCAGACATTTTCGTCAGCCAGGGAAGATAAATGACCAGTGATAAGAGGGCTGTGGCCAGCCATTTCAGTAACTGCTTTCTTCTGCGGATTAACAAGTACAAGAACAAAAAGCCGTAAATCCATAGTACTGCAGCAAAGGCAAAATAATGCGTGTATGCCGCTCCAACGCCTCCCAGCAGATAGCCAATCCAGTCTGTCCGTTTTCCCCGGGCCGCTATGCGGTAAGCCTCCAGCCCACATAGAGTCACAAAGAGGATTGCCCAGGTATACATCCGGGCCTGTACTGCATACTCCATGGTGCAGGGAAGGGTTCCCAATGTCAGAATAAAAAACAGAGCGGTTCGAAATCCAAACTCCTTCCGGATAACAGTGGCTCCCAATACCATTGTCAGAAGCATAGGCACAATGGACAAAATCTTGATGAAAAGCAAATGAATGCCAAAACGGTCTGTAAATACCTTTAAAATCAGATAATATAAGGGAGGATGCACATCTTCTGCCGTAAAATTGCATACTTCTTGAAAGGTTTTGCAGTTTCTTAAGAGGTCCATGGTATACCCCTCGTCTGTCCAGATATTATTATTAAAGCACAGAGACAGATAAATTCCCCCAAAGGCAATCATCAGAGCCCACAATACCCATTCTTTATAATGTTTCACAAATACGTTCATTTATTGTCCTTTTCCAATCGCTTCTCTCACTACATACTGGGGAGAATTGTTGAGACTAATATAAATTCTGCCAATATACTCACCAACCAGTCCCAGCATAATCATCAGCATTCCTCCGATAAACAGGATGGCTGCCATAATAGAGCTGAAGCCAAGAAGGATATTCGGATCCACCAGCTTCCGTATGATGGTATAAATCCCGTAAATAAAACCTACAAAGGCGCTGGCAACGCCTACTGCTGTGGCAGCCCGAAGAGGCACGACTGAAAATGCAGTAAAGCCGTTAAACCACAATCCCAGTAATTTTTTCAGGGTATAGCCTGAGGTTCCAACCTCCCGTTCCCTGTGATGCACCGGCACATTGACAATATTTTTTGTTGCTCTGAGAAGTAATCCGGGGAGATAGGGATAGCTGTTGCTGTATTGTAACATGCTGTCCGCCACAAAGCGTTTTACTGCAAAATAACTGGAGACAAATAATTCCCTGGGTTTACGGAGCATGATATGCATCATGCACTCGTTCACCTTGCTTCCCCAGTTGCGAAAGTGGGAATGCATCTTGTGATCATAGCTGGCCATCGCCACATCTGCACCGGCTGCAATTGCATCCAGTAATTTTTCCACTTCATTGGCAGGAGTCTGCCCATCATCATCCAGGAATACACATATATCGCCTGTTGCATAATGTAATCCTGCCATGATGGCGGAATGTTGTCCGAAATTTCTGGCCAGGTTAATGCCGATAAGATTATCATATTGCCCACATAGCTGCCGGATGATTTGAAAGGTATCGTCCGGCGAACAGTCATTCACCAGAATGATTTCAAACGTATAACCGGGAAGCTGTCCCATCGTTTGCGTAATTTCTTCCACAACTCCTGTGATCGTCTGTTCCGACCGATAACAGGGAATTACAAAACTGACGCTTGTACACATGCTGTCTATTCCTCTTTTTGGTTTATTGTCTCGATATGATACACATTGAATAAGTTTTCCTCCTCTGAACCAAACTGGTCAGTGAGAACAGCCTGAGCTGAAATCTCCCGGGATTCATAAAAGCTGTTTAGCCAGCTAATATCATGGGATGCGTAGTCAATCAGGTAAGCGTGGGAAGAATCCACGAATCCTTCCGCTACCTGGGGAAGCTCTCTTCCTTCAAACGCAGACAGTCCATACTTTGCCAGTTTTTTCTCTTCCACAGGGCTCTTGGATGCCCAGCCTCCCAGATAATCATAATTTTTCAGGCGGTTTCTATCCTGATTCCAAACCGGCTCCGAATACTTTACCGTAGAATAAATATCCAAAAAGTAGAGATTGTCTTTATGTTCTTCACAGTATTGCTGCAGCTGTGTCCATTCTGTATTCGTCTGACGACGATTCGCCTTATCTTCTTTTACCCGGGTCATGCCTCCCGGAAGATGAATCAATAATGCCAGGCATAGAATCACGGCGACTCCCAGAGATACGCCCAGATCCAGCCAGCTATTCTGCTGACTCCGCTTCAGCTGATCCTCTCTGGTTAATAATTGTGTGATGGGTTGTTTCCTGTCCGCCAGATGCTGTGCCAGCAGGTACATCAGACAGCAGAATTCTACCAGGAGAAGTCCCCAGGTGATTCGATCCGGATAGCGTCCCCGCAGGATGAGATACATCCACAGTGCGCTCCGGATGCCCAATAACAGCGGAAGTTTCCACAGAAATCCCCATTGCCTGTCAAGAATTCCCAGTGCCGCCACAAGGAAATAGCACAGGACAAGAACAGGAAGGATGCTTCCTCCTTTATGACCGGCACTCCAGTACCCATACTCTGTCAAAGCCTGTCTCAGTGATACCCTGAAATAGCCGATCTTCAATTGCTGCCTGTCATAGGCCACAATCTGATTCATCAGTTCCGCATCCACCTTGGGACTCAGCAGATAATTATAGTTTTCCAACAGAACCTGTTCTGATTCATCCAGTCCAATACCGGTATAAAAATCTGCATTGGTATCATAATCCGGAATTCCATAAAAATCGTATAAATCCGTCCTGGCGTCAAACAGCTGCCGGAACTCTTTCCAGGAGCTTCCACTGTAAGCCAGCTGATCCACGCCCCAAGCCAGAAGCAGGGAGAGAATGGTAACCGCCAGGAATCCACCATACCGGTATAAATTATCCTTTTCAGAAAAGGTTCGCTTATCCACCTTGTCCCGGTGGGTCCAATAAGCAAAACCTGCAAATGCAAGGAAAGGGCTCAACAGCAGAAACATCTCTGTGCGCAGGCAGAAGGCCAGCACCAGCAATAGGATGGTTGCTATATTATGTTTCAGAAATTCTCCCACAGACAGCTGCGTTTCCGTGGTCACAAACAGAAACAGTGCCGCACCCACAAGAAACGCGCAGGTCATGGAATACTGAAGGTTCACCAGTGCATAGGAAAAATATGCCAGGATAAACAGTGTTTCCGTCACCAGTAAGGAGAGTTTGGGAACCGTCCTCTGCACCAGTTTTAGGGTGCGGTCAAAAATCAGAAAGCAGGAGGCATACTGGGCAAGGATCAGGAGCATTCCATACCAGGGAAGCATCCTGAAAATCCGATAAAAGAACGCAACAATGACACCTAGGGGATAAAGTATCTGGATACAATATCCGCTGGGTGTCCCTGTATAGCTTCCCGATAATAAATCCTTGATCATGATATCATCGTTCAGTTCGTAATGATATCCAAACAGACAGGTCAGAAGGATGACAAGAAACAGAGTTGTAATGGCTGCTGTAAGGAGTTCCTGCCACCTTGCCCATCTCTTCCCGTCTATTCTCATCCCTGATAAAACTCCTTCACTTTTGAGGCAATATAATCTACCTGTTCCAGCTCCAATGAATAAAACAGAGGCAGACGGCATAACCGCTCACTCTCTTTGGTGGTGTATTTATCTTCCCCATGAAACTCGCCGAACTTTATTCCCGCCGGTGCCGTATGAAGGGGAATATAGTGGAATACCGGCCAAATCTCATTTTCTCTCAGGAAATCAATGAGTCCGGTACGCTCCTCCAGGTCTTTCGCTTTGATATAAAACATGTGGGCATTGTGTACACAGCCTTCGGGAACCGTGGGAAGTTCAATACAGCCCTGTTCTTTTAAGGGCTGTAATAATTCCCAATACCGGTTCCAGATGGAACGACGTTTCTCATTGATTTCCTCTGCCAGCTCCAGCTGTGCCCACAGATAAGCGGCATTCATATCACTGGGCAGATAGGAAGAGCCATAGTTTACCCAGGTGTATTTATCAATCTGTCCCCGATAAAATTTGGAGCGGTTGGTTCCCTTTTCCCGGATAATCTCCGCCTCCTCCACATATTTGGGGTCTTTGATGAGAAGGGCTCCGCCTTCTCCCATACTGTAATTTTTGGTCTCATGAAAGCTGAAGCAGCCAAAATCCCCGATCGCCCCCAGAGCCTGTCCTTTATAGGTTGACATAATGCCCTGCGCCGCATCCTCAATTACCAGAAGATGATGGCGTTTTGCGATGTCCATAATGGTGTCCATCTCGCAGGCTACCCCGGCATAGTGTACCGGAACAATGGCTTTGGTCCGGGGAGTGATGGCATCCTCAATCAGTGTCTCATCCATATTCATGGTGTCGGGACGGATATCCACGAAGACCGGCTTCGCTCCCCGCAGAACAAAGGCATCTGCCGTAGACACAAAGGTGTAGGACGGCATAATGACCTCATCCCCCTCTTTCACATCCGCCAGTAAGGCTGCCAGCTCTGTGGCATGGGTACAGGAGGTGGTAAGAAGACACTTGGCTGTCCCGGTCTTCTGTTCAATCCACTCCGAACATTTTTTCGTATAAGGTCCGTCACCGCAGATTTTCTGGTTTTCCACTGCCTGACGGATATAGTTCATTTCTTTTCCCGTAAAAGGAGGAATATTAAAAGGAATCATAGGTCATTCTCCTCTTTCTCACTGATAAATTGCAAACATTTCATCGGAATAGGTACATACATACTTTTCCTTTCCAAGGAACTCCTGAATGGCCTGCATTTTTTCAAGCATTGGTTCTTTCTGGGTCACCCGGTCCATTGCCACTATAAACAATGGTCTCTCATCTTCGCTCATTCCACGAAGGGCATTTAAATCTCTGGTAAAAGCTTCCCATTCATAGGACTCCAAATCCGGCCACAGCATGGAAATGGCAGGTGTCTGATCCAGATAATAACAGAGTGCCGGAATATTTCCGTACAGGTAGAGAGATTTCTCCTGCAATTTCTGCTCTTCCAGGTATCCGGAAAGCTCTTCCAGATTCCGGGCTTTGTTCGCTGTTGTATAAATCCCTCTTAGTATACCATTATTTTCAATTTTTGTATTCCTTTTTTCTGCAGAGCTGCTGTCGCCGAACACATAACAGTTCTGAAAGGCGAAGGTCTGCCAGGTAACGCAGCCCAGAAAGAAGACCACCATAGCGGTTACCGGGAAGCGGACAGCCTGTCTCCAGGCATTGGTATTTCCTGCTTTTACCAGTGTGCCGCAGTAATGAGCCAGTAAGGACACAGTCACCGGAGCTGCAAGGAACAGGTTGTTTATGGTGGCATAGGCGTGATTGTTGGTTCCCAGGGGTGCAATCAGCAAGGTGATAAGCACAAATGCTGACAGCAGCTGCAGATTTCTATCCTCCTTTTCCCTGAAGAGGCAGATTGCGTTGACCACATAGGCCATTACCACGAACATCACTGCAAAATACCAGAGAGCGCCATCGGAATAATAGTCCGTATGGAGAATCCGTCTTCCCCAGAAAAAACGGAGAAAGACCAGCAGCCCAGCCAGAAAGACAAGTATTTTGACGGCTTTCGCCTTTCCTGCTCCGCCAATGCAAAACAGGATCGTCCCTGCCAGTACCCCTGCAGCCATCAGTAACAGCCAGGGCAGCTGTGCCAGATAATCTCTCCAGGCATCCAGAACCATGGAGGCGGCGGAATAGCTTTCCGAAGTTCCGCTCATGGAAAACAGATTGCCAACGGTTTGCAGATAGTGGGGAATTCCGCAGGTGAGGGCGATTCCTGTAAGTACCAGTCCCATCCCGATGGCATAGCCCAGGATGCACCACAGTGTAGGTTGGAGACAGGCTTTAAACCAGGTTTTCCCTGTCTCACCTCTGTCCTTCCGCCTACAGATCACATCATACCACACTGCCAGGATAAAAGCCATTTCCGTGAGATTGGAAAACCGCACAAAGACATTGATGCCAAGCAAAGCCCCTGCAATCACCAGCCAGGAATTTTTCTCTCTGGTTAATCCCAGATAAAGGGCTCCCAGTGCCAGCAGAATCACATAATAGGTGAGATAATTATACAAAATGGTTGCCGGACACCAGCAGGTTCCCAGGGCAATTACTTCCCCTAAAAAGACACACCATGCAGGGAATTTCCGTTTTAATACCAGATAAACGGCTGCTGCCGTGATTCCCAGCAACAGTGAGGTATACACATTGAGTCCCAGCAGCATTCCCCCACCGGGCAGTCTGGTCAGTCCATATCCCAACAGATTCGCCAAAAGCATCGCCAGTGTCCAGTAGCCATCCCACTGAAACATGAAGCGGTAGGTTCCGATATTATATCCGGTATCCGCCAGATCCACTCCCTGATTCACCCCCACCAGGGCATATCCGATCAAAAGAAGGGAGGGAATGACCGCCACCCCAAGCTTAAAAAGTTTTGTTTCTTTTCCCGTTGTATTTAAACGTAGCAAAGGCAAAGATCCTCTTTCTCAAATATTCGATTGCCCCACAGAGGGCAAAGACCACGAGAACAGTCAGCAGCATGTGGGGAAGAAACCAGATACTCCCCACCACCTTCTCCGTATGGAACCAGGTGGGCCACAGATAGCGCAGTGCCATATGCTCGTGAATCAGATAGACCCCAAAGGTACATCCGGAAAGGGTGCAGATCCATTTTGCCCATTTTTCACGCTGCACATGGATATGACCGAAAATTCGAAACAGGCCCACCGCTCCGGTAAGGCAGAACAGGTAATTATAGGAGTAGGCATACCCCATAAAATTCTCCAGGGAACCGGTTTTCATCCAGACAAACCGCAGTGCCATGGTGATGCCAGACAAAGCGGTTCCAGACAGGCAAAAGGTCAGGACAGACTCTGTAAGGGAAGGCTGCCTTCCGTATTCTCTCAGATAAGCTCCCACCAGATAGACAATGATAAACCACAGCACCTCATAGCCCTGATGATCCGTGGGAAGCTGCATGGGAATCACTGTTTTTGCGATACAGGTGAACAGTAACAGTCCTGCAAGGATTCCACGGAGCTGTTTTTTCTCCAATTTCTTTACGCCTGCATTCAGGAAGGGCATCAGGAAAAAGAGAAACAGATAGGAGGTGGCAAACCAGTAATGCTCTGTCACAATGGGAAACAGATAACCAAACCACTGGTAAACAGACAATTCTTTTGCCGGAAGGATTCCGGTAAGAGCCGCAGCCAGGGCAATTCCTATGGAATAGAAAAAGACCTGTCCCCACAGGGTGGCTGCTTTCTGTATCCGCCAGCGGCTCTCCACTCCGAAATAGCCGCTGAGTAACACATACACATTGACGGACATGAGACAGAAGGCCTCCAGAAGCCATGCCAAATATCCCACGCCGTTAAACCCGGTATTCAGTTTGGGGAGAATTCCTCCTTTATCCAGATAATGCAGGGCAATAATCATCAGCATTGCCACAATCCGGAGTAGTTCGTAATTGGTCTTGCGTTTCATAACAGCTTCCTACCCTATCCCAGGATTCCCACAAATTCTTCCACCAGTCTCGCTGCTCCTCTGCCATCCACGATTCCCCGCATATATACGGAGGCATTTTGGCGCAGCCGCGGCTCCCTGCAGTACAATTTCATCTGACTAAGCACCCGCTGAAGCACATGCTCCAGTATCTGGGAGCCATCCCCTTTCCAGGGAATTTCTCCTGCGCAGGGAACGGCACCGATGCGATCCAGTTCTTCTGCTCCCAGTCTCTGGTTTTCTGCAAAATAAAAGCTGACCGTGGGTACCCCCACTGTACATAATTCATAAATGGTGCTGCCTGTGGCAGAGACTGCCAGATCACATTGGCTCATCAGTCCCGCCATGTCCGTTACGTTACTATGGAGCTGCAGCCGTTCTTCTCCCAGTATCTCTGCATATTTCTTCAAAGACTCATAGCTTTTGCTGAAAGGGCCGCATAAAACATGAAGGGTGATGTCAGAGGGCATCCCGGAATCCAAAACCAGTTCATGCACCAGTTTGTCCGCAATTTCCATGGGGTCGCTTCCCCCGGTGGAAATCAGGACATTTTTTACTCTGGGACGGACCTCATATGTTTTTGCTGCTTCTGCAAACATGGGGCGCAGGGGCGTATAGGCGCTTCCCAGCAAAAGCTTCGTTTTCTCTTTGCGATAGAGTTGTGTGTAGGGAAGGTGAATCGCATAGTGATTGTAGTTTACCACTGCCTGCACCGGCCATGCCTGTTCGCCCAGATCATCCATGTAAATCACCGGAATCTTCTTACTAAGCGACTCCAGATAAGCTCCTGTAACCTGATAGCTGTCCACCAGCAGTGCCCTGAACTCTGTCTCCGGAGCATGCTGAAAATGAGTCCGGAGTCTGGGCAGTTCCTCCTCCATGTGCTGATAATCTGTGTGGAGAATCCAGGTGGAATAGCCTCTGGCCTCTACAAGAGTTCTGCCGTCATCCTCCGCCATGATAAACTCCACTTCCATCTTCTGTTCCTTGCAGGCATCTGCAATGGTGAGGCAGCGCATGAGGTGACCAAGGGCTACGTTACTGTTGGCATCTACCCGGATATAAAGCTTTCGACTCATTTTGTATTCTCCCGTTTTTTCCGATACTCCACATATCGATCGTTGCGTAGGAATTCCTGGTACCCTGCCTTTTCAAAGGCTCTCTGGGAAGGCACATTCTCCAGTTTCACCTGTCCTGCCAGTACCCGGATTCCATCCATTTCCAAATCCTGTCTGCAAATCTGTTGTAACAATTCCGTACCGATTCCCTGTCCCCTTGCATCCCGGTCCACACTGTAGGAGATCAGTCCCGCCTGGGGTGCATCCTGGATGCGTTCCACCCGGATCACACCCACCGGCTTCTCCTGTTTCATTCCTATATAGATCCAGCAATCCGGGTTCTCCAATCTTCCCCGGAACCATGCCACATGGTTCTCATAGGGAATGGGATCAGTGGAAAAGGCATTGGCACGCACCGTAGGATCATTGGTCCACCGGAAAAGTAAATCCACATCCTCCGGTGCCGCCGGTCTTAAATCAATTTCCATCTATGCTTCCTCAATCACATCCCAGCTTAAGGGTGTACCAAAGTCGATATCGCATTTGGCTGTTCTTCCCAGCACTTCCTCATAATACTTGGGTTTCAGTCCGTTGCTGGGGCGGATGACACGGATATTTTCCGGTGTCAGCTTTTCCCCTGCTTTGATGTCCTTTACCACAAAAATAGAACGGCGGAACGCCATGTTCCCCAGCTCCGACTGCTCCGGTCCGTAAACCGGCTGTCCTGCAGCTTTCTCTACCAGACGGATATCCCGCACCATGGCTGCATATTCCTGGGGCTCCATGGAAAAGGTGCTGTCCGGATTCTTTAGCCTGCGATCCAGGCAGAAATGCTTTTCAATGATGCTTGCTCCCATTGCCACTGCAGTCACCGCACCCAGAGAACCCAGAGAGTGGTCGGATAAACCGGTGGGTACATGAAACCGTTTCCGCATATCCGTCATCACGGAAAGTTTCATCTCATCGGTGATAGCCGGGTAGGCGCTGGAGCATTTTAACAGAGCAAGCTGGTCGTTGCCGGTACTGCGCACCGCTGCAACCGCCTCCTCCACTTCCTCCAGGCTGCCCATTCCCGTAGACATAATAATGGGCTTCCCCTTGGATGCCACATATTTAATGAGAGGAATATCCACCAGTTCAAAGGAGGCAATCTTGTAGAATTCCATGCCCATTTCTTCCAGGAAGTCCACCGAAGTATGATCAAAGGGAGTGGAAAAGAAATCCAGCCCCAGCTTTTCTGCCTCTTCTTTTAATTCTGCCTGCCATTCCCAGGGGGTATAGGCCTTCTGGTAAAGGCTATAGAGATTCTCCCCCTTCCAGGTTCCGTCGTTGATGGCAAAATACCGGTTATGACAATCGATGGTGAGGGTATCTGCAGTGTAGGTCTGGATTTTGATGCAGTCTGCGCCGGATTCCCTGGCTGCATGGATAATTTCCAGTGCATGCTGTTTACTCCCTGCATGGTTTGCGGACATCTCCGCAATCATGTAGGTGGGATGTCCTTCCCCAATGATTCGATTTCTGATTTTGATGGTACTACACATGCATTCCCTCCTGCATCAGCCGGTATTTCAATTCTGCGATTTTCCAGTCTTCCATGGTATCGATATCCTGCACTTCCGATTCCGGCATTTCCACGGAAACCATTTTCTTCATAAAAATCTGGTGCTGTTCCAGAAAACTGGCTGCATTCAGACAGTAAAACTGTCCGCAGTCGTGATACATGGGCTCCAGATCCTGGCTTCTTGCCGTACGGTTCTCCGGCCACTTCATCACCGTATAACCCTGCTCCACCACGAAGCCACGCTGGGGCGGGTAGGAAAACCGTACCACCGGGGACACGGTATCCGCTCCTGTTCCCTGTAACTTTTCCATGGCATTCTGAAGTTTCCCGGCTGTCACAAAAGGGGCGGTGGGATAGATACAGCACACCACATCAAAATGTCTGCCCTGTTTCTCATATTCTCCTAACACTTCCTCCAGCACCTGGGCGGTGGTGGCATAGTCATTGGAGGTCTGCTCGCTGCGCAGAAAGGGGACTTTTGCCCCTGCCTGCAAGGCAATCTCTCTAATTTCCTCACTGTCCGTGGAAACCATGACCTCGTCAAAGCATCCGCTCTCCAGAGCCGCCGCAATGGAATAACAGAGAATAGGCTTTCCACAAAACTCTTTGATATTTTTTTTCGGAATCCGTTTACTGCCCCCCCGGGCAGTGATTACTGCAAGATTACTCATGTTTCTCCTGTTCATAGGTACGCTCACTGATGATATAGCGGGGACGTGCCTTTACCTCCAGATAAATCTTTCCGATATATTCTCCCAATACACCCAGACAGATCAGCTGGATACCTCCCATAAAGCAAATGATGCACACCGTACTGGTCCAACCTACGACGGTGTGTCCGGTGAGAGCCCGTATCACGGCCCAGATTACACCGATAAAGCTAATCAAAGAGACTGCGATTCCCATTCCGGTAATCATACGGATGGGTTTAATGCTCAGGCTGGTAATTCCATCAAAGGCAAGGGCCAGCATTTTCGGCAAGGGGTAGTGGGATTTTCCCGCCATGCGCTCATGGCGCTCATAATAGACGCAGGTACTTTTAAACCCAACCAAAGGAAACATTCCCCTAAGGAACAGATTGACTTCCTTGAAATTGGCAAACTCCTGAAGAACTCTGGAGGATACCAGGCGGTAATCCCCATGATTATAGACAGATTCCACTCCCATTCTGTTCAGCAGTCTGTAAAAGGCTTCTGCGGTAAAACGCTTAAAGAAGGAATCGGTGGTCCGCTTGCTGCGCACTCCGTATACGATCTCCGCTCCATCATGGTAAGCGTCCACCATGGCTTCCATTGCTGTGATATCATCCTGGCCGTCACAATCGATGGAGATGGTGATGTCTGCCAGCTCCCTGGCTTCCATCAGTCCTGCCAGCACGGCATTCTGGTGTCCCCGGTTGCGGCTCTGGCTGATTCCTTCAAAATGTTCCTCCTGCTCTGACAGCTGGGTAATGATTTCCCAGGTGCGGTCTTTGCTGCCATCGTTTACAAATAAAATACGGCTGTCCTCACTGATTTTTCCTTTTTGAATCAGATCCTTCAATTCTTTCAGAAATAATTTGGAAGTGATAGGCAGTACCTGCTCCTCGTTATAGCACGGAATTACCACGTAGAGTTTTGTCTGTTCCATAGCCGTTTCCTTTATTTATTTTTATAATAATCCACAATCTTCTGTACTGCGGTGATGACATCCTCCACATCCTGGTCGGTCATGGCATAGTATAAAGGCAGGCTCATCATCTCACTGTAGAGCTTCTCTGCCCTGGGGCACAGTCCTTTGGGATAGCCCATCTCCTGGTAATAAGGCTGGAGATAAATGGGAATATAGTGGACATTGCACATAATATTCTCTGCTGCCAAAGCATCAAAGAAGCCCCGTCTGTCAATGCGCAGCTTCTCCGGTTTGATCCGCAGGATATAGAGATGTCTGGTGCTGTCGGAGCCCTCCAGCTCCTGCTGTACCGTCAGTTCCGGTATCCGGGAAAAGGCTTCATTATAACGTGCCACAATCTCTTTTCTTCGTTTGCTGAACATGGGAAGCTTCTCCAGCTGGCTGATGAGCAGTGCTGCCTGCATATCCGTCATCCGGTAGTTGTATCCCAGGTCGATCATCTGGTAATACCAGCCGCCCTCTGACTCCTTGGTCATCTGGGCCTGGTCTCTGGTCATTCCATGGGAACGATACAATAATAATTTTTTATAGTATTCTTCATTGTCCGTGAGGACGGCTCCGCCCTCTCCCGCTGTCACGGTTTTCACCGGATGGAAGCTGAAGGTGGTCATATCTGCGATAGAGCCTATGGGGCGTCCCTTGTAAAGCGTTCCGATGGAATGGGCAGCATCCTCAATCACCACCACATTCTGCTTATGGCAGGTTTCCATAATGGTATCCAGATCCACCACCTGACCGGTGTAGTCCACTGCCACGACAGCTTTGGTCTTAGGGGTCATGGCTTTCTCAATCTCTTTGGGATCAATGTTATAGGTTTCCTCATCAATATCCGCAAAGACAGGCTTTGCCCCACAGTACAAAGCACAGTTGGCGGAAGCCAGGAAGGTAATGGGGGTGGTAATCACCTCGTCCCCGGCAGATACTCCTGCTGCCATGCAGGCGATATGTAAAGCTGCGGTATCATTGCTGCACACCACCGCATATTTCGCTCCGGTGAGCTCACAGAGTTTCTGTTCCAGTTCTGTGATCCTGGGTCCACAGGTCAGGTAATCGCTGTGAAGCACCTCCACCACTGCCTGCACATCCTTCTCATCCAGATACTGATGTCCATAGTATAGTTTTGTTTCTCTTACAGGCTTCCCACCTGCATATGCCGGTTTTTCCATTTCCTCACACTTTCCTTCTACTCTCTGAAACAAAAGTTGTCAAGGAAATGGAAATGCAAGCCTGCTGCACCCATTCCTTGACACTATATATACTTGGTTTGTAACTATTCAGAACCCCCTTCGCAAAACCGCTGTTTCACAGCTTTCCTTTTGCTCATGTGGTTACTTCGCCATATAAAGTTGCCTCTTTGTTTCAATGCAAGCATTTACAAAGGGCAACTTTGCATGGCTCTGAATAGTTATTTTTACTCATGAATCACATCTGTCTTTAACAGGCGTTTCAAATCTTCCACGCTCAGCCATTCACTGTTGTTTCCTGAGCTGTAATAGAAGCCTTCCTCCACCTTTTTGCCGGTAGGCTCCGGTCTGCGGCTGGTGCTCCACACCATCTGGGGATAGATGATATAATGCTTGTCATACTCGTAGGTGGTAAAGGAATCCTCTGTGGTTACCATCACCTCATGAAGTTTCTCACCGGGACGGATTCCCACTTCTTTCCTGGTACATCCGGGAAGCATTGCCTCTGCCAGATCCGTAATTTTGAAGGAAGGGATCTTGCTGATAAAGGTCTCCCCGCCCTTTGCCTCTTCCAAAGCCTTGATGACCAGTTCCACTCCCTGCTCCAGGCTGATCCAGAAACGGGTCATGCGGAAGTCGGTAATGGGGAGTTCTGTCTTTCCCTGTTCAATGAGGGATTCAAAGAAAGGGATGACAGAGCCACGGCTGCCTGCCACATTGCCGTAGCGCACGATGGAAAAGCAGGTGTCCTTTGCTCCCACATAGGCATTGGCGGCGATGAAGAGTTTATCGGATACCAGCTTGGTTCCCCCGTAGAGGTTCACCGGATTTACCGCTTTGTCAGTGGACAGTGCCACTACTTTTTTCACGCCGGTTTTCAGTGCCGCATCTATGACATTCTGGGCACCGTGGATATTGGTCTTAATGGCCTCATCCGGGTTGTATTCACAGGCAGGTACCTGTTTCAGAGCGGCTGCATGGATGACATAATCCACGTTTTCAAAAGCCCGCTCCATACGATCACGATCCCTTACATCACCGATGAAGAAGCGAAGCTTGTGATCCGGATCGTATTTCCGGAAATCGTTCTCCATATTGAACTGTTTAAACTCGTCACGGGAATAAATGATAATCTTCTTCGGATTGTAATGCTCCAAAGCGTAACGGGTGAAACATTTACCGAAAGAACCGGTTCCTCCGGTGATTAATATTGTTTTGTCATCTAAGATCATGAATTGGTACCATACCTTTCTTGGTTAAATTTTTCGGACTAGTTCAGTCCCAGCTGCTGCCAGCTTGATGCACCGATGATAGGCAGTGCAAAGTTGGTTGCTGTGGAGCCCGGCTGATCCATATATTTGAAGATTTCATAACTGAACTTCGGTGTGCCGTCTGTATTTCTCAGACCACATGCCATTCCCTCTGCAATCTCCGAAGCTGCATCTCTGTCTCTGTGGATGATGATCACATCGATGAGGGGCTGTGCTGCCATCAGCTTGTAACCATAGGTCATGGCTGCCGCCTGAATGGTCTCGTTGGTGGCGTAGCTTCTGTTTGCGGAAGTAAACAGCATCTCAGAGATAATCACAGAACGGAAGGTTCCGTCCGGTGCGATAAACTGGGGTTTCTGCATGTAGCCGGTCAATACGCTGATGTTGGTTGGAATCATCATCTTGGTATTCTCGTTGTTGCTTACCAGGTTCATGGCACGGTAGTTGGAAGGAACACTCCAGAATTTGCAGTTGGTGAGAGGCAGTGCATGGGGATGGAAGCTTAAGCCCCAGTCAATATTTCCGGTGGTAAGGATTGCGGTATTGAATGCATCCAGAACCTTCTTTCCGCCGTACTGATCATGGGTGCCGTCCTCCCAGAGCCATCTCTGGTCTAAGTTAATGTATACATTTGCGGTTGCATTGGCACTCTTAATGGCATTGTAGCACATACGGACTTCCTTTGCATACAATTCAGAAAACTCTGTGACAGAGCGTCCGCCTGCCCAGTGCCAGGGATTGTTGTTATTTACTTCGTTACCGATGATCCAGCTCTGTATGGTTCCCAGACCGGTTCCTGCGTAACGCTCCGCCAGGAAATGCATCAGTGCCTGGATTTTCTCTGCGCCGCCCTGTTCTGCGGTGTTGAAGGCATATCCTTTATATCCGGCCTGTCTTGCCTGGGGATAATACAGATCCAGGGTTGCAGGATTGTAGGTGTTCTTCACGGCGACAATCAGGTTCGTGCCGGAAAGGGCACATACATTGGCAATAGCATCGTACTGTGCCACGGTAACCGGGTTAAAGCTGTAGGCTTTGCCGTTGTACACATAATCCAGACCGCCTACATTGTAAAACTGGCTCATATCCAGTTCATATAAAGTATAGCCACATCCCAGCTCTACTAAATCCGTCCAGTTGCGGGCATCCAGGGTCAGACCCTTCTTGGTGGCTGTGGGATACGCAGCGCCTGCTGCTTTTGCAGCTGCTTCCGGATTCGTGATATAACAATCATTACTTACGGATACATATTTTCCGCCGGATAAAACAGCGATCTCAAAACGTGCATAGATTTTGCTGGCTGCGGTGTCTAAATCCAGTGTGGTGGTCATCTGCACAGTTCCGGCCTTAGGTGCCACCGCACAGTAATCGGTGCGGCTGCCGATGGCAGTCTCATAAGGCTGTAAGGCAAACAGATAATAGTTGCCGTCGTCGCTGGCCGCCACAGTTCCCGCTGCAGTCACTACCACATTGCTGCCTACGATCTGGCAGGTGGCAATGGTCATGGATGCTGCCGCGTTGGCTGTCATCCCCATAAATAGTGCAAGGAGAAAAGCCAGACAGATGGATAAACTCACTCTTTTCTTCATTAAAATAACCCTCCTGATTTTGGTGTGTCCCGTTCTTTTTCTTTACAGACACACATTCTGTGTATCATTGTACCATACATTTCCATTTCAGGACAATCCTTCCTCTCCAGGCAATTCTTAAAAATTGCAAAAGGATTTCCTTAAGATTCCTTTTTGCCATACCGGAGCCTGCGGTAAAAATTCAACATCCGATAGTACAGGAGGAAAAAGAGAGGGCTCCTCATATGATAGCCCACCAGTCTCTTCTGCTCCTCATCATACTGTTGTAAATAATAAGGATTCTGCTGAAATGCGGGAAAATGTTCCTTCATCCCGGTTCTTAACTCCCGTAAGAAGGAAAGCCGCACTCTGGGTGCCCCTGCCACATAGGAAAACAGGGTGTTGTAATAATATAACTCCGTAAAGCGGAACTCCAGCTCCGGATGATATCTCTGGTCATAGCCGTAATCATGGCACTCTTTCAGAAGCTGTAACGCTGTGTCCATACGGTTTCTGCACCGTTCTTCGGTGATGGAATGTACCGTGGAATTTTCATGCTGGTAATAATAGTAAAGAGGCTCCTCCACTTTCTCGAAGTGATTAAAATGGAGCATCCAGACAGGACCGGCACAATTATCTTCATAGAAGGTATTCTCCGGAAACCGCAGATGGTATTTCTCGATGACCTCCCGGCGATACACCTTGATCACCATGCTGCCTGCCCGCATGAGAAGACTGGCGTATTTTTTCTCATCCAGAACTCCCGTCTGCTCCAGCGTATTATTCTGTACGATTCTACCCACCTGCATGCCATGGCGGAAAGTGAGGTTATAATCGCACCCCACCACATCAGCGCCGGTTTCCTTCGCCTTCTCCAGCAGCTTTTCATACATCTGAGGGGCAATCCAGTCATCACTGTCTATAAAACCCACCCATTCTCCGTTGGCATATTCCAGTCCGGTATTTCTGGCACCGCCTTGTTTTTTATTTACCTCATGGCGGATACTTCGGACTTTGTCCGGGTGTTTTCTTTCATACTCCTGTAAAATCCGCCAGGAATCATCGGTGGAGCAGTCATCCACTGCAATGATTTCAAATTCCGGCAGGGTCTGTGCCAGCAGGGATTCCATGCAATAGGTGAGTTTTCCCCCACCGGCCATATTGTATACAGGAACGATAATGGATAATAACATTTATCTCTCCGCCTCAATCTTTCCCTTTTCCACGCGGTAAACGTGGTCGCACTTTTCAATGGTCTGCAAACGATGGGCTATAATGATCAGTGTTTTTTTGCCATGGAGGCTGTTGATGGAATCCATGATGGCCGCCTCGGTATCATTATCCAGTGCAGAGGTTGCTTCATCCAATACCAGAACCTCCGGATCATTGTAAAGTGCCCTTGCAATGCCGATACGCTGACGCTGTCCGCCCGACAAACGGATTCCCCGCTCACCGATGGTGGTGTCCAGGCCTTCGGGGATACTCTTAATGTACTCGTCCAGCTGCGCCTCTTTCAATACTTCCCATACCCTTTTCTCATCAATCTGGTCATCGGGTACGCCAAAGGCTACATTCCGGCGGATGGTATCATCCAGCATGAAGATCATCTGGGGAATATATCCGATATTTTTCAGCCAGCCTTTATAATCACTGCGGATATCGGTATCGTCCGCATAGATATGTCCGCTCTGTACCTCCAGAAGCCCCAACAGAATATCCACAACCGTAGATTTTCCTGCTCCGGAGGGACCTACCACTCCCACAGAGGTTCCCACCCTGATTTCAAAGCCTGCATGGTCGAAAATCATCCTGTCCGTATTGGGATAGGCATAAGTAATATCCTCTACACGAATTTTATTTTTTACCGGAAGCTTCTGTTGGTCAGGCTTTGCAAATTCCGCCTTGACTGCATCCTCGCTGATCTCATCCTGCAGATTATCGCTGACATTCATCAGGAAGGGTTCAAAGTAAGCCATATTGGTCAACTGATTATTGATGCGGTTGGCACTGGGAATCAGGCGTACTGCTGCCAGGCCAAACACACCAATGGTTGCCACCATGTTGGTCAAATCCTGTCCGGAAAGCATCATTACCATAAGGTAACCAATCATTACCATAATACAGACCGTTTCAATCAGCAGTCTGGGGGTGGCACTGTACAGACTGTATTTCTGCACCGCATCCACATAGCCATGCCCGCAGATTACATACTCATCCACGAAATACTGCTCTTTCTGGGTAATTTTTACTTCCTTGATTCCGGTAACCGTCTGAGAAATCCACTTAAACAGCCTGCTGTAATAGTCCTGGTTATCCTGTCCTGCCTTCTTCATGGTAGGTTTGATCCGTTTCATAATCACAAACAGAGTAACGATCAACACCACTGCAATCACAACCGCCATCAGTGGCTGCATCACAAACAGGGTCAGGCCGAGCGTCAGGAAAATAATGCACTCGGAGGTAATCTGCAGCACCGCCAGAATCAGTGCATACATATTGTTTACATCGGAAGTGATGTTCCTCTGAATCACCGCTGTATCCGCATTTAAATAAAACTCATAGCTGCGTTTTAAATAATTCCGCATCATGCGTTCTGAGGTCCGGAACTGGTTGGTATACACGAAATGCAGGGTTGCTTTCTGCTGTAAAAAAAGAAAACTGTTTTTCAGAATAAAGGCAATAATCAACGCCGTCATAACCACCATGGCAAACTGGGTGGTGCTTTGCATGTGCATCCCCTCATACAGCATTTTTACTGTTTTGTTTGTTTCCACGGATTCCGGATTGATAACCACGGTAATCACCGGGAAAATCAGGGTGATACTGGCAGTCTCCAGCACTGCTCCAAGGATCATCAGCAGCACAAGCCACCCCATGGTCCGTTTCTGTTTCTTGTCCAGCAGTACATTTAATTTGCGTAAAATTTTCTTCATGCTGAAACCCTTTCTGGTTTAAATATATTCATTCTGGCGGTGGATTTCCGGAGCTTCATACTTGTCCAGAAAGTCTCTTCCCAGCATCACGTTCTCCTTCGTAAACTGAATGGCATTGGTCACCGTCAGCACGGAAATCACCTTGTCAAAGGAAAGCCCCGGAATGAAATTCATCATTTCCATAGGAAATTTACCGTCTAAGACCACACAGTCCGGAAATAATTTCTCATAATCCAGGATGTCTCTGGGATGGGGTTTGATAAAAATCTGGGCATCCTTCCTGTACCTTTCCACAATATCCCGGAAAATTTTTTCCCGGATCTCCAAGGTACAAAGGGGTTCCGACAAAATCAATATTTTATGCTCATTGCCATTTTGGATCTGCCGCTTCAATCCATCCATATCTTTTAAGAAGGAACGAAGAATGACCTCTTTGTCCTGTGGAGTCAGCTGTTCCACCAGTTTTGCCCTGGGTACCTCCTTATACTTTGCCAAAGGATATTTGAGCACAGAGGTATCGTTGACTTCCATATCCAGACAGTATTTCCCATAACCGTTCTGGATAAAGATCAGATTGTGGGCTGCCATCCAGGCCTTGACCTGAAAGGCACCACGGTTATCATAGCGGGCGGTATCGTAATGCTGGATGCAGTTCAAGCCGTCCTCCAACGCATGATAATAGATTTTCTTATAGCTTAAATAGTAGCCAATGGGGTCGGAATCGCAGAAGACATAAATGTCCCGATAGGTTTTAAAATCCACGGGAATACAGGGTTCTTCCAGTTTTCCATAACGTTTGCAGAAGCGAATCCGTTCCAGCATGTTAAACACAAGGTTTCCCCGGTCTTTTTTTAGGGAAACAAGTTCCGGAAACTGGGAAAAGTGCTTTTCCTCAAAAGGAATGATCCGATTCCAGAATCCGGTGGCATCCATCCGTTCCTTTAATCCGGAAAAGTCGTTGGACATGGTGCTAAGAAGAAGATCTGCTTTGTCCGTAGGTTTGTCCTCTGTGGATGCTTTTTGCAATGCGCATTCTTTCAGATAAGCTACATAAACATGATAAAAAGTATGGCAGACATACACTCTGCTGGTATTTTTCACGCTAATTTTCTCACTTTCATGGTCATCCGATGTATGCGGCGTACTGTCCTGGGTGCTGTGGCAAACAGCATCAGATATACACGATTCTTCCTTGTCAGCCAGGGATTACGGCAAATATCTCTTCTGTGTACTTTCAAATACGCCACAACCTGCCGATACATCCGGTTTTCTCCTGTCATCCGGGAAATGGGAATATGCAGCAGGTAATCTAACCGTTGATATAAATTAAACCGGATCGCCTCCGATTCAAGCTGTGGGAAATCCCGCACCACCTTATCATATACCATGTCCGCATTGTTCACAATATCCACAAAAACAGGGGAAAATTCTTCCTTCGTCTGTTTTCTGGTATTGGAACCGATGCGGTAAAATACATGATAACAATATCCCGGCAGTGACCAGATCTGAGGCAAATCAGAAAGCATTTGAATCATTAAATAAAAATCCTCGTTTAACATGCCTTCCGGGAACAGACGGGGAGAGGCATCCTCCGGAAAAAAGAGACTGCGATGGATTAATTTGGTACAAAAGGAGCAGTCTCCACGATGCAGTAACAGTTCCCGTAAAAAGTTTTCTGCAGAAACAGATTCCAGTTTTGGGGGTGGCACACAGATATCCGGCAACCGATTTCCCTGTGCATCGATTTCATTTCGTCCCACCTGTGCCATCAGGCCCTGATGCTGCCGCAGCACTTCCAGCAGTCTCTCATACATGTCCGGCTCCACGTAGTCATCGCTGTCTACGAATCCCAGATATCCTCCCCTGGCCTGCAGGATTCCAAGGTTCCGGGCAGAGGAGGAGCCGCCATTTTCCTTATGAAACACGCGAATCCGACTATCCTTTTCTGCCAGTTGGTCGCATAATGTTCCAGTTCCATCGGTGGAGCCATCATCCACCAGGAGAATTTCCATTTTTTTATAAGTCTGTGCAAGAAGCGAATCCACACACCGCTCCAGGCAATCCAATATATTATAAACCGGTACAATCACACTAACCAGATTCTGATTGTTATTATTTTCCATACACGTTCTCCGTCATGATGCGGTACATCTTTCTCTGAGGGATCACCGGCGCCGGGCTTCCCGGACCATCTGACGGAATCCCTTCCCCGCAGACAGCCTTTTTCCGTTCCACCAACAGGTTTTCACAAAGCTTCAGAAAATGTTCTGCCGCCTGTCCGGCATTCCAGGTTTTTGTAATGGTCGCATAGGCATTCTGTGCCAGTTGCTCACAGACTTTGGGGTTTCCGGCAAGTAAGAGTGTATGGTCAATGCACTCCTGCAAATCTCCGTTCTGATATACCAATCCGTTTTTCCCATGCTGCATGAGATAGGGGGCTGCACCCAACGCATGGTTTACCACCACCGCACATCCACTGTTCATCGCCTCGTTTAACACTGCCCCCCAGCCCTCCCGGTAGTCACTGGTGAACAGAAAAATATGGGCTTTCTCCATGTAATGACGCACCTGCTCCGGTTTCTGAAAGCCGGTAAAGGTTACCTGCTCTGTTACTTTTTTTTGCTCTGCCAGTTCCACCAGCTGTTCCTGCATTTCGCCATCACCTACCATGGTGAGATGAAAAGGAATTTTCTTTTCCTTCAGGGCTGCTGCCACCTGCACTGCGGTCTCGGGATGCTTCCAGTCAATAAAACGGCCTGCCCAAAGGATTTCTGCCGGTGTTTGCAAATCCCGCTGCTGTTTTTCCTGTAGAAAAGTCTCTTCATAGGTTTTCTCCGGCGGGAAATATCCCCAACGGAACATCTTGTGCGGAAAGCTGTGAATCAATGCGAAATCTGATGCCACATATCCACCGGCACAGAGCAGATAATAGGGGGTCTTCCGATACTGGATATAATCCCGGTATTTCTGTTTTAATCCCCGGGGGGAAAGGGCTTTCCATTGCCCTTCCTTATAGATCCGCTCTGAATTGCGGAAGGTGAGTTTTCCTGCCTGCAGCCGGGGGACGATCAGTTCTTCCATGCCTGTCCAGCCGAAAATCACCACATCGCTGTCCAGAATCAGCTGCCGGCAAGTTTCCTCCTCTTCCCGGAATTTCCGGACGAAGGAAAGGCTCTGGGCCGAGGTGTCCCACCCCATCTGTACCCTTTCCTCCTCCATGGGCTGGGTCTGGATAAAAGTATAATCCTCCCCTAACCGCGCCCGCATTGCTTCTGAGAAGGGCTGTTGATGATGGTTCATATAGTTAGAAACAAAGGTTACTTTCATGAATGAAGAATCTCCTGATAGATTTCCATTAACCGTGCAAAGTTTTTCTGAGGATCATGGTTCTGCAGTGCCCTCAGCCTTGCGTTTTCAGACAGTTTTTCCGCCAGTTCCCTGTCCTCAAAGACACGCATCACCCGTCTGGCCAATTCCTTTTCATCGGAGAAGGCATAGAAAAGACCATCCTGCTCGTCCGTAAGCAGACTTTCCAAGCCTCCCACTCTGGAGCTTACCACCGGTACTCCCAGCAGCATGGCTTCCCCAATGGAGTTGGAGGAATTTTCCATGGAGGAGGCGCTGACGAACACATTCGCCTGCAAATACTCCTGTTTCATCTGTTCTGCGTCCAGTTTTCCAAGAAATGTGACCTGCCCGGTACACTGGTTTTTCTTCATCAGATCCAGCAAATATTTCCCATAGGAGGAAATTTTCAGTTTTTCTTTCCAGGTGCCATGAGCGGTGATTACATCCCCTGCCACATGAACGGTCACATCCGGGTACATTTCCCGGATCAAGGGCAGGGCTTCCAAAACCTTGTGAAGCCCCTTTAAGGGATAGTTTCCCTGGCTGACAAAGATGCGATGGGGCTGGCAATTTTCCTCGTTCCAGGTTTCCCCTTCATAGAAATTGCTGCGCATGGTTTCATTCATGAAGTGATACTGCATGGAGGGATGCATCCGCAGAGCTGCCTTCCGGTCAAACTCCGTGCGCCCGGTCACATGACCTGCAATGCGTAAGAGCTGGGTTTCATGCTCTGCCCGCAATGCGAACTTCTCCTGCTGCTCCTGGATATTGTCCCGTTTCAGCCAGTCCCGGAAGGTAAAGCGTTTCATCACTTTTTCCGGTAAATCCGCAAAATAGGCATCGGCACAGGCACTCATAATGCCCTGTAAGCCCACCAGAGTCCGTTCCGGACGGTTAAAAGCTTTTGCTGCCGCCAGGGCATGGGGATATTCGGTTCCGAAAATATGGAGCATATCCGGCCGGAACTGTCCAATAATGGACTCCATCTGACGCTCCACTTTATAATCATAAAAGTGCAGGTTTACATTATCCTGAACAATTCCAAAGTAAGAAAAGCCATCCGCTTCTCCACGAAGCAGTTCCCTTCCCTCTCCATCCTGAGATTCATACACTTTTTTCAGACTGTCCGGAATCGGGAAACAAATCCCGATTTCCAGGTTTCTTGTGCTCTTCTCTTTTTTTATCTGTTCCAAAATGCCTGCGATCCAGCCCTCTTTGTTGGTGGGTTGTAACTGCAGGCTTTCTGCCACCACCGGCGGCATCTGATTACAAATCCATAATATACGCATTGCTGCTTTCTGCCTCTTCCCTATCGATGATAAAATTTCTTCACAATGTTATTATATGCGTCTGCAAATCTGGGATTAGTGGCCAGTGCATGACGAAGGGGTGCCAGGGTAAGGATCAGGTAAGCCCGGTACTGAAAACGCTGTGCTAAAGTCATGTACATTCCGGTAATCTCCCGGTGCTCTTTTGCCGACTGTCTTTCATTTTCTTTTGTCTCAGAAAACCCACCGCCTTCATAGGATACCACACATTCTGGCACATAGGTAAACCGGGCTTTTCCCTGAAAATAACACCATAAAAAATGTTCGTAGTCCGCCCGTACTTTATACCGGGTATGGTACTGTCTCTCCCGGAACAGATCGGTGGAATAAAAACAGGTCTGATGACAGGGGATATTCCGGTAACAGGTAAAGGCGGTAATCTGAGGTGCGGAATATTCAATCGAACCGCTCTGTGCCTGATAGCGGTTTCCATAGAAAATGTGCCTCTTCCTCTCTGTGCCGATCGCTTCGGCAAACCGCTCCAGCACATGCTCCGAATAAAAATAGTCACCGCAGTTCAAAAACAGGCAGTAATCTCCGGTCATACAGGCACACGCCTGGTTCATGGCATCATAGATGCCGGTGTCTTTTTCATGGATCACACGGATTCTGCTCTCACCGCTTTGCAGAATTTGTTCTTCCAGCTTGTCTACCGAGCCATCCGTGGAACCGCCATCTTTCACAATGACTTCATAATTTCCATAGGTCTGCATCCGGATGCTGTCCATGGTTTCCTTTAACTTTTCGCCTGCATTCAGGCACACCACCAATAACGAAATTTTTACGCTCATACTCTTTCTCATAATTGAAACAGCCAGGTTTCGTAAGGAAGCAAGCCCACATTTACATCCCCGGCCTTGATCAGAAACAGTCCAAAATACACAATCCCCGCCAGGATGACCATGCCCCGCCAGAATTTCTTTTCCTTTTCCTCCATGCCCTGTAACAGTGCCGGTAAAAAGAGAATATGGCTGATGGTCAGATAATAACCAATCCTGGAAATAATAGGCAAAAAGGAGCAGCAGGTATACAGCACACAGGCCCCTACGTTTAAATAAAAGTAAAAGCGGTTCTCTTTGTTGTCCCGCACACACTTCCTGTAATAGAGCAGGCTGAGTACCAGCACCGCCAGACATCGCAGAATATTGGGGATACTGGTTCCTCCCTCCAGATACTCCGTGTCTTTATAAGAAGGATATAAAAATACCACCACGCTCAGGTAGAAGTCTTTAAAAATCAGAAAACTGACACTGAGCACACCTGCTGCCGCCAGCATCCATTTCTTCCAGTCTATGGCAGCAAGCAGATACAGGGGAATAATCACCAGCAGGGATTTGTGGAACATGGAGCCCAGCAATACCATCAGAAGAAAGCGCCCGTACTGTTTCTTTTGCACATATCCCAGACACAGAAAAGCAATTGCCAGTGCCAGATAATACCGCACAGTATTCATGGTCTGGAAATAATATCCCAGGGTCATGAACAGGAAAAAGGTCAGGGGAAAATCCAGACTTTGGCGCATCATGCCCACCAGGAACAGCAGGATCGTCACAAAGGCATAGAGGGCAAACATCAGCCTGGCATTTTCAAAACCGGAAAGGGCATTAATCAGTCTGACTAATCCGTTAAAACCGATTTCCGTAGGTACCACCTGATTAAACTGTATCAGATGGACAAATTCCACATACCGTTCATAGTCATTGCCGATTCCGGTGCGGAAGGCGGATACGGCAAACAGCAGTAAAAAAATCAAAGTTAAAGCCAGACCGTTAATGGTCTGCTGCCTGGTCAGATGGCTGGCCTGCTGAGGAAGAGATGTCTGTTCTCCTCCCGTAAGAAAGCGGGCCAGCATTCGTCTGCTGCACACCAGCCCGGCAAAAACGACGGTGATGGTGGTCAATAAAATATAAAAGAGCATGGTTTCTACTCCTCCGGCATAGGATTCAAACGGCAGCCGGCCTTCATCAATTGTTTTGCCTTTGCCACAGGAAGCTGTACACACATGGTTTTCCTGTTTTTGTAAAGGAAGCGCACTCCCATGACAGGAGCCAGCTTCCCATAGAGGTAATGGTACAGCACGCCTCTGTCATAGAAAAACTTCGCATTGTATCCGTGGAACCAGGTGGATGGCCGTGGAATCTCCTCTCCGATGGTAACCGGTATGGCAAATACCTTCATTCCACCCTTAATGCAGTCCCGGATAAAAAGGCTGTCCTCTCCATTGCTGTACCTGGCTCCCCCGCCAAACCACAGATGATAGGTCAGATTCAGCTCATGCATCCGCTCTGTGCGGAGTGCAAAGCTATAGGCAGGATAGCGGCCACAGTTGTACCACTTCACCGGATGGAAGCTTTCCGTCCAGTAGGTACGCCGTTCCGGTGCTACTTCCACATTAAACAATAACATGTCTGCCTCCGGGTGCTCCCGGAAAGCTTTGCGTACTGCCTGGGCATAGCCTTTTCTGTATACAATATCCTCATCGGTGAAAAGACAAATATCCCGGTCTGCCCGGAGCAGCGCCTGGTTGCGGCTAAGCCCCACACCTTTTTCCTGCATGTGAAAACATCGAATCTCATGCCCCCCGTAGGTAAATTCTTCATATCCGTAGGGCATTTTCTGATTTACCAGAATACAGTCGCATTCCGGTTTCATTTTTTCCATGAGGGCGTGGGCATCCTGCCCCACAGAAGAAATCAACATTTGCAGAGTCATTGGTCACTCCTCCCGGTTTTCCGCCCATAGTACTGGTCTAAAAGCTTTTGATCCCCATTGCTGAGAATCACCCCATCCGCAGGACAATCCTGCAGCTTCAATTGTTCCAGAAGATACTGCAGCTGTTTGCCGTTTTTCTGTCCGCAGGGCACTTCTACCAGAATTTTGTCAAAGTCACGGAGTTTCCCGTAAATCTGAATTCCATCAGAAAGCCGGACTGTTTCCGGGTTTGCTGACACTTCCGGAAAGTTTTCCCCGGTTTCCTCCAATAGGAGAAGTCCTACTTTTTCCCCGGGATAACGATAGTTCATATTTGCCTGCAGTTCCTCTTCCCGCCAGCCCAGCACACCCAGTACCGGCAAGCCGTATCTTTGTGGGATGTCCTCGGGCAGATAGATGGTATCGTCCATGGCATAGTAAAGGAAAAGCAGCAGCAGGGCGGTCAGTGCGCACAGAACCGCACAGACTACAGCTACTCTGCCTGTCTGTAAATCAAAAATCACTGCCTCCGGCTCTGTGGTCCGGTATACGGTAATCTGATCCAGTTCTTTCATGGTAGTGGCAAAATGCACCAGGGACTGTTCTGTGGCATCTAAAATCTCCCTGGTCTGAAGAGGATCATGGGTACGGACAGTGATGGTTAAAAGCCGGATATCTGTGAGAATCTCCGCAGTAACCGCATCACGCACTGCATCTTCCCGGTAGCCTTCCGGTAAAAGTGTCATGGTATATTTCAGAATAGGGTCGGTTTTCATCAAATCGTCCCAGGTATAACCATTGTAATACTGGTAAGCCTCCCCCGTGGATTTCTCTGCAAAATCAATGTACAGTTTTCCCACTGCCTCGTATTCTCTCGCCGGGGCATAAACCACATGCACAACAAGATAACAGGCGCACCCAGCCAGTGCGCCTGTCAAAGCCGCAAGAAGAACCATCCAAATTTTACGCAGACCAAGTAATCCTAAGCGCTTTAAATCCATGCCTTTATTCCTTTTCTTTTAATGCGGTTGTCTGTTTCTCATCAATTCCTTCCGTGCTCTCCGGCTTAAACAGGATCTTCAGGGTCAGAAGCATCAGTTTCAAGTCCAGCCACACGGTATAGTTTTCGATATAAAATAAATCCAGTTTTAATTTATCATAAGGAGTGGTATTGTACTTTCCATACACCTGGGCATACCCTGCCAGCCCAGCCTTCATCTTCATACGGAAGGCAAATTCCGGCATGTCCTCCATGTATTGTTTGATAATCTCCGGCCGCTCCGGTCTGGGACCGATAAAGGACATCTCCCCTTTTAAGATATTAAAGAGCTGGGGAAGCTCGTCCAGACGAACCTTGCGGATAAATTTTCCCACAGGCGTAATACGGGAATCATTCTGGGATGCCAGTCTTGCCACTCCATCCTTCTCCGCATCCACCCGCATGCTTCTGAATTTCAGGATCTTAAACTCTTTTCCTCCGGTGGTACAACGTACCTGTTTATATAAGACCGGGCCATGATCATACAGTTTCACTGCCAGCGCTGTGATCAGCATAAAGGGGGAAGCCAGCACAATCAGGATCAGGGAGCACACCACATCAATCAAGCGTTTCACGATGCGCTGCTCAATAGTCATGGAATATTCCCTGGTGAGGAAGATGGGGGTGTCAAAAAGATGCACCGGATCTGCTCCGCGTATAATGACATCCGAAATCTTCGGCATCAGATAAACCCGGATATACTTGCTGTAACAATATTTCAACAGATCATTGCGGACACTGGTGGGAATATCCCATAGCACAATGCCGCCATACCCGGCAGTAATCTCATCATAAATGGCAGGAAGTCCCTCCGTCAGGTTCATGCTCTTCACAATATCATACTTGTCCGGTCTGCTGGAAAATTTTCCCATAATATCCTGAATGGGGCGTTCGCCGTAGATCAGGAGCAGTTTTCTGGGAGGAAACAGCCGTTGATATACCTTCTGGCAAAGAATGGTCCAGACTGCGGCAATTGCCAGCTGTACTGCCGCTGCCCACAGCATGTAGGAGGGGCGGAGCAATGTCAACGCCATCAGGGACAATTGAATATAGGAAATAATATTCACGCACAGCAGGGCAAAAAACTGGGAGAAAAACACATCCGTGGCCTTGAGATATCCAATCCTTGTGCCTCCATAGGTCTGGGAAAACAGGGTCAGTAACGCAAAATAGAGCAAAATGAGCAGCCAGTGACCTTTTTGCCAGAAGGGAAGCCGATAACTGATATAGGGAAAATAGATATGGTACCATAAATACCCATACACCGCGGTCTGAAGGATCAGCCCGCTCAGGGATAAGAGCAGAATGATGGCACGTTTTAAGGATTCATGTTTTCTCATAACATACTCCGTATTGATCGAATTTATCTTTTAGTATAGCATTGTTTCCCGGATTGTGCAATTCCACCCATTTCACGGGCAAAGATAGTAGGTTGTGGTAGACGCATAGCTCCCCAGTTCTGTGGAATTGGTCAGTTGCGACCATTTATTACCAATGGCAGAATATACCGGTTCTTCTTCACAGCCATGTCCCAGAATGAGAATCATTCCATTGTCGACTGGTAAATTCATGTCATCCAGTTTGTCCAGGTCACGGGTAGACACAAATGTGATGCTTTTATAGTTCTGTGCCTCGCAGAAAATCGTGGGGAGTTCATAGGCATACTCAAAGACGCAGAGAGCGTCCCTATCACTGCACTGCCCTGCTATCTGTAAAAAACTGCCGGTACTGCGATACAAATAATTCCAGTTATCCTTCCAGTGAAGCAACGTACCTCCCAGCAGCACAATGCAAAACAGTGGAATCAGCAGCTTATACCATTTCACATGCCGGAGCAGGCTCAGGGGCAGTGCGACCCCGAAAATGATCAGCAGCGCATAAACCGGATGAAAATACCGGTCTACAATATAAACAGCTATTTTTGAAATAATCAGAAAATAAAGAATACCTGGCAGCACCGCAAGGAGCCACTGTTCTACTTTTTCCCGCTCCAACCGCACAGGCTGTTTTTCTTTTCTGTCTGAAATCAGCCAGATTCCAACTCCCATCATGCTCAATATGAACAGCAATAAAAAACAATCCCCGAAAAGGCGCTGATTCAGCAAATGGTAGCAGCTTTTCAGACGATACCAGCTTCCTTCTACTGACATATCCGTGAGATTGTCCAGGGTAGCAGCTCCACGATAGCCGCCACCAATAGACTGTTTAAGACTTGCCGGGAAAATAGCAATTGTGAGAATTCCCGCCACGATCATGCTTCCAATCGAAACTCCCAAATCTTTCCACCTGTGATTCCACAACAGATAAATTCCCCACACCATACACATGGAAAACAGATATACAACAAAGTAATAGTGAGTCAATGCCCCTGCTACTGCCACTACACTAATTTTCAAATAAAATTTCCAGTCCGTCTGATCTTTATTTTTTACGAGGAGCCATGTAAATAAAGTACACCAGAACATCGTCATCACATACATTCTCAGGAAGGTCATAGAAGAGAGCACACCCGATGCGATGCAAAAAAATCCGGAGCATACAAAGACGATCCATTCCTGTCCTGTCAATTCTCTTGTCAGCTTTCTCATCACAAACAGTGTAAGCAGTCCAAATACCAGATTAATGACAGCCCCGAACCACTTACTGTAAATACCGGGAAAGAAAGAGCAAATCGTATGAATCAGGGTATAGTACAAAGGTGGATGTACATCTGCCGCCTGTTTTTCCCACACATTTCTATAATTGAAGCGGTTCTCCGGTTGTACGGTCATAACATTCTGCCATGCTTGTCCCGCAGGCTCATATGTTTTCCCCATTTCCGGTGCAAGGGTAATTTCTTCATCGTAAGAATTATTCGCTAAAATGTAAGTCAACACTTCATCCGTATGTAAATTACGCTTTTCTGAAATGCCAATCACAATCATTCCTGCCAAAAATAAATAGAGACAAATTGTGCTGACATACCTCATCCAAGGTTTTATCCTCATTCCCGTACCCTCTCTTCTCAGATTCTCCGCATGGTGGCCCGCCAGGCCCAGAAGCAGAAATACCAGGCACTCTGGAAAAGATTCAGGTGTTCCTGTCTGCGATACAGATTCCAGATGCGTTTCACGGCTTCCAATTTGTTAGAGGAAAGGGATTTCTTCGGTCTGCGGTAAATAGCCAGTACTTCATCCAGTCCATAGGCGGTGTAACCCTGTCTGAGAATACTCCACCAGGAGGCAGTGTCCTCACTTTTTACCAGTGGCATGGTAATCTGCTCCTTCGTGATCCTGGTCAGGTCAAAGACCACTGTCGTGGTAAAAATAATGGTACGGGAAAGTGCTTTTCTGTAGGTCAGTTCCGGCAGGACATGAACAATTCTTCCGGTTCCCTTTGCATTTTCATCCCCGAATTCATAGGAGCAGCAGACAAAGGCAGCCTGCTTTTCTTCCATGAAAGCCAGTTCTTTTTCCATTTTCTCCGGAAGCCAGATATCATCTGCATCCAGATAAGCCAGATATCTTCCCTCTGCCTCGGCAATTCCCCGGTTTCTGGCGGCGGCGGCCCCACTATTTTGTTCCTGCTGGATCAAGTGAATTCTGGAATCGGGATTCTTTTCTAGGTAGTCTTCAATCACCTGGCTGCTTCTGTCGGTGGAAGCATCATTCACCAGAAGCAGTTCCCAGTTCTGATAGGTCTGGCTTAAGACCATCTGTATGGTTTCCAAAATATAATTTTCCGCATTGTAGACCGGTGTCACAATGGATAATAATTCCTGTGTCATCTGTTCTCCCCTGACAGCCGCATGCCGCAGCTTTTTCTGTTACTAATATACCATATATTTCCTGATAGGGCAAAAAAGAGTGATTCGCTTTTGGCAAACCACTCCCAGGTGCATTTCGACATCTTTTATTTTCAAGTTTCTGTACTATGTTTTGATTGTTAGTTCACTTGTCTTTTAAATCAAGGCGGATCTTGTCCGCAATACGTGCGATATATTCGCTATTCGTAGGTCTTCCCTTTCCCGTATCCGCTGAGTATCCAAACAAATCTTCAAATGTGTCAATATTTCCACGAAGCCAGGATACTTCAATGGCATTGCGGATTGCCCGCTCTACCTTCTGATCCGTGGTGTGGAAATGTTTTGCTATTGTGGGATATAATAGTTTGGTTACAGAGCTGACTACAGCCATATCTCTTCCCGAAATCATGATTGCTTCCCTGAGATAGTGATACCCCTTTAGATGGGCCGGAACTCCCATATCCAGCATGATTCTTGTCACATACCTCTCCAATTCAGCTTCCGGCACCGCCGTAATATCCATAATATGATTCCCCTTTCATCATATGAACCATCAAAGATGTCGTCTTGCATGATAATCATACCATAGGTGTCGAAAGTTGTTAAGAAATTTTCACCGCGCATATCGACAAAAAAATTCTAAATGTCCTCTTTTGCAATATAGATAGGACGCTTTTTCACTTCCATATAGGTTTTGGACAGATACTGACCAATCACTCCCAGGCAGAGCAGCTGGACACCGCTGACCAGGGAAATAATGCAGACCAGGGAAGGCCAGCCGGAGGTGGGATCCCCGAATACCGATGTCCGCACAATGATCACAATGATCAATACAAAGGCGAGAATACAGAATACCACGCCCATGATCGAAGCGAAGGCAAGGGGAGCTGTGGAAAAGGCGGTAATTCCCTCAAAGGAATACATGAGAAGTTTCCAGAAATTCCACTTGGTCTGTCCTTTATTCCGCTCCACATTTTCAAATTCCAGCCATTTGGTCTTAAAGCCGACCCAGCCATAGATTCCCTTCGTAAAACGGTTATACTCTGCCATGGAAAGGATGGCATCTGCCATCTGACGGGTCATAAGACGATAATCCCGGGCTCCATCCATCATTTCCGTCTGGGAAATTTTATTCATCAGCTTATAGAACATCCTTGCAAAGAAAGAGCGGATAGGGGGTTCTCCCTTTCTGGTGACACGGCGGGTAGCCACACTGTCGTAACCCTCGTCAATGCCTGCAAACATCTCCGGCAAAAGAGCAGGGGGATCCTGCAGATCCACATCCATCATGACTACATAATCGCCTTTGGCCTTCTGCAGACCGGCATAAATTCCCGCCTCTTTTCCAAAGTTTCTGGAAAAAGAAACCACATGGACACGGCTGTCCTCCCGGATTAACTTCTTGATCTCTTCCAGGGTATGATCCCGGGATCCGTCATCGATATAAATGACTTCCACATCCAGTCCCCTTTTATCAAAGAAGGGCTGGTTTTTGAACAATTCGACATAGAAATCCCGGATATTTTCTTCTTCATTATAACAAGGTACAATCACACTCAAAAGCTGCATTGCATCTTCTCCTCTGTCCTATTTTAGTTCTTTATAGTCTGGCCTGGTCTACATTCTCTCTGAACCAGTCGTAGGCAAGTTTGATGCCCTCCTCCAGCTCCACTTTATGTGTCCAGCCCAGGTTGTGAAGCTTGGTCACATCCGTAAGTTTGCGTGGGGTTCCATCAGGCATGGCACTGTTCCAGACGATTTCACCCTCATATCCAACCGTCTTTTTCACTGCCTCGGCCAGCTGTCTGATGGTCACTTCCTTACCGGTTCCGATATTCACATGCTGCTCGCCACTGTAATTTTCCAATAAAAATACGCAGGCATCCGCCATATCATCCACATACAGGAACTCACGCAGGGGTGAGCCGGTTCCCCAAAGTTCCACGGTGGGAGCCTGGCTGACCTTTGCCTCATGGAATTTACGAATCATCGCCGGCATAACATGAGAGCCCTGCAATTCGTAGTTATCGTGAGGTCCGTATAAATTGGTGGGCATACAGCTGATAAAGTCATCACCATACTGCCGTTTATAGAATTTGCACATCTCCAGTCCGGAAATCTTTGCAATGGCGTAAGCCTCGTTGGTCGCCTCCAGAGGGCCGGTCAGCAGTGCGTCTTCGGGGATAGGCTGGGGAGCCATCTTGGGGTAGATGCAGGTACTTCCCAAAAACAGTAACTTCTTCACTTTAAAATCGTGGCAGCATTTGATCACATTACACTGAATCTGCATATTTTCATAAGCAAACTCTGCAGGGGTAGTATTGTTGGCATTGATTCCGCCCACCTTCGCTGCTGCCAGAACCACCACATCGGGTTTCTCTGTCTCAAAAAACTCCCGGACTGCCGCCTGATTGGTGAGATCCAGTTCCTTATGGGTTCTGCCAATGATGTTGGTATAACCCTTCGCCTGAAGGTTGCGGACAATGGCACTTCCCACCAGTCCTCTGTGTCCTGCTACATAAATCTTGTCTGTTTGATTCATTTTCTTTGCCTTTCCTGTTTCTATCTATCTTTTGTAACTATTCAGAGCGGAATCCATCCTGTAATGCGGTTCCCCGCAGCTCGATGTCCCGTTTTCTGTCAGAGGAAGGGAATGCATCATAGCCCGCCCGGTCTCCCGACTGGGGATAATAAAAGGTAATTCCATTGATCTCGTAACTTTCCACCGGCATATTATCATAATCCTTCTGGCAGAGCCAGTAGTTGTTTACATAATCTGTTTTTATCTGGCGACCCAGGCTCACAGTTTTCCATAGGGTAAATCCCACCAGAAGTACCAGAAATCCCCGATACATTGTTTGGGGAAATTTCTGTTGCAGCATTGTATAACCGTTTCCTAAGAGAACTGCTGCACATAGTCCGATAAAAATAAAGCCATAACGCACCAGGGGTGCATTGGTGAGCCAGAATAAAAAGCATCCGCTGCAGGTCAGCTGTACCAGCCAGTGATCCACCTGTCCCCGGTTTTTCCGGAAAATAATCCACATGCCCCAAAGCAGCGTAAGCACTACCGTCAGAAAGCTGAGTGCCACTAACAGCATGTTAAATCCGGAGAGTGCTGCAAACCAGTCCGGAAACCATTCCAGAAAGGGCTGATCTGCCAGTGTGGAGTCCGTCAGGCCTCTGCCATACACCTTGATTTCATTGGCATCAAACCGGGCTGCTCCCGCCGGGATTTTCCAGTCCACCTGAAACAAATCCACCGCCGGGAAGGGATAAACCAGCCATCCTGATAATATCACATTTCGGATCAGATAGGGAAGTACTGTGGTTATTCCCAGTGATAAATATTGGGAAATGCCCCGACCATCCCTCCTTCGTATCAGCATCACCGCAGGCTTGCATACCAGCAACAGGAGCATTGCTGCGGAAAGTTTCAGGGTCACGGCATAAACGCCCAACACGCAAAGCAGTGCATAGGGTGTGGTGCTGCCGTCCTTTGCCTCTATCAGCCTACACCAGCGGATCAGAATAAACAGAACCACGATGTTCATAAAGTAATCGGATTCCGGGGAAATCATCTGGTTGTAAATGGTTGTCAGATAATAAATCGCCACAAGAATGACAAAATCAGAGACCGCTGCCTTTTTCCGCTTCCAGCAGTCTGCAATGCCGGTGCAGGTACAAGCCAGCATCCATGCCAGAAATCCTGCCATCGCATGGAAAGACTGCCCTCCCAGAAAGGAAAAGCTGAATAATGCGGTCAGGGAAAAGGCGGCACTGTTGTAGGCAAGGCGGTTGTGGAGGTTTCCCAGTCCTTTCACCACCCCATAGCTTTCCAGCCAGTGTACACTCTGGGCATGATATAAACTGGTGTCATAATGGATTTCTCCCCGGGATGCGCCATAAGCCATAAAGAAGAAAAGAACTGCCCACGCCACCCATTTCCATCGGGGAATGGTCCGGAACAGTGTCCGGAGTGTCTCCCGGTATGAGCGATGTCTGAGAAGTACAAGTACCGTACAGCCTGTCACTAACAGCGCATTGGCCGCCAGTCCTACTTTAAAAATAAGGCTGAAAAACTGGGCATAAACAGTCAGTACCGTGATGCCGGCAAAGAGAATGCTGTCCAAATGCCGGAGATGATATCCTGTTTTACGACAAATTGGGGACAGCACGGCAAGTCCCAGAATTCCTGAGACCAGCAGTGCATATCCCCAAATTAAAATCAGTGAGAGCATTTCGCTTTATATTCCTCGCTGCCCATTCCGGCAATCTTGCGCATATCGGAGTCCATCATCATGGAAACCAGGTGTCTGAAATCTACATCCCGTTTCCATCCCAGGGTCTTTTCCGCCTTTTCGCAGTTACCCCAGAGGAATTCCACTTCTGCGGGACGGTAGAACTGAGGGTTCACATCCACCAGAAGTCTGTCGTTTGCTGCATCATAACCTTTTTCATTGACACCTTCGCCTTCCCAGCGGATCTGAATGCCTACTTCTTCAAAGGCAGCCTCCACAAACTCACGGACGGTGTGGGTTTCATTGGTAGCCAAGACATAATCGTCCGGTTTCTCCTGCTGGAGCATGAGCCACATGCCTTTCACATAATCACCGGCAAAGCCCCAGTCTCGTTTGGCGTTCATATTTCCCAGGGAGAGTTTCTCCTGATTACCTGCCAGAATGTTGGCAATTGCCAGAGTAATCTTTCTGGTTACGAAGTTCTCGCCACGACGGGGAGACTCATGGTTGAACAGAATCCCGTTGCAGGCAAACATATTATAGGATTCTCTGTAGTTTACGGTAATCCAGTAGGAATACAGTTTTGCCACACCGTAAGGACTCTTGGGATAAAAAGGAGTCTTTTCGCTCTGGGGCGCAGTCTCCGGGATTCCCCCGAAAAGTTCGGAAGTAGATGCCTGATAAAAACGGCAGGGACCACCATTGACACGAATCGCCTCCAGTAACTTCAAAGTGCTGATTCCTGTCGCCTCCGCGGTGTATTCCGGTACTTCAAAGGAAATTCCAACATGGGACTGCGCCGCCAGGTTGTACACCTCGGTGGGCTTCATTTCCGAAATCAGGCGCATCAGGTTGCTGGAATCGGTGGTATCTGCATAGTGCAGGAAAAATTTTACATTGTTGTAAGAAGAATGAAGAATCGGTTGGATTCTGGATGCAATTTCTTCGCTGTGACGGCGAATCAGTCCATGTACCTCATATCCTTTTTCCAATAAAAACTCCGCCAGATAAGAACCGTCCTGTCCGGTCACTCCGGTGATCAGTGCTACATTTCTCATGAAAATCTCCTTCAGTTACTGTTTCTATTTTCTTTTTAAAGCATTTCACTATAACATGGATCATCATAGCACAGCCGCTTGCAATCGTAAACTGCAAATGTCCTGCATAAAATGATTTATTCAATAATCAGGTTGGCGCATTCCATCTTGGACAGGTCATAAACCTTCCCTGAATGAAGCGCCACTACTTTAGGGCGCAGAGGATAGCCCTCATTATTTTTGACAACCTTTGCTTTTTCCCCATTGCTGAGTGTGACCACCGTGCCCAGAGGATACAGCAAAACGCTTTTCAGAAAGCTTTGAACCGCTTTCACATCCAGCTCGTGGGACATAGCCATAATCATCTCGGTGGCATCCCGCTGGGTGAGGGCCTTTTTGTAGGGACGTTCCGTCACAAGGGCATCATAGATATCCGCCACCGCAAGAATCCTGGCAAAAGGGCAGATGGTATTGCCGTCAATCCCCAGAGGGTAACCCTTGCCGTTCATCTTCTCGTGATGCTGCAGAACTCCAAGAAGAATATCCTGGGTGATGTCCGGCTTCTTTTTCAAAATATTATATCCAAATAAAGAGTGTTTCTTCATCAGGGAAAACTCTTCTTCTGTAAGCTTGCCCGGCTTGTTCAGAATTTCATTGGGAATCTGAGATTTCCCCACATCGTGAAGCAATCCGGTAATCCCGATCTTGTAAACATCCTCCTGGGAAAAACCAAAGTTCTTTGCAATGATCATGGCTATGGAAGCCACCTCCACGCTGTGCTGAAAGGTATATTCATCACTGAGTTTCAGCGTACTGATGTCCACCGCAATGGCATCATTCTCCATGATGGCTTTCATCAGATCCGTGGATATGTTGTCCGCTGTGGACACAAAGGCATCGGAGTCCGGGTTGCTGAATAAGTATTGAACGCCGGTTCCTACCCGTTTCTTCACGCTCTCCGCCAGCTGAATCTTCGCCCGATCCGGCACGGAAAGTTTCTGGATCTTCTCCCGTGTCTCCGGTGCGACCTCAATATCACCTTCCTCCGGATCCGCCTCCCCTTCACGGATGAAAACACCCGTGATCCCACGTCTCCGGAGGGCTTCGATAATGTAATTGTCTAATGCTGTTTTGCGATGTACCAGTGCCCGGCCTGTCCGATCAATAATCGATTGGTCGATCACCATGCCTTCCTTCAACAGCCTTGTGCTGACATATCTTCGTTTAATCAAGCCCCATCCCTCTTCTGTTTATACCAGTGTTTTCATATACTCTCCGAAAGCTTCTTCCCAATCCTTGAACCTGAAATCCGTAGTCAGTTTCAACATATAATTTTCAAGAATAGAATAGGCGGGACGATATGCCGGGGCATTGTATTCTTCTGTGCTGATTCCTATCACCTCCGTGCTCTTTCCCGCACGCTTAAAAATATAACGGGCAAAGTCAGCCCAGTTGGTATCACCTTCGCAGGTGGCATGAAACAGGCCATAATTCTCGGTTGGCAGCAAATAGCAAATGGCTTTTGCCAGCTCAGATGCGCTGGTGGGAGTGCCAAACTGGTCGTTAACCACCTTCAGTGTGTCATGATCCTCTGACAGACGGAGCATGGTTTTAATAAAGTTTTTTCCATCTCCATAGAGCCATGCGGTACGCAGAATAAAATAGTTCTGTGCAAACTCTTTCACAAACTGTTCCCCTGCCAGTTTGGTTTTGCCATACATCCCTTTCGGTCCCACCGGATCAAATTCCGTCAAAGGCTTCTCTGCCACATCTCCGGGAAATACATAATCCGTAGAAACGTGAATCAGCTTTGCTCCGGTTTCAGCTGCCGCAATACTCAGGTTTCTGGGACCAATGGCATTGATACGATATGCCAGATCCTGCTGGCTTTCACAGGCATCCACTCCGGTGTGGGCTGCACAGTTGATGATGGCATAGGGATGAACCTCCCGGGTCATTTCAAGCACTTTTCCGATACTGGTGATATCCAGTTCTGCCACATCCGTGTTGATCCGTTCATATTCCTTATGATTTTCCAGTTCCTTATTGATTGCTCTGCCAAGCTGCCCGTTGCAGCCTGTGACAATAATTTTTTTCATTATTTTTAATGACCTCCAAGTCATAAAGCGTTACTTTTTATATTTTACCAAAGGCAGTCCGGTTTTGCAATCATTCCCCTCTTTTTTCCGGGTCTTACTAAATAATTAAGAAAAGATTTCAACAGATGAACTTGTGGGAGGTACGATATCTATGGTAAAATGGTTTCGTCGACACAAGATATCTCATCAGGAGGAATTTACATGAAAAGACAACATATATTACTGTTGACAGCTTTATCCCTGTCTCTCGCTCTCAGTGGCTGTGGCAAAAGCGATTCAAAAGAAACCGGCAACATGACAGAAGAAACCACTGCCTGGGAAACCCTTCCCGCTGAAGATCAGTTACCCGCCGGGGATACACAAGAGAACAGCGAAGCGACTGCCGAAGAAAATCACGATGGTATGTATCGCAGCGAAATCACCAACGAGTGGATCGACGAAAGCCTGAAGGAGCAGCGTCCTGTCGCGGTGATGATCGACAATGAAAAAATTGCCCTTCCCCACTATGGCACGGCACAGGCTGATGTGGTTTATGAAATCATGAACAGTACAGAAAACAGCCGTGTAACCCGTCTTATGGCAATCGTAAAAGATTACGAAAAGATCGAACAGTTAGGAAGTATCCGAAGCACCCGACCCACCAACTTATTGCTTGCAGCTGAGTGGAATGCGATCCTGATCCACGACGGCGGACCTTTCTACATTGACCAGTATGTCTCCAAAGGATATACCAGTAACTTAAGTGGTGGTTTCGCCCGTTTCAGCAACGGGAAAAGCGCAGAATTTACCGAATATCTGACTTATGATTCCTACAGCAATCCCAAGACCGGTAAATCCTTTGACGGATTGAAACAGCGTCTGGAAAAAACCAATTTCAGCGTCACCTATAACCAGTATTATCAGGGTGGCCACTTTAAATTCTCCGACGAGACTCTGGATCTGACCGACAGAAGTGACTCCATCAATGCAACAGAGGTAAAGCTTCCTTTCCCTCACAACAGTTCCACTCTGAAATATAATGAGGAAACCGGCACTTATGATTACTATGAATATGGAGAGGCTCACAAGGACGCTGATACCGGTGCGCAGCTGACCTTCACCAACGTATTGTTGCAGGATTGTACCTTCTCCCAGTTGGATGAGCATGGTTATCTGATTTACAACTGTATCGACAGTGGCCGTAATGGTTACTATCTCACCGGCGGCAAGGCCGTTCCTATCAAATGGATCAAGTCCGGCGAGTCCGACATGACCGTATTCCTTGACAAGACTACCGGTGAACAGATCGAAATGAATACCGGCAAAACCTACATTGCGCTGGTTCCCTCCGATGGATGGAGCAGCATGGAGATCAACTAAGCTGTATCTGAACCTTCCATATGTTCTTAACGAAAATCCCCTGGAGTTTTAATTCCAGGGGATTTTTATATTGCCGTTTTCCTTTATTCCACACACTATTTACTTATCACCCAGTCCCAATCTGTTCAGTGCTGAGAAGATGGCACGCACAGATGCTCTGGTAATGTTGGAGCTGACACCTACACCGTAGGTCACACGACCGGTATCCGCATCCAGCATATGAATATAAGCTGCTGCCTGAGAGTTAGAACCACTCTGCAGTGCATGCTCCTCGTAGTCCAGAATCTTGATATCCAGATTCAGATTTTCTGCAATACCACGGCGGACTGCATCAATAGGACCGTTACCAACAGCCTCAAAGGATTTCTCTACGCCATGATCCTTATATACAACCGTAACTTTGGTGTCAAATTCCGTCTGAACTTCACCGCTGAGATCATCCACACGCAGTCTGGAGAAGTGCAGAGGTTCTTTTTTATCCAGATATTCTGCTCTAAAGCAGTTCATAATCTGATCCGGAGATACCTCTCCCTGTTTCTCAGAGATTTTCTGGATGACATTGGCAAATTCCTTATGCATGCCCTTAGGGAGCTTAAATCCAAAGTAAGTATCCATCACAAAGGCTACGCCGCCTTTCCCGGACTGGGAATTAATACGAACGATGGGTTCGTATTCTCTTCCGATATCTGCAGGATCAATGGGAAGGTAAGGAACTTCCCAGTACTGGCTGTTGCGCTCCCTCATAGCCTGCACACCTTTGTTGATCGCATCCTGATGGGAACCGGAAAATGCGGTAAACACCAGTTTGCCGGCATAGGGATGTCTGGGATGAATCGGGATCTTACAGCAGCGCTCATAGAGTTCGATGCTCTCATTCACATGCTCCAGTGCCAGTTCCGGATTAATACCCTGAGAAAACATATTATATGCAATGTTAAGCACATCCACATTACCGGTACGCTCACCGTTACCGAATAAGGTTCCTTCCACACGCTCCGCACCGGCTAACAATGCCAGCTCCGCACTTGCCACACCGGTACCACGGTCATTGTGGGGGTGTACGCTCAAAATAATGGTATCACGGTTTTTGAAGTGATGATCCATCCACTCAATCTGGTCTGCATACACGTTGGGGGTGTTCATTTCTACGGTGGAGGGCAGATTGATGATAATGGGGTCTTCCCTGGTAGCACCCCAGGTTTCCTGTACGGCAGTACAAATCTCCAGTGCATAGTCCAGTTCCGTTCCGGTAAAGCTCTCCGGGGAATACTCCAGAATAATCTTTCCAGGGAATTTGGCTGCACGCTCTTTTACCATTTGGGTTCCATTGACTGCGATTGCTGTGATATGCTCCTTATCCATGTGGAACACCACATCACGCTGTAAGGTGGAGGTAGAATTGTAAATATGTACAATCGCCTGGCTGCAGCCCTCGATTGCCTCGAAAGTACGGTCAATCAGTTCCTCACGGCACTGGGTCAGTACCTGAACCTTCACATCATCGGGAATCATTTTCCGGTCAATCAACTGACGCAGAAAATCAAACTCAATCTGGCTGGCTGCGGGGAATCCCACTTCGATTTCCTTAAAGCCCAGCTTTACCAGATACTGGAACATCTCGATCTTCTCTTCTACAACCATAGGGTCAATCAAAGCCTGGTTGCCATCACGCAGATCCACGCTGCACCAGATGGGCGCCTTTTCAATCTCTTTATTGGGCCACTCACGCTCCGGATAATGAATCACCGGATTTCTCTTATACCGCGCATAGTTTAACATGTTAAATCCTCCTTGTTTTGCGAAGCAAAATCCGAACCCCATTGTGAGGAGAGGATTTTCCTCCTATAAAAAAGACCCATTGTGAGAACAATGGGCCGTAAATCCTTGTTATTTATTCGCCAAGACCGCTTTCAATTTCCTGAACCAGGGACTTCAGTGCCTCCTGTTCATCCGCGCCTTCACAAATAATGGTAATTTCATCGCCACACTTCACGCATGCTCCCAGAACGCTTAATACGCTCTTGGCATTCGCTGTGTTCTCACGAAAAGTAAATGTGATTAGTGATTTGAATTTCATTGCTTCTTTGCATAGGATTCCGGCGGGTCTTAGGTGTAGGCCGGTTGGGTTCTTTATAACAACTTTCTGGCTTACCATGTTGCGTTTCCTCCTTAAAATAGTCCTACTTGATTATTATAGCACTCACCTGTATGATACACAAGCGAAAGCTAGAACATGACATCCTGAATCAGTGCCGCCAGTTTTTCGGCTTCACTGTCAATTAATTTCTGATCTTTGCCTTCAATCATGACACGAACCATGGGTTCTGTGCCGGAGGGACGGATCAGCACTCTTCCCTCGCCGTCAAATCGTTCATTCAGCTTCCTGATTGCCTCTGCAATCTCCGGATATTCCATAAAACTCTCTTTTTTGTGATTAGGCACAGAAGCATTCACCAGTGCCTGTGGAAGTACTTCCATTACCTTGCTCAGCTCAGACAGGGATTTGCCGGTTTCCACCAGTACCTGCAGCAGGTGCAGGGCACTGAGTAAGCCATCACCGGTGGTATTCTCGTCCAGGAAAATAATATGTCCGGACTGTTCACCACCCAGGCTGGCCCCAATCTCTCTCATACGCTCCAGCACGTAACGGTCACCTACCTTGGTCTGCTCAATCTTAATGCCATTCTTCTCTCCCATCAGGAAGAATCCCAGATTACTCATAATGGTAGCCACAATGGTGTTTTTCTTTAATTTGCCCTGGGCCTTCATGTGATTGCCCACGATTGCCATAATCTGGTCACCATCTACGATTTTTCCGTTTTCATCCACGGCAATGAGTCGATCGGCATCCCCATCAAAGGCAAGACCCAGATCCGCTTTCTCATAAACCACTCTCGCCTGCAGTTCTTCCATATGAGTAGAACCACAATTTGCATTGATATTGGTTCCATCAGGATTGTTATGAATGGCTACCACCTCGCCACCCAGTTCCCGGAAAGTTTCCACGGAGGTGTAGAAGGATGCACCCTCTGCACAGTCCACCACCATTTTCAGTCCGGTAAGATCCACATTTACCGCCCGCATTGCATGGTTGATATACTCTTCTCTGGCATCTGTGCGGTATTTGATTTTACCTACGCCGGAGCCAATGGGAAACTTAACTCCCTGCATACCGTTTTTAATCATGGCTTCAATCTCGTCTTCCAGTTCATCCGGAAGCTTAAAGCCGTTTCCGTCAAAAAATTTAATTCCGTTAAACTCCACGGGATTGTGGGAGGCAGAAATCACAACCCCTGCATCGACCTTGTACTTCTTGGTAAGATAAGCAACTGCCGGTGTGGGAATTACACCTACATATACACAGTTGGCACCCACGGAGCATGCACCTGCCATCAGCGCATTGGCAAGCATATCCCCGGAAATACGGGTATCACACCCTACCATAATCGTAGGCTTATGCTCATGCTCTCTGGTAAGGACACAGGCACCTGCCTGCCCCAGCTGCATTGCAAGTATCGGTGTCAGCTCCTCGTTCGCCACACCACGCACTCCATCTGTTCCAAATAATCTAGCCATTCTAAAGCAATCCTTTCCTCATTACTGTTCTTCTTCGTCATCCGCAGTAATGATCAGCTGTGCATTTACAGGATGCACCAGTTCCGTTCCGTTCAGGTTATTAAACAGGAGTTCTACCTGATAAGTTCCGGGCTGCAGCTCCTCCGGACCTGATAATTCCCGGTCTGCCATAAAGCTGTTCATATCAATATAGCCCACCACATCAGACTCCCGAATATGATCCACGTTTTCCGGTAAACCAATTACCTGAACTTCAAAATTCTCACTATCATTATGTCCGATCTGCAGCTCCGCCGTAAATCCATCCGGTACATTAACAACAACAGCGGAGGTCTGGGGTATGGTCAAGGTACGCTGCTCCGCCTTTTCGATGGAAATTGTAACCATTACCGTTCCATTAAATGACGAATCCGCCCAGGTGATCCCACTGGGTAAATAACTTGTGAGGTTCACATATACCGTCATATCCTCAGACTGTCCGGTAACATTCAGTTCCGTTTCCGGTACTGTGATAGAATCAATTTTCGCCAGATTCGTGGCAGTGCCTGCAATACGCACCATCTCCGGATTGGTGGTGATCTCACCACTTGCCAGATAACCGGAAGCAGGTGTTCCCATCACTGTCATACTGACAGGCACTTCTTTGGTGTTGAGAATTTCCACCGTCACACGCACCTGGTCACAGTTTTTGGTCAGTGCAGGATGCGTCACCTCATTTCCGTCTGCATCATACAGGACTACATTAGCATAGGTTGCCACCGTACTGTTTGCCCCCGATACATCTACATTTACGGAAGCCTTAGAGATGGAAGATACCACGGATTCCGGTCCTTCAATTCGTACCAGGTTCTGATCGGTAGTGATATTGCCCACCATACAGCCTTCCGCCACCGTACCTGAGGTAGTTGCCTTCAAAACAAGCTGCAGGGTTTTCTTGGTTTCTATATTCAATTTTACCTTATCAATACTGCCTTTCATAGAAGAGATTTTTGAATTATACCGGCTAAGGCTCAGCTGGATATTTACAGTCCCATCTTCCTGCAGATCCCCGGCAAAATCCGCTGTGGCTACGATGTCACTGGAGTCAATGAGATCCAGGATAGAGCGCTGCGCTGTAATGGTAACCGAATTAATCACATCCGTGCCGTCCAGCACCTCATAGACCTCTCCCGCATTGGTAAGGGCAGCGGTGTTCAGAAAATTCACCGGGATGTTGGTATATCTGTGGGAAGTCACCGGATCATTCATATTGACTACAACCAGCCAGAGGGAAATTGCAAACAATACAGAAATGATTTTCAGTCCCATGTTGCGGGTCCACTTGTTTTTCTTCATTTCCTCGCCCTTCCTTTCCAGGGGAAACGCTTCTTTTCCTCTTCATCTCCCGGTTCCAGTGTGAGATTGGTAAGGCATTCACGAAGGCGGTCTGCATCCAGACCAGTCTCCAGTTCTCCCTCATGTGCCACACTGATTTTTCCGGTTTCCTCCGACACAATGACTGTAACAGAATCTGTCACTTCGGAAATACCAATTCCCGCACGATGCCGTGTTCCAAGTTCCTTACTGAGTGCCATATTATCTGACAGCGGAAGATAACAGGTTGCTGATGTCACCCGGTTCTCGCGTATGATGACCGCGCCATCATGGAGCGGCGTGTTTTTTTCAAAGATATTGATCAGCAGCTGGCTGGAAACGAGCCCGTCCACTTCAATACCGGTGCGTTCGTAATCCGCCAGAGACTGCATTTTTTCCACAACAATCAGTGCGCCTGTGCGCACCTTTCCCATCTCCACACATGCTTTTACAATTTCATTAATGGTACGTGCAGACAGCTTATTGACATCCTTTTTATCCACAAGCATGGAAGAAAAGAAATTTTTCCTTCCCAATTCCTCCAGTGCTTTCCGAAGTTCCGGCTGGAGCATGACAACAAGGGCAATCATCGCAATAGAAAACACATTTTGAGCAATCCATAGAATCGTCGTCATATTAAACAAAACGGCGATAAACAGAAATACAAGAATGACAATGAGACCCTTCAGGAGGGCCCAGGCTCTGGTTTGTTTGATCCAGAGTAAAATATGATAAACCAAGAAAGAGATAATAATAATCTCCAAAATATCTGTCACTTGTATAAACGGGATATGCAAGTTGGTCAGATATTTTTCTGCAAAGCTGTTTAATTGCTGCATTCCCAAATCAATCCTGTCATCTTTTATTTTTTATGTACAGAGCTGCTGCCCTGTGAACGCTGTGGTGTATTGATTCTCTTAACATTTTTGGAAGGTTTGGCAATGGTAATCTTCGGCACAGCCTTCACATAGTAGTAATACTCATCATCCTCAAACTGGACACGCTCCGTGCGGCTATAATCCACATTAAAGCATAGAAACACTACTGCCTCTCCTACTGCTGCTGCCAGGATTGCGCCGGCAATCATTCCCAAAATGGAGATATTGGTGTCATAAATCAAATCGCCCACCAGAAGAATCATCAGATCTGTCAATATTCCGGCAAGTATGGCAATCTGCCAGGAGTGGTCAATGGACAATCTCCGAATAGAATACACCACAACAATCGTAATGGCAAAAGCCACCAGCATCAGAATCATGGTCTTATTTCCCACAATTCCATCCAGTACATAACGCAGTCTGGTCGCTGTTTCGTCAGTCCCCATTCCATGAATGGCAGCTGCATTGCCGGACATATAGTGTACCAGATAATAGGTAACAATGCCGCATCCCACTGATACTATGGAGTAGGGTGTGCCAACCAGTCCAAAAGCAATCGGGATCACATAAGGAATCTTTAAAGCAAAGCAGATCGGTGTCAGTACTACTGCCAGCACATCTTTCGATGCAAAGCGGAAATATAACAGAAACATCACCAGAAACAGTACCAGTGCCACAATCGCACACTCAATTCCCATCTCGTACAGATGAAGCAGGATAAAAAGTGCGCTGAACAGGACAATAAAGGTTCTGGGAAGGAAAGAGCACATCAGTGCCACCACCAGCACAATCGCTACATGATCAATCGATCCCATGAAGCCCAGTTTGCTGTTAATCAGCTGCAGACTGACAAAGGCCAGTAAAAATTTTGCCACAGGCTGGATATAAATCTCATATTTGGAATAAAAATGCTTGAGGTACTCTTTCATTACAAGTAAGTTTGTCATCGTCTCTCCGTCTAATCCTTTCGGAAGCCTAGATTTGTTTATCGTACATGGCACGAAGCTTTTTCAGGTTGTTATAGTAGACCCGAAGATTTTTTCTGGCATGCTTGTACCGCAGGGAGTGAACCACATAGGTAATCAGTACATAGACACACACAAAGATCACATAACGAATCAGAATCTGTTTCCCAAAGGTCAGGACATCCATCTTGTAGATATCCTGCATAAACACCTCAAGATCATAAAGAATATATAATCCGAACAGAAGCATATATGCAATCGTTCCGCAGATTACTGCTTTCAGCATCTGCAGTCCCATATAGTCACTGCGGAAATAATTTCCCACAGCCATGTTCTTTTTCTTTTCATGCTGCTCATAAGCAGCGAGTTTCGTCATCAGGATGACTTTATCCTCGTTGATCATGGTTGGCTCCTTTGATTAGTTATCAGGTATCCAGATAACGCATTCTCGGATTATCCCGGTTTCCTGTATGAAGCTGCTGTTCGGCCTGCGGTTTCTTGTATACACTGTTCATGGTATTGATCATACCGGCTTTGCATTTATCACAGAAACGTCCGGTACGAATGGGCGCACCACATTTTTCACAGGCAATGTCCACTACACTGCCCTCAGCAAACTCCAGTCTTTCCTCACGCACCCACTGACGGATCTGGGAAGGTTCCACCTCACAAGCCTCGGATACCTCCGGAATACCCACCCCCGGGTGATCCTGAATAAATTTCTTAACCTCGTGAAATTTCTTTTCCATTTCTTCGCGGCAGGCAGGGCACAGCGGTGCGCCCATTACATAGTTGAAAATCTTTCCACATCTTTTGCAGTTTCGTACGTTCATAGTCTTATCCTCTTCCGATTGCCAATGAAATCACAAATACTTTTTTTACGCCGGCAGACTTGAACACTGCGGCCATCGCATCCACGGTACTGCCTGTTGTATAAATATCATCAATTAGTATAATCGTATCTAATTTTACATCATCTTGGCTTATAATAAAAGCCCTTTTCAAATTATTTTGTCTTTGCCGCAGACTCAGCAGCTTTTGTGGAACCGTGTTCCTGCATCGTCTCACCAGATTTTTCCTCACCGGAATTTCCATAAGCCGTCCCAGCTCGACGGCCAGATCCTCTGCCTGGTTGTATCCGCGCACCCCGCGTCTCCTCCAGTGTATAGGAACCGGTATCAGAGCATCCGGCTGCCAGTTGTGGACTGCATCCCCCAGCTGTCTCCGGATCTCCTGTGCATAAAATCCGGCATACTCCCTCCGTCCCCTATATTTAAAACGATAGATAGAACCGGCTATGGAGGGATAGAGAAAAACAGATCTGCCGCGATCAAATACATGGCTGCGGACGGTGCAGTCCTGACAGAACTCCGTTTCCTGTTTCTCCAGCGGTTTCCCGCACTTCATACAGTAGTGTCCGCCCACATAACGGATCCTGGGTATACATTCCCTGCAAATCAATCCTTCTTTCCAGGGAACAACTTCATCGCAGACAGGACATCTTCGTGGAAAAAGAAGCTCTTTTACTCTCTGGTACAGTTTACATAATAAATTCCCGGATTCGGTCATCCAGACTGGTGTAACGGGTGCTTTCACTGACATTATCTATCATCTCCTGCAAGACAGCTGAACTGCCCAGGATCATCACACAATTTCTGGCTCTCGTGACACCGGTGTAGAGAAGATTTCGATTAAACAGCATTCTCGGTCCGTTCAGCAACGGCATAACCACTGCCGGATACTCACTTCCCTGGGCTTTATGAATCGTAATGGCATAAGCCAGTTCCAGTTCATCCAACAGTGAATAGGGATAGGTCACTCTTCTCATCTCATCAAATTCCACGATAATGGCCTGGGCATATTCGTTGATTTCCTTTATCACACCCATGTCTCCATTGAAAACACCGGTGCCTTTATCGATGGGTATCTGATATCGGCTTAAAATTTCCCATTCAAGCTGATAGTTGTTACGGATCTGCATCACCTTATCTCCTTCCCGAAACAGGCAGGAACCGGACAGGTATTCCTTTTTTTCCGGTGCAGGGGGATTCAGATGCTGTTGTAAAATCTGGTTCAGGGTCTCCACTCCCAATGCGCCCTTCCGCATAGGCGTCAATACCTGGATATCATAGGGACCCGCATTTACATAACGGGGCAATTTCTCACTGATCAGCTGAACCATGTGTTTATAGATGACAGGCACAGCTTTTCTCTCAAGGAAAAAGAAATCCTTGCTTTTATTGTTCAGGGACAGATGCTCTCCCCGGTTTATGCGGTGTGCATTCATCACGATGTCGCTTTCCTCTGCCTGTCGGAAAATTTTCTGCAGCATGACCGTAGGAAAAGTATGCACATTGATCAAATCCCTCAACACCTGTCCCGGACCCACAGAGGGAAGCTGAGAGGCATCTCCCACCAGAATCAGCCGGGTTCCCACCGGCACGGCCTTTAGCAGTGACTGGAACAGAAAAATATCTACCATGGACATTTCATCAATAATGATAACATCCGCTTCCAAAGGGTTTTCTTCATTCCGTTCAAACTTTGCCGGAGAACCATCCTGCATGGCAGCCCCATTCAGTTCCAGCATCCGGTGTATGGTACGAGCCTCGTAACCCGTCGCCTCTGTCATACGCTTCGCCGCACGCCCGGTGGGTGCCGCCAGAAAAATATCCATCCCTTCGGATTCAAAGTAATGAATCATGGTATTGATTGTGGTGGTTTTTCCGGTACCGGGACCTCCCGAAAGAATCAGGATTCCGCTGCAAATGCTCTGAAACACGGCCTCCCTTTGCAAATCATCCAATTCGATCTGCAGCTGCTCCTCAATCTTTTTAATCTGTTGGTTCAGTGATCTTCTCTGCAAATCCAGCTCGTTTTTATCATATTCGGAAGGCGCCAGTCCCGTACTCATGGAGATATTCAGGTCGTGAAGCATCTTTGCCGTATTTAATTCTGCATAATAGTAGCTGGTGGCATAGACATTCTGTCCCTTGATGACTACTTTTCGTTCCATAGCCAGATTGGAAAGCTGGGCATCCATATTTTCCTGATCCAGCCCCAGAAGCCCTGATGCCTTTTGAAGCAATTCTTCTCTGGGCAGATAGACATTACCATCCGCAGAAGCCTGTAACAGGGTATATAAAATACCACTGCGCACCCGGTATTCCGAGTCCACATGAATCCCGGTCTTCGATGCAATCTCGTCAGCCATTTTAAAGCCCACGCCTGACACATCTTCCGCAAGCTTGTAAGGGTTTTCCCGTAAAACGCTGTAAGTCATGGATCCATAGGTATTGTAGATCTTAATTGCCAGATGATTGGAGATTCCATAATTCTGCAGAAAGACCAAGGCTTCCCGCAGTTCTTTTTTCTCTTCCATCTGGGTGGAGATTTCCCGGGCTTTGTGTTCGCTGATTCCTTTGATTTCCACCAGACGTTCCGGTTCCTCCTCCATGATGCGAAAGGTATCGTCCCCGAACTGTTTTACAATTCTGGCTGCCAGTGCCGGTCCCACACCTTTCAAGGCTCCGGAGGCCAGATAGCGTTCCATTGCCACCGCATCTTCCGGTTGGAGGATTTCCACCGCAGAAACCTTGAACTGGTTTCCATACATATTGTGCTCCACGAAATTTCCGGTGAGCTTCACATGCTCCCCCTGCCCCGCACCGCGGAAACTTCCCACGCAGATCAGTTCTTCCTCTTTGGTGGTAAGCTGGAGTACCGTGTATCCGTTGGTTTCATTCTGATAAATAATATGATCAATATAACCGGTGACATTTTCCATCGTATCTGAAAGCCTTTCGCAAAAATCCACCACCCCCGTACCGGAGTGGTGGATTTATTTTAAAGGTTATAATTCCTTTTCATCTGTTCGTACAACTGTTGTGCAATTCCCAGTCCCTGGGTTTCCGTGGACTGTTTACAGATCTCCTGGATTACGTTATCACCAAAATATTCCACCAGTGCGGAATTGGTGTCATCTTTATCCACAAAGGAAACCGTTTTCGTCATCTCTTTAAAAACCTGCTCCAGAAGATAGGATTCAAATTCCTTGCAGGCATCCATCAATTCGTCATCCGACGCCTGGGAATAATCCTTGTCTGTGGTCTGCCGGAGTTTGGAGGACTGGCCGGACATTGCCTGGGTTCTGGTATAATCTACCATACCGGAAATACTGCTGAAATCCATATCGTTGCCTCACTTTCCGCTATCATTAACGTTTCAGTTCGTTCGCTTCCTGCATCATGGTATCGGAAGTGGTAATGGTTTTGGAGTTCATCTCATAGGCACGCTGAGCCACGATCAGATTCACCATTTCATCTGCCACCTGGACATTGGAGCCCTCCAGATATCCCTGATGAAGCACACTTTTTTTCACATTGTTGCTGGTCGCCTCGTTGATTGCCGAGCCGCTGGCTGCTGTCGCCTGATATAAGCTGTTTCCTGTTTTCAGCAAGCCATTGGGGTTATTAAACTGGGTAAGCCCGATCCGCGGTCCCAAACGCTGAGGTGTATTCTTCTGGTCAGGGTAGCAGATATAGCCGTCTGCATCAATGCTGATTTTGGAGCTGTAGTACTGGTTGGAAAAAGTAATGGCTTTTCCCTGGGAGTCCAATACCGGATATCCGTCCGAGGTGGTTAATTCGATTCCACCACCGCTGTTCATTGCCCATGTAAAATCACCATTTCTGGTATAATATGTACCGCCGTCCGCACCTCTTACTGCGAAGAAACCATCCCCTTCAATAGCGAAAGAAGAGGTTTTCTCCGATGCCAGCAGATTTCCCTGTGTAAAGACGGAAGAAATCGCTGCGTTCCTCACACCCAATCCCACCTGAGAGGTAATCGGTTTGGGATCGCCGTTTGCAGAGGTGGTTCTGGTCTGCAGGGTCTGATATAATAAAGATTTAAATTCGTTAACTTCTGATTTATAACCTACGGTATTGACATTCGCCAGGTTATTGGCAATCGTATCTACATTGGTCTGCTGTGCAATCATTCCTGTTGCACCGCTCCATAAACTTCTAACCATATCGGTCTACCTCCTTTATAATTTACCAACCTGATTCACTGCGACCTCCAAAGAACTGTCATAGGTCTGAATCAGCTTCTGGTTGGATTCATAGGCCCGCTGAATCGTGATCATGTTGACCATCTCCTCCACAACCTGAATATTGGAGGTTTCCAGATATCCGGAATAAACTTTGGTATCAGCAGCCTTTGTGGTGGCTCCATCTACGGGCTGATAATAGTTTTCTCCGTACTTCTCAAGGTAGCTATAATCTTCAAAGTCAGTGATACGCAAGGTTGCAATTCTTCTGTCGTCCTGATAAATATTGCCATTCTCGTCAATATTGGTGGTTTTCAAAGGATCCAGCCGGATATACTGATTATTCGTACCCAGCACATGATCTCCATCAGCCGTAACCAGATAACCATTGGTATCCAGTTTAAAGGTACCGTCCCTGGTATATTTGATGGATGTAGCTCCAGCTTCCGCATCATAGCCCATCAGCCGGTTATACTGTCCCTTGCTCTTAAATTCCACCGTGAAAAAACCGGTTCCTGAAAGAGCCAGATCAAAGGTATTCCCCGTTTCCTGAAAAGAACCCTCCGACCAGTCGGTATAGTTCTCCCCAATCTTCACTCCCGGTGTGTTGACACCGATTCGCCTGGGCAGATTGGCTGCCTCAGATTCGTCTTTAATCTTGTAGGCCAGCACATCGTCAAAAGCCTGGGATGTGGTGCCTTCTTTCTTATAACCCGTGGTAGCTGCATTGGCCAGGTTATTTGCCAGCACATCCATTCTGTTCTGTTCATTAAGCATGCCTGTATAAGCAGTATACAGTCCTTTCAGCATAGCCTTCCTCCTAAAACGGCCGGGTTCCTTCCCTTACTCTTCCCGGTATCCTGCCAGGAATTCTACATACTTACCGGTACCGATTGCCACAGCAGTCATAGGATCCTCCGCTGTCATGGTGTTAATACCGGTTTTATCTGCAATCAGATCCTCCAGACCGCGCAACAGGCTTCCCCCTCCGGTCAGTACAATACCGCGCTCTGCGATATCCGCTGCCAGCTCAGGAGGTGTTTTCTCCAACACGCTGTGAATAGCCTCAATGATCTGTGCTGTCGTCTCTCTCAGTGCTTCCTCTGTCTCCTCGGAGGAAACCTTTACTGTTTTCGGAAGTCCGGTTACCAGATTCCGTCCACGGACATCCATATAGTCAACCTCTGCTCTGGGGAACGCAGATCCAATCTTAATCTTGATGTCTTCTGCCGTTCTCTCGCCGATAAGCAGATTGTGTTTTTTACGCATGTGGCGCACCAGAGCCTCATCAAAATCGTCTCCGGCAATCTTGATGGATGCTGATACCACAGTTCCGCCAAGGGAAATGACTGCAATATCCGCAGTACCACCGCCGATATCCACAATCATATTGCCGCAGGGCTTGTAAATATCAATTCCTGCACCGATTGCGGCTGCAATGGGCTCCTCAATAATATAAACATCTCTGGCTCCTGCCTGATAAGTAGCATCCTCTACTGCTTTACGCTCCACCTCAGTAACCCCACTGGGCACGCAGACCGCAATACGAGGCTTACGAAAGGCACGTTTACCCAGCGCTTTCTGGATAAAGTGTTTCATAATTTTCTCTGTTAAATCATAGTTGGAGATAACGCCCTGGCGAAGGGGACGCACGGCAACAATATTGCCGGGAGTACGTCCCAGCATGAGACGTGCATCCTCTCCGATCGCTTTAATCCGGTTGGTATCGCGGTCAAAGGCTACAACAGAGGGCTCTTTTAATACAACGCCCTTTCCTCTGATATAAACAAGGATACTGGCAGTTCCCAAATCAATTCCGATATCTGTACACTGCATGACTAAACCCCTTTCATTTCTTAATTGCTCATGTTGCTCATGATCTATTTTGATATTAACCAAAAGTCCGGCAGTTAAACATAGGATATATTATAACCCAAAACATTACGCTCGCCTAGGGGGTTCACAAAATTTTAATAAAGTCAGATATCGTTATAGTTTATATCGGACAGGCCGCACAGCTTCCTTAGTGTTTTTTTGCTTTATCCAGCATTTTCTGAATATAGACGCCTGTATAGGATTTCGGATTCCTTGCAACCTCCTCCGGAGTTCCTTTGGCAATGACCGTACCTCCCCGGTCGCCACCCTCCGGACCGATATCTATGATATAATCCGCAGTCTTAATCACATCCAGGTTGTGTTCAATGACAACCACGGTATTCCCGGCATCTGCCAGGCGCTGCAGGATCTCCACCAGCTTGTGTACATCAGCAAAATGAAGACCTGTGGTAGGCTCATCTAAAATGTAAATCGTCCTGCCGGTGCCTCGTCTGGATAGTTCTGCAGCCAGTTTGATACGCTGGGCCTCTCCACCGGAGAGCTGGGTGGAAGGCTGCCCCAGTTTCACATAGGAAAGTCCCACATCGTTTAGTGTCTCGATCTTACGAGCAATGGAGGGAACATTTTCAAAGAATTTCACTGCTTCTTCCACCGTCATATCCAGCACATCGTAGATATTCTTTCCTTTATATTTCACATCCAGCGTCTCCCGGTTGTATCGTCTGCCTCCGCATACTTCACAGGGAACATAAACATCCGGCAGAAAATGCATCTCGATTTTAATGATTCCGTCACCACTGCAGGCCTCACATCTTCCACCCTTCACATTGAAGCTGAAACGCCCCTTCTTGTATCCTCTTGCCTTCGCATCGGGGGTTGCGGCAAACAGATCACGGATCTGGTCAAAAACCCCGGTATAGGTGGCCGGGTTGGAACGGGGTGTGCGTCCGATGGGGGACTGGTCAATGTCAATCACCTTATCCAGCTGCTCCGCTCCGATCATTCTGTCATGTCTGCCCGGAATGGTACGGGCACGGTTCAGCTTTTTGGCCAGGGATTTATAAAGGATCTCATTGACCAGGGAGCTTTTCCCGGAACCGGACACACCGGTGACGCAGGTAAACACTCCCAGAGGGAAATCCACATCAATATTTTTCAGGTTATTTTCTTTTGCTCCTTTGACAGTAAGCCAGCCGGCAGGTTCCCGGCGTTTTTCCGGTACGGGAATCTGTAATTTACCGCTGAGGTACTGTCCGGTAATGGATTCCGGTGTATTCATAATATCCCGGGCAGTTCCCTGGGCAATCACTTTTCCGCCGTGGGCGCCCGCTCCCGGTCCGATATCCACAATATGGTCGGCGGCAAACATGGTGTCCTCGTCATGTTCCACCACAATTAGGGTGTTGCCCAGATCCCGCATCCGTTTCAGTGCCGCAAGGAGTTTGTCATTATCCCGCTGATGCAGTCCGATACTGGGTTCGTCCAGAATATAGCAGACACCCACCAGACCGGAACCAATCTGGGTTGCCAGACGGATTCGCTGTGCCTCACCACCGGAAAGGGAAGCTGTACCCCGCGCCAACGTCAGATATTCCAGACCCACATCCACCAGAAAGCCTACGCGGGCTTTGATTTCCTTCAAGACCTGTTTACCGATCAGCTCCTGCTGAGGTGTAAGGGTAAGGTCTTCCAGATAGTTCTGTAACCGGACAATGGGCATGGAAGTGACTTCGTAAATATTCTTATCGGCGATGGTAACCGCCAGGGATTCCTGTTTCAGACGCATCCCCTTACACCGCTTACAGGGTGTAATACGCATATACTGTTCATATTCCGCTTTCGCTGTCTCAGAAAAAGTCTCACGGTAGCGGCGTTCTTCATTTTTTATCAGTCCTTCAAAGGCAACCGGATAAATACCTTCGCCACGCTGACCCTTGTAGTACACCTTGACTTCCTTACCACCGGTCCCATTGATAAGAACCTCCTGGGCTTCCGCTGATAATTCTTCAAAAGGTGTATCCAGGCTGAAGCTGTATTCCTTGGCCAGAGCAATCAGAATTGCATTGGTAAAGCTTCCCTTGGTATTGCTGGACTGCCAGCCCATGCAGGAAATGGCACCCTGATTGATGCTGAGAGAACGGTCGGGAATCATCAGGTCAATGTCAAATTCCATCTTATAGCCCAGGCCATAGCAATCCGGGCAGGCTCCGAAGGGATTGTTGAAGGAAAAGCTGCGGGGTTCAATCTCGTCGATGCTGATACCGCAGTCCGGACAGGAAAAGCTGTCGGAGAGCATCAGGGTATCGCCGCCAATCACATCCACCATTACCAGTCCTTCTGATAAATGAAGAACATTTTCCAGAGAATCGGTCAGACGACGCTCAATCCCCGGTTTTACCACCAGTCGGTCAACCACTACTTCAATATTATGTTTGTTATTTTTCTCTAATTTGATTTCCTCAGAAAGGTCATAGAGATTGCCGTCCACACGGACACGGACATAACCGCTCTTTTTCGCCCGGTCAAAAACCTTGGCATGCTCTCCCTTTCTGCCCCGTACTACCGGTGCCAGCAGCTGGATTTTGGTGCCTTCCTGCAGTGCCATCACCACATCCACCATCTGATCCACGGACTGTTTCTTGATTTCCTTGCCACATTTCGGACAGTGGGGAATCCCGATCCGGGCAAAAAGAAGACGGAAATAGTCATAAATCTCCGTTACCGTTCCCACCGTAGAGCGAGGGTTACGGTTGGTGGATTTCTGGTCGATGGAAATCGCCGGGGAAAGTCCTTCAATGGATTCCACATTAGGTTTTTCCATCTGTCCCAGGAACTGTCTCGCATAGGAGGACAGAGATTCCATATACCGCCGCTGTCCCTCCGCATAGATGGTGTCAAATGCCAGGGAGCTTTTTCCGGAACCGGAAAGTCCTGTGAGGACTACAAACTCATTCCGGGGGATGTCCACGCTCAGATTCTGTAAATTATGCTCATTTGCTCCTCGAATTCTGATGTATTCTTTGGGGAGCATCTTCTGTGATGCTGCCATGTTGTTACCATGCCTTTCTATCATAACTGTTTTATTTCTTTATCACGATTCAGACCCCATTCTCAAAACCGCCAGGGCATCGTTATTCCATCTTTAGTAATTGCGTTTTCAGTTCCATCATCTTATCACGCAGCTCTGCGGCTGTCTCGAAGTCCAGCTCTGCGGCTGCTTTCTTCATCTTCTTCTGTATATCGGCAATCAGTTTCTCCAGTTCCTTCCGGCTCATGGATTCCGGGTCTTTCTCGAAACGTGCTTCTTCCTTGGCAATGGCCTTGGAAATGCTGATTAAATCCCGGACTGCTTTCTTAATAGTCTGGGGGGTGATGCCATGTTCCTCGTTATATTTCTGCTGGATGGTGCGGCGTCGATTGGTCTCCTCAATGGCATTCCGCATGGAGTCCGTGATGGTATCCGCATACATGATAACCCGTCCCTGGGCATTTCGTGCAGCCCGTCCCACCGTCTGAATCAGTGAGGTTTCGGAACGTAGGAATCCTTCCTTATCCGCATCCAGAATGGCCACCAGGGAAATCTCCGGGATGTCCAGTCCTTCCCGTAAGAGGTTAATACCCACCAGCACATCAAAGACATCCAGACGCATATCCCGGATAATCTCTGCCCGTTCCAGTGTATCAATATCGGAATGGAGATATTTCACACGGATTCCCACCTCTCTCATGTAATCGGTGAGATCCTCTGCCATCCGTTTCGTCAGAGTGGTGACTAAAATCTTGTTGTGCCGGGCAATTTCTTTATTTACTTCCGTGACCAGATCATCAATCTGTCCCTCTACGGGTTTCACTGTGATTTCCGGGTCAAGAAGTCCGGTAGGCCGGATAATCTGCTCCGTGCGCAGCAGCTCATGCTCCTGCTCGTAAACCGAAGGGGTTGCTGATACGAAGAGCATCTGGTCAATATGGCTTTCAAATTCTTCAAAACAAAGAGGACGGTTGTCCAGTGCCGAGGGCAGACGGAAACCGTAATCCACCAGGGTATTCTTACGGGAACGGTCACCGGCGTACATACCACGGATCTGGGGAATGGTCATATGGGACTCGTCCACAATAATGAGGAAATCATCGGTAAAGAAATCCAGGAGGGTATAAGGGGGAGCCCCTGCCGGTAACCCGTTGAGATGCCGGGAATAGTTTTCAATGCCGGAGCAGAACCCCGTCTCCCGTAACATTTCAATATCAAAATTGGTGCGCTCGGAAATTCTCTGAGCCTCCAGCAATTTATCCTCACCTTTGAAATAGCGGACTCTTTCTTCCAGTTCCGCCTCAATGTGTCTGCATGCCTCGTTAATCTTCTCCTGTGCCACCACATAATGGGAGGCAGGGAAAATGCTCACATGCTCCAAGGTGCTGCAAAGCTGACCGGTCAGAGGATCCGCCTCACAGATTCTATCAATTTCGTCTCCGAAAAACTCCACGCGGATCACAAAGTCACTACCCTGGGCAGGCATGATTTCCAGTACATCTCCCCGTACCCGGAACCGTCCGCGCTGTAAATCCATATCATTCCGCTCGTACTGCATGTCAATGAGTCCACGGATCACCGTGTCCCGGTCCACTTCCATGCCAGGACGGAGGGAAACCGTCATATCGTGGAACTCATCAGGACTTCCCAAACCGTAGATACAGGATACGGATGCCACAACCACCACATCCCGGCGTTCTGTGAGGGACGCAGTGGCAGAAAGCCGGAGTTTATCAATTTCATCGTTGATAGCGGAATCCTTGGCAATATAGGTGTCGGAGGACGGGATGTACGCCTCCGGCTGGTAATAATCGTAATAGGATACAAAGTATTCTACCGCATTTTCCGGGAAAAATTCCTTGAACTCGCCGTAGAGCTGTCCTGCCAAGGTCTTATTATGGGCGATGACCAGGGTTGGTTTATTCAATGCTGCGATGACATTGGCCATGGTGAAGGTTTTGCCAGAGCCGGTGACACCCAGAAGGGTCTGGAACTGGTTGCCTTTCTGAAAGCCTTCCACCAGTTCTGCGATTGCCTGGGGCTGGTCACCGGTGGGTTGATACTCGCTGTGAAGTACAAAATGATCCATAATTGCTCCCAACGTATAATGAGAATGGTTTTCTATGTTTATACATTACAAATCCTGTTTGCATCAATATAGGTTTCGCCCAAATATTGAAACATAGTCATATTACCACAATGAATTTTAAATGTCCAGAATTCTGCGAACATTTGTTCTTGCTATTTTCTATAAACTTAAAAAGCTGCTACCGAGACAGTAACAGCTTATCTATTTGCTAACTTACATAGGCTTTCATTATTTATTTTGTAATTCTAAAGTTGCATCAGATAGTCTGCAATATAGACTCTCATCCCCTTCTTCCCGATAGGTTTCAAAAGTTCCTTCTACTACAACTTCTGACTCATCGGCTGGATAGTCATCCGGGTATTGGTGTGTTCCATCCCCCCACACAAATTCCATCCCCTGCGCACAACAGGCTGTTGCGTCTTGGATCATGCAATAAAAATAATACTTTTGTGTGGGTTCGTAATAGGCTACGTAAAAATTACCGTCAATGCGAAATCTTTTTCCTTCATAGTCTTCTGGAAAAGCCATCATCTGATATACGGTTGCATATACCATATCACTTCCCATCTGTGTGAGGTCGTAATCGACTGTCGTTTCTATTTTCTGCGCATCTGATACTTCTTCTTTAGCAACATTTTCTATGTTTTCTTCGATAATAGTTTTTGTACCTTCTGATTCGATAGTATCTGCGGTATCCTCCGCTCTTTCCGTTTCTGTCTCTTCTTTTTCCTTTTCGCTATCTATCTGCTCATTAATTACTTCATTAACCGTATTTGTGTTACTGACACCCTTCCTGTCAGTTCTACTCATTCCACATCCAGTTGCCAGCAGCATACATAAGAAAAGAATCATTCCATTTCTCGTATTCCTCATGCTTTGCCTCCTACTACTTTTCCAATAATGCAGCTAACTATAAATGCTGCAATATCGATTGCCACAATTGTCGAGCCTACCGGTGTTCCTGCCAAAATTGATACTAAAATCCCCATAAGCGCACATAGTACAGATAATACTACAGAGCAAATGGTAACACTCATAAAAGTCTTATACACACGCATCGCTGACAATGCCGGAAATATTACCAAGGCTGAAATCAATAAAGAACCTACTAAGTTCATGGCAAGAACAATAATTACCGCTGTAATTATCGCTATCAGCAGATTATATAGATCCGTTCTCATTCCAGTTGCTTTTGCAAAAGTCTCATCAAAGGTAACGCAAAAGATTTTGTTATAAAACAGCACAAAAATAAGTACAACAATAACTGATAAGACACTGCACAATACTACCTGCCCCTTCGTCAACGTTAATATGGAGGTTGAGCCAAACAGGGTACTACATACATCTCCAGAAAGATTGGGACCTGTAGAAAATAAATTCATAAGCAGATAACCGATTGCCAGTGCTCCCACCGAAATCATGGCAATCGCTGCATCACCTTTAATCTTCGTATTCTGTCCTGTCTTCAGCAGCAAAACAGCACAAAGAATCGTCACCGGTAAAATAAATATCATTTTATTTGTAAAATTCAGAACAGCTGCAATCGCCATGGCCCCAAAAGCAACGTGAGACAAGCCATCTCCTATAAAAGAAAAACGTTTTAGAACTAATGTGACCCCCAGTAAAGAAGAACAAAGTGCAATCAGCACTCCGACAATCAACGCATATCTTACAAATGGATATTGAAAATAAAAGCTTAATTTCTGAATCAAGCAGCACACCTCCTGTTTTCACTCTTTCTGCTCCTCATAAAAGCATCTCTGTAATCTGTCACATATTTGTTCCTTATTCAGATTTTTGCCAATAAACACTATCTGGTTAAAACGGTCTCCATATTTTTCATCCCAATCATTCATAACTTCCGGACGCTTTTGTGTCGTCTGTTTTTTTGTTTTCTCGTCAAATACTGCTAACCAGTTTGACACAATAGTAACGGATGCATTTCTTCCAGCCTGTTATCAGTTTCATATTCCTGTCTTGTCCCATAAAATACGCTTTCTCCCAAACTCAGGATATGGCTGGCATATTGCATTGCTGCTCTGATGTCATGGGAAATCATGATAATTGTAATTTTGTCCTCATAGTTTAGTTTTTCAATGAGACGATACATCTCATCCGTCACTTTCGGGTCAAGTCCAGAAACCGGTTCATCCAATAACAACAATTTCCTGGTTGCGCATAACGCTCTTGCAAGCAAGACACGCTGCTGTTGTCCCCCAGATAATTCCCGGTAGCATCTGTTTGCAAGATTTGCAATCTGCAGCTTTTCCATCATATCATTGGCGCGTTTTTTCTCTGACCTGTTATAAAACGGACGGATGCCAATACAATTCTGGCATCCGGAGAGAACAATTTCTCTCACGGATGCAGGAAAATCCTTTTGTATCACTGTTTGCTGGGGCAGATATCCAATCTCCCTGCTTTTTACTCCTCCGCTCAACGCAATCGTTCCACTGACTGGCTGTTGTAAGTGAAGTAAGGTTTTCATCAAGGTGGATTTACCAGAACCATTTTCTCCAATAATACAAAGATAATCTCCCTCTTTTACAGAAAAATTAATATTTTGCAGCAGTACCTTTCCGTCATATCCAATTGCCAGATTTTTACAGGAAACCTGTTCCATAACTCCTCCTACCGCAGTGCCTCTTTTAAAACATTCAAATTACTCTCCATAACAGAAAGATACGTTGTTCCACTTGCAACATCCTCAGAGGTCATAGACTGCATCGAATCTAATGTGAAGATTTTCTGATTTTTCTCATTTGTATTTTCCAAAATGGTTTTCGCAATTTTCTGGTCAGACTTTTCAATAGTCATGATGTTTTTCAAACCAAGTTCATCCATCTTTTTTGCCAGGAAAGAAATTGTTTCAAAGCTTGCCTCACTCTCAGCGGAGCATCCGGCAAAAGCGGCATAATAGTTCAGTCCGTAATCATCCACCAGATAGCGGAACGGGAACCGATCACCAAAAAGCAATGTCTTTTGGGGTGCATCTGACACGGTTTCCTGATACTGTGCATCAAGGGATGCCAGACTCTCGATATAAGAAACCGCATTTGCTGCATAATTATCTTTGTGGGCTGGATCCGCTGTTTCTAAAGCGTTTGCGATTGCATTACACAATGTCTGTGCATTTTTTAATGAGAGCCATACATGCTCATCGTATTCTTTTTCCTCATGTTCCAACATATCTTCAGCGATTTCTGAACCGGTCATATCTGCAGGATAGTAAGTCGGCCAGTTTTCCATTTCTTCTGACAAAGCATCAAAACTCTCATTTCCAGCATAGATATGAAAATGTTCTGCTTTTCCAGGGGCAATGCCATGGTCACTAAATTGCACATATTTAGGGGCATCAGCAGATCCGCTGACTGCCTCAAAGAAATAACGCACACCACGGCTGCCGGATTCATAATCATAAATCTGATACCCTTTGTACTCGTAAACTGCTTTTGCAGGAGTTCCATTTTTTGTGAACTCCATGGTACTGTTTTCTCCATCAATCACAATTTTTTCTACATCTGTTTTATAGCCTGTTTCATAGTAAGCCTTATACTCGTCGGCTTTCTTCTCACCATTCTCGGCTTTCTTCTCCATAACAGCATCAAGGTCACCTGCCGCAAAATAAGGATATACTGACTGCCATTCTCCTGACCAGTCTGTCAAGTCACGATTCTGTACGTCACTGTCCGCAAAATGGGGATAACCGTGGTTATGTCCTTCCTCCGCCTGCATGCCCGGCATGGATTCTTCTGTTTTAACGCTGTCCTTCAAAACATCCAATAGATTGATGACCTGCATGTCTTTATTGACAGCCTCCTTTAAGGCATCCTCGACCCATTCATCTGACTCACCACCAACATAAATAAAAATGTCGCAGTCAGAAATTTTCATAATGTCATCTGCAGTGGGCTGGTAGCTATGCAAATCCACTCCATTGTCAAGGAGCATTGTAAGTTCCATATTTGATACTTCCGAACCGGCAATCTGTTTTACCCAATCATATTCTGGAAATATCGTTGTAACAACTTTCAGTTTATTGTCGCCATCTTTATCTGCTTGGGAAACAGTCTCCTGGCTTGTTTCTGTCTGGGATGTTTCTGTCAGAATCGTATCTGATTCCTCATTCTGAATGTCCGATCTGGTCTGACCACAGGCAGTGAGAACCACTGCTGCGAATGATACCGCTAAGAAAAGTGAAGTAATTTTTTTCATGAATAAAACCTCCATTTTTGTCTTTATTTACTAAAAAAGGGTACAAAAACAGAAGGGTATGCCATCAGGGTTACCCTTCCTGTCTTATGAGAAGTTTTATTCAATCGTTTAATCTTACCTTTTGCGTTACAAGAGATGTTACAGAAATAAACAGAAACAGTCCTAATGACAGCAAGAAAAATAATACAGGTATGGGATTTACGACCACATCTGCAGGCATGCCGGTGCCTAAGTTTCTTACGGTCTGTTCTGCCTGATGAATGCTGGCACAAATAGGACAATCCTCACCTGTACAGTGATGATTTTCTTCGTTTGCAATATAGAAAAGAGAAACCAATGTAACAAATACAAGCAAAACACATACTGTCAATGAAAAAGACTTTCTTCTTCCCGTACGCATTCGTCTCTCCTTTCCCACAATCATACTCTGTTTCTAATTCTGTGTGTTTCTACACTCGCTGCATATTCCATAAAATACCGTGCGGACGGAATCCATCTCAAAGCTGTGATGTTCCATCATATGCTGTTTCAGGTTTTCCACTTCGCCGCATTGTAAATGAATTAGTTTTCCACATTTTTCACATTTACAATGATAACAGGAAACGGTATTTTCCTGTTCATGTCTGCCAATGTATTCAAAGCAGGCACTGCTTGTTCCATTCACAACATATTTGGCAACCAGTCCTTCCTGCACCATTTTTTCAAGATGACGGTAAACTGTGGTAGTTCCCACAGAAATTCCTCTGCTCTCAAAATACGTGCAGATATCATTCACAGTCACATGGCTGCCCTGAACAGATTCCATATAGGTAAGTAATTCGGTCATCTGCTTTGTCTTATACGCTGCTTTAGCCAAATCAATCACCTCTTTTCAATTTGAAAACAGTTTTCATTTTATCACACAAATGAAATTTGTCAATATAATTTGGAAATCATTTTCATATTCATTTTTGTTTATTCGTGTCGATTTAAATCGTTACGTTTATTCTTCAGCCACCGGCTTATTGTCGGGTGCCACATACTCGACTCCCAGCTTGTCACTGAGATATTCTCTGGCTTTCTCCAACTGGTTATCATAACGATTGTCATAATAAGCGTTGGCATCAAAGATGCACTCCACATCCGGCTCAATGCCGATGCCGTGGATGTTGTTGCCTTTGGGGGTGTAATAACTGCTGACGGTCAGTTTCACTGCAGAGCCGTCACTTAAGGTAATCGGGCGCTGTACAATGCCTTTTCCGAAGGTTTTGGTTCCCATCAGGGTACCGATTCCGTAGTCCTTAATAGCTCCGGACAAAATCTCCGAAGCACTGGCACTGGCACCGTTTACCAGAACCGCCATGGGAATAGTCAGTTCATGTTTTCCATCACTGTAATACTCTTCCCGTTTTCCGTTTTTATCCTCGGTGTAAACTACCAGTCCCTTGGGAAGGATCATGCCCGCAATATCCACCACGGCAGAAAGACTTCCTCCGGGATTGGAACGCAGATCCAGAATCAATGCCTCCATGCCGTCTCCCTGGAGCATTTCCAGGTTTTCCTTGAACTGGTTGGTAGTCACCTCATCAAATTCCGTAATCTGGATATAGCCAATCTTGTGATCATACATGGTGGCGTTGACGGTGTTATCCTCGATTTTCTTTCGGGTAATGGGAATTTCCAAATAGTCATCCACGCCCGTCCGCACGATGGTCAGTACCACCTGCGTGTTTTCTTCACCCCGCACCCGGCTGACAATTTCCTGCAAATCCATGTCGTAGGTGCTTTCTCCGTCCACCTTGTAAATCAGGTCGCCATCTTTGAGTCCAGACTCCTCTGCGGGAGTTCCTGACATCACTTCTTTAATAATGCCAAAGCCGGTGTCCTCATCCAGACTTAAGGTTGCTCCGATGCCATAGAAAATACCCTGGATGGATTCTGTCATTTCCTTCAGTTCTTCTGCCGAATAGTAAGCAGAATAAGGGTCTCCCAAAGATTCCACCATGCCACGGTAAATGCCGTTTTCCAGTTCTTCCCGGTCGATGTCCTCCTGATAGTAGTAGGTGTCAATCACCTGCTCAATCAGTTCCATTTTGCTGGTGACATTCTGAGTTACCACCGAAGCGGAGGGATCCCGGGATTCTGAAGTATCCTCACCCGCACTAACCTGAGTCTGCGCCTTATGGTTTACATAATTTATATAAACCTTTACGGTCACAAATGCCAGTACTGAGATAAGCAGTGCCGCAAACAGTCCCACAACGAGGCCTTTCAAAAATGAAGATGACTGTTTTTCGTTTTCCAATTTCTAATGATTCCTTTCTATTTCAAATAATTCCATGGATTTACATAGCTTCCATTCAGGCGCACGCTGAAATGCAGATGGTTTCCGGTGGATCTTCCGGTGGAACCCACTGCTGCAATCTGCTGTCCCCTGGCAACTACATCTCCCTTTTTCACATAGAGAGCGGAGGCATGCATGTAAATGGTATACAGGGTATTTCCGTGGTCAATCATAATGTAATTTCCCATGGAAGAGCTGTAGGATGCTGCCACCACTTCTCCATCATAGGCCGCCAGAATGGGGCTTCCCCCCGGTGCCGCCATATCCACACCGTTATGGAACTGCTGGGTTCCCAAAATCGGATGGATGCGATTTCCGTAATCATCGGAAATTCTTTTATAAGAAGGCGCCGGCCAAGCAAACACACCGCCGTCATAGGTAATTTTCGGATGCTCCGCATCATAAATTGCCTGCCGTTCTGCTGCCACCGCAGCCTCCAGATCCTTGATAATCTGGTTCTGCTCCGCGATGTCCGCCTCGTACTCCTTGATCGCCTGTTCCTTGTTGGAGATGTCGTAGGCATAGCTGTTGATCTGCTGTTCCTTCTCGCCGATCAATTCTTCTACCGCTTCCTTTTCCTTCTCCACATCTGCCTTGGCTTCTTCCAGTACTTCCTTGTCCGCCTCCAGTTGTTGTTTACATAACTCAACGTATTTTGTGGTGGCCACGTACTGATCCAGCATCTTGCGGTCATAGGCAGAAAGCTGTTCAATATAATCCGCCTTATTCAGCATATCCGGAAAGCTGTCCGCCGAAAACAGAAGCTCCAGATAGTAGTCATCGCCCTTTTCATACATGAATTTGATGCGCTTTTTCATCGCTTCATACTGGGCGTTTTCAATTTCGATCGCTTCATCCAGCTGCGCCTCTGTCTGGACAATCTGCGCGGTTTTGTCCTCAATCTGTGTCTCCAGGCTGGTGATGTTTTCCTGCATCCGGGTCATCTCGCCATCCAGCTGGGTGACATAGGCAGACAGGTTGCTTTTCACTGCTTCCAGTTCTTTTTTTATTTTTTTTACATCGGACAGATTCGCCTGCAGGGACTGTTTCTCCGTCTGCGCACTGGAAATCTGATTTTCCTTTTCCTTGATGGAATCCGATGTGATTTCATTCAAGGACAGTGCCTGCGACCGGGATGGAATGCAAAGAGCAATTCCCAGACACAAAAGCACACAAATAATCGGTTTGCGCTTTTTCATTCCCCAACTCCATTACACGCGCAAATGCTTGCGCACGGTGATAAAACTTCCCAGAAATCCGATTCCCACGCCCATGCCTAAAGAAACCGGTGTCAGTGTATGGAAAATCTCCTGTGCCGGCATAAAGGACAGCATCGAGGTGAGCATGGAAAAACGATCCATCACATACACCACAACCTTTTCATAAATCAGATACAGCGTTACCAGAGGTATCGCCGCACCGATCAGTCCAATCAGGATTCCTTCAATGACAAAAGGTGCCCGCACGAAAAAGTCGGTGGCTCCGATGTATTTCATAATGTTAATTTCTTCTTTCCGCACGGAAATACCGATGGTAACGGTATTGCTGATCAGGAAAATGGATACTGCCAGCAGAATCGCAATCATTCCCACGGAAATATAACCAATGAGGGCATTAACACCTGTCAGGGTACTTGCCAGAAGTACGGACTGGTTGATTTTACGGATACCGGGAATGGACTCCAGATAAGTCACCAGGGATTCCTGCATGGATACATCACTGAGATAAATCTGATAGTTTGAGGATCCTATCAGCGGATTCTCCTTAAATCCATCTGCATACTCGCCTAAATAATCCTGTTTGAAGCTGTTCCAGGCCTCTTCCTCTGAAATATAAACTACTTTAGAGACTTCCGTGCGCTTGGAAATCAGCTCACCGATTTCCTGAATTTGGGACTCCTCCAGGTCTTCATCAAAAAATACGGTGACGCACACGCCTTTTTCCACATTTCTCACCATATTTTGAAAGTTGGTCACAATCGCGTAAAACAGACCAAACAAAAACAGACAAGCTGCGATGGTGGCAATGGATGCGAGGGAAAACAGTTTATTCCGGAAAATATTCTTAAATCCCTGCTTGCAGGTATAAAGCAAGGTACTAATCTTCTTCATCGATATATCCCCCGTTTTTCTCGTCGCTGACAATGACTCCCTTACGCATGGTTACCACACGTTTTTTCATTTCATTGACAATTTCTCTGTTGTGAGTTACCACCAGAACGGTGGTTCCGCATTCATTGATCTCCTCCAGAAGTTTCATGATCTCCCAGGAGTTCTTCGGATCCAGATTACCGGTAGGCTCGTCGGCAAGAAGTACCTCAGGCTGATTCACCAGGGCTCTGGCCAGGGCGACACGCTGCTGCTCTCCACCGGAAAGCTGCTTGGGCTTCGCTTTATATTTGCCGGCCAATCCCACGGTTGCCAGCATGGATGGAACGTTTTTCCGGATCTCCTTTGCAGGGGCTTCCACAATTCTCTGGGCAAATGCCACATTCTCATAAACATTTAAATCTTTCAACAGACGGAAATCCTGGAATACCACGCCGATATTACGGCGGAATTCCGGAATCCTGCGATGTCTGATGCGGTTAAGATCATATCCCATCACCCGGATGGATCCCTCCGTGGGGGTAAGCTCCCGCAGCAGCAGCTTGATGAGCGTGGATTTACCGGAGCCGCTGTCTCCCACGATAAAAACAAATTCTCCTCTATTGATATGAAGGGAAATGCTATTTAATGCGGGCGCACCTGTGGAGTAAGCCTTGCTGACATTTTCCAGCGTGATAATCTCATTGCTGTCCACATCTTTTTTCCGCTTGCGCCGCTTTGTATCTTTTACTGCCAAACCGTTTCACCTGTCCCTTTTCATTCTATCTTAATAATTAAATGATTCCATATACTTCATGTATTTTACTACCATCAGCGCGATCTTGAAGGTAATGGCATCTTCAAAAACACGCAGATCCAGTCCCGTGCTCTTCTGCAGCTTGTCCAGACGATATACCAGCGTATTTCTGTGGATAAATAACTGTCTGGAGGTTTCTGATACGTTGAGGCTGTTCTCGAAGAACTTATTGATGGTAGTCAGAGTTTCCTCATCAAATTCATCCGGACTTTTTCCTCCGAAAATCTCACGGATGAACATTTTGCAGAGAGGGATGGGCAGCTGATAAATCAGACGGCCAATGCCCAGTTCGCTGTAGGCAATCACATCTCTCTCGTCAAAGAAAATTTTGCCCACATCCAGTCCCATTTTGGCTTCTTTATAAGAACGGCTGACTTCCTTGATCTCTCCAACAGTCGTGCCGTATGCCACCCTCACATTCTTAAAGCCTTCTTTCTGAAGATAAGTCACAAAGGACTTCGCTGCTTTATCAATGTCCTTGTTGCTGTCTCCGTCCGTCAGATCTTTAACTACAATCACATTGTTTTCATCCACGGCAGTAATAAAATCCTTGCTGCCCACACCAAAATTGGTGCGGATTATCTCCAACGCGTTATTATCTTTTCCGTTGTCAGACTCAATAATCATAACCACGCGTTTGGCATCCGCCTGAATGTGCAGTTTTTTCGCACGACTGTAAATATCCACCAGAAGCAGATTATCCAAAAGCAGATTCTTAATAAAATTATCCTTATCAAAGCGCTCTTTATAAGCTACCAGCAGATTCTGGATCTGAAAAGCCACCATTTTACCGATCATATAGACATCTTCGCCCATGCCTCCGGCAATCAATATGTACTCCAGCTGCTGCTCATCGTAAATTTTAAAGTACTGATAGCCCTGAATTTCCTGGGAATCTGCAGGAGATGCTGCAAACTCCAGTGCTGCGGAAGAGCAGAAGGCCATATCTGCTGTGGCTGCCACTTCCTTACCGTCTGTGTCCATCACACTCAGGTCTACTCTTGCAATTGCCTTCAGACCTTCGATTGTGTTCTGTAAAATCTGATTTGAAATCATATTTCCCGCTCCTTTAACATTCTATGCAAGTTGAACAATGCATTTTTCGTGTTAATTTATATTTTTTCTACACCCGCCTACTATTTTAATCTAAAGTTACAAATAAATCTACCTGCAAATGAAAAGATTTTGTGTATTTTTTATGTATTTCTGTAAAAAAATTCCGTGGAAGGCACGAAAAAAGTAACAATCCATTACTTTCGTCATAGTTCAGGCGGAAAATAACAATGCAGCCTTAGAACATCCTTGTTAATTTTCCCAAAAGATAGTATAATAGTCCTATTGATATATGTGTTAAGGAGACAGTCCTGTGGAGCTTACAAAAGAAACCATACTCATTGTGGATGATTCCCGTTTTCATCGAACGGTAATCAAAGAACTGTTCAGCGATCACTTTCACCTGCTGGAAGCTGTTTCCGGGTTGGAGTGCATACGCATCATAAAAGAAAATGCAGAAAATATTGATCTGATCCTGTTAGACCTGGTTATGCCCGGCATTGACGGCTTTGAGATTTTGCGCCTCAGGCAGGAGATGCAGGATTTTCTTGATATTCCGGTCATTGTTCTCACCACCAGTGACACTCATGAAATCCAGGCAAAAACCTATGAACTGGGGGCAAACGATTTTCTGGTGAAGCCCATTGATAAAGAAACTGCCCTGTCCCGCATCAGAAACCTGTTAAAATCGCAGCAACGCATTAAATCATTGATTGATAAATATGTAAAGTTCAGAATCAAGGCCGAGCTTGATGAAATGACAGGTCTTTTTAACAAAGCCACCACCATCAGCCATGTCACCAATATTCTGTCCCGGCATCCGGGGGAACAGCATGCTCTCATGGTTTTTGATATCGATAATTTCAAGGCAATCAACGATGTGTACGGACACACGGTAGGAGATCACACTATTTCCATCATTTCCAGCCTCATCGCCTCCCAGTTTTCCGGATCGGAAATCGTAGGAAGAATCGGCGGCGATGAATTTGTGGTGTTTTCCCAGAATGTTTCCTCTCAAACGGAGCTTTATTGCAAAATCGATGAGTTGTTGTCCATCATCGCCGTAAAGGAAAACCTATCCATTCCGGATAATGTGACCGTCAGCATCGGTCTTGCCTTTTCAGATCCGCAGGACACTCATTACGATACTCTGTTTGCCAAGGCAGATGAAGCACTTTACGAATCCAAACATGCCGGAAAAGGATGCTGCCGCGAATACGGTATCTCCGATACCAGTCAGAATGAGCAGGAACGCATCGTTCTGGTCATGACCGGATCCCGTAATATTTTAAGCATGCTGGATTTTGCCAGTGGCCCTTCTGTCAAAATCCGACAGGTTTATTGTTATGATGACCTGCTGGACGCTTTCTCCGGATCGATTTCCACCCTTTCCGGTCTTTATCTTGATATTTCCGAAGAGGAAGACCATGGTCTGGAGCTTTTGGAGTTTGTGGAAAAGCTTCCTCTTGGAACCACTCCGGTGGTTGCGATATGCCGCGAGGGCTGTATGGAGCAAATCCGTTTTGCTGCATCCCATGCCTTTATCAGCGATCTGCTGTTCACACCACTGGAAGCCACCCTATTAAAGCGCCGCATTGCCGCACACGAAAAACAAGCACAGAAGTTTTAAGCTTCTGTGCTTGTCTTTTCGTACTGTAATAATTGCCTTACTAACATCTGCCGGCTGTGCCTGGTCCGCAGGCGGTCCGTTAATGTATCACGGCTCTTCTTTAAGATTTCTTCCGGACGGAATGCAAACCACACTGCCGCATTCAAGTATCTGCGTCCTTCCCGCATAAGCTGTGACTGTACCGGAAAAGGAAGCACGGAGAGTATTACCCTGGGCGCCGCCTCATTGAGATCGTTCATAAGATTTTCCATTTTTTCTTCCACCGAATATACATGGGTTCCGGCAAAAAGCACCTTAGGACTTACCGCTGCAATCTCCTGTCTCAGCCACTGCAGCTGCTCTGCCGTCTCCGTCAAAAGATATACGCTATTATGTTCCCGGACATTTCTTCGGATAAACTCTTTGAAATAAATTCCGCTCTCCGTCTCACGTCCATGCTCCTTCAAAGACAGTCCCAAAGCAATGCGTGTCTCCCTATCATCCAGAACCGTCATATCCGCAGCTTCCAGAAACTGCCGGTAAGACTCATCCTTTCCGGCCTCCACCAGTATATCCGCGGACAGATTCACGATCGTATTTAATGCGCCATTTCTAAGAAAAGAGTCCGTATGAACCATAGCCTCTTTGAGCGAATAACTTCGCAGTGTTACCCCTAACACATTGATTGTCTCCATATACCATACCTCTACGGGCAATGATTATAGCAAATTGTCTTTTTCATTGCAAGTATAGTGTTTGATTTTGTGCGTTTTGCACAAAACTTATTGTAGTACAACTTCGATGATCATATAGGACAACGCCAAAACCACACCGACGACCAAGGGGAATGTCAGGATCTTTTCGCCCGGCTGCTTACGGTTATTCCAAACAGCACACATCTGCGTCTGCCGCCCCTCATTTTGGGAAATCCACGCCAGTACACAGCCTGCCAGTGCTGTGGTTATGCAGGCGAGCATCAGATAAATGCCAATACTCATCTGTAATTCCATTCCGGAAAGCTCCGCATCCTGCATGGTTTCATAGACTTGCGGCGCCATGCGGCTGATGAGAAACAATTCCAGACTGCTGCTGGCATTAAACACAACGTGAATAATCATGGCTCCCCAGAGGCTGTCTGTTGCTTCCAGTGCCAGGGCAAGACCTAAACCGAGTACCATGGCATAGCCTGCCTGGTTAAAATTCATATGCATCAGCCCAAAAAGAATAGCCGAAAGCCACAGGGCTTTCCACGCCCCGCTCCGTTCCCTGCAGGTTCTGTAAATCACGCCCCGGAAAACCAGTTCCTCACAAAAAGGAGCGTTCACAGCAGTAAAAAACAGCATAGCCGGCAATCCCAGTTCCAGGATCCCACTGCTGAGGGAAACCACCCGGTTTTCCACAAACAGCATGGAGACAGCATTGCAAAGGGTCGCCAGGGGGATCAGCAAAAATGCATACAGTACCAGCATCCCTGCCGAAGAAATTTTTATTTTGTGAAACCCCAGCCTGTCCAAAAGGCTTCTCTTATCGTTTCTCCCCGTCAGGAGTAAAAAGAGCAGCGCAGGAACAACAATCACGGCTTCGCTGAGAATAAAATTTCCCGCAAGCGGCAGTTTTTCTCCAAAGGATGTAAAGGACATGGCCAATACCAGTCCGATATGCAGCAAAATGGTGGTCAGAAACATCCACCCCAGATGTTTATTTCGCATGGATTCCCTTCTCCGTAATTTCGATTTTACCGCTCTTCAGCAGACTGCCCACCGCGCGTTTAAATTCATTTTTACTCATCTGGGTCTCTCTCCGGATTACTTCCGGTGACGCCTTATCGTTAAAGGGCAGTCTGCCATCATACTCCATCATCATCTGCCATACCTTTTCTGCATCCGCACTGATCTGAAGATATGCCTTTTCCCTCACGCTCAAGGACAGTTTCCCGTCCGGTTTCACCTCTGCCACTCTCGCTTCAATGACCTGGCCGGTGTGGACATTCCCGTACATTTCCTTTCTGGGAATCATGGCGCTGTAGCAGTCATCCACCGCCACATAGGCACCGTACTCCGGGTTGATCTCATAGACAAAGCCGGTTACTTTATCATCTTTCTGATAAGGGCTGTCCGTCTTCAGATCGTGATAAATATTCATGGATGCGCAGAGCCGTTTGCTCTTATCCACATAGAGCTTTACCAGGCACTCATCCCCTGGACGAACCTTTCCCATCTGCTCTTTGAAAGGCAGGAGCAGATCCTTTTCCAGTCCCCAATCCAGGAAGGCTCCGATCTTACCCACCTGTTTTACCTGTAATCTGGCCAGTTCCCCAATCACAATGCCCGGTGTGCGGGTGGTTGCGATGAGCCGGTCACTGGAATCCCGATAGAGGAACACCGTGATTGCATCCCCCGGCTTGGTGCCGGCAGGCACCTGTTTGATGGGAAGAAGTACTTTTTCATCCGGGTTTACCCTGGCGGATTCTGCCAGGTATACGCCGAAATCTACTATTTTTACGACCTCAAGAGTCTGTTTTTCTCCTAAACGAAGCATATGCTTAACCATACCTTTCTATTTTTATTTTAATATAACTATTCAGAACCACATTCGCAAAACCGCGGTTTCACCGCTTTCCTTTTGCTCATGCGGTTATCTCGCCATATAAATTTGCTGTTCTACCCGCATGCAAGCATGTGTAGAAAGCAAATTTGCATGGCTCTGAATAGTTACATTTTGATAACGGTTCCATTGTTATAGGAACTGTATCATGCAATAGGAATTGCCCTGTCTGTCATTCAGAGCCACCGTCACCTGTCCCGGCTCCTGTACCGCCAGGGGACAAATCACATCTCCCAGCAGTGCCGCCTTTTTAAATTCCGCCCGCAGTTCGTGTACACGAAAAGCATCGGGAAGAAATGCGGCTGCCATGCGGATATACTGACCGTTATTGACATGGTGGTTGGTGTCCAGGTGATAGGGATGGATCAGAATTTCTTCCCCCGTTCTGCCCTCTCGGGGAGCCGCGATTTTACGGGGAGCATATTCCATCTCCAGCTTTGGTTCCATGCCATAAAGAGCAATCATTTCCTCCGGCACTCTGGTGGGGCGCATCTGATCCGTATCCAGATAGGTCCACAGGGAATTGGCATAGGCCAGTCTCGTTCCGTCCCGGGCCTCCAGCACAAAATTACGATAACCCAGGAAACCCTTCATCTCATAGGCAAAGGTTCCTACTCTCACCTGATCTCCGATCTTCGGATGCTTGTCCATGATGATCTGCCAGTTATTCAAAACCCAGGCTTTATGATTTTCCTTAAGATAACCCATTCCTACTCCCAGATCTTCCGATTGGAAAGTGGTGCAATCCTGAAAATAGTCCAACAGGGATTCCATGGTCAGGAATCCTTCGCTGTCACATTCGCTGTAGCGGATTCTGCTGTCAAAGGTGTACATCTGAATCTCTCCCTTTTCTTATTCTTTTCTATCTTAACATAAAAAGAGGGGGATGTGTTAGAAAATCGTTGGGGGAGACCGGGCATAGCCCATAAGCACTGCAAAAAGCCGTATCTTATATGTACTTTTTCAGAGTCTTTATGAATTCTCAACCCATAAGCACCCGATAGGAGTGTATCCTTATGGGTCTGATTTGATCAAAAAGTGGTGATTTGGAGTCCAAAAGTCTCTTAATGGACATATAAGAGTCACTGCAAAATCCGTTTTATAGGTACGCCATCCATTCGTGGAGCTTCAAAGTACCCATAAGAATCTCAGATAATTCCTCCTTATGGGTTTGCCATGAAGTTGAGGCACCTTTCAGGAAATGGGAAGGCTTTAATTGTCAGGGCATAGCCCTGTTTGTAAGAAAAAAGACCCGGAAGATTGTATGTAGATTTTATTCGTCAGGGCACAGCCCTGTTTGTAAACAAAAAACACCAGAAAATGATTTCTACAAAGCAGGGCATAGCTCTGCTCATAATCAGCACCACCAGCTTAGCTGGTGGTTTGCTCTGCGGCTATAAGCCGCTGTTCCCTGCTTGCCTCTAAAGAGGCTCTGAAAAGTTCGCCTTCCGCACTGCAGTCACGGGCTGGCTCTAAAGAGCCTCTTTTATTTGCCTTTTTCTACCGGCTCACCCGTAAACGGGTCAATGTACTCTTTCAATGACATCTGGTCATACTCCAAATCTTCTCTTAGCTGGTTTCGGATATACTCTTCGATTTTCTTTGCATTTTTTCCTACTGTATCGACATAATATCCTCTACACCAGAAATGACGATTTCCATACTTGTACTTCAAGTTGGCATGCCTTTCAAATATCATTAGCGAACTTTTTCCTTTCAGATATCCCATAATTTCTGACACACTGTACGTTGGTGGAATCCTTACAAACATGTGTATATGATCTGGGCACACTTCTGCCGCAATAATCTCTATTCCCTTCCTTTTGCACAGTTCACTTAGTATTCGGGCAATATCTGCTCTTATCTTCCCATATACAACTTTTCTTCTAAACTTCGGTGCAAACACAATATGGTACTTACATTCCCATTGTGTATGTGCTAAACTGTTTTTATCCATCTGGATACCTCCTTTGCTTTATTTGTGCGGTTGGCGAACCTGCACTCATTATAGCAAAGGAGGTTTTTACTTGAAGCTAAAGCTGTCTGGGGACACATCTGCATAGCAGGTGGTTTATTTTTACTGTGAATACAAACAAAAAGACTCGGAAATTTCTTTCCGAGTCTTTTTGTTATGAGCAGGGCTACCAGGATTCGAACCTGGAAATGACGGAGTCAGAGTCCGTTGCCTTACCGTTTGGCGATAGCCCTTCAACAGATATTGATTATACGTGATATCGATTCATTTGGCAAGTCTTTTTTTTAAATTTTTCAAAAAATATGTAAAAAAGTTGATTTGTGATGAATTTTCCTCCCGGAAAATCGAAAACAGGGTCCTATACGGACCCTGCTTCCTATATAAAACAAACATGAAAAGAAGGAACAAATTTTGATAATTTCTAAACCTCAAACATCAGTTCTCCGTAGGTAGGGAACGGCCACATCTCTTTGTCTACGATCATCTCCAGTTCGTCAGCGGGCTGACGCAGCTGCGCCATAATTTCCTTTACGGTATCCTTGTAGAAGAATGCCTGCTGTTTTGCATCCTCGATTGCCGCAGCTTCCTTCTCTGCTTTCTTCAATGCCTCCAGAGCAGTCTGTATTTTGGTCAGCTTCCCGGATACTTCTTTTAACAGCTCTACCTGAACGGAGGCATCCACACCTGCTGTCTTTACCGCATTGACAGTATCAGCCAGGCTCTTACTGTATTTCACTGCCGCAGGAACAATCTGCTTGCCTGCCATATCAATCATGGTCAGAGCCTCGATATTGATGGTCTTCGCATAGGTTTCATAAATGATTTCCTCACGGGACTCCAGTTCGGTCTTGGTGAAGATATGGAATTTCTCAAATAATGCTACTGCTTTGGGAGTGGTCAGGGTGCCTGCCGCCTCAATCATGGATTTGATGTTGGGCAGACCGCGTCTCTCCGCTTCCGCAACCCACTCGTCAGAGTAGCCATTGCCGTTGAAAATAATTCTCTGATGCTCAGTCAGATACTGTTTAATCAGGTCATGTACCGCTACATCGAAGTCATCTGCTTTTTCCAGAATATCCGCAGCCTCACAGAAAGCCTCTGCAACAATGGCATTTAAGGTGGTGTTGGGGCTGGCGATGGAGTCAGCGGAACCAACCATACGGAACTCAAATTTATTGCCGGTGAAAGCAAAAGGTGAGGTACGGTTACGGTCGGTTGCATCCTTATCCAGATCAGGAAGGGTGGATACACCGGTCTGCAGCTTGCCGCCCTCTTTTGCATGGTCAGCAATACCGGTCTCAATTAACTGTGTTACCACATCTTCAAGCTGCTCGCCCAGGAATACGGAAATGATTGCCGGAGGCGCCTCGTTGGCTCCCAGTCTGTGGTCGTTACCAACATCGGAAGCAGACTGGCGGAGCAGATCCGCATGCGTGTCAACAGCCTTCAGGATGCAAGCCAGTACGAAGAGGAACTGGATGTTTTCATTGGGGGTATCACCGGGCTCCAACAGGTTCATGCCGTCATCGGTGGTGATGGACCAGTTGTCATGTTTACCGGAACCGTTCACACCTGCATAGGGTTTCTCATGTAACAGGCATGCCAGGTCATGGCGGTATGCCACACGCTTCATTGCCTCCATAATCAGCTGGTTGTGATCTACGGCAACGTTTGCAGTCTCATAAATAGGAGCCAGCTCATGCTGTGCAGGAGCAACCTCGTTGTGCTGGGTTTTTGCAGTTACACCCAGTTTCCACAGCTCCTCATTTAAGTCTTTCATGTATGCGCCCACGCGCTCTTTGATAACGCCGAAGTAATGATCCTCCATCTCCTGTCCTTTGGGAGCGGGAGCACCGAACAGGGTTCTGCCGGCATAAATCAAATCTTCACGTTTCTCATAATTTTTCTTATCAACCAGGAAATATTCCTGCTCCGGTCCTACAGAAGCTACAACCTTGGTTGCGGTGGTATTGCCAAACAAGCGGACAATACGCATTGCCTGCTCGCTTAATGCCTCCATGGAACGAAGTAAAGGGGTCTTTTTATCCAGTGCCTCACCGGTATAAGAGCAGAATGCGGTGGGAATGCAGAGAATCTTGCCGCAGCCGGACTCTTTAATAAATGCAGGAGAGGTAATATCCCATGCGGTATAGCCTCTTGCCTCAAAGGTCGCACGAAGTCCGCCGGAAGGGAAAGAGGATGCATCCGGCTCACCCTTGATTAACTCCTTACCGGAAAACTCGGTAAGCATTTTTCCATCTGCATCGGGATGGGATACAAATGCATCATGTTTCTCTGCCGTGATGCCTGTCAAAGGCTGGAACCAATGAGTATAATGGGTTGCTCCCTTTTCCTCTGCCCAATCCTTCATCGCTTTTGCTACGACATTTGCAGTTGCCATGGAAAGCTCGCCGCCCTGATCCATGACCTTTCTCACTTCTTTGTACGCATTCTTCGGCAGACGCTCCTGCATCGTGCTGAGTGTGAATACGTTCTGACCAAAAATTGCTTCCACGTTACTCATTTTCCAACTCTTCCTTTCGTCTTAGTTTTATGGGGTTCCCGCATGATGAGGATAGAATCCTTCTTGGAGAATTCTCCTCTGAAACAAAAAAAAGATGCTCCAGGTGATCTGGAACATCTTTGTTCTGTGACTAAAATAAACTACTTTTCGCAAAAAAGCAAGACCCTATATGCATTTTTGTGATTTTTTCAAAATATCACAGGGAAACCGTTCCAAAACTATCCATATTGTACAGTATGATATGGAGAACGGTCAATGTGTATTTTCGACACGAAGCAAATCAAAGGGGGAAGGTTTCTGGGTAAGTTGCACATGAAGACTCTGCTGCGGGTGGGGGGCGCTCTCCACGCTCTCCCCCTCATCGGTCCTCATGCCCAATACCTCCGCCTTCACATTGCTTCCGTCCGGTTTCATAATCTCGATGTGGTCGCCCACACAGAATTTATTCCGCTGGGTAATATGGGCAGCACCGTCTGCGTCCACCCCTTCCACAATGCCTAAATAGATAAATTCGTTTACATAAGTATTATTATCGTAAATCTGTGCCTCATCGGTGGGTTTTCCGAAATAAAATCCGGTGGTGAACTGGCGATAGGTACACTTGCTGATTTCCGCCTTGTACCAGTCCATATTTTCCAGATATTTCCGGTGAGCTTGGAAATAATCATCAATCGCCCTACGGTAAGTGCGCGCCACGGTCGCCACATACAGGGCGGTTTTCATCCGGCCTTCGATCTTAAAGCTGTCAATTCCAGCCTCCACCATTTCCGGTATATGTTCGATCATGCAGAGATCCTTGGAATTAAAGATAAAGGTTCCCCGCTCATTTTCTTCGATAGGAAGGTACTCACCGGGACGGCTTTCCTCCATCACCGCATATTTCCAGCGGCAGGGATGGGTACAGGCGCCCTGATTGGCATCCCGTCCTGTGAAATAATTGCTGAGCAGGCATCGTCCGGAATAGGAAATGCACATGGCGCCATGGATGAAACATTCCACCTCCAGATCCTCCGGAATGCGTTCTTTGATTTCCTTAATCTCCCGCAGGGAAAGTTCTCTGGCAGCAACCACTCTTTTGGCTCCCTGCTCCCGCCAGAACCGGTAAGTCATATAGTTGGTATTGTTGGCCTGAGTGGACACATGAATATCAATCTCCGGACAGATTTCCCTTGCCAGGGTAAACATACCGGGATCTGCCACAATAAGGGCATCGGGCTTCAATTCCTTCAATTCTTCAAAATAATGTCCCGCTCCCGGCAGATCATCATTATGAGCCAGAATGTTGGCAGTGACATGGACACGGACTCCATGTTCATGGGCAAAGGCAATGCCCTCCCGCATGTCCTCCATGGAAAAGTTTTTCGCTTTGGCCCGAAGTCCGTAAGCCTCACCGCCGATATAGACAGCATCTGCGCCGAACATCACCGCAGTTTTTAACACTTCCAGGCTGCTGGCCGGGATCAGTAATTCCGGTTTCTTTCTCATTGTTTCAACCTTTCTTTTCCTGTGGAACGTTTCCTTACGCAAGGCCGCCTACACCGGAAGACTTCGCTTTGTGCAGACTGCCACACCGTCCCCCACAGGTAAAATCACCGTAGTCAGTTCCGGGTGATGTTTCAGTTCATAGAGATAATCCCTCATCCGGCTGTGAATGGTGCGGTTTCTTCTGGTCACTGCATAGCGGGACTCCATGATATCCCCATCCTGCAGCACGTTATCGGACACCAGCAGTCCTCCGGGTTTTAACAGCCGGAGAACCTCCGGTAAAAAGGCAAGGTATTGTCCCTTCGCCGCATCCATAAAGATCAGGTCATAGCTTTCGTCCAGTGTGGGGAGAATCTCCCGGGCATCTCCCTCCAGCAGGGTGATCTCCTTTTCCTTCCCTGCCCGGGCAATATTTTCCCTGGCAATGGGAATTCGTTTCTCATAATTCTCTATGGTGGTAATATGGCAGCCTTCCGGTGCATAAGTGCTCATCAACAACGCAGAAAAACCAATGGCAGTTCCCACTTCCAGAATCTGCATGGGCTGGCCAGCCGCCAGCAAAAACTTCATAAAGCTCTGCATATCTGTGCGGATAATCGGCACATTGGTCTTGATGGCTTCCTCTTCGATCTGATTTAAAAACGGCGTATTCCCCGCATCCAGGGAGTTGATAAAGGTGGTCATTCTCTCATCTACGATCATTGTTATTCCTCAGCACTGTCTGCTTCCCCTTCGGTTTCCTGCACAGACTCTTCCTCCGTTTCCTGGACCGGAGCTGTCGGAAGGGTTTCCTCCGTTTCCTGGCTTTCCTCCGTCTCTGCCGCCGCTGTCATGATCGCCAGCATTTCATCGGCCGTCATGGAGGAACTCAGAGTGTAGATACCCGGCTGTATCTTGCCGTGATAGTCCGAGATCCGTTCCTGTAGGGCAAAAAGCTTTGCATCCCGGATCAAGCCCTTGGACTCCAACAGCTGTCCCACTTCCTTTGCACTTTTTCCACTGGTGACAGACACGGTGACTTCCCTCCCGGTGCCCTGGGAAACCGCCGGTTCTGTAAAGAGCCGGTAGCCATAATCGTAGGCGGTGGATGCTCCCTTATAGATAAGCAGAATCGCCGCCACGATAATGACTACTTTTAATACGATGCTGAACACTGTTGCAAAAACCTGATTTGTTTTCAATTCTTTCCTCCATGACCGCAGCCTATGCATTATGGCTATTGCGGTGATATAAAATCAATCGCCTCCGTGAGCTGCATCTGTATTCTCTGCATGAGACGGCATAAATCCAGTTCTGCCTGAAGAAAGTCAGAAACAAGCGGAGATTCGCGGAAGCTTTCGTATTCTTTATTAAAGGCGTCTATTTTGTCCAACATATTTTCACTAGGCTCCACAGACTGCAGTTCAAAATTTTTCCTGCGGAATTCATTGATCTGCTCCAGCAGTCCCGTCTGTTTCTCAATTTTTTCCACCTGCACACGATAATTGCGGTAGGTCTGTGAATCCCTGATACACTGTGCCAGGATTTTCACCTGGGCATCTATCTTTTCCATCTTTAACTTCCTCCAAAGACCTCGTCCCTAGACTTCCATAATGATGGGCAGAATCATAGGACGGCGTTTTGTCTTTTTCCAGATATAATCACTCAGGGAATCCTTAATGGTACCTTTGAGTTTTCCCCAGTCGGTAATGCCGCGTTCCAGGCAGCTGTCTACTGCATCGCTGACTACGACACGCATATTTTCCATCAGCTCATCGGATTCTTTTACATAGACAAAGCCGCGGGATACGATATCCGGTCCGGATGCCAGGGCTCCGGTATACTGATCCAGTGCCATGACTACGATCATAATGCCGTCTTCTGCCAGATGCTGACGATCCCGCAGTACCACATTTCCTACATCTCCCACACCCAGTCCGTCCACAAGGATCACGCCGTTTTGTACCTGTCCGGTAACCTCTGCATGTTCTTCATCCAGCTCCAGCACATCGCCGGACTGGATCATCAGGATGTTTTCCTTGGGAATTCCCAGCTGTCTGGCAATATTTGCCTGTGCCTTGCGGTGTTTAAATTCACCGTGAATAGGAATGGCATACCTGGGCTGTACTAAAGTATAAATGAGCTTGATCTCTTCCTGACAGGCATGTCCGGACACATGGACATCCTGGAAAATGACATCCGCGCCCTTCTGCAGCAGTTCATTGATGACATTGGTAACCGCCTTCTCGTTGCCCGGAATCGGGTTGGAGGAGAAAATAACGGTATCCCCGGGGCCGATGGAAATTTTCTTGTGCATATCCCCTGCCATGCGGCTGAGGGCAGCCATGCTTTCCCCCTGGCTTCCTGTGGTAATGATGACGGTCTGCTCATCGGTATAGTTTTTCAGCTGTTCAATATCAATCAGCGTATTTTCCGGAATACTGATGCACCCCAGACTGGTGGCAGTCTCCACAATATTGACCATGCTGCGGCCTTCCACCACAACTTTTCGACCGAATTTGTAGGCAGTGTTGATGATCTGCTGCACACGATCCACGTTGGATGCAAAGGTTGCAATGATCATGCGGGTATTCTTATGCTCCTGGAACAGGGTATCAAAGGTTTTACCCACGGTCCGCTCCGACTGGGTAAAGCCGGGACGTTCTGCATTGGTGGAGTCGCACATCAATGCCAGGACCCCTTTTCTGCCGATTTCCGCAAAGCGCTGCAAATCGATGGCATCGCCAAATACCGGGGTGTAGTCCACCTTAAAGTCGCCGGTGTGGATGACGGTTCCTGCAGGGGAATAGATCGCCAGTGCTGCCGCATCCACAATACTGTGGTTGGTTTTAATGAATTCCACGCGGAACTGTCCCAGATTGATGGACTGGCCAAACTTCACCACTTTCCGCTTGGTGCCCCGCATGAGATTATGCTCTTTCAATTTATTTTCAATGATTCCCATAGTCAGGCGTGTGGCATAAATGGGCATATTTAACTGCTTCAGGACATAGGGGATCGCTCCGATGTGATCCTCGTGTCCGTGGGTGATCATCAGACCCTTCACCTTGTCCATATGATCCATCAGATAGGTGATGTCCGGGATGCAAAGGTCAATTCCCAGCATATCATCATCAGGGAAAGCCAGACCGCAGTCCACCACAATAATACTGTCCTCGTACTCGAAGGCAGTAATGTTCATACCGATTTGTTCCAGTCCTCCCAAGGGTATAATTTTCAGCCTTGAGGCAGCACTGGTCTCTGTTTTTTTCTTCAAATAAATTACCTCTCGTTTCCTTTCAAAAATATGTATTAGTTCAGTTCTATATCATCTAACAGATTCTCAAAAACAGCGGCAACTGCCTGCAGCTCGTCGTCCTCTGACACGATCTCATACAGTGCTTCTGCATCTTCCTCTGTTGAAAGATCCTTTAAAATCAGGGCTTCTCCGTCGCCCTCCTGGGTATCCGTTACCAGAATATAGGTAACGCCGCCTAATTTCGTCTGTTCAAGGACGTAAAAATCCACCGGAGTTTCTTCCCCCTCCGGGATAAACGTAATCTTCTCTAACTGATCTGCCAAAATAATCTCCTAATTTGTCTCTGTCTGTTTCGCCTGATTGGCACGATAATCCAGATATCCCTGCAAAATCAGGGAAGCTGCGATCTGATCCACATAGTCTTTGCGATGTTCCCTGCGAATGCCTGCCTCCATCATGGTGCGGTCCGCTGCCACGGTGGTGAGACGCTCGTCCCACATGGTAACCGGCAGACCGGTACGCCGTTCCAGCTTCTCCTTGAATTCCAGGGAAAGCTCTGCACGGACTCCCAGTGTGTCGTTCATGTTTTTGGGTAACCCCAGCACAATCTCACCAACCTCGTATTCCCCGATCAGCTCCTCGATCCGGGCCAGAGTCTGGCGCAGTTTATTTTCTTCTTTTCTCCGAATGATCTCCAGCCCCTGCGCCGTGATCAACAGCGGATCACTTACCGCCACTCCCACGGTTTTGGAGCCAAAATCCAAACCCATAATGCGCATAGGGTCTATTACTCCCAATTCTTTGTCTTGATGTACTCTGTAAGAAGTTCTTCCACCAGCTCGTCCCGTTCTACTTTCATGATGAGGCTGCGGGCATTCTTATGACTGGTAATATAAGTGGGATCACCGGACATAATATAGCCGACGATCTGATTCACCGGATTGTAACCCTTCTCGGTCAGTGCCTCATAAACGGTGGAAAGAACAACCTGAACACCGGTCTCTGGTTCTGTCTGTACTTTGAAATATTGTGTGTTTCCTAAGTCCTGCATCTTGTCACGCCCTTATACTAACAATGTTACAACTATAATCTTCTTTAGTGTAACCCATCTTTTCGCAAAATTCAATGGGCGATTAAGATTTCATTGGTGAGGAATCCTTCCGGCACTCCACGCCAGATCTGATTGCTCCGGGCGATACCGTCTGCAGGTACGGCCACCTTCACATACTCCTTCGTGTGGCCGATCTGGTATCGCTGCCCGTCGATTTCCTTTTCTTCCTCCAGAAGCACCTCCACCTCTTTTCCCAGGTAAAAGCTTCGGAAATTCTTGGATTGTCTTGTTTCCATCTCCAGCAGCACCTCGCTGCGGACTGCTTTCTCATGTTCTGTCAGCTGCCCCGGCATATCCGCTGCTTTCGTCCCCTTTCTCCGGGAATATTTGAAAATGTGCATTTCAAAAAGGCAGATCTGTTCCAGAAAATTGCGGGTAATCTCAAATTCTTCTGCCGTTTCTCCAGGGAATCCCACGATTACATCCGTGGTAATGGCAGGATGCTCAAATTTGCGGCGAAGCAGTTCTACCTTTTCCAAGTATTCCCCTGCAGAGTAGTGTCTATTCATCCGCTGCAGCACAGAATCACATCCGCTTTGGAGAGACAGATGGAAATGAGGGCAGATTTTCTCCATGGAAACCAGGGCATCTGCAAACTCTTCCGTAATAATTCTTGGCTCCAGGGAGCCCAGGCGGATTCGTTCCACACCGGGAATTGCATGGATTGCCTGCAAAAGCTCCAGCAAATGTGAAGTGTTCCATTCTTTTGCGGCAAATTCATAGGAGACCCCATCAAAATCCAGTCCATAAGAACTCAGATGAATCCCGGTAACCACAATTTCCCGGTATCCCTTTTCTGCCAGTGTCCCCACTTCTTTGCAGATATTCTCCACGCTCCGGCTTCGCACTCTTCCTCTGGCAAAGGGAATAATGCAGTATGTACAGAACTGGTTGCATCCGTCCTGCACCTTGATATAAGCCCGGGTGTGCTCTGCCGTCTGGGTAAGCTGCATGTCCTCATAGACATCGGTATGATTGATGTCCAGAATGTTCATGTCAGCCTGATGGCCTTCCGGCTCAGTGCTTTCTATCCCACCGGACAGTTCGTGGCGCTGCAGATACTCTTCCAGAATTTCCGGAAGCTGGGTTTTCCGGTTGTTGCCCACCGCGATGTCCACCGCCAGATCTTTTTCCACGGTTTCACTGTCAGTCTGCACATAGCATCCTACCGCCACCACGATGGAATCCGGATTTAATTTCTTTACCCGGTGAAGCATCTGGCGGCTCTTCCGGTCTGCTATATTTGTCACCGTACAGGTGTTGATAATATAAATATCAGCTTTCGTATCAAATGGTACAACCTGATAGCCTTTTTCTTGTAACATTTGTTGCATAACTTCTATTTCATATGCATTGACTTTACATCCTAAATTATGGAATGCTACACTTTTCATACAATTCACCATTTTTTTTGTGTTGTTTTATCATTGACTTTTATTTCCTGAACCCTTACTATAGATGCAGAAGGTATCAAAAGGAGGTAATTTCAATGAAAACTGTACAGATCTCTTTAAATTCTATCGACAAAGTAAAATCTTTCGTAAATGATATCACAAAATTCGATTACGATTTCGATTTAGTTTCCGGTAGATATGTCATCGACGCTAAGTCCATCATGGGAATCTTCAGCTTAGACCTGTCCAAGCCCATCGACTTAAACGTACATGCTGAGGGAAACGTTGACGAAGTTCTGGCTATCTTAAAGCCCTACATGATCTAAGATTCGTCTTCGTGTACATGACCGCTGAAGCGGTCCTCTTCAAAAGAAAATTTTGCCGAGCAGGTAAACACCTGCTCGGTTTTTTTTATGACTCGGCTTTTACAATAATCAACTCATCATTATCTAAAGCGGTCTGCATCAGTTCATCCAGCTTTTCCTTGGCTGCTGCCTCATGGCGGCGGATGACTTCCAGATTCGGTTTGGTCACAGGATGCTTTGCCACGAAGATGGTACAGCAATCCTCGAAGGGCAGAATGGAGGTTTCATAAGTGTCAATCTTTTTGGAGATTGCCACAATATCCTCTTTATCAAAGGCAATGAGAGGACGGTAAACCGGCAGGTCGCATACATCGTTGGTGCAGTTTAAGCTCTGCATGGTCTGGGATGCCACCTGACCGATGCTCTCACCGGTGACTAAGCCTAAACAGTCTGTCTCCTTCGCAATATGCTCCGCAATCCGCATCATATAACGGCGCATAATGATGGTCAGCTCCTCATGGGGGCAATTCTCGTAAATATGCATCTGCACATCGGTGAAGTTAATCACATGGAGATAGATAGGGCCGGTGTATTTTGCCACCTTTTTCGCCAAATCCACCACTTTCTGCTTGGCACGCTCACTGGTGTAGGGCGGTGCATGGAAGTAAACCGCATCCACCTTGACACCGCGTTTGGCAATCATATAGGCCGCTACCGGGGAATCAATACCGCCGGAGAGCAGTACCATTGCCTTGCCGGCCGTGCCCACCGGCATACCGCCAGGGCCGGGAATAATCTCGGAATACAGGTAAATCTTCTCCCGGATTTCCACGGTGAGGGTTACCTGAGGTTTGTGTACATCTACCTTCAGTTCGGGGAAATGGTCGAGAAGTACCTCACCCAAGTCCTCGTTCAATTCCATGGAATTCTTAGGGTAGTTTTTGCGGGAGCGGCGGGCTGCCACCTTGAAGGTGATATGTTTGTCGGGATAAACGGTATCCATGTAGCGCACCACTTCCCCGGCAAGTTTTTCAAAGCCTTCATCCTCTAAACGCACCACCGGGCAGATGCCGGTAATGCCAAAAACTGCCTGTAAATTCTCAATCACTTCGTCGTAGTCAAAATCCGACAGGGCATCCACAAAAACCCGTCCCGGTGTGCGGGAAAGTCTGAATTCCCCGTCACAGCGTTTCAGTGCGTATTTTATCTGCTGGCACAGCGCCTCCTCAAAGAGATAGCGGTTCTTACCCTTCACGCCAATCTCGCCGTACTTTATCAAAAAAGATGTGAACATTCTATTTTATCTCCATTCTTGCCCGCTTTTCAGGGCATCTCAAGTTTGTGTGTGAGCACAAATCTTGCGTGTGAAACATTCATTTTTCACACGATCCTCTCTATTGGTTAATAGTGTCTCGCTTTTCTCTGCTCAGGTACAATACTATACAACGCATCCAGACAGGTGTCAATTTCCTGCCGGGTGGTGAATACGGAAAAGCTGAACCGCAGCGTCTCCACTGCCTGTTCTTTGTCCAGTCCGATTGCCAGAAGCGTGACAGAGGGCTGAGGCTTATGAGTGGAGCAGGCACTTCCCGCAGATATGCAGATATGGTATTTTACACTCAGTTCGTTTAACAGCACCTGTGCCCGCACGCCGGGAATGGTGACGCTGACGATATGGGGCGCTCCCTCTCTCCCCGGTGCGCCGTTGACAAAAGCACCGTCAATTTTTTCCACCTGCTCAATGAAATACTGGCGCAGGTCGTAGAGGTAATCGGTTTCTGCCTCCAGCTGCTCATAGAGCATCTGTGCCGCCTTTGCCATACCCGCATAGCCGGGAACATTTTCTGTGCCGGAGCGCATGCCCTCCTGCTGGCCACCACCGTACATGATGGGTTTGATTTTTACCTTTTCTCCGATATACAAGAAACCTACGCCTTTGGGTCCGTGGATCTTGTGGGCACTGACAGACATCAGGTCAATTTTCATTTTTCTGGGATAAATTCTGGCTTTTCCAAAGCCCTGCACCGCATCCACATGGAACAGGGTGTTGGGATTGCACCGTTTAATTAACGCCCCTGCCTGGGCAATGGGCTGCAGAGTTCCGATTTCGTTGTTGGTGTGCATGATGGACACCAGAATGGTATCCGGTCGGATTGCCTGTTCCAGCTGTTCCAGGCAGATACAGCCTTTCTCGTCCACATCCAGGTAGGTTACTTCAAAACCCTGGCTTTCCATATATTTCATAGTCTGCAAAATGGCGGGATGCTCCACTCTCGTGGTAATCATGTGGCGCCCTGCCCGGTGATTTGCCATAGCCACACCCATAATGGCGATATTGTCCGATTCTGTTCCCCCAGAGGTAAACAAAATTTCCTTTTCATTTACTTTCAGGATTTTTGCCAGTGTTTCTTTGGCGTCACGCACATAGCTTTCTGCCTCCACGCCCTTATGATGCATGCTGGAAGGATTTCCGTAATCCTCGCACAAAATCTGATGTATCAGGTCTGCCACTTCCGGAAAGCATCTCGTGGTGGCGGAATTGTCCAGATAGATTTCCATGTCCGTTCTCCTTTTCCCGAATCATTTTTACCCGGCAAAACAGCACGCGCTTTACTGCCGGGCAGATCGTATTTCTTCTCAATCTATGGATAGTATATGCAGAAATTCTCCGCAAGTGTCAGTCCTCCAGCTGATACATCAGCCAGGAAAGCGCGGTAAGTCCCGCAGTCTCTGTCCGTAAAATCCGTTTGCCAAGAGTGATGGGACGGATATCATTCTCCAGTGCAAGATTGATTTCTTCCTGCTCGAAGCCGCCTTCCGGTCCGATAAAAACAGCAATGTCCATGCCGGGTCTGGCACTTTCTATGAGTTCGCGGGTCAGGCTCATTCCATCCTCTGCCATCTCGTAGGGAATCAGGCGCAAATCCATGGAGGATGCCCGTTTCACTGCCTCCGCAAAGGAAACCGGCATGGTAACCTGGGGGATAATACCCCTTTTGCTCTGTTTCGCTGCCGCCTCTGCAATGCCCTGCCAACGTTCCGTTTTGGATCTGGCTTTCTTTTCGTCCAGTTTCACCACAGCACGTTTCGTGGCCACGGGAATGATTTCAAACACACCCAGCTCCACACATTTCTGGACAATCAGTTCCATCTTGTCTGCCTTGGGAAGTCCCTGGAACAGATAAATATGGGAGGGCAGTTCCACACCGTCCTCTTTGATGAACCGGAGGGTACAGCGCACTTCCCCATCCAGAAACTCCTCGATGCCACAGCGGTACTCCTTGCCGTCCACGCCGTTGCTCACCGCAATTTCCTCGCCGGGTTTCATCCGCAGCACATGCTGTATATGGTTTACATCACTTCCCGTGATCCGGATGTCCGTTCCGTGAATCTGGGAAGGGTCTACAAAAAATCGATACATCTTACTAACGATACCTTTCCACTACTTGCAGCCTTTGGAAATCATAGCTGCTAAGTTGTCGTGAAAAATTTTATTGTGTCCGCCTGTGTCTGTCTGTCAGAACTGACACCCCTGTCATAATCAAAATGCCCAGTAACGCGCCTCCACCGTCAATGCACACATCCGTCACCTGCCCGCTGCGTCCCTCCACAAAAAGCTGATGGAATTCATCGGTGGCTGCATAGAGTACACAGAGTATCTCTGCCAGCAGGATACGCAGCGGAAGAGAAGTTCTCCAATGGAATCCTTTGGCGGTTTCCGGGGTTGACGAAATGCGGTAGGTATTGAGATGAGCCATGCAAAGTATGCCAAGGAGGGCATACTCCGAGGCATGGGCACATTTCCGCAGGGGCTTTTCCAGCCAGATGGAGATTTCCATAATTTTCTGTTTCGTCCAGCCCAGGTGCAACACCCGGTTCTGCAGGAACGCCAGTTTTTCCGAAAGACTGCTGCTGAGTCCGCCGGATTTGGTGGCATCCTGGGCAGAAAACCAGAAAATCACTGCCATCCAGAGGATGAGCAGAATCAGAGTGACAATGCGCGCTCTGGATTTACCCTCGTCGGTTTTCATAAAGGTTTCCGGGCTGTGACATTCACCCACTCGCCCTGATAAGTCACTTCCACCAACTCCAGTCCGGCATTCTTCACCGCCTCTACCACAACCGGCTCTTTGTCATTGATGATACCGGAGGTAATGTAAACACCGCCGGGTTTTAACTGGTTCACAATGACCGGTGTGAGAGGCACCAGGACATCTGCCAAGATATTGGCAACCACAATGTCGTAACAGCCAAAGCCCACTTTTTTCTGCACTTCTTCATCCGTGATAATATTGCCGATCATCATCTGGAAAGCCGCAGGGTCGATGCCGTTGGCCTCCATATTTTCTCTTACTGCATCCACAGCGCAGGGGTCAAGGTCGGTTCCCACACAGTGTTTCGCACCGTACATAATCGCAAGAATCGCCAGAATCCCACTTCCGGTTCCCACATCCAAAAGTTCCGTCTCCGGTGTCACATATTTTTTGATCTGGCGGATGCAAAGCTGGGTGGTCTCGTGCATGCCCGTGCCGAAAGCGGTGCCGGGATCGATGTGGAGAATCTTTTTGCCTGCATCCTCCGGTTTTACCTCCTCCCAGGAGGGGATAACCAGCAGATCGTCAATATAAAACTGATGGAAAAACTGTTTCCAGTTGTTGATCCAGTCAATGTCCTCGGTTTCGTCCACAACCACACTGCCCTCGCCGATATCCATAAGCTGGCGCAAATCCTCCAGTTCTACATTCACGCGGTCTAAAATATCCCGGGCTGAAACCAGTTCATCTCCCAGTTTCAGAGAACCGTCTTCTGTCTCTTCCACAAAGAAACTCAGGTAGGCGATGCCATCGTCAGCGGGGCCATCCGGCAGGATGTCCACAAACATCTGCTCTTTTTCCCAGGCAGTGAGAGGAATTTTGTCCTCAATCTGTGCGCCCTCCAAACCGATATCATAGAGGGTGCTGATGATAATATCCTCTGCATCCGTTGTTGTTTTTATGCGAAACTTCGTCCATTTCATGGCAGATTTCCTTTCCATCTATCTGTTACTGCTGTTTGAACTATATGCCGATATTACTATAGCACAAAATAATTGCGGTGTCGAATGGTCGCCTACGGCTGGGCTTTGTTTTTACTGGTAACCTAAAGATGTCCGACTCCAAAAAGGACGCCGGAATGTTCTGATTTTTATTTCGTGTGTTTTGATGTACAATATAACTTTTTTACATGGGAATCAATGTGTTTTTTTGCATTAAAGTGTAGATATCAAAATACGTTTCTCGCATCGACAGTCATTGGAATATCACCTTTCCTAAAATTGATGCCAAACCTATAAACCACAGCTTTCTATGCCCCTTATAGGCACCTTAACACCTTGTAAGTTGAGGAGCTACCTATAAGGAAGTTCATTTAACAGCTCTTATATGTCTATAAAAAGGCTTTTGAACCTCCATTGTCCTTTTTTCCGGTAGATTTCACCCATAAGGACAAGTTTTTGACAAGTACTATAGGTTGAAGTTGCGCCATGCCTTTGAAATTCTACCTATAAGACATCTCTTTTACCACTGTTTATAGGTTGCAGCTTAAAATTATGTAAACCAGTGGCTTATGATTTGATTGGTTCTGCAGGCTGGCTCTCTGGTTTCCCATGCATGAAGTATATCATAGCTTAACTTTGTCGTACAATCATAAGATGGGTAACTGCTGTGATTTGTCTCCTTTGGATATAGGCTTATATGCAAAGGCACAGGGCGCTCCTTATTTCGATGACGGCACAAGAGAACATGAGAATGGATTCCAGTGAGTATGTCACAAAACAAACCTAACACGCCGTATCTGAACATCCACTTGAGCTTTCTCAATCAGGTCACTCTAGTTGTAAATATCACTCCTCTCATTCACAGCTACCGATGGCCTGAGGTAACAAAAGGCAGAGACTGATTTACTTTACCTTTAAAATCAGTCTCTGCCTGTATTTTTTATTTTTATGAATGATTCTTCTCTTCCTTGATCTCCCAGTGAATCAGGAATGTCAGGGCTGCACGAAGTCCAATGATCCCGGCTACGGTAATGATTTCTTTCCAGTCTCTGACAATTACTGTCTTGAGTATCTCACTGCACAGCTTAAATTCCAGCCCCACCGCAAGCCCCTGTGCCAGAGCAATCTTCATCTCCGACACCCGGCGCACATAATTATAAACACCTTTCATTCCGGATAAAATGATGACAAGCACCCCGACAAATTCGAAGAAGAGTATTGCCACTTGGACAATATTCTTCATCACATTTTCCAGAAATTCAATCACGATTTCCATGGATAGCCCCCACTTTTCGTATACCTTTGTTCATTGTATCGTATCCCAAAAGGCTGTGCAAGGTGTATCTTTCTCTTTTTGTCAGATTGTCAGATTTTGCGTTAATTTATGGGGTAGCTAAATTTTTCAAGACTATTAATAATAACTATCAATATGGCATCCTGTTATCTGACATCCATAACTGTTTCGCATGGGTCTCAATGTCAGTTCAATTCTCCCGACTATTTCAACATCATCAAAGTTAACTGCCACGCAGAATTTCCATTCTCCGTCTTCTTCGTAGAGTTTTTCAAACCTCGGACCTTCTGCATCCCCTATGGGTCCCATATAAGTAATAATATCGCCATTCGTATAATAGGTACCTGACTCCGAACCTAAACTATCCGGCAACAGCGATGCAAGGTCATACTCTCTTCCTATTAACTCCTTCAGCATAGTCTCCGCCTCCGAAGCACTTATCTGGTAACGGTCATAATCGTCTATATCCCCCAGGTATTTCCCGGTTCCATAATATACATCCCATAAAAGCCCTTCTACGCCTATTCCATCCTGAATCTGCCACGCAGTATAGTCCAAACTATCGTATCCATTCGTATCCAACGAACTGTATATTCCATAGGCAACTTTTGCGAGAAACTCCTGCTCTTCGGTGGTAAATTCCAAAGCATCCGGCTTGGCATAGATTCCATAATACTGCTTATCCAATACTTCTGTTTTCAGTTCCGGAACATCTTTCAAAGACCACACATCCAGTCCTATTGATTCTGCGTATTCATCAATTTTATCGTTAATTTGGTTTGTGGTATAAAGCTGATAGCCAAATCGAGAACTAAGAATACTGCTGACCTCAGCAAAGCTCATTGTGTTATAATCTGTCTCATCATATGCAAGGTAATATTGGTTTCCAATTTCATAGGAGCTTAATTCAACATCAGGCAATGCAGCCGCAACAACTGCCATATCAACTCCATCCTGATGAAAGGGTTCCATATAATCTTCAAGACTAAGGTCTCCTTGTAGTTCGCTGCTATAAACAGGAATCAAGCTGCCTTCTCCATCCAGCACTGCTCCATCCTTTACTTGGGATGTTGCCCCTTGTGAACCAATGCCACTTACAATTCCATAATAAGACACCTCTGTATCAGACCTTGCCCAGGTTTGAAACTCATAACAAACCTTTAACCCATCTTCGTCGTATTTCAGGATATATTCATCGTTAGTGCCATCATCATCTGTTCCTATAAATGTGACCAGTAACTCCTGTATCTTGTCATTTCCTAAGTCCAGATAGGCATAGTCGATTTCATCCACATAGCCATCCCAATAATATCCTACTTCATAGTCTGCCAAAAAATCCAGAAGATATTTCCCCTCTTTCGTAGGAAGTTCTCCCCTTAAAAACTCCTGATAAGCAGCTAATGCCTCCTTATTCCGGGCATAGCTGTCATCGTTTTTATCCTGTGTTGCCCAGGCATATTGTGCCAGGTCATAGATATAGTTTTCCAGTCCTTCCGCAGTACCATCATGCAGGTACACCGGATTCCACAGTGCTGCGCTTTCACTGGAAGCCGCAGTTTCTCTATATGCCAGCCCCTCTGCGGTGTAAATGCTCACCCGGAGATTGTCCGTTTCCATTGTACTGTCTGTTCCATTCCGCAGACATTCCCCATCTTTCACATAAATCGTGTAAATTCCTGTGGTATAGTCCCCCAGACAAATCAATTCATAACCTTCTTCTCCTGCATTGTCACTATACAAAAAGCTGCCCGTGGTATCCACGCCGCTCTGGGTATCAATATATTGGTCGATTTGTGCATTATATACACACAAATCCAAATCTTTGTCAGAGTCCCATTCCAGCAAGATATATGCTTTTTGTCCTGTCAGCACAGGCAGCATACGCTTTACGATTCTTTCGCCATCTTCGTTAACTGTAATGTTTTCATAGCCGCCGTAATATCCATCGGATTCCCAGGATACCGTATAATCGCCTTCCGGAATCTGTGCCAGAATCTCCCCATTATCCGGTGTCACATACTCTGCTATCGCATCGTCATCCACATTATCATAACCTTCGTAAAAGCATACTCTTACATTTGCCAGACTCTCATTGTTGATGACTTCTCGGAAGTCCAATGTCATCGTGACACCGTTTTCTTCCTCCAGAGCTGTCACTTCTTCTTTTTCATTTCCTTTTCCACGAACAATCGCTACTATAATTGTGATAACAGCAACCAGCCAGACAACAAATGCTATTCCTCCTATGATAAACCAGAGTTTATAATTCTTTTTCTGAACCGGATTGCTTTCTGTTAACGGTTCCCGTTTGATTTCAGTTCCACTATCTCATTGCCACAATTCGTACATCTCATTTCTAATTCTCCTCGCTATATGATAATGGTGTCCCTGTCTGCCGCTTTTCTATTACCAGACGGTATCGTGTTGTTCCTGTATCTGAACTCGTTATAGTGCCGATTTCATATTCTCTCACCAGTTTGTTCCCTTTCTCTTCCTCTGAGGTGTCTTTGTCCTGCATCCTCTTCCTGGCTTTTAGCACCATTTATCTATTACAGTTTACTCTCCCTACTCAAATTTTCAAGTGTTTTACCAGATTTTTCCCAAAACAGTTTAGAAAGTGTAATTCCCTGCCTCATTCTCATTGTTGCCGCCTTTTTCTCTCGGAAAATCTGGTTCTTTATTGATTATGCCGGAGGAAAAATTCAGATTGATGCCAAATTGATTGGTCTTTCCGATGTACAGGATTTCCACAAGCAGATCCGCCGTGCCAAAGATGCCCTGAAAGCCAAAGCAAAGGGGGATTCTGATGTACTTTATCACCTTCCTCTTTCCCAAAATCGAGAATGCGATATTTGTGTATACCCAGACCGGGTCACTTTTCAGGGAAAATTTTGGTATCTTGTGAATAAAGAATTTGTCAATCCTCATAAAGAGCAGGAGTCTGCACAGATTCAAAATTTTCTGGGACTGGGCTATCTGGCAAAACGTTCTTATAAGAAATGTGTACTATTTGTTGTTTCCGGCTTTCTTTTACAAATGGTAAAACTGGTTATTGACAAGTTATCAGAGGGTGTGGACAAAATTAACAGCTATCTGCGATGGGTGGGACATTCTATCAGCCTTCCTCCATGGATGAACATCACCATGAATGTAATCGCTGTGATTTGTTTACTTTTAGGACTAATTCTATTCTTTTCCAAGAAAAAGGTAATTGAAATTTCTTTTACGGATAAGAGAATCTGTGTCCCTCCAAAGAGCATGTCTGCCATTGAGTACCAGACACTCTATCAGACAATTATGCATAAAAGATATGGTTATTCATATCGAAAAGGGCTGTCACATTGAACCGCTCCCCGTCAAGTAGACAATTGAAAAAATATAAATTTTTCCTGCCAGCAGAAATTTATCTGCTGGCAGTTTTTATGCAGCTTGCAAGTAAATTTCGTGTTTTTCCATTGGTGTTAAAATTCCGAGATTCCTTTGCAAGCGTTTATTGTTGTAGTAATCTATATAATCTTCGATCATTTTTACGAGAGTACCTCTATCAGTGAATCGTTTTCCATAGTATCGCTCTCTCTTCAGAATTCCCCAAAAGCCTTCCATTGGTCCATTGTCGATACATTTAGCAACTCGCGACATGCTTTGTATTATTCCAGCATTTACAAGTTTTGTATGAAATGTCCTGTTCGTATATTGGAATCCCCTGTCACTGTGAAACAGTGGCTGCGCATCAGGATTTCTAAGTAAAGCATTGTCTACCGTATCAAACACCAAAGCATTGTTGTT